>Ga0208090_1000015_pt1 | contig 51860 bp, 40 predicted proteins | sample LakMenEpi20Jul12_FD_150718 | JGI IMG/M metagenome (GOLD analysis project Ga0208090, IMG submission 150718) | Freshwater microbial communities from Lake Mendota, WI - 20JUL2012 deep hole epilimnion (SPAdes) | ecosystem: Environmental > Aquatic > Freshwater > Lake > Epilimnion/Euphotic zone ...
CCCTGCCAAAATATAACTGCCTACTCCCTGCGCTTGAGTAGCGGGAAAAGCACGACATCACGGATGGTCGGCGCACCGGTGAGCATCATCACCAAGCGATCAATGCCGATGCCGATGCCGCCCGCCGGTGGCATGCCGTGCTCAAGGGTCTCGATGAAATCGTAGTCGACCTTTTGCTCTTCCTCGCCGCCGGCTTGATGCTCCAGGCGTTGGCGCTGCACATCGGGATCGTTGAGCTCGGAATAGCCGGGTGAAATTTCCTGGCCGTTGATGATCAGCTCGTAGACCTCGACGGTTTTTCCGCCGGGGGTGAGCTTTGCGAGTGGGACCAGTTCGCTTGCCACGCGGGTGACGAAACAGGGATCGAAGGTGTGCTCCTCGACCTTCTTTTCGAAGACCTGCTGCACGACTTCGTAGTCCTCCATTTCGGGTGAAATCTGCACGCCAAGTTCTTCGCAGCGCAGGCGGCGACCGGCCGGGCTGAGTTCGAAGAAATCATCACCGGCAGCGAGCTTGATGAGATCATGATAATTCGCGCGGCGCCACGGACGCGTGAGGTCAATCGTGCGCGTGACATTGCCGTCATCGTCCTTGTGCTCAATCTTGAGACCACCGCAGAATTTCTCCGCGAGGTGACAGGTCATTTCCTCGACAAGGTTGGCCATTTCTTCGAAATCCGAAAACGCCCAGTAAGCCTCAAGCATCGTGAACTCGGGATTGTGGCGGCGCGAAATGCCTTCGTTGCGGAAGTTGCGGTTGAGCTCGAAAATTTTCGTATAGCCGCCGACGAGCAGACGCTTGAGGAAAAGTTCCGGCGCGATGCGCAACGTGAGCGGCATGCCAAGCGCGTTGTGATGCGTCTCGAAGGGACGCGCCGCCGCGCCGCCCGCGACATCTTGCAGCATCGGGGTCTCGACCTCGAGAAATCCCCTGTCCTGCAAAAACTTGCGGATCTCGGCGAGCATCAGCGAACGCGTCACGAAGAGGTTCGCGCTCTCCGGGTTGCCCATCAGGTCGAGGTGGCGCTTGCGGTATTTCGTTTCGCGGTCGGCAAGACCATGGAACTTGTCGGGCATCGGCCGCAGCGACTTTGAAAGCACCGTGAAATTTTCGACCTTCACCGTTGGCTCGCCGGTCTTGGTGACAAAAGTTTCACCCTCGATGCCGATCCAATCGCCGCGATCGAGGCATTTCCACGCGGCCGCCTCATTTTCGCCGAGGTTCTTGGTGCCGAGGTAGCCTTGGATCGATCCGTGCACATCGCCGAGCTGGAAGAACACCGACTTGCCCATGTCGCGCAGCGCGGTGATGCGGCCCGCGACCTTCACGCGGCGACCTTCGCTGAAGTTGGCCCGCAGTTCGCCCGGGGTGGTGTCGACGGGATATCTTGCGCCATACGGATCGATGCCGAGCTCGCGGAGTTTGGCGAGTTTCTCACGGCGAATGGCGATGAGTTCGGCCTCGGTCGAATGCGTTGGGGGCGTGGCGTCTGCGGACATGATAGGCATGGCTTAAGCGCCCCGGCGGTCTCCCGCAAGAGTTGAAACGGATTGCCCTGCGGAAATCGCCCGCCTTGGCAGAAATTTCGCATGGCCCGCACCGCCATCCGGTGCTACCCCTCGCGTGGATGTTTGAAGTCAGGCAAAAACCGGAGATGGTCGAACGCGCGCTGCTGGTGCGCTTTTGTTTCGATCCACGGGAAATGGATGAGGCGGAGTCGCTGCTCGAAGAGCTCGGCGAGTTGGTCAAAACCCTTGGCATCGAGGTGGTCGATTCGGTGCTCGCCCGCTGCCGCGACATGCACAAAAAATTGCTCTGCGGCACTGGCAAGGCCGATGAAATCGTCAGCCTCGCCCGCGCGCATGACTGCGATGTGATCGTCATCGACAACGGCCTCGCGCCCTCGCAGCAACGCGAGTGGGAAAAATTGGCCGACCTCTGCGTGATCGACCGCGAGGAAGTGATTCTCGATATCTTTGCCAAACGCGCGCAGACGAAGGAGGCGCGCCTGCAAGTCGAGCTCGCCCGCATGCAATACGCGCTGCCGCGACTCGCAAGAATGTGGGGACACCTCGACCGCGAAGGCGGATCCGGCGGCGGCCAAGGCGGTGGCGCGGCACGCGGCATGGGCGAAAAACAAATCGAGGTCGACCGCCGACTGGCCAACCTCAGCATCGATCGCTGCAAACGCGAACTCGAACAAGTCCGCAAACAACGCCGCACCCAACGCAAGGAGCGCGAGAAACTCGAGACCCCGCACGCGGCGATTGTCGGTTACACGAATGCTGGCAAGTCGACCTTGCTCAACGCGCTGAGCGGTGCCGACGTGATGGCCAAGGACATGCTCTTTGCCACACTCGACACCACCACGCGGCGCATTGATCTGCCCGATGGTCAGCCGCTGCTGCTCACCGACACGGTCGGCTTCGTGCGCAACCTGCCCCACCGCCTGGTCGAGGCCTTCAAGGCCACGCTCGAAGAAGCGGTGCTCGCCGATTTCCTCATCCATGTGCTCGATGCCACCTCGCCGGAAATCGAGCGCTTCCACCGCACCACCCTCGAGGTGCTCGACGAACTCGGCGCCGAGGGCAAGCCGGCGATCACGGTCCTCAACAAAATCGACCGCGTCGAGGACCCCGAGCAAATCGCCTCTCTCGCACGGATGTTTCCCGACGCCCTTCGCGTTTCGGCAGTCACCCACGCCGGCCTCGACCGCCTGCTCGATGCCTGTTCGACTGCTCTCGCCGACCGCGTGCGCTGCCTCGATTACCGCATCCCCCAGCAACGGGCCGACCTCGTGGGGCTTTTGCACCGCGATGCAAAGGTGCTCTCGACGGATTATGAGGGAAATGATATCCTCGTGCGCGCAGTGGTGCCGCCGATGCTTGCCGGAAGGCTCGAGGCATTCATCGCGCAACCCGCCTGACCCGACTGCCGACCCATTTGCCATGATTCGCGTTTTGATCATCCTCACATGCCTGGCGCTCGTCTCGCTCCACGCGCAAGAGCCTGCGACCGATTCCACCAATCGGCCTGTCCTCAAAGCCCTGCCCATCGGCGGCGACGATGACATCACCTCGCAACCGCTTCCCGATGAAGTGGTGAGCATGCCGGAGGAAACGACCGCCGTGGTGGCCGATGAAACAAACGAAACGCCGGCTGCGAGCACCATTGATGAGCCTGCCGAAATCGCAAACCCGCCGAGTGCCGCCGCTTCGAACGCCAAACCCGAAGGCCTCGAGGCACTGCGCCTGCAGGTTTTTTTGGACAAATCCGACTTTGGGCCCGGCGTGATCGACGGCCGCATGGGCCAGTTCAGCGAACTCGCCGTGCGCTCGTGGAATGAAGTGAATGGCCACCCGCTCGACGATTGGTCGGCGGTGACAGTCGCCGCCAAGAGCGCCGTGCCCGAGCCGCTGGTCACCGTCACTGTGCCGAATGTCGCGACCAAATGGGTGAACCCTTCATTACCCACCAAGCGCAGCCTGCAGGCATCCGCCAAAAGAATGAGCTACCGCAGCATCGCGGAGTTCATGGCCGAGCGCTACCACAGCGATGTCCCCTACCTCACCGAACTCAATGCGGGCGTGAAAATCCAAAAGCTCAAGCCCGGCGACTCACTGATCGTTCCGAATGTCGCCCCCTTTGAAATCGAAAAACTCACCGGTGCGAAATACGAAGCGGATGCCGCACTCAGCGAACGCCATGTGGTGGTGAACACGAAAATCAACCAAGCAAGAATCTTCGAAGCCGCACCTGCCGCTCTGGTGGTTGATGAATCGGAAGCTGACACCGCACCCGTCCCAAAGACCAAAGCCAACCGCGCGCTGGTCGCCTCATTTCCGATCACCCCCGGCAAGCCGCAGTTCATCAAGTTCGGCACCTGGAAACTGCTCAATATGATCGAGCTGCCTTACTGGCGCTACGACCAACAACTGCTCGATACCGGTAAGCGAAGCGCCAAGGCCATCAACATCCCACCCGGCCCCAACAGCCCGGTCGGCATCATTTGGAACGGCACCAGCCGCCCCGGCATCGGCATGCACGGCACCTCCGACCCCGAAACCATCGGCCGCGCACGCAGCGCCGGATGCATCCGCCTTGCCAACTGGGACGCCATCCGCCTGCCCAATCTCATCCGCCCCGGCGCGACGGTGGAAATCCGCTGAGCAATGACTGAAAGCCCGGGCTCTAGGCCTTTGGCGCGTAGACTTGCGCCGAACGCGATGGGCTGTAAATGCGCATGAGGCCTTTCCCATCGACCGGATAACTGATCGACGGATCAATTCGTCCATGCCCGCCAAAACTGGCTTGATCGGAGTCGAACACCAACTCATGCGCATCGGTCACGCCGACATTCAGCGGGTATCCGAATGGGGACTCTCCCACCGAAAAGTTGAAAACGAAAATCAGGTTTGCGCGCTCCGCGACGAGAATTTTTTTCGCCTGATCGATATGCAGGCAGCGCGCAGGCGCGGATGCGAGAAGTTGCGTAGCGGATGCGAGTTGCATGAGCCCTCGGTCGAATTCAGCAAGCCAACGATATTTTAAAGCAGGATCATCGACCAAGGACCACTGGCGGCGGCAGTAGTGATACGACCAGTTGTTGCCTTCGCGCGGGAAATCCAACCACTCGGGATGACCAAACTCATTGCCCATGAAATTGAGCCACCCCTCACCACCGACGACCATCGTGAAGAGCCGCATCATCTTGTGCAGCGCGATGCCGCGCTCAATGACCGGATGCGGGTCACCGAGCGACATGTGCCAGTACATTTCCTGATCCATCAGGCGAAATGCCAGCGTCTTGTCGCCGACAAGTGCCTGGTCGTGACTCTCGGCATAGGCAATGTTTGCCTCGCCCAGTCTGCGGTTGGCGAGCACTCCCCACAATTCGCCAAGGTCCCAGTCCTCATCGCGGCGGTGCTTGAGCAGCTTGATCCAGTAATCAGGAATGCCCATCGCCAGACGGTGCGTGAAGCCTACGCCGCCTTCCTCGATCGGCCGGCACAGCCCCGGCATGCCCGACATGTCCTCGGCGACCAGCAAGGCATCGGGCTTAAGCTCGCGCGCAAGCTGTGTGGCAAGCTGCAGGTAAAGAATCGCATCCTCATCGGCGTCGTCGCCGAAGTAATCGTCATAGGACCCAAAAGCCCGATTGCCGCGCGAATGATAGAGCATCGAGGTGACCCCGTCGAAGCGGAATCCGTCGAAGCGGAATTCCTCGAGCCAGTAGCGGATGTTCGAGAGCAGGAAATGCCGCACCTCGGGACGACCATAGTCGAAGCACTTCGAATCCCATGAGGGATGATCCCCGCGCGCACCAGCGTGAAAATACTGATGACCCGATCCATCGAAATCGTTGAGGCCTTCGGCCGTGTTCTTGACCGCGTGCGAGTGCACAATGTCGAGCAGGACCGCGATGCCGAGGCCGTGCGCGGTATCGATGAGATGCTTCAAATCATCGGGCGTACCAAAACGCGAGCATGGCGCGAAGAAAGATGAAACATGATATCCGAATGACCCGTAATAGGGATGCTCCTGCACCGCCATCAACTGCACGGTGTTGTACCCCGCCGCCGCAATCCGCGGCAGCACGCTTTCGGCAAATTCGCGATATCCATGCACGCGCGGCTCTTCGCCAGCCATGCCGACATGCGCTTCATAGATCAATGGAACTTGGACCCTTACCGTTTCATGCTTCCACGCGTACTCGGATGGCGACCAGATCTCGCCGGAATAATCATTCGTCTCGGGATCCTGCACCGCCCTGCGGATGCAGGCGGGAATGCGGTCGCGCCGCGAAGCATCGGCACCGATCACATGCAGCTTCACCCGCTGACCGTGCGCCAGCGCATCGGCCGGAAGTTTCAACTCCCACACGCCGCACTGCCCAATGGCAAGCGGATGCGAGCCGCGATCCCATCCGTTGAAATCGCCCGATAAAAAAACCGCTTGGGCCGCAGGCGCCCACTCGCGTACCTGCCAAGAACCCTCGGCCGAGTCGGCATTTACCCCGAAACGCCGATGCGCATCGGCATGATCACGGATCGATCCAAATTCTTTTTCGATCGCCGCCAGCTCACCCTCAAACCTCGCAATGCGCCGTTGAATTACCAACTCGTGCGGCTCAAGCCACGGATCGTCGACCACCAATTTCGGCCTCGCCAGCATCGAGGCCCACCATGACGCAAAGCATCCCGATGGCAAATTCAATTCCTTGTTCCCGCCTTACGCGATGGCGGATGGGTCGGTCGTGAATAAAAAAAACCAGCGCGCCGGGTTGGGCGCGCTGGTTGAGTGAATGATTATCTGATTGTCAAACGGCTGAGGCCGTCCTTGCTCAGTCGCGACGGCGGCGGAGCAGGGCGATCACACCGAGGCCACCGAGGAGTGCGGCACCGGGCTCGGGGATGACCACGAGGTTGACTTGGCCCGCGGTGGTGGTGTCGATTTCCCAGACCAAGCCAGTGAGAGTGGGCATCGTACCGAGGGTCACACCATTGTTGGTCAGAGTGCCAGTGTAGTTGAACAAGCGCCATACAGATGAGGTGGTGGCTGCAAGGAAGTCTCCGCTAGTGGCCACCACATTGAGAATGCCATCGAGCGTGAGGTTGCCCGTGACGCTGACGAGGTCATTGATATTGCTGCCAACGGTGGTGTTGGTTGGGTTGAGCTCAAAGTTGAGGATGCTGGTGTCGGCGAGCGTGAGCGTGCCGGTGTTCAGCGTGCCGGGCGAGTTGCCAGGTGCGAGGGTAGCACCAGCGGCGACCGTGACTGCACCCAGTGTGCCGGAGCCGCCGAGAGTGGCGCCGGAGCTGACAGTCGTCAGCGTGCTGGTTGAGATGTTGCCGTTCACGACGAGTGTTCCTGCAGTGACGTTGGTGGCACCCGTGTAGGCGTGCGTCGTGCCTGCTGAGAGAACCATGCGGGATGTGGCGCTGTTTTGCGTCACGCTAGTGACATTGGCGCCGATGACCGAACCGATGGTGGTATCCCCGGTGGCGCTGCCTTGGAGGGTGAGGCTGCCCGTGTGGTTGATCGCGCTGGTGGTGAAGTTAAAGGTATTTGCAGCGAGACCAATGTTGTTGAGAACCACATTGCCGGTGCCAGTAATGCCGCCGGTGATGATGCCGCCCGCCTTGGTGACTCCCGCAATCACGTTGTCGTTGGTCTGGAGGGTGAGGTTGGTATTCAGCGTGATGCCGCCCGCAAGGGTGTAGCCCGAGCCGGCGCCGTTCGCAGCAATGACGACCGATCCACTGTCGGGAGCATTGATGGTGAAGTTGTTGGCAAAGGACCTACCGATGGTGAGTGTGGCACCAGTCGATCCGGCGCCGCCCATGCTGACCGTGCCAGAGCCCAGCGCGTTGCTGTTAAGAGTAACATTCAGCGTGCCGTTTTTGATGGTGAGTCCGTTGAAGGAGTTCGAACCGCTGAGTGTCAACTGGCCGGATCCGATTTTAACCATGTTACCGGCGCCGCTGTGGTTACCGCTGAGAGTGACCGCGCCTGGTGCTCCAGAACCACCGCCCACTTGAACGATGAGTTCGCCGCTCAAGGTGTTGTTTCTGCTCAAGGTAAGCGCTGCAGTCGCTACATCATCTTGGTTAAAGGTGACGATGCCAGAGCTCGCCAAGGTGACATTGGAGAGGTTGGCTGCTTGACGCGCCGAAATGTTGGCGCCGGAGACGAACGAGATGCTTTGCGAGAATGTTGGAGTACCGGAGGCATTCAGGACCAAGGAGCCGGCGTTGAGGGTCACCGCCGTGTTGGCCGACAGCGAATTGGCGCTGTTGATGAAGAGGCGGCCTTGGTTGATGGTGGTCGCTCCGTTGTAAGAGTTGCTTCCGCTCAAGATAAGGTCCGTGTTACCCGTCTTGGTCAGAGAAAGAGCTAGCGCGGAGTTCGTGTTCTTGATTGTGCCGCTGAAAGTGCCGCCAGCGTTGGAGCCTACGGTCAGGGTTGCGGCAAAGTCGTTCATGCTGTTATCCACCGTACCTGCGCCAGACAGACCGTTGATCGTTTCGGAATAACCGCCGAGGTCGAAGGTGGCTCCGGAAGCAACCGAAACATTTCCCTTGCCGCTGCCATCAGCAATCACATTGGACGCGCCCAACCTAAGCGTACCAGCACTGATCGTGGTATTGCCGCTGTAAGTGTTCGAGCCAGAGAGCGTCAGCGTGCCGGCGCCAGTCTTGGTGAGCGTGCCGGTGGCTCCAGTATCATCCGAGAGAATACCGGAGAGGGTGATGTTTTTGGAGGTGGGAGCAGTGCCGCTGGTGGCCGCTTGGAAGGTAGGGCCGCCGGTGGTCCCGGAGCCGCCGAGTTGCATGTTGAGCGAGGACGACCAGTCGTCGGATGCGCCGATGGTGCCTCCTTGGAGCTTGATGTTGGTCGCTAGGGCAGTGGCGCCGGAGCCTTTGGTGATCCCTTGAGCGCCGACATAAAGAACACCGCCGCTGAGCGTCAAGTTCGCGGAGGAGGCCGCGTTGTAGGTGCCACCGGTGCCACCGAACTGGATGCCGTTGGCGGTCACCGTGCCACCCGACTGGGTCAGGTTGGCGGTGTAGCCCGCACCGGAGCCGTTTCTAAAAAAGTAAATCTTATTGTTTGTTTTACCCGTACCAACGGTGGCCGCTCCACCCGTCACATTGAGCGTGCCGTTGGAAGCGTTGTCGCTGGCGATCCAGAGCTCGCCGGACGTGTTAACGGAGGTGCCAACATTCAGGTTAGCCGCGCCCGTCACATTAACTGTGGCGGTGTTAGCAGTGCCCGTAGTGCGACCGATACCCACGAATGAGTTGACTTGTGAGGTGTTGTTGGCGCGGGCGTTGATGATGGATGAGCCAGACATGGTGTAGGCCACGCTGCGGCCAGCGTTGTCGCCGATGAAATATCCATCAGGAGCTGCTGCCGTTCCGGAAGGCAGGTTCATGACGAAGGTACCACCGGTCTGGTTGAAGGTGCCAACATTGACCCTGCCCACGTTGGCGGTGTAAGTGCCAGAGGTCATGTTGACCGTGCCTGCGCCCGTGAAGCGATATTGGGAATTGCTCGCGCCGCCGCCGAGGTTGAGGGTGGAACCGTCGTTCGACGTGATGGTCGCCGCAGCATTGTTTGCAAATACAATGGCAGAGTTGATGGTCGCGGTCTTGTTGGCAGCCACGGTGATGTTGCCACTCGTGGTGGTTGTCGGCATCAAGGTCAGCGTGCCACCTGATAGGGTATAACCGCCGTTGTTGAAAGTGACTGACTGCGCGTTAGTTGTCCCACTGAGGGTGACCGCATAAGTGCCGTCAGTACCCGCGAAGATCGCGTTATGAAGGGCGGCGGAGCCAGACGTCTGTGCCCAAACCAAATTCGAACCAGCACTGTTCCAGCTTGTTCCAGTGGTACTCCAGGTGCCGTTGCCCGCTTGGATTCCGGCATCCGTCGACGTGTCCCAAGTGTAGTCCGCCGCGTTGGCGGGCGTGGAGCTTACGGCGAGGAACAATGCGGATGCGGCAAGTGCAGTCAGCGATGATGCGGATTTGGATTTCATATGCGGGTATTAGTGGGTTGGTTTTTGAAAGTATCGGGCCACGAGGCCGAGTAATGGGCCAGTTGCACGGGTAAATAAAAGTTCAGGGCAAACAGCGTCGAAACACTGGAATTTAAGGGGTTTTTTGGGGTTTTGGTTTGATGGGTCATCAGCAAATAGTTATGAGCTGATGGATCGTTGAAGTGAAATTTGTCTGAAAATCGCCCAAGAGCAATAAAAAAGTGTAATAATTTCACAAATTTTTTCGCCCCTGGCGCGGCGATCGCTCCCGCATGGGAAATATTGGCCAAAAATGGCAGTAAAACTGAGGCAAAACCATCGATTTCCTGAAGGATTTGGGGGGGGATCGGCCAATTGAGGCCATTTTGCCCTAAAAATTGAGAGCCCGCGCCATTTCGAGGTAAATCGGAATGCCAATCGCGATGTTGAACGGAAAGGTGATCGCCAGCGACGAGGTAAGGTAAAGCGTCGGATTGGCCTCGGGCAGCGAGATGCGGATCGCGGCCGGCGCGGCAATGTATGAGGCGCTCGAAGCAAGCACGCCGAGCAGCGCGGCACCGCCGGTCTCAAGCCCGGAGAGCTTGCCCAGCAAAACGCCCAGGGCGCCATTGACGATCGGCACGAAAATGCCGAATCCCAGCAGGAAGGGGCCGACCTTGCTCAGGTCGCCAAATCGCTTGCCGGCGACCACGCCCATCTCGAGCAGGAACAGAGCCAGCACGCCCTGGAACGGGGCCACGAAGAAAGGTTCGACCTTTTTCATGCCCGACTCGCCGCACAGCGCGCCGACCAACAAGGCGCCCACCAGCAGGAAGATGCTGCGGCCAAAAAGCGCCTCGTGCACTGCCTTGCGAAGCACCGCGCCGCGCGATTCGGTGCCGTTGTTGTCCTTCAATTTCCCCAACACGATGCCCACCAGAATCGCTGGCGATTCCATCACCGCGAGGAAGGCAGTGGCATAATTTTCATAGGGCACATTGACCGCCTTGAGGTGGTTGGTCGCCGCGATGAAGGTCACCGCGCTCACCGATCCATAGTGAGCGGCGATCGCCGCGGCATCGGCGCGCCCGAGCTTGCCGCCACGCCGGAGCAAGGGATAGGTCCAGAGCGGAATCAGTGCCCCCAACACGATCGCCGCCAGCGATGGCAGCCAGACTTTGGCAAGACCGGCATTGGCAATGGCGACACCGCCCTTGAAGCCGATCGCCGCCAGGAGGTAAATCGTGAGCCCGATATAAAGCGGCTCGGGCAGGCGCAGGTCGCTCTTCATCACCGCGGCGACGAGGCCGAGCATGAAAAACAAAACGGCGGGCGAAAGGAGGTTGGCGCTTACCGCGTCGAATAGATCCATGTTCAGGCTTTCTTGCTTTTGTTGGTTTGGGAAATTTTGGGTGCCGCCTTCACAAGCCGGCGGGTCGAGGCGCGGGAGTCGGCGGCGATGCGCGTCTGGTAGTCATTCATTTTGCGGCGGATCTTCGCATCGGTGCTGCCAAGGATGCGCAGCGCGAACAGGCCCGCGTTGCGAGCTCCATTGATCGCCATCGTCGCGACCGGCACGCCGGCGGGCATCTGGACGATCGAGAGCAAGGAATCCATGCCCTTGAGCGCCTTGCTTTCGACCGGAACACCAATCACCGGCAGCGGCGTGAGGCTGGCCACCATGCCCGGCAAGTGCGCGGCACCACCGGCGCCGGCAATGATCACCCGCAAGCCGCTTGTTTCAGCAGCCCGGGCGAACTTGACCATGTCGAGCGGCGTGCGGTGCGCGGAAACCACGCGGACTTCGCACTCGACGCCGAACTCGGCGCAGATTTCGGCGGCGGGCTGCATGGTGGGCCAGTCGGATTCACTGCCCATGATGATGGCGATGGGCGCTTGGGTGGCTTTGGCTTTCATGTGTGGCGGGTGGGGGTGGATTTCTTAGGCGTCGTGATTGGATGTCGGCTGGAAACTGATGGCCTCGGCGCAAGCAAGGGCCGCGCTCTCGGCCTCCTCGGGGGTTTTTCCCAAGGCGGTGACGTGGCCCATCTTGCGGCCGGCCGAGGTGGTGGTTTTGCCGTAAAGGTGGAGGTTGGCACCTGCGACCGCGAGCGCGCGATCCAGCCCGAGCGCCGTGCCGGTGCCTTGGTACTTGCCAAGCAGGTTCACCATCACCGCATGCGGCGCAACCATCTGCGAAGAGCCGAGCGGCAAGCCCAGCACCGCACGCACGTGGTTTTCGAACTGCGAACAGGCACAGGCTTCGATCGTGTAGTGCCCGGAGTTGTGGACGCGCGGCGCCAACTCGTTGACCACGATGCCGCCGTCATTTCTCAAAAACATTTCCACCGCAAAAGTGCCAACCGCACCCACCGCCTCAATCGCACTCAGAGCGATTTGCTTGGCCCTCTCGGCGATGTCTTCCGCGACTAGCGCCGGCGCGCGCACGATGTTGCAAACATGATCTTTCTGCACGGTTTCCACCAAAGGATAAACCACTGTGCTGCCATCGAGGCCGCGCGTGATGACCACCGCCAGCTCGCTCACGAAGGGGCAAAATTCCTCGACATAGAGCGCGTTGCCTTGATCGCCGCGAAGCTGCTGCCAGGCACTTGCGATGTCATCGCTCGTGCGGATCGTCGCGTTGCCCTTGCCATCGTAGCCATTGCGGCGCGCCTTGAGAACCAAGGGCAAGCCAAGCTCGGTCACCGCCGACTCCAGCTCGGCCAAACCGCCAATCCCACGCATGCCCGGCACCGGTATGCCCGCGTCAAGCAGCGTTTGTTTTTGGATCAACTTGTCCTGCACCAGCGCGATCGAAAGCGAGGTCGGCCACAACTTGTGACCCGCCGCCTCAAGCTTTGCCAAATGGGCGGCATCGACAAATTCGTTTTCCAGCGTCAACACATCCACCCGCTCGGCCAATCGAAAGAGATCCTCGGCGGAATTCCAATCGCCCACCAAGCATTCGGCAGTCGCTGCGGCCGGGCAATCGACACTCCGCTCCAGAACCACACTGCGATATCCAAGCCGCAAGGCCGCCATCGCGGTCATTCGCGCCAGTTGACCGCCGCCAATGATCCCAAGCACCGCAGGCTTGCCTTCGGCCATTGCCCGAGGTCGCGATGGTGATGGGGCCTCGGTCGTTGGTTCGCTCATGGTTCGGTCGGGGCGATCTTCTTCGGCCAAGCCAGGGAAGCCAAGACCGAAGTCACCAGCACTCCAATAATCACACCAAGCGACACATCCGTTTCAATCTTCCAAGGGGTGTGGGAAAGCAGCATTTTGACGCCGACAAATGACAGCACCACGCCAAGACCGATCTTGAGGTAGTGAAACTTGTCGAGGATCCCCGCCAGCGCGAAATAGAGCGAGCGCAGCCCAAGAATCGCAAAAACATTCGAGGTGTAGACGATGAAAGGGTCGGTCGAAACCGCGAAAATCGCCGGAATCGAATCCACCGCAAAAATCAGGTCGGTGAACTCGACCATCAGCAACACCACAAACAATGGCGTCGCCATCCGCACGCCGTTCTCACGGACAAAAAATTTGCCACCGCGAAAACCGTTGGTCACCGGCACGAACCGGCGGAACAACTTCACCACCGGGTTCTTCTCAGGATGAATTTCCTCCTCGCGCTTCACGATCATCTTGATGCCGGTAAGGAGCAGGAAAGCACCGAAAATATAGATGATCCAGGTGAACTCGCTGATGAGCTTTGCGCCGAGCAGGATCATTGCCGCCCGCATGATCAGCGCCCCCAGAATTCCCCAGAACAGCACCCTGTGCTGGTGCTCGGAGGGCACGGCAAAGTAAGTGAAGAGCAGCGCGATGACGAAGATGTTGTCGACGCTCAGCGACTTCTCAATGACGTAACCGGTGAAGAACTCCAGTGCCTTCGCACTGCCCATGTAGTGGGCGATGCCGAGGTTGAAGACCATCGCCAGCGTGATCCAGATCAGCGTCCAAACGACCGATTCGCGAATCGAAACGATATGCGCCTTGCGGTGGAAAACCCCGAGGTCGAGCGCGAGCATTGCGAGAACAAAAACATTGAATCCGATCCAGAGCCAGGCGTTGTCAGTCATGATGGTGGTGCTTGTGTTGAAATGGAATGGTTTTCCGAAGGGGAAGGCGGCGCCTGAGCGGCAGCGGCCATGCTAGACCTCAAAAATGATTTGAATAATATTAAAATTATCATTAATAGTTCCATAAAATGAAAACAAAAACCGAAGCGGAATTTCTCAACTACCATCATTTGCGTTATTTCTGGGCGGTGGCCCGCGAGGGCAGCCTGCGGCGCGCGTCCGAGATTTTGAAGGTCTCCCAGCCTTCGATGAGCACGCAGATACGGCTGCTCGAGGAGGCATTGGGAGAGGACCTCTTCCGCCAAAGCGGGCGCAAGCTCGCGATGACCGAATTTGGCCAATTGGTTTACGGCTATGCCGACGAGATCTTCAACCTCGGCGGCGAAATCCTGCGCGCCACCAAGCAAACACCAGTCGCGCGCCTGCTGCGTCTCAACGTCGGCATTGTCGATTCATTCCCCAAACTCGTGAGCCACAAAATTTTACAACCACTGCTCCAGCACGACCCTCCCGTGCGCCTCACCTGCCACGAGGGCAAGCTCGCCGAACTCGTCGCGCAACTCGGCACCCACCGCATCGATGTGGTGCTTTCGGACGAACCCGCTTCGCCCGGCGTGAATGGACGCCTCTTCAACCATCCGCTCAAATCCTCGCGCGTGACCTTCTGCGCCACCCCGCAACTGGCCGCCGGTCTCAAGGGGCGTTTTCCGCGAAACCTCCACAAAGCCCCCGCCCTGCTCCCCACCGAAAACTGCACGCTACGCCGCGACTTGGAAAAATGGTTTCGCCACACAGGCATCGCACCCCATGTCGTCGGCGAATTCGAAGACGCAGCGATGGCCAAGGTCATCGCATCAAACGGTCTTGGCGTGATCGCGATCCCCAGCATCGTCGAGGTCGAAGCATGCAAGCATTACGGCCTGGTATCCATCGGGCGCACCCGCCAGATCGAATCCCACTTCTACGCCATCACCGCCGAACGCCGCTTCACCCACCCAGCGATCCTGGCCATGACGGGTAAGCCCGACCGCATGAAGCGGCTTTGAAAATGATGTTGGCATGTCGATAGAAATCCCCCCATGCGGCATCGAAACATCGATACCACATGGAGGGTGTTGGATCTCTAATCGCAACCCGCTCAGCCACGCCGACGGAAAAATGTCAGCAAGGCAGTCCCCAGCACCAGCGCCTGCAGAGGCGGCCCCGGCTCCGGCACGGAGTTGATCCACGCGCTATCCTTGGCCTTGGGCCCGGTCGAAAGCACATGCGCCGCCGTGTGATACGGACCATAACTGCCCTCGGGCTTGCTGAAGAAATCAAACGACTCGGCCGCGATCGGATCGCCCTTATAACTCACCGTGTAGCTCAGCTTGTCACCAGCCGTGAAGCGGTTGATCCCACCACCGGCATTTGATGACGAAAATAGCAGCTTGATGTCAAACCTGCCATCCGGTCCGGCCTTGTAGCCGTCGCTTGCCAGATTGATCGTCGGTAAACTGAACGAACCGGTTTTGACCGCCGAACCGAAGCTCAGTTTTGTCGGGTCGAGCTTCGGATCAAAGTTCAGATACCACTCGTCGAGATACTCCGGACCCGTAAGGCCTGATGCATGAAACTCGAGTTGCACTTTTCCGGCATCGGCACCGCCAAGCGTCGTTGTGGTGAGCGTGAGCCACGGTGTCTTGCCTGCCGGTGCCACGGAACCGATGCCATAGGTTTGACTCAGATAATAAGTCGCGCCCGTTGCTGGCTCCATCATTGATGCGATGAGCATTGGAATGGCGACGAGCGCCATGCATGTTGTTCTTCTTCTTTTCATGTAATAACGATTGTTGTTTCAACCGCATTCCATGAGGCCCCGAATTTGCCGACCCACCCGGATCCGCGAACCGACGAGCGTCGTGGAATGCCGCCCAACATCACCTCACACCCCGGCGCCAACCATTGGCGCAGCCACCACCCGGCAATGCGCTTTCAATTCTTACCAAGGCTCATGCGATCCAACGCAATGGCTTGCCTAAAAGACCCATAGGCTTTGCATAAAAACCGCAGGCGGAGGCGCGAGAACACCGCAACATGCAGGCAAAAAAAGACGGTCTTGCAGCCGTCACGCAAAACATACCGCGCGATCGGCCGCACTCGGCATTGCGAAATATCGCATCAGCGCATCATGCATGCACTCATCGCCCGGCAGACAAGTCCGCTCATTCGCCGGACTTCGCCGGTGATGCGGAGGATCCACCCGCATCGCTCTTGGCGCTAGCGCCACCACCCTCGGCCTTGGCTCCGGCCTGGTACGATGATGATCGGTAATCGGTCTGATAAAACCCCGCTCCTTTGAAAAGGATTCCGCCGCCAGTACCGAGCAAGCGCTTCAACTCGCCACCACATGCATCAATGCGACAGAGCACAAGCTTGGCGTCGTTCATGCTTTGAAACACCTCAAAGCGGTTGCCGCATTTCTGGCATTCGTAATCGTAGTTCGGCATGGCTGAGCGGCTGTGTAGCATTTTTCGGCGGACACGCAACCCCTTCTCCGGCGATTCTCCCGCCCATTGCCGACCTAATTGTGCCTGGAATTTTGCGTGCCGCAGCGGTCCGACTGTGCTTGCATGGACCCGATGCCAGCACGCCCCAAGACAGTCTCTTCGATTTCAACGGGTAAATTTTTCGAAAGCCACGCCAAGGCTCTTGACCTCGAGCTGCAGGGCGAACGCGTCGGCTTCGACCGCCCGATCAGCGAGCCCGCCATGAACCGCCCGGGACTCGCGCTTGCCGGATTCTTTTCCTACTTCGCCAAAAAACGCGTCCAAGTTCTGGGCAACTCGGAACTCTCCTACCTGCGCAAACTCCCCGAAGAGGTTCGCGTCGAACGCTTCGAACACATGTGCGAACGCGACATCCCTTGCATCGTGACCTCTCGCGGATCGAGCCTCGAAGAGCCGCTCATGGCCGTGACCCGCAAACACTCCATTCCGGTTTTTCGCACCTCACAGGTGACCATGAATTTCGTCAACGCGGCCACCATTCTGCTCGAACATGACTTTGCTCCCAGCATCACCCTCCACGGTTGCATGGTCGACATGCGCGGCGTCGGCGTACTCATCATCGGCAAAAGCGGCTCAGGAAAATCGGAAACCGCCATCGGCCTGCTCGAACGTGGCGCGTCACTCGTCGCCGATGACATGGTGCGCGTGAAACTCGTCGGCGGCGAACTCGTCGCCACCTCGCCCGATCTTTCACGCGGCTACATGGAGATCCGCGGCATCGGTATCATCAATGTCGCCAACCTCTACGGTCTCGCATCAATCAGGCCGGACAAACGCCTCGACCTCGTCGTCACACTCAAACCCCACGCCGATCTCAACGAAGTCGACCGCCTCGGGTTGCGTCAAAAAACCCACGAAATTCTCGGTCAGCATGTGACGCATGTGGAAATCCCCATCGCCCCCGGTCGCGATACCGCACGCATGGTCACCATCGCCGCACTCGACCAACAATTGCGCCGTCTGGGCTACAACATGGCTGATGAGTTCAATCAGCGCCTGCTCGATCACATGGCGGATCAGTGAGCGGCTTCACGCCGAAAGCCGCGCCTCATCGCGCTCGGAGCGAATGAACTGACCCCAGCTTTCGTCGGCGAGACCGTTTTCATGAAGCCCGAAAAGCGGCCTCCAGCGCGGCGCGAACGGCTTGTTGCGCGGATGCATGCCCGCCTCTTGGGGCAGCTTGTTGGCCTTGCGCGTGTTGCAGCGAAAGCACGACGTTACGATGTTTTCCCAACTCGTGCGCCCGCCCTTGTCGCGCGGCGTCACATGATCAAGGTTGAGCTGACTCTCGGGGAAAACTCTTGTGCAATACTGACAGGTGAATTTGTCGCGCAGGAACACATTGCGACGGCTGAAGCGCACCTCCAAGCGCGGTACCCGCTCATACATCGAGAGCACCACGATCTTGGGAACCATCAAGGCAATCCTCGCCCCACGGATCATCGGCCCACCCGCCGCCACGGCCGAATGCCGGACCCAGCCAGCCAGGTCATGGGTCTTGAATTTTTCCTCACCATCGACCTGCACCACCTGCGCATGTCCGATGCACAGCAAGTGCAAGGACCGCCTCACCGAACAGGTATGCACCGGTTGCCAAAACCGATTCAAAACAAGCACAGGAGACTCAAGCAGCGAATTCATCTCATTTCCCAAATAATATGGACAACCTAGCGAAACGCCCATCCAGGGCAATGGAAAAAGCTTCCCCACCCCTTCCCTCCTTCGAGGTTGCAAAGGGGCGGGATTGCCGATATCCACATCTTCCATCCATTCGGCTGCTCATGAAAATTCTTCGCCCGCTCTTCTGTTTGTCCGCCGTTTCGAGCGCCATTTTTTTGGCAAGCTGCGCGAATCAAAAAACCGTCGGCCCGGGCGTCAGCGGCAAACCGGTGAACCCCCACCCGCCCGGCACCTACGAGCATTTCAAAGCCGAGCCATCGTACCCAAAAACCCACAACATTTGGAAAAACGAAGAGCTTCTCGCTCAAACACACGACGGCAACTCGCACATCAAAATCAACCTCGCCACCCAGCGCGGGATGCTCATGAACAATGGCGAACTCGTGATGGACTACCCGATCTGCTCAGGGGTCAAAAGCCGCCCGACCCCGACCGGTACTTTTTACGTCCTCGAAAAAATCGTCGATAAAAGCTCCAACCGTTACGGCAAGATCTATGACGCCGCGGGCAGCATCATCAACGGCGATGCCGACGCGTTGAACGACCCCGTCCCTGAAGGCGGACGCTTCGTCGGCGCGCCGATGATGTACTGGATGCGCCTCACCAATGACGGCGTCGGCCACCACATCGGCCCAGTGAAGCGATATCCCGCCTCCCACGCCTGCATCCGCGGACCGCGCGCGATCATGCCCATGGTCTACTCGAAAGTGAAACTCGGCACCCGCTTCGACGTCGAGTGAACCGCGCGGCTCACTCCTCGATAAACTTTTGGTGACCGGTTTTCTTGACGGCCTTGAGGTTCTCAATCAAGCCCTCGATCTGATCGATCTTTCCGGCAAGAAACGCCTGCTCGATCTCGCAGAAAATGACATAGCACTGACCCATGAGCTTGCGGTATTCCGCAGCGGCCGCGCTCTTGGCGGGACCATCGGGCATCTTCTTGAGCATCTCGGGCATTTCGGCGAGCCCCATGACCAATGCCTGCTGCGCCACTCGTGCCGAAGCAGCGCCCTTTTCCGGGTCGGTCTCCTTTTTCAAGGCCTTGTAGGCATCGTCCAACTCGCTCATGTGACGGGCAAGCGGAGAATCGGATCCGTCCTCCTCGGCATTGATCCAAGGCGACATTCCCATCAAGCAGGCCAACAGCATCGATAAAATTTTCATGTGCGAAAACCCAACACCCGACTGCCATCCATGTCATGAAAAAATTTCACGAAATCACCGTCATTCGTCGACGGGCGAGGGCGCTGACGCTCAGCAAACATTGCCGAGCCTTTCGGCCGCACCTGTCGCATTGGGATGAAGGGTTTTTCCGCCTTCCGGCAAAAACGGCGCGGCTAGGGATTTTATGAGGTCGAAGTCGCCAGAAAAATCCTCGCGACGGTCGGACTCCTGTTTTCCAAACACCTGCTCCTCGATCAGCAGAAACACCATGTCGCCCACATCCTGACAGCGACGCACTCCCCACTCCTCCATCAGCGTCGAAGCCATCGGCCCGAACTGCTCGAGCGCGCAATCGCGAAAACCCTCGAGCAACTCCTGACCGCTCACGTGGCGGGCCTGAGCTCCATTGCCGCCGGATATCCGCTGCAGGGTGAAGTCCAATGCATCCTTGACGAAGAAATAAGCCTGCGGATCAAAACGCCTGTCGCGCCCGAGAATGCGCTGTACCGATTGTTCGAACTGCATCGCCTGCATGGACCAAACATGAGCTTCAGAACGCCCGCTGTCAAAGCACTTGAGTCATCCACAGCCCTAGGGACATCCCAACCCTCCATTCATCCCGGTAGGGCGTCGTGGCCTCACGGCGCCGAATTGATCGCCGGAGGCGCATGCGGTCTGATCCAGACCGCGCTACCAAACATGCCTTGGCGGTGAATTTTTCTTCGATAGGTCCTCGCCAGATTTCCTCTTGTCGACCCCGACTGCAGTAGCGAGCATAAAACTTCATGGCCGCCCCGCAAAACACCATCGCACTGGTCTACGACTACGACCAAACGCTGAGCCCGCTCTACATGCAGGACGATGTGTTGTTTCCGGAATTCGGCATTGATCCGGTGCAGTTCTGGAAACGCTGCAACGCGCTCGTTCAGGAACAAAAGTGGGACGGCGAACTCGCCTACATGAAGTGCCTGCTCGATTACCTGGGCATGGACCAGGTCACCAACGCACGACTCACCGAACTCGGCCGCGGCCTGCAATTTTTCCCCGGTCTTCCCGAAGTCTTTGAAGCACTGCCAAAAAATTCACTCGGCGCGGATCACGAGGCGGCGGGCATCAAGGTCGAGCACTACATCATTTCCTCCGGACTCAAGGCCTTGCTCGACGGCTCACGACTGCAACCGTTCGTGCGTGCGATGTTTGGCTGCGAATTTGGCGAGGATGCCGATGGACGCATCAGTTTTCCAAAACGTGTGATCTCTCACACGACCAAAACCCAGTACCTGTTTCGCATCAACAAAGGCATGCTGCGCAACGATCAGGATGTGAACGACCACATGCCTCACGAGCTGCGACCGATTCCTTTTGAAAACATGATTTATGTCGGCGACGGACCCACCGATGTCCCCTGTTTCACGGTGATGAACCGCAACGGCGGTCACGGCATCGCCGTTTACAACCCGGAGGATCAGAGCGGCCGCTCGTTCCGCAAGTGCTATCAGCTTTCGACCCACGCCAGCCGCGTGAAACACATCGCCCCCGCCGACTACCGCGAAGGATCGCACCTCTGGCTGCTGCTCTCGGAAATGATCCGCGAAATCGGCGATCGCATCCTGCGCCGACGCATCGAGGAACGCGACAACGCCACGGTCGCCGCACCGGGCTTCTGAGACAACCTGCGCGTCAATTCGCTTTGCGATTGTCGCCAAGGGCCTAAAGTGCGCAGTTTGTTGGCATGCCCGCCCTCATTCGCCAAGCACTCCGTCACTGGCAGTCGATGCCACTCTACTTGCGCACGCTCATCGGCATGGCGATCGGCGCGGTGCTGGGCACCACCATGGGCACCGATGCCGCCGCCCTTGCCAAGCCCGGATCGATCCTGATGGGACTCGTGCAAATGCTCGCAGCACCCGTGGCATTCTTCGCGATTGTCCACGCGCTGGCCGGCGCAAAAATCGAGCAGGGCAAAACCGGCGCGCTCGTCCGCCTGCTCGCCACCAACACGCTCGTCGCCATCATGATCGGCCTGCTCGTCGCCAATTTCGTGCGACCGGGCGAGCGTCGCAGTCTCTCGGAATCCGATCAGGCAAAGGTCGAAGCCCAGGCCACATCGATGGCAGGACAGATCGCCACGGCCGAAACCAGCGCCAAGGAATCAGGCCTCGGCGACAAGATGATGCAGATCCTTGAAAAACTTCCGCGCAGCGTCATGGGCCCCTTCACCGATGGCGGCAGCGTGATCGGCGTGATCGTTCTCGCGCTCATGCTGGGCCTCGCGCTGAGAAAGGTTTCGCCTGATCCCGACGCAACCGTGAAGGTGGTGAAGGTGTTCATGGATGCCTTCATCGCGATGCTGCACTGGATCGTGCAACTGGTGCCGATCATCGTGCTCGGCGTGGTCGCCGGCGAGGTCGGGCTCAACGGCTTCAGCTCATTTTTCAGCCTGCTTTGGTTGATCTTTGCCGTGCTGTTAGCTCTGGCCATTCAGTTCATCTACTACATGTCTCGTATTTGGCTGCAATCGTGGGTCAGCCCCGCGCATCTGCTTCGCAGCTGCCGCGACGCCCTGGCCATGGCATTCTCCACCGCCAGCTCCACCGCCACGATGCCCCTCACCTACCAATGTCTCCTCGAGCGCGTGAAGGTGCGCAAATCCTCCGCCAACCTCGGCGCGTTGGTCGGCGCAAATTTCAACAACGACGGCACCGCCCTCTACGAAGCGATGGCCGCGCTCTTTGTCGCGCAACTGCTCGGCCGCGATCTCGACTTCGCCCAACAGGCGGTGGTCGTACTCTGCGCCGTCGCCGCATCCGTCGGCGCCGCCGGCATTCCCTCCGCCGGACTCATCACGATGACGCTGGTCTTCACCGCCGTCGGCCTGCCACTCGAATACAGCCTGCTGCTGGTGCCGATCGATTGGTTCCTCGACCGCTTCCGCACGATGATCAATGTGAGCGGCGACCTCTGCGTCGCATGCGTGCTCGACGGACGCGAAAAACCGACGGAGGACGAAACCTGATCGCATCAGCGCGCAAGGCCCGCGCTGTTTTTTTTATTCCACCTTCATCAGGCCCAACGGTGAGGGCGTGAGTTTTTCCGCCGCCACCGCGCGCAACGAATCGATGGTTTTTTCCGGATCAAGCCGGTTGAGCGGGTAAAGCGAATAGCCGCCACCGATGTCGACACCATGGCTCTCGCGCATTTCGAAATGCAGGTGCGCCGGATAATAACCGTTCGCCGTGCCGACCGTGCCGATGCGCGATCCACGCGCGACCAGATCGCCGGGCTTCACATCGATGCGATCGAGATGCGCGTACATCGAGTGCAGTGATCGACCATCCGGCGCACGGTGTGCAACGAGGATCAGTTTGCCCCAACCGGGCGAGGGTTCGGCCGCGTAGAGAACCAGTCCGTCGGCGACAGAAAAAACCGGATCGCCCAGATCGCTGTTCATGCCGCCGATGCCGTTGAGGTCATCGCCGGTGTGACGCCCGCCGCGTTTCTCGTTCATTTCCCAAAATTTCTGCGCGTTGTAGACCAGCGCACCGTGCTCGGAACCAAGCGGTAAATCGAAACGCGTCGCGCGCGGCACCATCGCGGCCTGCCATGCCGAGAGGGTGTGAAATCGAAAATCCGGCTCACCGCTCGATGGCATTTCTAATGGATCGTCCGCGCTCTGCAGCCCTCCGGGGCGCAGCGAAAACAAGCGCTCGGGACGCCACAGCCAGAGCCCGGCCAACAAGGCAAGGATCAACAGAACCCACAAAATCCACACATTGTTGCGCCGACGGTTCACCACTGAAAACTGCACCCGCCGCGCCGACAAATCAAGCCACCCGCGATAAATCCCTTTCCATCTTTGACAATCCGCCGATGGCCAGACACTTTCGCGCCGCAAACCAGCAACCACTCACATCATGGCCTACGATCTCATTGTCATTGGTGGCGGCCCTGCGGGCTATGTCGCCGCCATCCGCGCCTCACAACTTGGAAAATCCGTCGCCTGCGTCGAAGCCGACCGCGCCGGTGGCACCTGCCTCAACTGGGGATGTATTCCAACCAAGGCGCTGCTGAAAAATGCCGAGCTCTATCACACGCTCAGCCACAAGGCCGCGGAGTTCGGACTCAAGATCGATGGCCTCAGCTACGACTGGTCGGCCGTGGTCGGTCGCTCACGCAAAGTTTCCGACAAACTCGCCGGCGGCATCGAATTCCTCTTCAAGAAAAACAAAATCGATTATGTCCGCGGCTTCGGATCAATCGAAGGCACCGGCAAGGTCAGCGTGAAAGCCGCCGACGGATCGGTCAAAACCCTTGAAACCAAGGACATTCTCATCGCCACCGGCTGCAAGTCGCGCGAACTTCCAACGCTGCCCTTCAATGGCAAATCAGTGATCGGCTCAAAGGAGGCCATGAACCTCGCCGCGCAACCGAAGGAAATGATCATCATCGGCGCAGGCGCGATCGGCGTCGAGTTTGCCTACATCTACAACGCCTTCGGCACCAAGGTCACGCTCGTCGAAATGGCACCGCGCATCCTGCCGGTCGAGGATGATGAAGTCGGCGACGCGCTCGAAAAGTCGCTCACCAAGCAAGGCATCCGCTGCCTCACCAATACCAAGATCACCGCGCAAAAAGATCTCGGCACGCATGTCGAACTCACAGTCGATGGCCCAAAGGAAAAAGGTACGATCAAGGCCGATGTCTGCCTCGTCGCCATCGGCATCCAGCCGGTGCTGCCCGGCGGCACGCAACCCGCCCTCTCCGAGCGCGGATATATCAACGTCGGCGACCGCTATGAAACTTCGATCCCCGGCGTCTATGCCGCGGGCGACATCACCGGTCCGCCATGGCTCGCCCACACCGCCTCGTTCGAAGCCGTGCAAGCAGTTGAAGGCCTCTACGTCGCCGGCCACAAACCCCGCAAGGTCACCAATTTCCCCGGTTGCACCTACTGCCACCCGCAGGTCGCCTCGGTCGGTAAAACCGAACGCGCGCTCAAGGAAGCCGGTATCGAGTACAAGGTCGGCAAGATCCCCTTCGTCGCCATCGGCAAGGCCATCGCCTCGGGTGAGCCCGATGGCTTCGCCAAGCTGCTCTACGGCAAGAAACACGGCGAGCTGCTCGGCGCCCACATCATCGGCGAGAACGCCACCGAGCTCATCGCCGAAATGGGCCTCGCCCTCGACCAGGAACTCACCGCCGAGGAAATCCACGCGACCATCCACGCCCACCCGACGATGTCCGAAGTGATCCACGAGGCGACCCTCGCCGCCGAAGGCCACGCGATCCACTTCTGATCGCAGGGAGTTATTTCGATTACATTGTCAGATCCTCATAGGCAGCCGATCCGGGGGGTAAACTGGCTGATTGACAGTCGCCCGCGTGGTCGCCTAGCCTCCCGCGCGTTCGCCGCCCGCGGGCCCTTTGCCCGCATCCACACCCACGGCGCGAATACATCTCCAACAACCACATACCACTACGATGGCTACGAAAAAGAAGGCAGCGAAACCCGCCGCCAAAAAAAGCGCACCCAAGGCCGCCAAATCCGCGGCATCCAAAACCAAGGCAAAGTCGGCATCCGGCAAAGGAGTCAAATACGTTTACACCTGGGGAGCCGCTAAGGCCGACGGTGATGGCGGCATGAAGGCATTGCTCGGCGGCAAGGGCGCCAACCTTGCGGAAATGACCCGCATCGGTCTGCCAGTGCCTCCAGGCTTCACGATCACCACCGAAGTCTGCACTTACTACTATGCAAATCGTAGAAGCTATCCGACCTCGCTGCAATCGCAGATGGAAGCCGGCGTGACCAACATGGAAAAAATCATGGGCTGCAAGTTTGGTGATGCCAAGGGCATGCCGCTGCTCGTCGCCGTGCGCTCCGGTGCCCGCGACTCGATGCCGGGCATGATGGACACCATCCTCAACCTCGGCCTCAACGACGAGACGGTGAAGTCACTCGCCGCCGCCACCAAGAACGAGCGCTTCGCATGGGACTGCTACCGCCGCTTCGTCCAAATGTACGGCGATGTCGTGCTCGGCGTGCAAAAGCGCGAAGGTGAAGACCACGAGCCCTTCGAAGTCGTCATCGAGGAATTCAAACATCAGAAGTATCACCGCGAAATCATCGACTCCGACCTCACCGCGGCCGACCAACAGGAGCTTGTCAAGCGCTTCAAGGCCCTCGTCAAGCAGCGTACCGGCAAGACCTTCCCAAGCAATCCGTGGGATCAGCTTCGCGGTGCCGCAGGCGCTGTCTTTGGCTCATGGATGAACGACCGCGCGATCGTTTATCGCCGCAAGTACAACATCCCCGCCGAGTGGGGCACCGCCGTCAACGTTCAGGCCATGGTCTACGGCAACACCGGCGACAAGTCCGGCTCGGGCGTCGCCTTCACCCGCAACCCCGCCAACGGCACCAACGAATTCTATGGTGAGTTCCTCATCAACGCCCAAGGCGAGGATGTGGTCGCCGGTGTCCGCACTCCGGAGCCGGTCATCAACATGAAGAAGCAAATGCCGAAGTCGTATGCGGAACTCATGAAGGTCCGCGCGATCCTCGAAAAACACTTCAAGGACGTGCAGGATGTCGAGTTCACCGTGCAGGACGGCAAGCTGTTCATGCTCCAGACCCGCAACGGCAAGCGCACCGCCGCCGCCGCGCTGAAGTTCTCCATGGACATGGTCAAGGAGAAGCTCATCGACTGGAAGACCGCTGTGCTCCGCAACCCGGCCGAACAACTCGACCAACTTCTCGCGCCGATCTTCGACGCGGCCGATGTGAAGAAAGCCAAGGCCATCGCCACCGGACTTCCCGCCGGCCCAGGTGCTGCCTCCGGCAAAATTTACCTCAACGCCGATCGCGCGGCTGCTGCCGAAGCGAAGGGTGAAAAGGTCCTGCTCGTCCGCAACGAAACCAGCCCGGAAGACCTTCGCGGCATGATCGCTGCCGAGGGCATCCTCACCGCCAAGGGTGGTGTTTCGTCGCACGCCGCGCTCGTTGCCCGCCAGATGGGCAAGGTCTGCGTCTGCGGCGCCGCAGCCGTCGAGATCAATTACGAGAAACTCACCGTCACCGCGTCCGGCCAGAAGTTCAAGGAAGGTGACTACCTCTCCATCGACGGCACCTCCGGCACGGTCTACGGCGGTCAACTCAAGACCGCTCCTTCGGAAATCATCACCGGCATCGTCAGCAACGACAAGGCCGCTCGCAAGACCGAGAAGTTCAAGAGCTTCCTCCAACTCATGGAGTGGTGCTCGAAGGTCACCAAGCTCGGCGTCCGCACCAATGCCGACACGCCCGAGCAAACCCGCATCGCGATGGCCTTCGGCGCCACCGGCATCGGACTCACCCGCACCGAACACATGTTCTTCGAAGGTGACCGCATCGACGCGATGCGCGAGATGATCCTCGCCACCACCGAAAAGGCACGCCGCGCGGCTCTCGCCAAGCTCCTGCCATTCCAGCGCGAGGACTTCACCGGCATCTTCAAGACCCTCAAGGGTTTCCCTGCCACCATCCGCCTCCTCGACCCGCCGCTTCACGAGTTCCTGCCCCACAGCAAGGAGCAACAACTCGACCTCTCGAAGAAAATCGGTATCAGCGTCGAGAAGATCATCCAACGCGTCGCCGAACTCCACGAGTTCAACCCGATGCTCGGCCACCGCGGTTGCCGCCTCGGCATCGCCTATCCGGAGATCACCGAGATGCAGGCACGCGCGGTCTTTGAAGCTGCTGCTAATGTCGCGAAGAAAAAAATCCCGGTGAAACCCGAGGTGATGATCCCGCTCGTCGGCTTCCAAAAGGAATTCGACCTCCAGGCTGAAATCGTCCATCGCGTCGCCAAGGAAGTGATGACCGAGAAAAAGGTGAAGTTCGACTATCAGGTCGGCACCATGATCGAAGTCCCGCGCGGCGCACTCACCGCCGACGAGATCGCCAAGGGCGCCGAGTTCTTCAGCTTCGGCACCAACGACCTCACCCAGACCGCTCTCGGCATCAGCCGCGACGACATGGGCGCCTTCCTCATGCCCTACACCGAGGCGGAAGTCTTCAAGAAGAACCCCTTCGCCACGCTCGACAGCACCGGCGTTGGCCAACTCATGGAGATCGCCGTCGCCAAAGGCCGCAAGACCCGCCCGAACATCAAGCTCGGCATCTGCGGCGAACACGGTGGTGATCCGGACTCGGTGAAATTCTGCCACAAGCTCGGCCTCAACTATGTGTCCTGCTCGCCCTACCGCGTGCCGGTCGCCCGCCTCGCCGCCGCCCAAGCCGCGATCGAGGACGAAAAGGCTGCTCCTGCGAAGAAGCCCGCCAAGAAGGCCAAGAAGAAATAATCCGTGGCGGCGGTTTTCAACCGCCATGCCAACCATTCCAAAGCCGCCTCGGGAAACCGGGGCGGCTTTTTTGTGCGGCCCCCTTGCAGAAAGTGGCGATTTCACCTATCGATGTACCCTGATCCCAAACATCGGACGAAAAAATAAACCCCTCACAATCATCCCGACATATTTCTGCAATGAATCCGCGCATCAAAACCCGTTGGTCCCGTCAGAGCGCATTCACCTTGGTGGAGCTGTTGGTGGTGATTGCCATCGTCCTGACCCTGGCACTTTTTTCCATCATGGGAGTGAGCCGCTACATCGAACAAGGGCGCAAATCGAGGACCTTGAATCAGTTTCGCAATTTTGAAACAGGAATGACGCTCTATGTGGGTGATTACCAGAAGCCACCCATTCCCGACTCCAAGTGGACCTATGGCTGGGACACCATTTACGGTGATCCGGGCGGCAAGTACTCCACTCAATTCGTGGTCTCCGCACTCAAAGGCGAGCTCGCGGACGATGAAGGAGACATCAGCTATGACGGTGAAACCTTCTCCGCCAGAGCCGCCAATCCCCGCAATGAAACCTATGTGGTCTTTCCCTTCGCGCCGGACAAGAAGGCCGGAGTGGGCGACGACGGCAAGCTCTACGATCCTTGGGGCGGCGAAATCATGATCGCAATCAATGTCGAGAACTCGATCGATAGCGAACTGGTGGATTTCAACAATGGAAAGAACGACCGCCGAATGCACACATGGGGGCTGGCGGAATACACCGAAACCAAGCCCAAAGATCAGGCCTATGTGCTCTGGTCCTACGGCAAGGACAAAAAGAAGGGCAAAAATGCTCCCGATGTGAACAGCGTCGTTTCACTCCAGAGCAGCGATGATGTGGTTTCGTGGTGAGTCGGAAGGCGAACCATAAGAAGGCACCTCGTTTCTTCGATTTTTTTGGAGAAATATGGATTGACTATTGTACCATAATAGGTACATATTTCTTGTGGCCAATCCCAAGCCCTGACCACTGAAAACGATCTTTTATCGGACGGAGGCAGGAAACGAGCCAGTCCGTGAATGGTTGTGCGATCTGCCGCTTGGCGACAGAAAGATCATCGGAGCAGATATCCTTGCAGTTCAGTGGAAATGGCCCGTGGGAAAGCCATTGGTAGACTCCTTGGGCGAAGGCTTGTGGGAAGTGCGATCTTCACTTGGCACAAGCATCGCGAGAACTTTCTTCATCGTGGTCGATGAAGAAATCGTTCTCCTTCATGGCATCATTAAAAAATCACGAACAGCACCAAAACATGAGCTAGATCTCGCCCGCAAACGGCAGGCCAGCTTCATGAACCAACAGGCATCATGAAAAACAAAACACGCAAAAACATTCACTCTGGCAGCGACTTCGCCGACTTCCTCGATAAAGAAAGAATCCGACCCGAGGTCGAAGTGCTCGCACTCAAGCGCGTGGTCGCACTCGAACTGCAGCAGATCCTGGAACAGGAACATGTCACAAAAACTCAACTTGCAGCCCGCATGAAAACCAGCAGGGCTTCACTTGATCGCATCCTCGACCCCACAAATCCTTCCCTCACTGTCGGCAGCCTCGGCAAGGCCGCCGCAGCCCTCGGAAGGAAAGTCGAACTGCGCTTCGTTCCCGGCTGATTTGCCACCTCTTCTTCCCCGCACCAAGGCAGGGACCTTTCTCCGCAACGGTCCGCTTAGCTGAGTCATTATCGGCTATTCATCCAACGGACCTTTGCGGACAAAGGTCCCTGCCTATTAAAATGAGCCTAAGGCAGCCGCATCTTCTCTTCTGTCTTCCGTATCCAAGTCTTCTGTCTTCTCTTGAAACTGACCACTTGAAACTTGAAACTTTCTCCTACTCCACATTCTGCACCTGCTCGCGGATCTTCTCTACCTCGGTCTTTGCCTCGACGATCGTTTGCGCGATGCTCGCGTCGTTGGCTTTTGAGCCGATGGTGTTGAACTCGCGAAACAATTCCTGACACAGGAAATCCAGCGCACGGCCCGGTGCTTCGTCGGCTTCAAGGTATTCGCGAAATTTTGCGAAATGCGAATCGAGACGCGTCAGTTCCTCGCTCACATCACAGCGGTCGGCAAACAATGCGAGTTCTTTGATCAGGCGCTCATCGTTAAGATCGACCTCAATCCCGGCATCGCGCAAGCGCTTGTGCAGCAGCTCGCGCTGACGCGGCAACCGCTGTGGCGCATCGTCGGCAATCGTTTGGGCAAAGCCCGCCAATTTTCCAAGCCGCTCGATGAAGTCGGCCTTGAGGTGACCACCCTCGGCACGGCGCATCGCGACCAAGCCACGGAGTGCTTCGGCAAGCGCCGGCCCGATCACCTGCCAGGCTTGCTCGGCATCGATCTCGCTGCCGCCGAGCGTCACGATCCCGGGCTGACGCAGATAATCCGCCGCCTCCGGCCGCACCGGATGCCCGACGGATTTTCCCAATTCCTCAAAGGCATTGTGAAAGGCCTTGGCGAGCACCGCATCGACGCGTGCCTTGGGTGTCGCCGCCTGGCCCGGCTCAAGGCGGATGGAAATTTGCACCCGCCCGCGCGACACATGGTCGAGCACAACTTTGCGAATTCGCCCTTCAAGCTCGGCGATTTCACGCGGCGCTTGCACCACAACCTCGGCCTGCTTGCGGTTCACCGAGCTGATCTCAACCGCGGCATTCCAAAGCTCATTGGCCGCCGTACCCCGTCCGAATCCCGTCATTGATTGCATGCGCCCACGATGCCCGCCCCGGCAGGAAATGGGAAGAACGCATCGCCCCGCGCACATATTCTCTCGCGGGGGTTGCCCCGGGGGCGCGGATGCATTAGGGGAATGCCGCTCCGATCCACCCGTTTCCGCCATGTCATCCATCATCTACACCAAGACCGACGAAGCCCCCGCCCTTGCGACCTACTCGCTGCTGCCGATCGTGCAGAGCTTCACCCGCCGCGCCGGCATCCAGGTGGAAACGCGCGACATCTCGCTCGCCGGCCGCATCCTCGCGCAATTTCCCGAAGCCGGCCAACACCCGGACCACCTCGCCGAACTCGGCGCCCTCACGCTGCAGCCCGATGCCAACATCATCAAGCTGCCCAATGTTTCGGCATCGATCCCACAACTCAAGGCCGCCATCGCCGAGCTCCAGGCACATGGCCACGCGATCCCTGATTTCCCCGAAAACCCATCGACCGATGCGGAAAAGCAAACCCGCGCGCGCTACGCGAAAGTGCTCGGCTCGGCTGTGAATCCGGTTCTGCGCGAAGGCAACTCCGACCGCCGCGCACCGAAAGCAGTGAAGGACTACGCGCGCAAACACCCGCACTCGATGGGTGCATGGTCGGCAAACTCAAAAACACGCGTCGGCACGATGGGCGGCAAAGGCGATTTCTTTTCGAACGAAAAATCCATCACGGTCAGCGATGCGACCGATGTGAAAATCGAGCTGGTCGCCAAGGACGGAAGCACACGCACACTCAAGGAATCCACTCCGCTCAAGGCCGGTGAAATCATCGACTCGACCTTCATCAGCAAGCAGGCGCTCACCAGTTTCCTCGACGCGCAAGTCGCCGCCGCCAAGGCCGATGGCGTGCTGCTCTCGCTGCACATGAAGGCAACGATGATGAAAGTTTCCGACCCGATCATCTTCGGTCACGCGGTGAAGGTGTTCTTCAAGGACCTCATCGCCAAACACGCCGCCACGCTCGATGCCCTCGGCGTCGACTTCAACAATGGCTTCGGCGACCTGGTCGCAAAGATCGCGAAACTCCCCGCCGATCAAAAGGCGGCGATCGAGGCCGACATCCAAGCGGCCTATGCGCAAGGCCCCGCACTCGCGATGGTCAATTCCGATAAAGGCATCACCAACCTCCATGTGCCATCCGATGTGATCGTCGATGCCTCGATGCCCGCGATGATCCGCAGCTCGGGACAAATGTGGAATGCCGATGGCAAACTGCAGGACACGCTCGCGGTGATCCCGGATTCATCCTACGCCGGCGTTTATCAAACGGTGATCGATTTCTGCAAACGCAACGGCGCGCTCGACCCGAAGACGATGGGCTCGGTGCCGAATGTCGGCCTCATGGCGCAGGCTGCCGAAGAGTATGGCTCGCACAACAAAACCTTTAAAATCCCGAGTGCCGGCACGGTGCGTGTGGTCGATGCCGCAGGCAATGTCCTGCTCTCGCACGAAGTCGATGCCGGCGACATCTGGCGCGCCTGCCAAACAAAGGACGCGCCGGTGAAGGATTGGGTGAAGCTCGCAGTCAACCGCGCGCGCGCCACCGGGTCGCCCGCCGTCTTCTGGCTCGATCGCGCCCGCGCCCACGACGCGCAACTCATCGCCAAGGTCGAGACCTACCTCAAGGACCACGACACCAGCGGCCTCGACATCCGCATCCTCGCGCCGGCCGACGCCTGCCTCTTCAGCCTCGAGCGCATCGTGAAGGGCGAAGACACGATCTCGGTCACCGGCAATGTGCTGCGCGATTATCTCACCGACCTTTTCCCGATCCTCGAAGTCGGCACCAGCGCGAAGATGCTTTCGATCGTGCCGCTGATGAATGGTGGCGGTCTTTTCGAAACCGGTGCCGGCGGCTCGGCGCCAAAACATGTCGAGCAATTCGTCCAAGAAAACTACCTGCGCTGGGATTCGCTCGGTGAGTTTTTTGCGATCGCCGCATCGCTCGAACACCTTGCGGAAACCGCAAAAAATCCGCAGGCCAAAGTCCTTGCCGATGCGCTCGATGCCGCCAACGGGCAGTTCCTCGAAAACGACCGCTCGCCCGGCCGCAAGCTCGGCACGATCGACAACCGCGGCTCGCATTTCTATCTCGCACTCTATTGGGCCCGCGCGCTCGCCGCACAAAACAACGACGCCGCACTCAAAGCCGCCTTCACGCCGCTCGCCGAAGCACTCGGTGCCAACGAGCAATCGATCGTCGCCGAGTTGCTCGCCGTGCAAGGCAAGCCGGTCGACATCGGCGGCTACTACGCGCCCAATGACGCGAAGGCCACTGCCGCTCTTCGCCCGAGCGCGACGCTCAACGGCCTGCTCGACAATTTCTAACACCCCTGCACATGGCAAAGGTCCTGGTCGGTCTCTCCGGCGGCGTCGATAGCGCGGTCGCCGCCGCATTGCTGATCGAGCAAGGCCACGAGGTCACCGGCGGCTACATGAAAAATTGGATCAACGCCGAGGGCATCCCCGGCGATTGCCCGTGGGAAAAAGACATCGAGGACGCGCAAGCGATCGCCAAAACCCTCGGCATCGAGCTGCGCGTCATCGACCTCATCGACGCCTACCGCGAACGCATCGTCGAATACCTCGTCGAAGGCTACCGCTCGGGCATCACGCCCAACCCAGATGTGTGGTGCAACCGCGAAATGAAGTTCGGCGTATTTCTCGATTACGCGCTCGCGCAGGGATTCGAAAAAGTCGCCACCGGCCACTATGCTCGTAGTAGATCGCAGAGCGATGGCTCCGCAGCGATTCTTCGCGGCGCCGATCCGAACAAGGACCAAAGTTACTTCCTCGCATTGATGACGCAGTGGCAGGCGGCGCACGCGATGTTTCCCACCGGCGAGATGCTCAAGCCCGAGGTCCGCGATGTCGCTCGGCGCTTCCAACTGCCGGTCTCGGAAAAAAAAGACAGCCAAGGGATCTGCTTTCTCGGTCAGGTGAAGATGAGTGATTTCCTGCGCCACTATGTGCCGGACTCGCCCGGCGAAATTGTCGATACGACCGGCAAGGTGCTTGGCACCCACCACGGCCTCCACCTCTACACGCTCGGCCAAAGGAAAGGCCACGGCGTCGCTTCACCGCGCGAAGGCATGGCCTATGTGGTCGTTGGCAAAAACCGCGAACGCAACCAACTCATCGTCGGCTGGGACAAGTCCGACACGCCCGGCCTCTACGCCCGCAGCTGCGTGGTCGGCACGATCTCATCGATCAACGAGCCGATCGAATCGCTCAAACTCGTCGCCGCCCAGCCCCGCTACCGCTCGAAGGCCGAGCCGGCACGCGTCGAGGCGCTCGGCGAAAACCGCGTGAAGCTCCACTTCGAACGCGCCCAACGCGCGATCGCCCCCGGCCAGATCTGCGCCTTCTACGATGGCGGACGCCTCCTCGGCGGTGGCATCTTCGAAAGTGCCGAGTGACCCCGCACGATCGCGTGCAATCGTGCGTTTTGTCCTTGCACGGATCCCCCACTCGGGAAGAATCCGCCCCCCGCGCCGCGGTTCCAACCCATGAGCGAAACAGCAAATCCACCAGTCGATGCCACCATCGCCGAAATCGGCGAAATCCTCAAAGCGCATCAGTCATTCATCATCCTCAGCCACATTCGACCGGATGGTGACGCGATCGGATCCCAACTCGCACTCGGATTCGCGCTGATGGCCCTCGGTAAATCCGTGCGACTCGTCAATGAAGACGGACTGCCGGAAAACCTCGCCTTCATGAAAGGCAGCGACCGCATCGAAACCCCGCCTAGCGAGCCACTCGATGTTGAAGTCGCGATCGCACTCGACACGGCCACCAAACCACGCCTCGGCGACAATGCCCTGCACGCGGCATCGAAAGCAAAACTCTGGCTCAACATCGATCACCACATTTCCAATCCGAAATACGGCGACCTCAACCTCATCGATGCCACCAGCCCCGCCACCGGCCAAATCATTTACGACCTCATCACCGAACTCGGCCTGCCGATGACGCCCGAGTCGCGCGATGCGATCTATGTCGCAGTCTCGACCGACACCGGCTCGTTCCAATACCCGTCGACCACCGCAAAAACTTACGAGATGGCGGCCGACCTCATCCGCAAGGGACTCAATGTCGGTGAGATCAATTCGAAAACTTACGACGACTCACCCTACCGCCGCCTCGAGCTGATGCGCGCGCTGCTCAACACACTCGAACGCTCGGACGATGGCATCGTCGCCAACTGGGAACTGCACGACCAAACGCGCATCGATCTCGACCTTCGCCCCGAAGACAGCGAGGGCCTCATCGATGTCATCCGCGCGATCCGCGGCGTGCAAATCGCGGTGTTTTTCGAAGAACTGCCCGATGGAAAAATCCGCGTTTCAATGCGCTCAAAGGACAAACGCATCGATGTCTGCCAGATCGCCATGCAATTCAATGGCGGCGGTCACGCCCTCGCCGCCGGCATCCGCATGCCAGGCCCACTCAAAGAAGCCAAGGCCCTCGTGCTCGAGGCCATTACCCAACGCATCAACGAAGTGAAATCAGCCGGACTCTGATTTCATCAATAGCCACCACTCGCGCATTCATCTCGAAATTCGATGTCGGTATTTCATTTGGACAAATTGACCACTGATTTCACTGATATACACAGATTAATGAGAGGCGCATCATTTGTAATTTTTCTTAATCTGCGCAATCTGTGAAATCTGTGGTCAAATCCGCTCTGCTTAGATTTCAACTTCCGAAATCGAGTTCAAAAATTCTGTTAGAAACTCCCCTTTCATGAAATCCAATCCCCTCGAACAAGACGGTCCCAGCGGCGTGCTGCTCATCGACAAGGCGCCCGACATGACCTCGCACGATGTCGTGGCCATCGCCCGCAAGGCGCTCAACACGAAAAAAATCGGCCACTGCGGCACGCTCGATCCGATGGCCACCGGCCTGCTCATGCTCGTCATCGGCCGCGCCACGAAGATCCAAGACCTGCTGATGAGCGAGGACAAGGAATACGAAGGAACCATGACGCTTGGCAGCGTCACCAGCACCCAAGACCGCCAAGGCGAAGTGCTCGAAAGCCACGAAGTGCCGGCATTTTCCGAAGCGCAAATTCACGCCGCCTTCGATGCCTTCACCGGCGAGTTCGAACAAATGCCGCCCATGGTCTCGGCCATCAAAAAAGACGGCGTGCCACTCTACAAACTCGCGCGAAAAGGCGAAGTCGTCGAACGCCAGCTACGCCCGGTGCGCGTCACCGGCTACAAGGTCAGCCGCATCGCCCTGCCCGATGTCGATTTCACCGTCAACTGCTCCAAGGGCTTCTATGTCCGCACCTACGCCCACGACATCGGCGCAAAACTCGGCTGCGGCGCCCACCTCAGCGCGCTGCGCCGCACCCGCTCCGGCAAGTTCACCCTCGACCGCGCCGTCACCGTCGCCGACCTCAAAACCGCCCCACGCGAAGACCTCCTCAAAGCGATGATCTCACTTGCTGAGATTTCCCTCATGCGTGGAGCGTGAGAGAGGTCAGTAGTCAACGGCCATTGGTCACTGGGGAAGAAGAAAAAATGCCGCTTCTTCAACCACCCGGTAGGGCGACGCGGCCTCGCGGCGCCGACTCTTTGAAGAAAGATTCACCGCAAAGGTCGCCAAGGAACGCAGAGGAGATGGGATTGTAGGTCGCGGATCGTGGATCGCGGATCGTGGATCGTGGATCGAAGAAGTAGCTTCTTCTTTCTATTCCCCAATAACCAATCACTCTTCCCATTCGTGTCCATTCGCGTCCATTCGCGGTTCAAATTCTTCGACTCTTCATTTCTGCTTTCTGCTTTTCCGGTTCCATCATCTTTCCAAAAGTTTCGGCGCCGCGAGCCGCGTCGCCCTACCAGTGTGATGATGCCGCTTCTTCATTCTCTTCCCTAATCACCTCTTCCCCAATAACCCATAACTCTACCTCCGCGCAAATTTCCGTGGCACGACGCGCGAAACTGTCCCATACTCGCCGCGCCAACCCCCAAATCATCCATCATGTCCATCAAAGTCGGAGACAAAGCCCCTGATTTCACCCTCGTCACCAAAGGTCCCGAGGGCCCGCAACTGGTCAAACTGAGCGAGCTCGTCGGTTCGGCGAATCTTCTTTTGCTGTTTGTGCCAATGGCCTTCACCGGCGTTTGCACCACCGAGTTCTGCGACATTTCGGCAGGCATCAAAGAGTACGAAGAGCTTGATGCCAAGGTGCTCGGCATTTCCGGCGACAATCCGTTTGCACAGGCTGCGTGGGCGGAAAAGGAAGGCATTACGATTCCGCTTTTGAGCGATTACGAACATGCCGTAGCCAAGGCCTATGGTGTGGCTTACGATCAGTTTCTGCCCGAAGCCAATCTCATCATGGGCGGTGTGGCCAAGCGCTCGGCCTTCGTGATCGATAAGGCCGGCATCGTGCGCTACGCCGAAGTCCAGAACCACCCGAAGGACCTGCCCGACTTCGCCGCCGTGAAGGAAACGCTGCGCGGGCTCTGAGCTACGCTCCCGTTTCATCGGTTTTCAACACCAAGCCACCCACAAAAAACCCGCCGCGCTTCGAGCACGGCGGGTTTTTTTTAGGATATGGATTTAGAGCAGTTTGCTCAGGCCGCGCGACGACGGCGGGTGGCGAGGAAGCCACCAGCGACCAAGGCCAAGCCTAGGCTGGAGGGCTCGGGCACCACGGTCATCGTCACAAAGCTGGAGGCACCGATCTGTTCGCTGGAATAGTTGCTCCCGCCAGTGATGTCGTTGTAATTGATGACCCATTGATTGCCAGCAAAGGTGAATGTGCTGTCATCGGCATAGCCGCTGAAGGTTCCGTTGTTCCATGAGCCGTTGTAGCTCATGAGCGTGAATTTGGTATCGTTGGCCAACAATTGGCCGATTTCGGCCAGATCCACCAAGCTCAGAGTGACCGAACCGTTGAGCGTCAGGCTGCCATTGATATCAAGCAAGTCGGCTGTGACCGTTTGGGAGTTGTATTCCCACTCGAAGGTCGAGCCATTGCCGAAGGTGGTCGCTCCGACTGCCAGGCTTTCGATGCTCGCGCCAGGTGAGAGCACGCCGGTGACATTGACCGCACCCGTGATGGTGCCGGCACCACCAAGGGTGGCGCCGCTGGCAACAGTAGCGTCACCACCGACCGAGCCGTTGACGCGGAGGGTACCACCAGAAACAGAAGTCGTTCCGGTGAAGCTGTTGGAGCCGGAGAGGAAGAGGGTTCCATTGCCGGACTTGGTGAGAGCGCCACCGCCGCTGATGCTACCGGCGTAGGTGTTGGAGCCGCTGGCGATGTTGAGGTTGAGGCTGCCCGAAGCCGATGTCGTTACGGAGCCGCTTCCCGTTAGGCCGGCGAGTTGTTGACTGTTGGCGCCGAGGCCAAGGGTGGTTCCAGCTCCAAGGCTGACTGATGCACCGGTGGCCAGACGGTTGTTGCCGCCGAGAGTGAGCGATCCGGAATTGATGCCCACGCTGGTTGCCGCCGAGGTACCGTTGAGGGTGGTGCTGCCGCCGACATTGAGCGATCCGGCACCAAGGTTGGCGCCGACTGTGCCGCCGTTGAGGGCGTAGGTTGACGCAGTAAGCGTGGACGTACCACTGAGGTTGCCACCTGAAATCGAGAACGAACCGATCGTGTCGTTGCCACCGAGCGAGTAGGTACCGCTTGAAAGGCTTACGCTGGCGGAGTTGCCGAGGATGTTAGCAGCAGTCGTTTCGAAGCTGCCACCATCGATGGTGACCCCTGAAGTGGCCAGGGCCACACCAGAACTGATCTTGCCGCCGGAAACTCGTGTGGCGCCCGAGTAAGACTGGGTACCATAAAGGTTGAGCGAGGTGTTGCCGGAGCCATTGACCGTGAGCCCACCCGAGCCCGAGATTGAGTTTTGGAACAAAGCCCCCTTGTTTGCCCCGTTCACGGTGAGGATAGCGCCGCTGCCGATCGCGATCGTACCTCCGTCTGAAGTGGCGGTTTCTTTGATACTGGCGACAGTTTGGTTGCCAGCGATCGTAAGCGAGCGACTGGCTGATATGGTAACATCTGCGCTGGAGGACAGGCGATTGGCTCCACTGCCCAGAGTCAAGTTGCCTCCGGTGATCGCCACCGAGTTGGCTCCAGAAGTTCCGTTCAAGGCAACATTGCCAGTGATGTTCAATGTGCCCGCTCCGAGGTTCGCGTTCACCGTACCGCCTGAAAGCGTGTAGGTGGAAGCGGTCAGTGTACCGTTTCCGCTGATCGTGCCGCTGCTGCTAAGGCTGGCGAAACTGTCGGTGAGACTGCCAGAGCCCGTGGCAAGGGTACCGTTATTGACGATAGAAGCGGAGGCGCCCAGCTGATTTGAAGCCGCGAATTCCGCCGTGCCGCCGCTATCAATGGTCAAGGTTGACTGCACGGAGTCGGCGGATGATTTGTTCATCGACAGGGTGGCGCCATTATTGACCGTGTACCCTGTGACGCCGGTGTTGTTGGAGGCACCGGAGAAAACGACTTTACCGCTGCCTGCGATGGCGACGCCAAAGGATCCGGTCGCTAGGCCGTCCTCAAGGTTTCCGGATAATTCGAATGTGCCCCCCGATGCCGAGGAAAGTGTCACATTGTTGTCCAGGCTGATTAAGCTCGAAAGCGTGTTTGTGCCGGATGAGTTTGTGGAAGAAATGGTTTTTGTTCCGGAGGATCCACCACGCACGACAATGCTGCGGGAGATGCTCAATCCGCCATCGCTGTCGGCCAAAGAAAAATTCGCGTTTGCACTGCCGCCAGTTGCGCCAAGTTGGACAACTGCGGAGCTACCTCCCAAAGCGTTGTTGCCAGAAACACCGCCATCTGGATTCACCGCCAGAGTTCCTTCATCAATGTAAATAGTCCCCTTCTGCCCCGTGGACGCGTTGGAGTTATCCTTGGTCAGGAAAAGCGATCCGGTTCCTTGTTTGACAATCCCGCCGCTAGCCGAAGTGTTGTAGGCAGCGCTCTGTGTCGTATTGCTGGCACCTGTTATAAGTTGCCGCGCTCCGTTGACCAAGAAGGAGTCACTGCGCTCGTAAAATTTGGTGCCGGCGTTGTCGCCCGTTTGAACGGTGTAGGTTTGAAATTTCAGGTTGTAGGTGTCGCCGTTGATAAAGGTATCACCGATGATTCCCGTGCTCTGGCCCGTCGTACTAGAAACGTAATCGCCTCCGGAATAGTATGACTCAGTTCCCGTATCCCAGAAATTGGTGTAGCCCGGCTCGGCATCTCCAGCTCTCCAAACTTTATAATTCGCCCCGTTGTTGGCAGCGCTAGTTCCAAAAGAGGTCCACGCATTGATCTGGAAGCCCGTGATGTTAAAGCTGCCAAGTGTTTGGGTGCCAAAATCGACGTTGCTGAGCAGGGTCCGGCTCGACGCGTTCGCACTGCCACTGGGATTGTTACGACCGTCATTGACACCACCGATGTTATACCACGTTCCGTTGATCTGGATGTAGCCATCGAAAATGTCTCCTGCGGCGTCAGCATGCTGAGTGGCGCCAAATATAAGAGCAGCAATCGGCGATGCAATGAAGGCAAACTTGGAGGGTTTGGACTTATTCATGGGTTTTGGGGTTTTGGGTTAGACGGGTTGATGCAATCTGGTTTGTAAGTGTATGGGCGTACGAGGCCTAGGTGATGTTCCTATATCTTAATGTTGAATGTCGTTTATGGGTTGTATAAAAATACAAAAAAATATTTTCGCCCGTGTTTCAAGGGGAAAATCAAGGTATTTACTTAAGAAAGCCTAAATATTTGGCCCTCTTTTGCATCCGTGTCCATACCCCAAAAAGGGCAGGATCGCGGGGCTATTTCTTCTTCCGAAGAAACGGCGGGAGATCGAGATCCTCACCCTCAAAGACATTCGGATTTTCGCCCTCAAATCGCCCGCGGGGCACCGAATCGAGCGAAAGCTCGCTCTGCGCGCCGCTGGCTTTGACGCTGAGTTTGACCTTCTGGGCCTCGGGCTCCGCACCGGGCAATTTTTTCACCCGCTTGGGGGTGACCGTAGGTTCGGACTCGAGTGCTGGCGGGTCCACTAGTTCCTGATCCTGCTGGCGCGGCGCAGGCGTTTCGAAAAGCTCGAAGCCCGAGGGTTCAGCGGATGGCGGCGGGGTGGCGCGGTCCGAAATCGGTTCAGGCTCGGGGGCTTTCTTTTGAATGCTTGGGGTGGCGGCGAAGAGCGGTTCTTCATCGGGCTGGAACTGCGGCTTCGCGTCGGGCTCGGGCAATGTTTTTTCCGCTGGAAATTCGTACGCTGCGGGCCGAACAAAACCATCAGGCAGCGAGCTGATCAGGGTCAGTGACAGTGCCTCGCCGAGTGAGGGGTCGATCGCCGCGCCGAAAATTACGTGGGTCTCTTCGGGCAGGAATTTGTGCAGGCCCTGCATCAGGAGTTCGATCTCCAAAAGTGTCAGGTCCTCGCCGCCACAGGCATGCACCAGCACAGTTTGGGCTTTTTTGAGCAAGGCACCTTGGTCGAGCAGCGGACTGGCAAGGGCTTTGCGCAGGGCGGTGCTGGAGCGATCCTTGCCTTGCGCGAGACCAGAGCCCAAAAGGCAGGGCGAGCCCGCCTTGCCGAGGACGCTGATCAGGTCGTCGAGGCCGAGGTGGATGAGCCCGGGGCGCGTGACGATGCGGGTGACGGCGCGAATCGACTCGCCGATGAGCTGGTCGGTGGCCGCGAAGGCATCGTGTGCGCCTTGCTTGGCGAGGACGGTTTCACCCATGCGGTTGTTGTCGAAGGTGATGAGGGCGTTGGCGTGAGCGGAGAGTTGCGAAAGGGCCTTGTCGGCTTGCTCGCAGCGACGCTTTCCTTCAAAGGCAAAGGGAGTGGTGGCAATGACCACCACAAAAGCGCCTGCCTCGCGGGCCATGCGCGCAACCTGCGGCGCGGCACCCGATCCCGTGCCGCCTCCTAGGCCGACGCAAATGAAAACAAACTCATGGCCGTCCATGCTGCGGCGCAGGGATGATTCGGCTTCGAGCGCGGCTTTTTCGCCAAGCTCCGAGTCGCCACCCGCGCCCAATCCTTTGAGCAAATTTTCGCCCAGCTGAATTTTCTCCGGCGCAACGCAGGCCCCAAGCACCCGCGCATCGGCACTGAGCAAAAGCAGGCCGGCCGAGTCGATGCCATCGAGCGCGAGACGCTCAAGAAAGTTGGCGCCCGCACCACCGATGCCGACGATTTTGACGGATGAGGGATCGACAATCGGGTGCTTCGCTCGCGGGTGGGAGATCATGGCTTGGTGGATTGGCAAAGTTTTCGTGGCGTGAAAAAAATTCTCAATTTCCGAAGGGCCAGAACATCCGTGTGATGCGGCCAAAGAAGCCGGGTGGCGCTACGCGCTCGGCCTCGACAATGAGCGCGTAGCGGATCAGGCCGATCGCGGTGGCATAGCGCGGGTCGCGGAAGCTCGCTTGGATGCCGCTGATTTCAGGTGGCTCGGGGCGATAAATGTCGCGGCCGAAGACCTGATAGGCCAACTCGTCGAAGCCGCGCATGAGGCTGGTGCCGCCGGTGAGGAAAACCCCCGCACCGACTGCGTCGATCGATCCTTCGGGCAGTTGACGCAGCACCAGGCGCAAAGTTTCTTCCAAACGCTGGCGGATCGTCTCGTTGAGAACCGCGCGGCTGACCTCGACTTCGGCGAAGCCGCGATCGTCGTGAAGGCGTGCGGTGCCAACCGATTTCGCCGGATCGCCCGAGGCATCGCCTTCGGTGATCTTGAGTTGTTCGGCTTTGGAAAACGGCAGGTTCGTCACGAGGTGGATGTCGTTGGTCACATGATCGCCGCCGACCGGAATGCATCCCGAGGCGGTGATCACGCCGCCGAGGTAAAGCGCGTAATCGGTCGTGCCGCCGCCGATGTCGATGACCAGTGCGCCATTCTCGCGGTGCTCGCGGTTGAGGGCCATCTGTGCGGTGGCGATCGGCGAGAAGACGATGTCATCGACCTCAAGCGGCATTTCCCTGACTAGCTTGATGCTGTTCTGGATGCGCGTGCCGATGCCATGAACGACATGGAAATCCGCCTCCACGGTTTTACCGAAGAGCCCGACGGGAGAGGTCGAGTGCTCCAATCCGTCCAACCAGTAGTTGCGAATGATCGGGTGGATGTAAACATGGTCGGCGGGGATGTGAACCTCGCGCGCGATCGTGCAGACCTCTTCAACATGCTCGGGGCCGACGACCGGTTCGCCATCGGGCAAACGGTAGGTGCCGCGGTGGTTCACGCCTTGAATGTGGGCACCGCTGACCGCCAAATAGACGCTGCCAATTTCGACATCAGCGGCATCCTCGGCCTTGGCGAGCGCATCGCGCAGGCAGGCGCGGGTCTGCGCGTAATCGAAGATCTCACCCTTGCGCACGCCGGCGCTTTTTGTCTCGCCGATGCCAAGGATCTTGATCGCGCTGTCGGGCTTCACCTCGCCAACGACCAGACAGGTCTTGCTGGTGCCAATTTCGATTCCGACATGAATTTTGCTGCGTCGAGCCATGGGTGTGCGGCGAATGAAAGGTTAGTTGCGGGTTGTGGCGGCGGTGGAATTTTTTTCATCCGCGCGGTCGGTGGCTGCCGTTTCGTCGATCACGACCGGAATCGCTTTCGGCGGTTTGGTCTCGCTGCGGATGGTGATGGGCGTGTTGTATTTGGGAATGAGATTGATGGTATCAATCACATAGCCACGGCTGCCGGCGTGGGCAAGTGCGGCGCGCAGGTTCTCGATCTGGCGGCGATGGTCGCCGAGACCGAATGTAGCGGTGGTGGCATCGCGCGTCACCAACTCAAGCGACCACTTGTTGGCCTGGCGGATCGATTCGATCCATTGCATGCCATCGGCATCCGACTCGCAAATGGCCTTGATCAGGGTCAGCGCGTGATCCAACTCGGGCTGCGCGATGCGTTTTCCCGCGGTTGGAGTAATGTCTTCCGCGGCGGGCAGGTCGATCACAGGCAGGCGCTGCGTCAATTGGATATGACTCTCGGGGCACAAGTAAGCGACGCCATCCTGATCGACCAACATGCCGCCGGTTTTGCGCACCTCGCTGATGCCTGCCTCAGCGCATCGGATCCATGCCTTGGGCACGCGCGGCGTGACGCGCACGACCAGGGTATCGGGCATATGCCGCTCGAGTTTTGCATCGGTGATTTCAGGCAAGGCCTTGAGTTGCTCGGTGGCATTCGAAACATCGATGTCGAAGAGACTCGGGCTCGATGAAAGGTCGACGCCGATCACCGATGCGACGCGGAGTTCATCGATCACCGGATTTGCATTCAGATCGATCACCTGCAGGCGGAAGTCCGGATTGCGATAAAACGCGACCTGCATGCCGCGCCACACGCCCCAGCCGAGCGCGGCGAGAATCGCGACCACGCAGGCGAGCTTGGTGAGGCTGCCAAAAAACCCGAGGAAGCCGAGCCATGCGATGCGCGGGGTCATCACGCGGACTTGCAACACATTTTGTCGCGAGTGGCGGCGGCTTGCGGTGCTTTTGTTTTTCATGGCGGTGGTGCGGGTGGGTTTCAATCGATGGGCTACGATCTCAATGCCAGTGAAAGCTGGGCGATGCGGGCGCAAAGGTCGCCAAAAGAAATGCCGATCGCGGCCGCGGCTTTGGGCAGCAGGCTGGTTTCGGTCATGCCCGGAATGGTGTTGGCCTCGAGTACGAAGGGGCGATTGTTCGCATCGAGCAGAACATCGACGCGCGAGTAAATTTCCACACCGAGCGAACGGTGCGCGGCGAGCGCGGCCTGCTGCACCGCGCGGGTGGTCGCCTCATCGAGGTCGGCCGGGCAAATGTATTGGCTGCCTTTCGCGCCGGAAAGCCACGGGTACTTGCTGGCCATGTCGTAGACGCCTTCGGGCGGGATGATGTGCACGACCGGCAGCGCCTGATCATCGACGATGCCAACGGTGAGCTCCATGCCATCGACAAATTCCTCAACGAGGATGTCATCGCCGTACTTCGCCGCATCGGCCATCGCCTTCGCGGCTTGATCCTGCGAACGGACGATGTTCACGCCGACGCTGGAGCCTTCGCGTGGCGGCTTGACGACAAATGGCGCGGCAAACGATGGCAGGCGCGGGCCTTGGGAAACATCGATGATTTCCGCGCGCGGGGTCGGCACACCGGCGGCGACGAAGGCGGCCTTCGCGAGATTTTTGTCGAATGCCGTGCGACTGCTTTTCACGCCCGCACCGGTGTAGGGCACACCCATTGCCTCGAGCGTTTCCTGCAATCGACCATCTTCGCCGAAGGTCCCGTGGATGACATTGAATGCCAGCCCGGTGCCCGCCGGAAGATCGATCGTGGTCGTGGTCACATCAACCGGTTCAGCATTCAGCCCGCGCTCGCGCAGCGCCTTGAGCACCGCCGCGCCCGAGGCCAGCGAGACCTGGCGCTCCGAACCCGGGCCGCCCATCAACACGGCAATTTTGATTGATTCCAAACTCATGATTGGTCTTTGAGATTTTGATTTAAAATTGGGCTTCATCGTCGCCGATGATTTTCACTTCGGTTTCAAGTTCGATGCCGCGTTCATTTCGCGCGGTGCTGCGGATCGAATCGATGAGCTGCAGCAAATCACTGGCGGTGGCGCCGCCTTGGTTGACGATAAAATTGCCGTGCACATCCGAGACCGCAGCCTTGCCGCGGTGGCTGCCCTTGAGCCCGAGCGTGTCGATGAGCTTGCCGGCGGGCATCTCCTGCGGGTTCTTGAAAGTGCAGCCGGCGGAGGCCATCACCGGTTGGGACGACTTGCGCTTGCCGCGTGATTCATCCCAACGCGACTGGATGTTTTCCGATGTGTCGGGTTCGCCAAAGAACACCGCCTGCAGGGCGAAATTGCGGCGCAGCTCGGGCACATTGCGGTAATGGGCGATCACATCATCGCGCTCGCGCGTGCGGATCGTTCCATCCTCGTCGAGGAAGGTCACGCGGCGGACTTGATCAAATGTTTCGATGCCCATCGCGCCGGCATTCATGCGCAATGCGCCGCCGACATTTCCCGGGATGCCTTCCATCCATTCAAAGCCGCCGATGCCCGCGGCCGCCGCGACGCTGGCAAGTTTCTTGAGCCTCACGCCGGCACCCGCCGTGATCTCGCCATTCGCGCCAACATTCACTTCGGAAAATGCTCCGCCGCTCGGGTGAATCACCGCACCGCGGATGCCGCCATCGCGCACGAGCAAGTTTGAACCGCGGCCAACCACGCGCACCGGAATGCCACGCTCGCGGCAATAAGCGACCATCGCGGCCATGCTTTCGAAATCATGCGGCTCGAGCCAGAACTGCGCCGGACCACCGACAAGCAAGGTCGTGTGACGACCCATCGGCTCGTAAAGTTTTCCATCGATGCCACCGCTCGGCGCGAGCGCCTTGATTTCCTCGAGCGTCTTGAGGTCGCGCGCGATGCGCGTGCCAACCTCGTGCACATTGCCGGCGCCGAGCGTGATGAGCAAATCGCCGGGCTGCAGGGCGTTGCCGACGACATAATGTGCTTTGTCCAAGCGTGGCAAAAATTTCGCAGGCACTTTGCCATGACGCGCCATCGCATCGACGAGCGTCTGACCCGACACGCCAGGGATCGGCGTCTCTGAGGCGGCATAGACATCGCTGATGAAAACCAGATCGGCCGCCTGCAGGACTTTTCCGAAATCATCGGCGAGCGCCTGTGTGCGCGTGTAGCGGTGCGGTTGGAAAAGCACGACGAGCCGTTTCGGATTGAGCGAGCGCGCAGTTTGAAGCGTGGCAGCAAGCTCCGACGGGTGATGCCCGTAATCATCGACAATGCGGAAATTTGCCGACAGGTAGCGTGTTTCGAATCGCCTTTTCGCGCCGGCAAATGCCGCGAGCGCGCGGGCAACCAGCGAGAACTCCGCACCACAGGCATCAGCCAAGGCAATGGCCGCCAGCGCGTTGAGAACATTGTGACGCCCCGGGATGCCGAGCTCGATGTCGCCCAGCACCTTGCCGCGCTTGGTCACGGTGAACGCCGATGAGCCACGCAAGTCGCGCACATCGCTCGCTGTGAAATCCGCATCGGCCCAGCCGTAGGAAATCGTGCTTGCGCGCTTGCTGCAAAGCTCGCGCGCGACGGGATCCTCAGCGCAATAAACCAGCGAGCCGCGGGTTTGATCCGCCATTTTCGTGAACACCTCGCGGATGTGATCGAGGTCGCGATAAAAATCCAAATGCTCGGCCTCGATGTTGAGAATCACCGCGTGCTCGGGTCGATAGATCGCGAGCGTGCCGTCACTTTCATCGCCCTCGGCAACCATGTATTCGCCATCCTGCGACCATTTCGCATTGCTGCCGAGAATCGGAATTTCCGCACCAACATAGTGGCTCGGTTGCAGACCCGCTTCGCGCAGAACATGGGCGGTCATCGACGAGGTGGTCGTCTTGCCATGAGTGCCCGAGACCAACACTCCCTTGCGTGTGTGCAAAATCGCCGCAAGACATTCGGCGCGGCGCAGCAAGGGAATGCCCGCGGCACTCGCGGCGGCGTAAGATGGATTTTCCGGGCGAATCGCCGAGGAATAAACGACGAGGTCCGCATCCTTCACGGCTTCGGCCGTGTGCGGTGATGAAAACATCAGGCCCTCGCGCTGCATGCGCTCGGTTTCTGCGGTGGTCACGCGATCGGATCCGCTCACGCGATGACCCATGCCCATGAGCAACAAGGCCAGACCGCTCATGCCCGATCCCGCGACACCGATCAGGTGCACGCGCAGCGGCAGCGAGGGGTCCATCAGGCGTTGACTCAGTTCAATCATGGATTTGGAAAAGTGGCTTCGATCGCCGCGCAAACCCGCTCGGCGGCATCGGCAATGGCAAGCGAACGCGCGCCGGCGGCCATGCGTTCGGAGGCGGCGCGGTCATTCAAAATCGAAAGTGCGAGCGCGGCGAGTTTTCCTTCGTCGAGATCGCGCTCTTGCACGAGTTTGGCCGCGCCCGCGCGCTCGAAGACCTCGGCATTGCGCGTCTGGTGGTCGTCGGCCGCGTAAGGAAACGGCACGAGGATCGAGGGTAGGCCAGCAATGGAAATCTCGGTAAGACTCGAGGCACCCGAGCGGGAAATGATCAGATCGGCCACCGCATAAGCCGCCGGCATTTGATCACAAAAGCCCAGCACTCGATGATTCGCACGCGCGCCGGCAATCTGCGAAACGCGCTCATAATCCAGCGCGCCGGCAATGTGCAGAACTTGGATGCCCTCAGGAAACTTCGCCACCGCGCCCGCGCAAAGTTCATTCAATCGCCGCGCACCTTGGCTGCCGCCGGTGACTAAAATCGTCGTTTTTTGCGGATCCAAACCAAAGAGCGCCGCTGCCTCACCGCGCGTCGGCCGCGACTTGATCTCCGGTCGCACCGGGGTGCCGGTGAGCACGGTGGCCCGACCGCCGAAAAAACTTTGGGCCGCATCAAGACCGAGAAACACCTGCGTGCAAAAACGACTGGTCAGGACATTCGCCCGACCCGGACGCGCATTCGAGTCATGCACAAAAGTTTTGAGCCCCAGCTTGTGGCCGGCGTACACCGGCGGCAGCGAAGTGAAGCCACCCATGCCCAGCACCGCATCCGCGCCAAAGCCGCGCAAGATTCCGCGACAACGGCGGATCGAACCCCAAAGTTTCCACAAAAATGGCAGCATCCGCAGCGAAAAAGTCGCAGGCTTGGCCACCGCCGGCACGGTCTCGAAGCTCAAATGCGGGTACTTCGCCGAGGCCTCGGCATCGACCTTTTTTTCGGAAATCAACAACCGCACCCGATGCCCCCGCGCACGCATCGCCTCAGCCACGGCAATGCCGGGGAACAAATGACCACCCGTACCACCGCAGGCGATCAGGACTTTGAGGGACTTGGACACAGGAAAAATGCGTGAAAAACCGTGAAAATCCCGATCCGGAGGGTTCGGGGTCTCTTCCCCGTTTCCTAAACACTTCTTGATAATACGGCAATGCTCAAAAACAGCGGATCGACGAAAATTTTGGCGCAGGCCGCGCGGTCGCATCAAGGCTGCTCCATCGCGTGCTCGAGCAAGGCACTTTGCAGAGCACAGTAGAATTGCGAGCGCACTAAGGCATTGCGTTTTTCGACGGGCAATTTGGCAAGGTCGATTTGATCGCTTGGGCCGAATTGGTAGCGAGCTTCAAGCGCCAACCTTGCCTGGTTGAGCGCACCATACCAACGCGGCGCCTCACGCGGGATGATCCAAAGCGGTCCCGCCACACCGCCGGCTTCCTTGCGTGCCGTTTCGATGACCATTTTAACAAAGGCCAGCTCGGCATTAAAGCCCTTCTCCAAATCCGGCACCACCCATTCGCTCCAATCGGCCGCCACCTCTTCATCGGCAATCGTACCCGCAAGGCGGATCGCAAGGCTTTCTTCGCCGGATTGAGCATCCTCAATGATCATCCACAGCAAGCGCCAATCGGCCTCATCCTCCACATCGATCCGCAGACCGCCCATCATGGTTTGCGAAATTCTCATGCCGATTTTTCAAGCGAAGCCTTCAATTGACGCGCGTGCAGTTGCTGGGTGTACATCTCCGCTCTTTCACGCTGACCACTCCAAACGATCGAGCGGCCTGCCTGGTGGACCTCCATCATGAGCTTGGTCGCTTTCTTTTTGTTGTAGCCAAAAATTTGCATCAGAACCAATGTCACATAACCCATGAGATTCACCGGGTCATCGTGCACGACCACGTTCCAAGGCGCATCGAGCTCGGTGCTTTGGCGCGTCAATGTCAGTGTGTCGGAATCGCCCATCGGCTTAGGCTTCAGTGGCGGCTATCGCGGGGGCCTCGATCCACTTTCCGTGTTCGCGGATGAGGTCGATGAGGCGCTCAACCGCATCGTTTTCCGGGATGTTGAACTTCACCGGGGTCTTGCCGACATAGAGGTTGATCTTGCCTGGTGCGCCGCCGACATAGCCGAAATCGGCATCGGCCATTTCGCCGGGACCATTGACGATGCAGCCCATCACCGCGATGCGCACGCCCTTGAGGTGGCCGGTGGCCGCGCGGATTTTTTGGGTGGTCGATTGGAGGTTGAAGAGCGTGCGTCCGCAGCTTGGGCAAGCGACATAATCGGTCTTGAAAATGCGGGTGCCCGCCGCCTGCAGGATGTTGTAAGCGAGGCGCATCGATTGACCCGGCGCAGTCTCCCCGCGAATGAGCACCGCATCGCCGATGCCATCGCAGAGGAGCGATCCGATGTTGCGCGCAGCAGGCAGAAGGGCATGGAGGAAATCGCTATTTTCCGTCGGCACTTGCAGCACATCCTTGAGCAGGATCGGATGCAGCGCGTCGACCTTCGAAGCGAGCAGACGGAATGCGGGAATGACCTCCATCGCAGTGCCGTCGGCCACCGTCACGAGGCAGGGTTCGGGCCTTGCATTTAACTCCTCCACCGCCGCGTCATCGGTCGGATCGATTTCAACCACGCCGGATTTTTCGACAATGATCTCCGGCTTGTAATCCCCCATCGAGGAGATCTTATGCGCCAAAGCATTCCAATTTTCCTGCGTGGTGAACACGCGAACCGTGTGGCCGGCCCCAAGCTCATGACCCATGATCTTCAGCGCCGAACTACTGCGCCTCTCGTAGCTGAAGGGATCGTAAGAGGGAGTGAAATTTTTTGGGGTGGTAATGGTAGTGGCTGGGACTTGCAGTCCCAGTCCGTCTTTGGGACTTGCAGTCCCAAAGATGCTGCCGGTCCAGATGTCAGAGGCTCTTCCTTTGGTAGGATTGTTCAAAACATAACGCACTTGATGCTTCAAATCCTCCCCGTCCCTCACAATGCGATCGTAGTACTCTTCCTGCCAAAAAGTGCCATTTTTACCGAGGATCCGGTTCGCCTCTTTGGCCGTATGCATCTTCCATGATTGCGCAATCTTCTCCAATTCGTGCCCCTCGCGAGGCGCAAGCACAGCATGCACATGGTTGGGCATCACGGACCATGCGAGCAGGTCATAGCGATCGCCGTCGAAAAATTTAAGAGCGTCGCAGACGGCTTGGGCGATGTTTGGGTCCGAGAGCGGATGCGGCCCCTCCGCCGCATGCAGCGCAGGCTCGATGATGGTTTCAGTTAGGAGTTCCAGCTCGGCGCGAATCGGTAGCAATTCGCGAGTAGCATCACGTGACCCGGCGGATTTCATCACCATTGCCACGCGCTCCAACAAGATTTCTCGCTTGCATCTGTATTCTTCAAGAACTGATGAGGGGAGCGAATCTTTGGTACGAAAAGTTACAGCATATGTAGCACCCGAAATGCGCCAATGCGGGAGGTGCGTGGAGGTACGTTTTTTTAACTGCGACCAATCAGGACGTATGGTCTGGGCAAGCTGGTTGAGGTCGGGACAGGATGTCCCGACGACGGACTGGGACTGCAAGTCCCAGCTACCTTTTACTGCACTCGCATTATTAAACGGCTCCACCAGCGCCCTTGCCACAGGGATCTCATGCACGGCGTCTTCGGTGAGCGAGACTCGCACGGTGTCGCCGATGCCGTCGGTAAGCAGTGAACCGATACCGATGGCACTCTTGATGCGGCCATCCTCTCCGTCGCCGGCCTCGGTCACGCCGAGGTGGATCGGGTAATTCCAATCGGGCCCCTCGGCATCAAGCCTCGCGACAAGCAAACGGTAGGCCTCGATCATCACCTTCGGATTGGAGGCCTTCATCGAAAACACCAGATCATGGTAAGCGTGGTCACGCGCAATCCGCGCGAACTCCAGCGCGCTTTCCACCATGCCGAGCGGCGTGTCGCCATAGCGGTTCATGATGCGATCCGAGAGCGATCCGTGATTGGTGCCGATGCGCATCACCCTACCGTGCTCCTTGCAAAACTCTACCAGCGGCGAAAATTCCGCGCGGATACGCTCAAGTTCCTCCTCGTACTGCGCGTCGGTGTACTCGCGGATTTCAAACTTTTTCTTGTCGGCGTAATTCCCCGGGTTCACGCGGATTTTTTCCACCCACTTGGCCGCCTCGAGCGCGGCATCCGGCTTGAAATGGATGTCGGCCACCAGCGGCACTTCGCAGCCGGCCGCGCGCACTTCGCGGGCGATGTTCTCGAGGTTGGCGGCGTAGATCCGCGTCTGGGCGGTGATCCGCACAATCTCGCAGCCGGCCTCGGCGAGTGCGAGCACCTCGGCGACGCAGGCGAGTGTGTCGCGGGTGTCGGAGGTGATCATCGACTGCACGCGGATCGGATTTGAGCCGCCGAGGCCGACATTTCCGACCATCACCTCGCGGGTCAAACGGCGTTGATAGTGGAGCAGGTCCGGGCAGTAGCTCAGGGGCGCGGGTGGATTCATTGCTGGGGGGAGCTATAAGCCAGAAAATCGCCTTCGGCAACGCCGCCTTGCGGTAGTTGTCGACCGCCTGAGGGTCCTGCCGCCGCATTGACACGCGCGTCGGCCATCGCCATCGTCCGCGCATGCCGCCCGCATCGTCGCAACCGTCCTCGAATAGGAAGGTTCCGGCATTCACGATCGCCGTTTGCGGCCTCGCGCTGATGGCCATCGCGCAACTGCTCGTCGCCGGCATGGCCTTGGCAACGCGCTTCGAGGAATCACAAAAGGTCAAAATCGTCGAAAAAACCGTGGCCAAGCCCGTGATCGTGCGGGTGCCCGATGCCTCACTGGCTAAGCCACCGGCCGCAGTGGTGCAGAGCCCAGCCACTCCCCCGTCCGCGCGGCCGCTCGCGCCGGAGACCCCGCGCCGACCAGACCCCACCCCCTTGCGCGAGCCTGAAATCGCCG
>Ga0208090_1000016_pt1 | contig 51295 bp, 47 predicted proteins | sample LakMenEpi20Jul12_FD_150718 | JGI IMG/M metagenome (GOLD analysis project Ga0208090, IMG submission 150718) | Freshwater microbial communities from Lake Mendota, WI - 20JUL2012 deep hole epilimnion (SPAdes) | ecosystem: Environmental > Aquatic > Freshwater > Lake > Epilimnion/Euphotic zone ...
CGGCGGGCGCACGCCCGTCGGCCTCGACGCAGTCGAGTGGGCCCGTGAGGTCTGGCGCCGCGGCGCAGGCGAAATTCTCCTCACCAGCATGGATGCCGATGGCACTCAGGCCGGCTACGACATCGAGCTCACCGCCGCGGTATCATCCGCCGTCGGCATCCCGGTCATCGCCAGCGGTGGCGCCGGAAACCTCGAGCACATGGTCGAGGTCCTCGACGCCGGCAAGGCCGATGCCGTGCTTGCTGCCAGCATTTTTCACTTCGGCAAGCACACGGTCGGCGAAGCCAAACGGTATTTTGCCGAAAGAGGCATTCCGGTAAGGCCCGCGCATTGAGGAGAAGAGTTAATGGTTATTTGTTAAGGGTTATTGGGGAAGAGGAAGAAATGCGGCTTCTTCAATGTGGCGGCGCTTTCCAAGCGCCATGCCCCTCTTCGACTCATTCATTCTAAAAGTGTCGGCGCCGCGGGCCGTGTCGCCCTACCGGCTTAAAACCCATCATCATATCCAGATATGATGATTTGATTCTTGAGTTTGGCCCTTTTGAGGCTATTTTACCCGCATGATTCAAGCCGACCCCACCCGCGAGCTCAACGAGGCCTTGGCCGAGAGGATTTTGGTCCTCGATGGCGCCATGGGCACGACGATCCGCACCTATGGGCTCAACGAAGCCGATGCCCGCGGCGTACGCTTTGCCGATAGCGAAAAGGATGTGCTGAACAATGGCGACATCCTGAGCCTCACGCGCCCGGAAGTCATCGGCGACATCCACAAGCGTTTCTATGAAGCCGGCTCGGACATCTGCGAGACCAACACCTTCTCCGCCACCAGCATCGCGCAGAGCGAATTCTTCGTCGAGGACCCGCGCGAAAAAGGAGGACGCAAGGACCCGGAGTTTTTCCAAAAAATCATCGAGGACAAATTTCTCAACGAGCTTGCGTGGGAAATGAATTTCGAGTCGGCCAAGCTCTGCCGCAAGTGGGCCGATGCCGTTGGCAGCGACACCGGCCGCAAGCGTTATGTCGCCGGTGCGATCGGGCCGCTCACGGTTTCGCTCACCAACTCGCCCGATGCCAATGACTCGGGCTTCCGCGTGGTGAATTTCGATCAGGTGCTCGATGCGTACAAATTGCAAATCAAGGCGCTGATCGAAGGCGGCTGCGACATCCTGATGATCGAAACGATCTTTGATTCGCTCAATGCCAAGGCCGCGGCGGTGGCCGTGCAGGAGGTTTATGCGGAAATGAAATTGCATCTGCCCTTGATCATTTCCGCAGCGGTCGGGCTTGGTGGTGAGACGATGATTTCCGCGCAAAAGGTCGAGGCGTTTTGGAATGCCTTCGCTCACACGCATCCGCTGGCGATCGGCCTCAACTGCTCGCTCGGGCCCGACCTCATGCGTCCGCACCTCGAGGAGCTTTCCAATTGCGCGACCACTCACATTTCCTGCTACCCGAATGCCGGCCTGCCCAACCCGCTCGCGCCCACCGGCTTCGACCTCGAGCCCAAGCACATGCATGATTACATGGCCGACTTCGCCAACGCGGGACTGCTCAACCTAGCCGGCGGTTGCTGCGGCAACACCCCCGACCACATCAACGCCATAGCCCAAGCCGTCGCGAACAAACAACCAAGGCAAGTGCCGAGCATCGGGGCTGTTTAAGATTAACCGCAAAGCCGCAGAGGTCGCAAAGGAACGCAGAGTAAGATGAAGGATTTGCTAAACAAACTTTCCAAAGAAGCCATCGGCGCAGCTCTCGAGGTACATAGCGTGCTGGGCCCTGGACTGCTTGAAACAACTTACGAGCTCAGCCTTCAACATGAACTCCAACTTCGAGGCTACGAGGTGCAAAGGCAAATACCCCTGCCGATCGAATACAAGGGCCTTGTTGTTCCGGAGGCCTATCGCATCGACCTGCTTCTGGAAAACCAACTCGTGATTGAATTGAAAGCTGTGGAAACATTGCAACCGATTCATTCCGCTCAACTTCTCACATATCTCAAAATGTCGGGAAAACATCTTGGGCTATTGATCAATTTTCATTCCGTCCGCCTCACCGACGGAATCAAACGCCTCGTACACAACTTCCCCTCATGACCTCTGCGTTCCTTTGCGACCTTTGCGCCTTTGCGGTAAACCTCTTCTGATGACATAATGAAAACCATCCCCCACGCTCTACGGCTTTCCGGCACCGAGGCCTACAACCACACTGCCGAAAAACGCTTCCTGATGATCGGCGAGCGCACGAACGTCGCGGGCTCCCCGCAGTTTGCGAAGCTGGTCCGCGCGGGTGATCTCGAGGCGGCGGTGGAAGTCGCGCGTCAGCAGGTTGAGAATGGCGCCAATGTCATCGACATCTGCTTCGACGATGGACTCATCGACGGCAAGGCAATGATGTCACGCTACCTGCAGCTGCTGCAGGGCGAGCCGGATGTGGCGAAGGTGCCGATCATGGTCGACTCATCGAAGTGGGAGATCCTCGAGGCCGGTCTGAAGTACTTGCAGGGCAAGGGCATCGTCAATTCGATCTCGCTCAAGGAAGGTGAGGAAGTTTTCAAAAACCACGCGCGTCATATCATGCGTTACGGCGCAGCGGTGGTGGTGATGGCCTTCGATGAAAACGGTCAGGCCGCGACCTATGAGGAAAAGATCCGCATTTGCGAACGCGCGTATCGCATCCTCGTCGACGAGGTCGGCTTCAATCCCGACGACATCATCTTCGATCCAAACATCCTCACCGTTGCCACTGGCATCGAAGAGCACAACAACTACGCGCTGGACTTCATCAATGCGACTCGCTGGATCAAAGAAAACCTTCCCGGCGCAAAAGTCTCGGGCGGAGTCTCCAACATTTCATTTTCATTTCGCGGCAACAATGCCGTGCGCGAGGCGATGCACTCGGCATTTCTCTATCATGCCGGCAAAGCGGGCATGGACATGGGCATCGTCAATGCCGGCATGCTCGAAGTGTACGACGAGATTCCCAAGGAACTGCTCGAACATGTCGAGGATGTGCTGCTCAACCGCCGCGCCGATGCGACCGAGCGTTTGCTGGAGCTTGCCGAGCGCTTCAAGGGTCAGGGCGGCAAGAAGATCGAAGAAGATCTTTCGTGGCGCGAAGAGCCGGTCGAGAAACGCCTCGAGCATGCCTTGCTGAGAGGCATCGACAAATTCATCGACGAGGACACGGAAGAAGCCCGCAAAAAATATGGCAGACCACTCAAGGTTATCGAAGGCCCGCTGATGGATGGCATGGGCGTCGTCGGCGACCTCTTTGGCGCGGGCAAGATGTTCCTGCCTCAGGTGGTCAAGTCGGCGCGCGTGATGAAAAAAGCGGTCGCGTGGCTCACGCCCTACATGGAGGAGGAAAAGGCCGAGCACCTCGCCGGCGACATTGCGGCGATCAAAGCGAAGAATCCCGCGCTCAGTGACGATGAAGCACTGCGCCTTGCCGAACGCGGACGATCGGCCGGACGATTCCTCATCGCCACCGTGAAGGGCGATGTGCACGACATCGGCAAAAACATCGTCGGCGTCGTGCTCGCGTGCAACGGCTTCGAGGTCACCGACCTTGGCGTGATGGTCCACTGCGACAAAATTTTGGACAAGGCCATCGAGATCGGCGCGGATGTCATCGGCCTCTCGGGCTTGATCACTCCATCGCTCGACGAGATGGTGCATGTCGCCAAGGAAATGGAACGCCGCGGATTCAAAATCCCGCTGCTCATTGGTGGCGCGACCACTTCTGCCGCACACACGGCCATCAAGATCGCCGAGCATTACTCCGGCCCGATCGTGCATGTGCTCGACGCTTCCCGCTCGGTGCCCGTCACCACCTCGCTGCTCTCCGCCGACCAACGCGACGGGTTCGTCCGCGACAACCTCGCGAAACAAAAATCGCTGCGCGAAAATTTCATCAGCGGGCCAAAAAAGGAAACCCTCACGCTCGAACAAGCCCGCGACGCAGCGCCGAAATACGATTGGGACAACTACGCTCCGCCCGTGCCGGAATTCATCGGCACGCGGGCGCTTGAGGTGCCGCTGCGCGAGCTCGTCGATTACATCGACTGGACGCCATTCTTTCATGCGTGGGAATTGCGCGGTGTGTGGGATCGCGAGCACAAGGTGCTCAAGACGAAGAATGCCGATGGCGCGGCCGAGGCGGCCAAGCTCCACCGCGATGCGCTCGAGTGGATCGATCGCATCATCCAAGGCGACCATTTCCACGCGCGCGGCATCTACGGATTTTTTCCCGCGAACTCGGCCGACGATGACATCATCGTCTGGACCGATGAAACACGCAGCGCCGAACGCACACGTTTCCATACCCTGCGCCAACAGCTCAAAAAGGACAGCGGCAAACCCAACGTCGCCCTCTCGGATTGGGTGATGCCCGTGGCGGCGGTTTCCAACCGCCAAGCCCAAACATTTCAACCCGCCTACGGCGAAAATGAATCCAGCATCAAAAAACAAAAATGGGGATCGCTCCCACACTGGTATCGCGAAAACGCGACTTATGCCGTCACCTTCCGACTTGAAGATTCATTTTCAGCTAAGGTTCTAAATTCTTATCGCAAAGAAAAAGAAGAGCTTCAAAAACGTCTCGCCGAGGCTGAAAAAGCTTCGGATCTAAAACTTGTTCAAGATCTGCAAATCGCGCTCGGAAAACTTTATCGTGACCGCATCGAAACGGTTTTGGATGAAGGCGCGGGCGAAGCGTGGATGAATAATCCTGAGATCGCCAAAATCATCTCTGACAGCCTACAACACTTTGCGGGCGAGCGCTACGATCTTGGTGCCTGGTGTGTGATGCCGAATCATGTGCATGCGATCATTTCACCGCGGGAAGGTCATTCGTTGCCGGACATTCTTCGAAGCGTCAAACGCCACAGCGCGCTCGAAGCGAACCGCCAGCTCAGTCGTGAGGGCGAATTTTGGCAGAAGGAATCTTACGATCACCTCATCCGTGATGGTGAGGATTACCAAAATCAGAGAGATTATATTTTGGAGAACCCGAAGAGCGCCAGCCTGGAGGATTGGAAGTTTGTTGGAGAAGGGGCTGGGCGGTTGGAAACCGCCGCCACGGATCACATCGGTGGATTTGTCGTGGGTATCCACGGTGCCGATGAATATGCCGCGGAGCTCGATAAGGACAACGACCCCTACGGCTCGATCATGGTCAAGGCGATTGCCGACCGCTTTGCCGAGGCCTTTGCCGAATGCTTGCACCACCGGGCGCGCATCGATTGGGGCTATGAGGCCGAAGGCGAGCTGACGAATGATCAGCTCATTCATGAAAACTATCAGGGCATCCGACCAGCACCCGGTTATCCAGCGCAACCTGACCACACGGAAAAACCCTTGCTGTTCGAATTGCTTGGCGCGACTGCGGCCACCGGCGTTTCGCTCACCGAGAGCTGCGCGATGCACCCGGGCGCGGCGGTCTGCGGGCTATATTTTTCTCATCCCGAGAGCCACTACTTCGCGATTTCCGAACTGCAAAAGGATCAGGTCGAGGACTATGCGAAGCGCAAGGGCATGACCCTTGCCGAAGCGGAAAAATGGCTTGGCCCGTGGCTTGGATACATTCCGTGATTTGCGTCTCGACGCCTGTGAAAGCGAGGCTCATTGTGCGCGGGAAACCATGAAATCATTCATCAAAATCTGCGTCGCAGCGCTAGCGCTCCAAACTTCGGGTCATGTGTTTGCCGGTGGCGAAGGCTGGCTCACCGACATCGATGCCGCGAAGAAATCCGCGGGCGAGTCGAAAAAGGATCTGCTCATCGACTTCACTGGCTCCGACTGGTGCGGCTGGTGCATCAAGCTCAACGACCAAGTATTCAAGCACGACGCGTTCAAGACGGGCGTGAAGGATTCCTTCGTGCTGGTGGAAATCGATTTCCCGCGCGAGAAAGGCAAGTTGCCAGAAGATGCGCGCAAGCGAAACACCGAGCTGGGCGAAAAGTACGCCGTGCAAGGATACCCGACGATCCTGCTCTGTGATGCCGAAGGAAAGCCTTATGCGTCGACCGGCTATCAGGAGGGCGGCCCAGAAAAATATGTGGCCCATCTGAACGAGCTTCGAACCAACAAGACCAGGCGCGACGAGGCATTCGCCAAAGCCGAAAAGTTGAGTGGCCCAGATAAGGCCAAGGTGCTGGTTTCCGCTCTGGATGCGATGAAGCTCGATGCAAAGGTCGTTGCCAATTTCTACGGCGATGTCGCCGAGCAGATTCGCGCGGCGGACCCCAAGGATGCCACCGGCTTTGTGAAAAAGGCCGACTCCGGCAAGCGACTTGAGGCATTTCAAAAGTCGCTTCAGGAGTTTGGCGCCAAACGCGATCATGAGGGCGCGCTTGCCTTGGTCGACAAAACCCTCAAGGAGGGCGGCTTTGATTCGGAAGCAACGGTACAGCTGATGATGACCCGCTCCGCGATTTTTGCCTCCATCGGAAAATTCGACGAGGCCCTCAAGGCCGTCGACGAAGCTAAGGCCCTTGTTTCGGACAGCAAGATGGCACCCATGATCGACCAATTCCGCAAGCGCCTCGAGCAGGGCAGGGATGAGGCGGCCAAGAAAGCCCCCGAAGCGGGCGAAGGAAAGAAAGGCGAGTAAGATCGCTCATTGCACAGAACTCAGCGCATGCGCATCGAGGTCATCAACACCGGTACCGAGCTGTTGCTTGGAAACACCGTCAACACCCACGGCGCATGGTTTGGCCGCGAGCTTTTCAAACTCGGTTTGCGCGTCGCGCGACAGACGACCGTACCCGATGGTGCGGCGATCCGCGAAGCCATCGAGGAAGCGATCGGACGCAGCGACGCGATCATCGTGACCGGTGGCCTCGGCCCGACCAGCGACGATCTCACGCGCGAGATCACTGCCGAGCTGCTTGGGCTTGAACTCATCACCGACGAGGCCGCGCTGCGCTCTCTTGAGGGGTTCTTCGCGCATCGCGGCAAGCCGATGGCGCAGGCCAACCTCAAGCAGGCCCTAGTTCCAGTCGGCGCCGATGTGCTACCCAATCCAAACGGCACAGCGCCCGGCGTCTATGTGCCACCGCGCCTCAACGGTCAGGCAAATTGCGCAATCTTTCTGCTGCCCGGTCCGCCGCGCGAACTTTACCCGATGTTTCACCACGAAGTCGCGCCGCGACTCAAAGCGATGGCTGCGATCGATGAAGCTTACGGCAGCTGCGAGTTGAAATTCACCGGCATCGGCGAAAGCGATTTTCACCAAGGCATCGACGCAAAGCTGGCGAGCATTCCGAATCTTGAGTTTGGCTACTGCGCGCACATCGGCGAGGTCGACCTTCGCCTGATCGGCCCGCCCGAAGCGCTCGCGAGCGGCAATGCCATCGCCCTGGAAAAGTTTGGCTCGTTTCTGATCAGCGACGATGGCTCATCGCTCGAGGCCACCGTGGTGCGCGCGTTGAAAGAGCGCGGGCTGACTCTGGCCACCGCCGAGAGCTGCACTGGCGGCCTGATCGCGAATCGCATCACCAATGTGCCCGGTGCCAGCGCGGTGTTCGGTCATGGCTTTGTGACCTACGCCAATGGCGCGAAGTCTTCCTTGCTGAATGTTTCACCCGACGAGCTTGCAGCCCACGGCGCGGTGAGCGAGGTGGTCGCCAAGCAAATGGCTGCAGGCGCGCTGCAGGCATCTGGCTCCGACATCGCCGTTGCGGTCACTGGAATCGCCGGACCCGACGGCGGCACCTCGGAAAAACCCGTGGGCACCGCGTGGATTGGTCTCGCATCGGCGAATCACGATGCGATCGCGTTCAAAGTCTACCACCCGCGCAATCGTCACGACTTCAAGATCGCCGTCAGTCAGGCGGCGCTCGAGGCGGTAAGGCGTCGGGTCCTCGGGCTGGATTGAGCCTCACGTGCATGCACGCACACACGCGCACGCGCGCCTTGGAAAAAATTTTTGCATGGCAAGGCGTGCAAATTTCACCAAACCGCTTGCCATGACGGCATGATTGCGACTAGTCCCTCAATCCACATTCGCAACACCGCTTGCAATCGCCATGGGAAAAATACTCATCATCGCCGAAAAACCCAGCGTCATGACCGACCTCAGCCGCGCGCTGGCCAAGCCGCTCGGCAAATTTGAAAAGCATGGCGCAGCCCGCGATGCCTACTTCGAGAATGACAAAGCCGTCATCACCTCCGCCGTCGGCCACCTGGTCGAGCTGAAGATGCCCACCGGGCCGAATGGCAAAAACCTGCCATGGAATTTCGGCGTGCTGCCGGCGATCCCGAAAAATTTCGAGCTCGAAGCCAAGCCCGACACCGAGGCGCGCCTCAAGCAGGTGCTCAAGCTCGCCAAGCGCAAGGACGTCGACCTCTTGGTCAATGCCTGCGACGCCGGCCGCGAGGGCGAGCTGATCTTCCGCTACCTCGTCGAGTACGGCGGCATTCAAAAACCCGTGAAGCGTTTGTGGATGCAGTCGATGACGCAGAACGCGATCGCCGAGGCATGGGACAAGCTGCGCGATGGAAAACAAATGGAGTCCCTCGCCGATGCCGCAAAGTGCCGCTCGGAATCCGACTGGCTCGTTGGCCTAAACGCCACCCGAGCGCTGACCTGTTTCAACTCGCGCCATGGCGGATTCAACATCACCGCCGCCGGCCGCGTGCAAACGCCAACACTTGCAATCCTCGCCGCCCGCGAGGCCGAGATCCAAGCATTCAAGTCGAGCCCCTACTTCGAAGTCCACGCGACCTTCGGCGTGAAGGCCGGCGACTACCTCGGCAAATGGATCGACGAGAAGTGGAAAAAATCCGACGCCAACCCGCACGGCAGACCCGAGCGGATTTGGGATCAGGCCATTGCCGATGCAATCAAGTCGCGCTGCGAAGGCAAGACCGGCAGCGTGAGTGAGGAGAAAAAAGCGCAGTCGCAGATCGCGCCGCAACTTTACGACCTCACCACTTTGCAACGCGAGGCGGGCTTCTCCGCCAAAGGCACGCTGAGCATCGCGCAGGCGCTTTACGAAAAGCACAAGGTCATCACCTACCCGCGTACCGATTCGCGCTATCTGCCTGAAGACTACCTTCCGAATGTGCGCGAGACGCTTGGAGAAATCGCCGGCAGCGACCTCGATTGCGCGCGTTATGCCAAAGCGGTGCTCGATGGCAAAAATGAAAACGGACCGAAGCTCGCCAAGCTCAAGCGCGTGTTCGACGACAAAAAAGTTTCCGACCACTTCGCCATCATCCCGACCGGAAATTTTTCCAAGCTCAGCGACACCGAGCAAAAAGTTTACGACATGATCGTGAAGCGCTTCATCGCGGTGTTTTACCCCTCCGCCGAGTTTGAGCAAACCACGCGCCTCACGCGGATTTCGCATAGCGATGTGGCCGATACCTTCAAGACCGAGGGTCGCGTGCTGGTGAAGCCCGGCTGGCTCGAAGTCTACGGCAAACGCGCCGGTGTGGCATCGGGCAAGGACGAGCTCACCGCTGTAAGCGCGGGCGAAACAGCGACGGTCGAATCGATCGAAGTCCTGCACGAGGAAACCAAACCACCCGCCCGGCTCACCGAATCGACCCTGCTCTCAGCGATGGAAGGAGCGGGCAAGCTCATCGACGACGAGGCACTGCGCGAAGCGATGTCCGAACGCGGCCTCGGCACACCCGCCACCCGCGCGTCGATCATCGAGGGTCTCATTTCACAAAAGTACATCGCCCGCGAAGGGCGCGACCTGCATGTCAGCAACAGCGGCATGCGGCTCATCGACTTGGTGCGCGACATGAAGATCGAAGGGCTTTACTCGCCCAAGCTCACCGGCGATTGGGAGCACAAACTGCACCTCATGGAGCAGGGCGAACTCAAACGCGACGAGTTCATGCGCGAGATCAATGCCTACACCGAAGAGATCGTCGGCAAGGCAAAGCAACGGGCCGATGATGCGAAGAACCAGTCGTTTCCCGACCTCAATGTCGATTGCCCGGTGTGCGGCGCGAAAGGCCTACGCCAGACCGATGCCACCTACGAGTGCCGTCAGCCGGAATGCAAATTCAAGGCCAAGAAACACATCGCCGGGCGCCTGATCACCGAGGCCGAGGCGGCCGAGCTTTTCACGAAAAAATTTGTCGGGTCACTCACTGGATTCAAATCGAAGTTCAACAAACCCTTCGATGCCGGACTCGAGCTCGATGCGAAGTTCAAGGTCAACTTCGTCTTCGACAAGGACGACAACGACGCCGCTGCTGAGCTCACCGAAGAGCAGGTCATTAGCGAAGTCGAGCTACCCGACGGACGCCGCGTGAAACTTTACCAATCCGAAAAGGCCTACCACCTGCCGGAAGTCGTCACGAAGAAGGAGCCCAACGGCATCCGCATCGGCAAGTCGATCCTGCAGCACGAGATCACGCCCGATCAGGCGGTCAAGCTCGTGAGCCTCGGCAAGACCGACCTGATCAAGGGCTTTGTTTCGAATCGGACCAAACGCAAGTTCGACGCCTTCCTCACCTTCGATGCGAAGGAAGGAAAAATCGGTTTCGATTTCCCGCCGCGCCCGGCGAAGAAAGCCGCGACCAAGAAGGCCAAAGGCGGCGACGAGTGACGATCCATGCGGAATGAGCGCCGCTCAGCTTTGGCGCTTTTCCACTCCGTTGATCTGTTCCGCGCTTTGATTCACAAAGACGGATGCGCCGAGCGGATGACGATCGCCGATGATGTGCTGCTTGCCCTGGCGGTAAAGGTCGATGACATGCGATCCCGCGCGCACGGCCAGCTCCATGGTTGAGGGATTCGACTGATGGAGAAAATTTGCCTCATGACCGAGTGAGGATTCCTCGCGCTCGATGTGATCGAGGAGGGTGTGGATCTTCTGCAGAGCAAGCGCCCCGTCGTGATCGCGGTGTTGAAACTCGCCATAGTTTCGCTGCAGCGCCTTGTATTCAACTTTCAACGCGTTGAGCCGCCGCTCGAGCGCGCGCGAAGCGGGCTCTCCGATGTCGTGGAGTTCTTCGCTGAGTTTTTCAAGTTGTTCGCCGGCATGGGCGATTTGGGCATCGAGATGATTCGCGGTGTGATGATTCATGACGGTTTTGGGTTTATCCAACTTTCACTCTACCCTTTACGCCAAAGCTTCGCAACCCGTTTTCCGACCCGTCATGACGCGGCCCATCAAAGGATCGGGGCAAGATCCGGCCTGGGCAGACGAAGGCCCAGCAGGTGATGCGGCAGCGTGGTGATCATGTAAAAAACAATGCCCGCCACCGCGAGCGTGTGGGCATTGAATGGGCCGAGTTGCCAACAAATCGGAATGAGACAAAGGACGGTGGGCACCATGAGCGGCAGGCTGATCCCGTGCACGCGGGCCAAGCGGCGCAGGAAACTCGCAGGAGCGGCTGGCTCAATCACCACGCGCGTGCAAGCCAAGCGGCGCGTGTGCCGATACGCATGCACGCCGAAAAAAAACATGCCTACCGCGAACAGGGGGGCGGAAAACATTGCAAGCATGACAACCAACGCGTGCTCGATCAGATCAAGGCCGGCCTTGCGCGTCCTCCCGCGTCGCCATCTCGCAATCGCGCCAACTAGCGCAAAGCCAGCGCCTGCGATGACTCCAAGCCATGAAAGTTTTTGCAAATGCAGCAAGTCCGGCATCCACATGGTTTCATGATTCCATGCGAACGCATCGGCAATTTGCGCAAATGGCTGCCATGCCGCTTCAGGGTTCATCGCGAACACCGTGGCCAAGAGCAACAAGCCGCGACCCAGCACAAAAGACCAACGCGCAAAGGCACCATCGGCATCGATTCGCAGCGCCGTCGCATCGGCCATGCCGAAGTGAAAGATGCTAAGCCCGAGAAACAGCAACGCAAAGACGCCTGGCTGCCATACGAGAAACAACGTGCAGGCAAGCATTAGCCCAAGGTAATCTGCGAAACCCACAAGCTGACGCGTGAAAATTTTTTCACCCGTAAGCCGCGCCTGCACCACCCAATCGGCCGCGCCGTGAGGCATGCCGAAAATCAGCAAGGCCAACACGAAGGGCCACGCGGCGATCCGCTTTGTGATCTCTGGGGCGGCGATGCCGATCGCGCACCCGATCATCAACATCGCCCACGGCAAGGCCCGAGGTCCGAGCCACAGCGCTCGCGCCGGATTCAACGCGCCGGCTCGCTCAAGGCTTTCACACCCTGATAGCATGCGAGGCCAAAGAACACCTTGTTGATCACATCCGCGATGTTGTAACAAACCTCGCGCCAGCTTTCGCCATCGGCCCCGCCGAGAGCCATCAGGAAACCCACCGGGTAAATCACCCAACCGAGCAGGACATAAAGTCGCATTGTTTGAAGGCTTCGCTGAATGCTCGACGGCGCATTGGTCATCGCTTCGGAAACTTTGCTATAAAGCATGTAAACGATGTAGAGCCATGCGATGCAACTCACCGCAAACCACAGCCACCACTGACCGCTGCCGGTCTTGCTTTCCTCCGCCACCCATGCGGTGATGAGCATGACAAAGGCCCAGAAAATGAGACCTCGGAACAACTTTGCACCCTTTTTGCCGAGGTTGAGCAAAAGCGGAAATTCCATCAGCAACAAAGGCACCGTGATGAGCCAATCGATGTAGCGATAGGCCGTGGGAAACTGCCTGATCGTCGCGCCCGCGATGCGGTTGCCATTGGCATCAAACAGCGAAGCCACGCCTTCAAGATAGATGCTGCTCATCCGCCAGTAATGAAAAGCCGCCACCGCGCAAATGATGCCGGCAACCGTCAGTGTCGTCTGATACTGCGTCGGTACGGTTTTGCGCTGCAGCCAAAAGAACAAGGCGCCGGCACCCATGGCAACCGTGGCCAGCCAGAACAGGTACATGGTGACGCCCTCCATCGTGAGCCCTGCATTCAGCGCCTTCATGGTGGTCGACATGTCGGCAAGCGTCAGCAAAGGGAAATTCAACGCGAACAACTTACCCTGCGGAAATGTGCCGCCGGTTTGTTTGTCGCAACTTGCCGCATCGTCCGAGCGTGCGCCGAACTCCTTCTCCGTGTTGGTGTGAATTTTCATGATGGATTGGAGGGATCTCCAATCATCAATCTAATTCACCGACCCGGCCGCACAAGCGGACTGGCGTCACGCAATCGCGTGTGCGTTCAGGCCGCGACGATGTTAAGCAACTTGCCGGGCACAAAGATGATCTTGCGAATGGTTTTGCCATCCGTGTGTTCGAGCACCTTCGGGCTTTGCAGCGCGAGCGACTTGACCATTTCCTCGTCGGCGTCCTTGGCGACCGTGAGGCGCTCACGAAGTTTGCCATTCACCTGCACAACAATCTCGATCTCGTTGCGTACCAACGCGGCAGGGTCGTAGGTAGGCCATGAAGTTTCGGAGAGAGAAGAACGGCGACCGGTGATCGCCGCCACGCGCTCGTGGATTTCCTCAGTGAGGTGTGGGGCGAAGGGATTCAAGACCGTCAGGAACTGGATGAACTCCTTGAGCGGCACCACCTCCGCCTGAGTGAATGCGTTGGTGCAAATCATCATCTGCGAAATCGCGGTGTTAAAGCTGAGTTTCTCGATGTCCTCGCCGACTTTCTTGATCGTCTCGTGCACCACGCGCAGGAGCTCCTTGTCCGCGCATTCGATGTCCTTAATCTTGGCGGAAACCTGATGACTGCCATCGCTTTTTTCCTCGAAGGCGATGCGCCAAACGCGCGCAAGGAATCGCGAGACCCCTTCGACGCCCTTCATTTGCCATGGCTTCACCTGCTCGAGTGGGCCCATGAACATTTCGTAAAGCCGCAAGGCATCGGCGCCATACTCGCGCACGACATCATCGGGGTTCACGACATTGCCGCGCGACTTCGACATTTTTTGTCCGTCCTCGCCGAGGATGAGGCCTTGGTTGACGAGTTTTTGGAATGGCTCGGGCGCGCCCACATGGCCGAGGTCGAAGAGCACCTTGTGCCAAAAGCGCGCGTAAAGCAGGTGTAGCACGGCATGCTCGGTGCCACCGACGTAGAGGTCGACCATGCCGGTCGAAGCGCCCTTGCCGGACCAATACTGCTCGGCCTCTTTGGAAATGAAGCGGTCCTTATTACTAGGATCGCAGTAGCGAAGGTAATACCAGCACGAACCAGCCCATTGCGGCATCGTGTTGGTCTCGCGAGTGAAGCCATTGGGAAGATTCACCCAATCGGTGGCCTTGTTGAGCAAAGGGTCGGGCGTGCCGCTGGGTTTGTAATCCTCGAGCGGCGGAGCAAGCAACGGCAGCTCGGAATCGGCGATGGCGTGATGATGCCCGTCCTTCCACACGATCGGAAACGGCTCGCCCCAGTAACGTTGACGCGAGAACAACCAGTCGCGGAGTTTGAATTGGATGCGGCGCTTGCCTTTGCCGTTTGCTTCCAGCCAATCGATCATCTTTGCCTTGGCGTCGGCAGTCGCAAGTCCGTCGAGAAAGCCGGAGTTGATGGCGATGCCGGGGTCGGCGATGGCCTCAAGGAGCGTGGGCGTCTCGCCCACATCTTTTTGGTGGAAAACAAATGACCCTTCTCTCAACCGAGCCCGCTCAGGGTTCTTGGCGATATAATGAAGGATGTTGGTGCGATGGCTTTCATCACGCACGATCCGATCCCAATAGTCTTTCTGCCAAACTTCGCCGGTCCGCCCGAGTTTCTTGTTGATCTCCTTGGCGGTGAAACTTTTCCATGAATGGATCACATCCTCCATTTTGTGCTCGGGAGACAATCGGAAGACCACATGAATGTGATTTGGCATCACCACGAAGGATTCGAGTTGGTAGCGATCACCGTCGAAATGGTGCAAAGCGTTCGCGACGATTCCAGAGAGTGCGGGGTCCTTGAGAAGGCACTCGCCACTACCAGCATCCAACCAGGCATCAACGGATTGCGAGAAGCGCTCATGATATTCATCCTCTGTCTCGGAATCCCAGGGCTCGGGATGACTCGCGAGCCACGACTCCCGCTCGGATTGCCAGTGGTCGAGCTTTTCCTGAGGCAGGCTGTCAGCCAAACGCCAGGTGGCGAAGATGAGTTTGCCCTGCTGCTGCCAGTGCGGAAGGTCAAAGGTGATGTGCTTCTGGATTTCCTCCCCGGGGTTGAGATATGGGGAAGAAGTGGGCGGGACGCCCACGCTCCTTGAGACCACCTGGATCACCGGCAGGCCAAACTTTTGCGCAAATTCGAAGTCGCGTTCATCGTGGGCGGGTACGGCCATGATCGCGCCGGTGCCGTAGCCCATCATCACATAGTCGGCGATCCACACGGGAATTTCGGCGCCATTGACCGGGTTGATCGCATGAGCGCCGGTGAAGACGCCCGACTTGTCTTTGTTGAGATCGCCGCGTTCGAGGTCGGACTTCGACGCGCAAGTTTTACGATAAGCCTCGACGGCCACCTGTTGCGCGGGAGTGGTGATTTCCGCAACGAGCGGATGTTCGGGCGCGAGCACCATGTAAGTCGCACCGAAAAGCGTGTCGGGGCGGGTGGTGAAGACTTCCACTTTATGGGAGTTTTCAGCAGGAGAGTCATCGCCTTTTGCTGAACTCTGAACACTTGAAACTTGAAACTCCACTGTCGCTCCTTCGCTGCGGCCGATCCAGTTTTTCTGGAGCAGCTTGATGCCTTCCGGCCAATCAAGACCATCGAGCTCATCGATCAGGCGCTGCGCGTACTTCGTGATGCGCAGCATCCACTGGCGCAGTGGGCGGCGCTCGACGGTATGGCCTTTGGATTTCCACTCTTCGATCTCCTCGTTGGCAAGTACCGTGCCGAGATCGGGCGACCACCAGACCGGCGTGTCGGCGACATAGGCGAGACGCTCGGCATCGATCTGGTCGCGGGTCCAGCCTTTGGCTTCAAGCTCCGCCACCGGCCGCGCGCTGTTGCTTTCGGTATCAAAGTACGATGAATATAGTAGAAGGAAAATCCATTGCGTCCAGCGCACATACTCCGGGTCAGTGGTGGCAATTTCGCGATCCCAGTCGTAAGCAAAGCCGAGCGACTTGAGCTGACGGCGGAAGTTTTCGATGTTCGCGGCGGTGGTCACGGCCGGATGCTGGCCGGTCTTGATCGCGTACTGCTCGGCGGGCAGGCCGAATGAATCGTAGCCCATCGGGTGCAGCACATTGAAGCCGTTCATCCGCTTGTAGCGACCGATGATGTCGGTGGCGGTGTAGCCCTCCGGGTGGCCGACATGGAGTCCCGCGCCGCTCGGGTAGGGAAACATGTCGAGCACGTAGTATTTCGGCTTGGCCGGATCAAAGCCCTCGTCGCCGGGGCCGGCGGTGCGGAAGGTTTTTTCCGAATCCCAACGGGCCTGCCATTTGGGTTCGAAGTCGCGGAAAGGGTAGGGCTTGCGGTCGTCTGACATCGTGGTTTGAGGGCCACGGACCATGGCCAAGGGGCGGCGGAATGAAAAGCAAAACCCCGGGGCTGGGCGGCGTGCGGGTGGAATTTTGCCTTAACTGCCCGCGCTCATCCCCGCCCAGTGCCATAGCGCGGGGTCGAGCTCATGCCTTGCGCAGCGGGCGAGCTGCGCCGCATCGGCCCCGGCGTGGAGCACGGCAAAAATCGTCGAGCCTGATCCGCAAAGCAACGCAGCGCGAACCTCTTCGCGGCGCAGCAGCCATTGCTTGAGCTCGGCAAGGAAGCGGTGCTTGGCAAAGACCGGCCGCTCGAGGTCGTTGACCAGTTCCAGCCCATCGATGATTTGCGGCGCGTAGCGGATGCCCGGAATTTCCTGCGAATCGAGCCAATGCCGATAGGCCTCAGGCGTCGGCACGCCGAAAGATGGCTTGAGCAAAAGGATCGGCAGGGCGGGTGGCGGCTGGACCGACTCGAGGCGTTCGCCGCGACCTCTGACTCGCACGGCCGCATCGCCAAGAAAGAATGGCACATCCGAGCCGATGCCGGCGGCGAGTTCGATGAGTCGGCTGGTACCGAGCTTGTCATCGTGCAGTTGATCGAGCGCGAGCAAGGTCGCCGCGGCATCGCTGCTGCCACCACCGAGACCGGCACCGTGCGGAATGAATTTTTTCAAATGAATCGCAACGCGGCATTCGGTTTGCGCTGCGGCTTCGTAAGCGCGCAGTGCCTTGATCACCAAATTGCCTTCGTCGCCGGGCACGGTCGGGTCGTCGCAGGAAAATGAAAATTTCGCGGCTTCGGAAAATTCGAGTTCGTCGGCAAGTTTGGGCAAACGCACCATCAGGCTCTCGATGTCGTGAAAGCCATCATCGCGGCGGCCGAGCACGCGCAGCGAAAGATTGAGTTTGGCCGGTGCTTGTATGCGATGGGTCGTGCTCATGGCGATGGGTCCCTGACGATGAGTGCCATCATGCGCCCAGTTTTTCCGAGCTCTTTGCGATAGCTGTAGAAGCGCTGCAAATCTGCCGCGGTGTTGAGCCCGCAGTCGATGAAATTTCCAAGGCCGAGCTCGTTCGCTTGCGCGGCAATCTGCGCGGCGAAGTCGATCTCGTAATCAGGCGGACGAATGCAGGGGCTGAGCACTGCGATGACATCTTCCGCGCGCGTGCCAAAGCTCTGCGCCATGCGCTTGAGCGCAACGCCGAGGATATTTTGCTCGGTGCCTTTTTTGCCTGAATGCAGCAGGCCGATGGCGCCCGTGCGGCGATCGGCAAGCCAGACCGCACCGCAATCGGCGACATAAATCGCAAGCAGCACACCAGCTTGATTCGTCAGCAAGCCATCGACTCCGGGCACTGCGCTCAAGCCATCGGGCGCGATGATTTGCGCAGCGCCCGGCACCACCGCGACCTCATGGCCATGCACCTGCTCGGCACGCCACCACACAGCATCACTGCCGGCAAATTCATGCACCCGCATTTCATGAAACGATCGCAGCCGCCTCATCGCCTCATCGCGATCGCAAGCAAGCTCAAGCCCCGGAACGCGCTCAACCCACGCAGCACGAATGCCGGGGATCGCATGGATCGGATCCAAAAACGAAAACACCTCCGTCACCGCATCAGGGTAAGGGAGGTGATGGTGCTTCGCCAAGCGGCATTGTGTGCAGGGCGAAGCGGGATTTGGTGCGCCAACTCAATGCATCGAGCGGCCCTTGATCGCGCGCTTGGTGTGCTCGACCGCTTCGGCCTGATCCTCATCGAGATCGGCAAGGATGTTGGCGAGGTCGCTTGCGATTTCCGAACGCATCTTCGAGACGAGCTCGGTGCCCTTACGGGTGATGCGCACCATGATCTTGCGACGATCTTCGGCAGCGTGCGCTCGCTCGACATAGGCGAGCTTTTCGAGGCGGTCGACAAGACCGGTCGCGGCTGCCGTCGAGTGACCCATCTTCTTGGCGATATCCGACATCGTCAGGTACTCCTCGCTCGAGAGATAGGTCAGAAGAAAGAACTGGGAAAACGAGATGTTTCCTTTGTTCAGCTCAGTCGACAGGTTCAAAATGCAGCTGCGCTGCGTGAATAGGACAAAGTCAGCGAGACGGTCGGCATCGGCTTTGACCGAAGCGCCCGTGGCGTTCGTAGATTTCATGTTGGCTGGTTGTTGGGTTCATGGTTTGGGACAAGGTGACGCATGGCACTGCGCGGCGGAGACCAAGCGCCAGGCATGATGCCGGAGGCGGTTTGGTATCGGCCTGCTCCTTCGGGACAAGGAGTGCGGCGGGGACCCCACGCGTCGTGGGAACTTTTGAAAATTACGCCTTTCCGAGAGGTCTTGGAAGAAAATAATTCCGCAAAACCGAAATATTTTTCAAAAAAACCCGCTAATTCGCGGTTTTTTGAGGATTTTTTGCATCCTCGGCCGGTGGAGTTTCCGCTGCCGGGGGCTCCACGGCGGGCTCGCTGACGGACGGCGGCTTGGGAATATGTTGTGAATAAACTGCATCGCCGAGCTCGACCTGACCCGACTGCAGGTCGGCGGCGGCGAACTGGCCGAGGGCCTCGCCAGTGACGAGCAGGTTGGCGCTGCGCTGGTCGGCCCCGCGGGTGGTGAGGATGCTGCCTGGCTCGGCGGTCCATTTGCCGAAACTTTGGATCAGCACAAAGCGCCTGTCGGGCGGAATCGATGCGATGCGGCCGACGAGGCGCGGCGGCTCGGCCTTGGGTTTTTCCTCCGGCTCCTTGGTCGCGCAGGAAACCCATGCAAGGCAGGCGAGTCCAAAGATGACAGCTCGTTTCATCATGGCGTTGGCACCTCGTTTAGCGATGGTGAAACGGAATTTTGTGCGGATTGCGAAAGGATGCGGATCTCATCGGCTTGGATGAGGTGTTCGCGCCCGTTCGGGCCAAGAAGGATCAACTCGCCGGCATGCGAGAGGCCATCGACCACGCCGACGCGTGGGCCGCTTGGTGTGACGAGCTGCACAGTTTTTCCAATGAGCACACAGCGCTGGCGGACCTGATCCATGAGCGCGGCGAAGTCCGCGTCGATCTGCCGCTGACGGATCGCGAAGCGGCGGATGATCGCGCCGAGCACATCGCCGCGCGAGTGGGCTATGCCGGTTTCCAATTCGAGCGAGCTGGCAATTTGCGCCACCTCGTCGGGGAAGCGCGTGGTGTTCACATTCAGGCCGATGCCGACGATGGCGAAGTCCGCGCCCGCTTCGACGAGGATGCCGGCGACTTTGCGGGTGCCGATCCAGACATCGTTGGGCCACTTGATGCCCGCGGCGGGCCCGAAGGACTCGACCGCTTCGGCGACCGCGAGACCGGCAGCGAGCGCGAGTCGCGGCCAAAGCGCCTTGGGGGCAGCAGGTCGCAGCAGGATGGAAAAGGTGAGCGACTCGCCGGGTGGCGCAAACCACTGCGCGCCGCGGCGGCCGCGACCTGCGCTTTGTTCGAGCGCGAGCAACACCAAGCCCTCAGGTGCCGATGCTTCGGCAAGCGCGCGCAACTCGTCGTTGGTCGATCCGGCCGACTCGAGCACCCTCAGATGAAAAGGATCGGGAAACTCCGCCGCGGCGCCTGTGAGGTCGTGGGCCATGGGTCAGGAAATTTTCAAGGGCGTGAAATCGAGGCCGATGTCGAGCGCCGGCGCCGAATGCGTGAGCGCGCCGACGGAAATGAAATCAACGCCGGTCGCGGCAATGTCGCGGATCGTTTCCAGCGTCACGCCACCACTCGCCTCAAACTTAGGCGCGGCCCGCTCGCCGCGCATCGCCACCGCTTCGCGCAGATCGTCGAGGCTCATGTTGTCGAGCAGGATGTGATCGACGCCATCGAGCGCGAGAAATTCACGCACCTGATCGAGGCGATCGGCCTCAAGCTCGACCTCGATGCTGGGCTTGTCGTTTTTCAATTGCCGGATCGACGCCTGAATTGCCGCAACGCCACCTTCGGTGACGAGGTGGTTGTCCTTCACCATCGCGCGGTCGTGCAGGTTCATGCGGTGGTTGTGAGCGCCGCCGTCGACGACCGCTTTTTTTTCAAGCAATCGGTAGCCCGGTGTGGTTTTGCGCGTGTCGAGGATGCGCGCGCCGGTGCCCTTGACCGCATCGACATAACGCGCGGTGAGCGTGGCAACGCCGCTGAGCCTTTGAGCAAAATTGAGTGCCGTACGTTCACCGCCAAGAATCGAACGCGCCGATCCCTCGACACGCAAGAGCAAGGCTCCTTCACTCACGCGGCTGCCATCTTCGATTAGGATTTCCACCGACAGCGTCGGGTCGACCTTTTCAAACACCCTCGCGGCGAGCTCGATGCCAGAAACCACGCCCTCACGGCGCGCCGTGATGAAGGCCTGCGCACGGCGGTCGGCCGGTATGAAATACTGCGAAGTGACATCGCCATCGCCAAGGTCTTCGGCCAGCGCGAGATCGATCAGTGTTTCTGTATGGTCTTTCAACGAAACCGAAATGGAACGACTTGCGCGGGCGCTGTCAATCACGCGTCACCGCCGATGCTTTTGCAGCAGCTCGCGGCCACGCGCGGTTTGCCACGGATTGGCTTGCAATAGGTAGTTGGGGAATTCTGGCTGCAAAGGGTAGCTGCGATGGAAAACCGGCGTGGCCGAGGCGGAAATCGGCGGCACGATCCACGGCCATTCGGCCTGCGCTTCGCGGCCTGCGCGTTGTTCGCTTTCGCAAAATTCGATGAACTCGCGCGATGCCTGATGGTGATCGACGAGCCGCACGCCTTCCTGCTGGAACGACCAAAGCACCGCTTCGTTGAGTTCGACGAGCGCATGGTCGCGCCACAAGTTGCGCGTCTGGCGGGTATCGAGGCCAAGCTTTTCGGCGATGACCGGCAACTGGTTGTAGCGCGCCACATCGCCAAGGTCGCGGGCGCCAATTTCCGTGCCCATGTACCAACCGTTGAAGGGCGCGCAGGGATAAACTTCCGCGCCCGTCGCAAAGATCATGTCGGAAATCGCCGGCACCGCGTACCACTTGAGACCAAGCTCGCCAAACCACTCGTGACGCGGATGGTGAATCATCACCTCGCGCACCAACTGCGGCGGCAATTCGTAAAATTGCAAGACCTCGCCGCACTGAATGATCAATGGCAAAAGATCAAATCGCGTCGGGCTCGGCGGCGGCCGCCAACCGAGCGCCAGCGCCACCCGCGTGAGCTCGAGGTTCATCGGGTCACCGAGAATGCTGCCATCCGCCGATTCGTGCGCGGCGTATCGGACGAGCTGGTGGTTCCAGATGCGGATCTCATTTTCCGCGCCGCGCCATGGCGGCATCACCGTCATCATCGGCGTGATCCGCCCATCGCCGGTCGCGCGTTTCAAATGCTCGCAGGCGGCCTCGAAAATTTCATCGGTCGTCGCGAGCTGGCGGGCATCGATCACCTCCAGCGATTTCCAATGCAGCCGACCGATGCAGCGCACGGCATTGCGCCACGCCTCACGACCCGCCTGCTCCAGCGAGACATCCACCGCGCTGGCGGATTTGAGCAACTCGGCTGATTCGACGAGATCCCAACGCTTGGCATGATGGCCATGCATCGGGCATACGGAACCGGGTCGCGTGTTTGGGTCATTCATGATCGCATCACAACACCGGTTCGCGCGGCGGAACGGTTCCAGAAAGAAGCGGGAAACTCCATGGTGGCAAGCGGAAAGGGCGCCGCATCGATGCGGCAAAAAAACCTGACGGGCGCAAATCTGGCCAGTTGACAAGCAGGGGGCCGAGGAACCACTCTGGAAAAGTTGCGCCGCATCATTAAAGGTGCTACGCTCATCTTCTTCAAAATTTACCACCAGACGCCTTTTCACCCCGTGTTTTCCAACGAAGAATATCTTACAGAATTGCTTGTCGAGGCTGGCCTGGTGAGTGCGGATGACGTGGCCGCGGCGCAAGGGAAAATCTCCGGCGGCGCATCGCTCATCGAACAAATTCTCGCGCAGACCGCTCTGACCGAAGAGCAAATCGCCCAGGCGCTGGCCGCGAATGCAGCGATCGCTTTCGTGCGGCTCTCGGATGTCAATTTCCAACCGGGCATCACCGAGACGATCAGCGAGGAAACCGCCAGGCGTTACCGCGTCATCCCCATCGAGGACGACGGACTCACGCTCACCGTCGCGGTCGCCGACCCGCTTGACTTCGAGACGCTCGACTCATTGCCCCACGTCATCGGCCGCGAGTTGAATCTAGTCTGCGCCGCCCATCAGGACATTCGGGACCACCTGCGGCAGTTTTACCCATCGCAAGACGGCCCCGCGACCGCCGATGCCAACGGCATGCAAATCACCACCGGCGATTCCGAAGCCGGCACCGAACAAGGCGACGCGCCCATCATTCGCCTCGTCGTTCAGCTGCTCACCGAGGCTTTTCGCCTGCGCGCATCCGACATCCATGTCGAGCCGCTCGAAACATCGGTGCGCGTCCGCTACCGCCTCGACGGCAAGCTCGTACACGTCGACAGCCACCCGAAGAAACTTCTCCCCGCCATGATCGCGCGCCTGAAGGTCATGAGTGGCACGATGTCGATCGCCGAAAAACGCCTTCCCCAGGACGGACGCATCCAGCTCAAGCTCGGCGACAAGCAAGTCGACCTCCGGGTTTCCTCCGTGCCTTCCAATCATGGCGAGTCGATCGTCATGCGGATCCTCGACAAATCGGCACTGGTGCTCGGCCTCCCGGAACTCGGCTTTTTCTCCGACGACCAAACCACCTTCGAGCAGCTCCTCGGTTTGCCCGACGGCATCCTGCTGGTCACCGGCCCGACCGGCTCAGGAAAAACCACCACGCTCTACGCCTGCCTCAATGTCATCAACCGCCCCGACAAAAAAATCATCACCGTCGAGGACCCGGTCGAATACGAACTCTCGGGCATCAACCAGGTGATGGTCAAAACCGACATCGGCATGACCTTTGCCGCCGCCCTGCGCGCGATGCTCCGGCAAGCCCCCAACATCATCATGATCGGGGAAATCCGCGATGCGGAAACCGCCAACATCGCGATCAATGCCTCGCTCACCGGTCACTTGGTTTTCTCCACCCTCCACACCAACGACGCCCCCTCGGCCGTTGCCCGTCTTGCCGACATCGGCGTGAAGCCATTCCTCATCGCCTCGGCGGTGCGCGCCGTGCTCGCCCAACGCCTGGTGCGCAAACTCTGCCCGGTTTGCAAAGCCCCGTCGGAGCTCACCGAAAAGGAAATGCGCGCGCTCTCGCTCGACGCCTCGCGCATGGCAGATGCCTCAATCTATGGCCCGGTCGGATGCGATAAATGCCGCGGCGGCGGATTCAAGGGCCGGATGGGAATCTTCGAGCTGTTCCTCGTCGATGACGAAGTGCGCCAGATGATCAACACCGGCCTTACCTCCACCCAACTGCGTAGGCGCGCGCGCGAGCTCGGCATGCGCACACTGCGCGAAGACGGCATCCGCAAGGTGTTGGCCGGCCTCACCTCGGGCGGCGAAGTCGTCCACACCACCATGTCCGACGCCGACTGATCCTCCGCAAAGCACTCACTCTCCGCCTGTCTCATGGACCACACACAAATTGTCGAACTTTTCCAAGCCCGCGGGCTCATCGACACCAGCCTCGCACAGGACATCCTCGCCGAGGTAAACCAGAGCGGGAAGGAGATCGCCGAAATCCTCACGGATTTCCAGATCATCAACAGCCGCGACGATGTCTGGCCGGTCGTGGCCTCCGAGTTGGGCGCCCAAATGGTTGATCTGCGTGATTGGACTCCACCGGAGGCGATTCTCGCGCTGGTGCCTGCCGGCACCGCACGCCTCCACGGCGCCCTGCCCATCCAATTCGACGAAGCCGGACTTCATGTCGCGTTGGTCGACCCGCTAAACCCGCAAACTGTCGAGGACCTCCGGTTCTCGATTGGGCGCGAAATTGTGGTGGTGGTCGCGCCGGATTATTTGGTCGAGGCCAAAATCAACGAATGCTATGGCGGCGAAGGCAAGGCCATGGAGGACATCCTCAGCCAACTGGAAATCGGTGGCGAAGGACGCAGCGAAGCCGATCTCGAATCGGAGGCCAACTCCGCGCCGATCATCCGCTATGTCGATCTGGTCCTCTACCAGGCGATCAAAGAGAAAGCATCCGACATCCACTTCGAGCCCTTCGAAGACGAATTCAAAATCCGCTACCGGGTCGATGGCGCGCTCTACGAAATGGCTCCGCCGCCCATCCACCTTGCGCTGCCCATCCTTTCGCGCGTCAAGGTGATGTCGAACATGAACATCGCCGAAAGGCGCGTTCCGCAGGACGGGCGCATCGTCAAGCAGATCGGCGAAAGACAGGTCGACATGCGGGTCTCCTCGCTGCCAACCCACCACGGCGAATCGATCGTGCTCCGGGTGCTCGACCGCTCGTCGGTGAACCTCTCGCTCGAGAACCTCGGGCTGCCCGAATACATTTACGATTACATCACCGAGACCATCGAAAAACCCAACGGGATTTTCATTGTCACCGGTCCCACGGGCGCCGGCAAAACGACCACGCTCTACGCCGCACTGCGCCGCATCAACACCATCGATGCCAAGCTCCTCACCGCCGAGGATCCGGTCGAATACGACATCGACGGCATCGTGCAGATCCCGATCAACGAAGCCATTGGCCTCGACTTCCCGCGGGTGCTGCGCGCCTTCCTGCGTCAGGACCCGGACCGCATCATGATCGGGGAAATGCGCGACAAAGAAACTGCCACCATCGGCATCCAGGCCGCGCTCACCGGTCACTTGGTGCTATCGACCCTGCACACCAACGATGCGCCCGGCGCGGTGACCCGTCTCGTCGACATGGGCTGCGAACCTTTCCTCGTTGGCGCTTCGCTCGAAGGCGTGCTTGCCCAACGCCTCGTCCGCACGATCTGCAAGGAATGCAAATCCCCCTACGAGCCGAACGAAGCAATCCTCAGTCAACTCGGCATCTCCGCCCATGAACTCGGCGACAAACAATTCTTCACCGGCGCCGGTTGCGATGTCTGCGGCCAAACGGGCTACAAGGGCCGCCGCGGGCTTTACGAACTTCTCAACATCACCGATCCGATCCGCGAGCTGATCACCGCCCGCGCACCCACGGTGGTGATCAAACAGAAAGCCGTCGAACTCGGCATGAACACGCTGCGCGAGGACGGCCTGCGCAACATCTACCTTGGGAACACATCCATCGAGGAAGTGCTGAAGTACACTTGATCCCGCCGCAGCACATCACTTTGCGAGCCGCAAAAACCCTCAGCCCTCCCCGACTTTTCCATCGCCATGACGGCGGCTTTGCGCTTCATTCCGCTCTAAACCAACACCATGCCCAACTTCATCTATAGCGCTCTGGACGCCAAAGGCGAGGAGAAGACCGGAGTCATCAGCGCCAACTCCGAAAGCGATGCCATCCAGCAGCTACGCGGCAACGGGCTTTATCCGACCCAGATTCAGCAAGAGGGCAAGGGGAGCAAAAAAGCCAAGGCCGCCATCGCGCAAAAGGCCAAGGCCAAGGCTAAGGCCAAACCCGCGGGCAAGATCGGCGGCAGCGTGAAGCCGAAGAACCTCACGATCTTCACCCGCCAGCTTGCAACTCTCATCGACTCAGGCCTGCCCCTGCTGCGCAGCCTCACCGTGCTCGAGAAACAGGAACCCCATCCGGTGCTCCGCGCCACCGTCGCTGTTCTCGCCGAGAACGTACAAGGCGGCTCAACTTTTTCCGAATCACTCGCGCAGCACCCGAAAATTTTCAACAAGCTCTACGTCAACATGGTCAAGGCCGGCGAACTTGGCGGTGTGCTCGAAGTCGTCCTCAACCGCCTCGCGGAATATCAGGAAAAGGCCCAGAAGCTCAAAAACAAGATCGTCTCGGCCATGGTCTATCCGGTGATCGTGATGTTCATCGCCGTCGCCATTCTTGTGTTCCTGATGATCTTCATCGTGCCGAAGTTCAAGGAGATGTTCACCAGCACCGATCAGGAGCTGCCCCTCATTTCACAGATCGTGTTTGGCACCTCCGAGTTCTTCCTCGCCCGGCCGCTTTTCCTGCCCAATGTCTTCTTCCTCTTCGTCGTCTTCGGCATCATCGTCGTCCTCTTCAACATTTGGGGTAAGACCAACGGCGGCCGCAACGCCATCGACCAGATCAAGCTGCGCATGCCGATCCTTGGCGACATCCAGCGCAAAAGCGCCGTCTCGCGCTTCTCGCGCACCCTTGGCACCCTCGTGACCTCAGGCGTGCCGATCCTCCAAGCCCTCAACATCACCCGCGACACTGCCGGCAATGTGGTCATCTCGAGCGCCATCGAAAAAGTCCACGAGGCCGTCAAGGAGGGCGAAACCATTGTCACTCCGCTCCAAGCCTCCGGCGTATTTCCCAACATGGTCATCTCGATGGTCGATGTCGGCGAAGAAACTGGTCAGTTGCCGGAAATGCTTCTCAAGGTGGCCGATGTTTATGACGACGAAGTCGACAACGCCGTGACCGCGCTCACCTCGATTCTGGAGCCCATCATGATCGTGATCCTCGCGTTGATCGTCGGCTCGGTGGTGTTCGCGCTCTTCCTGCCGCTCATCAAGATGATCTCGACCATGGGCAACCAGTAAGCCATTAGGACTTGCCCATTTCCTTCGTGAAAACTCCGACATCCGTGGCAATTTAAAATCCCCACCATGAAAACTCACATCCGCCGCGCCCGCCCCGCCTTCACGCTCGTCGAAGTGTTGGTGGTCATGACCATCATCGCCATCCTCGCAGGCCTGGTGGTGGTCGGCATGGAATTTGCCAAGCAGCGCCAAGCCAGCGAAAAGGCAAAGGTGCAAATCGCGCTGCTGAGCAAGGGGATCGAAGAATACAAAGCGGACATGGGTGCTTATCCGGGCGACCTCGATGACACGCCGATCGACGGCAAGGTTTCGGAGCAGGTCTATCAAGCCTTGTTCAAGGATGGGTACGATTACACGGAATCCGCATCCCCCCCAGCCACATGGGACAAGGCGACCAAAATTTACATCGCCGAACTGGATCCCCGTAACAACAAGATGGGGTGGGTGACCAAGATGAAATTGACCGAGACCCCCAGTGAAAGGCTTGAGATTACCGACCCTTGGGGCAACGGCTATCGCTACCGGAAAGGCACCAACGCCCAGAACCCCGACTTCGATCTCTGGTCGATCGGCAAGGACGGCAAGACCAACGCGACGAGCCCGGCCATGACGATCGACGAGAACAAGGACGATATCCGCAACTTCTGAGCTGAGGCGAACTTGCCCCACGCGTTTTCGGCACATTTGTCGTCGGATTGTGCTCGACGCTCGTGCATCGACTGGGCTTGTTTCGGGAAAAGTTCATGAGCGAAGCATCTTCCACCCCCGCCAAGGGCTCCACCAACAAGGCCGAGCCGCGCTCGCGCCGGATTTCCAACCCGCGTCCAAAAAAATTGGCCAAGGCCACCAAGGCCGAAACCGAGAGCGAAGCCCAAGCCGAAACCGCGCCACGCGCGAAGTTTCCCGAGTTTTCATCGGCCACCAACGAAGCCCAAGCCGAGTCCGCCAATGCCAGCGGCTGGCCGGAGCCCGAGCCCGCATCATCCGGTGCCGGATCAGCCCAAGAAAACCCCAAACGCAAACGCCGCCGGAAAAAGGGCAAGGGCGGCGGTCAATCGCAAGCCAACGCAAGCGCGGACAATGAGTCGCCCGATCCATCACCCGAAGCAGCAAGCGCAGCCGTCACGCCGCCCGCACCACAGCGAGCGAGGCAGAATCAGCCCCCGCGCGTGAAAATCGATCCCGAGCAACTCGCGAAGTTTGCCTGGAAGATCTTTCTCGCCGAAGTGAGCGAGGAAGGCGTCGCGTTGGTGGGCGACAATGACGCGCGCGAACTTTCGCGGCGTTGCTGCCGACTGGCCGAAATTTTCCTCGAAGAGCAAGGCCGACGCAACTGAGTCAAGCTCGCGAGGCCGCTCAGGACTTCCAGTTGAGCGCGCCCTTTTTGAGAGCGTACGCGTAAGCGATCACGAGGATGCCGGCAAATCCTGCCATGCTGACCAATGCCGCAGGGCCCTGCGCGACAAGGTCGCGGAACTGCACGGCCCACGGGTACATGAAGACGACCTCGATGTCGAAAAGCACAAAGAGCATCGCGACGAGGTAGAACTTTACCGAAAAGCGCGGCGCGCCTTCACCGATCGGAACCATGCCGCATTCATAGGCGCTGTCCTTGGTCGCATTGGTCCTCGCCGAGCGGCCGAAAACGACGCTGGCCAGCAGGACGGTGACTGCAAATCCAAGCGCGACGAGCACCTGGAGCAAAACGGGAAGATAATTTTCGGGCATGGCTGATGATGCGGACGGGTGGGTGATAGCCCGTGAACGCTGGGTTTGAATAGAAAAAAAACCCGCGGCCGATACCGGTCGCGGGTTTGGGGAAGCAAGTACAACACCAATGAAAAATCATTCCTGCTCGGCGGCTGCCTCTTGGGCAGCTGCGTAGGCGCTGGACGCCTCATGCACGCGGGCGGTGCCCTTGTACTCCTTGCCGATCTTCTCGACGAGGCCACGGGTCACGAGGTTCTGAAGTTTCTCGTATGCGCGCAGGCGGAGCATTTCCTCGCCGCCGCTGACCGCATTGCGGACCTTCAGGTTTGCGAAAACCCGCTCGAACAAATCGTTGAATCCAAATACCTTCTTCTCGGAGAGCACGGTGACCAATTCATCGGTCACATGGTCCGGAAGCCGTCGGGAGAATCTTGTGCGCTTAGTAGTGATTGCCATAACGCGACCATCCTACACGGGTTTGGAACGAATGCGACTCAAAAAAACCCCAATTAACTTTGGAAGTCTAAAGTATCATGGTCCTCGGACCATTTCAAGGCCTCGAAAAACCCGAAAAATTCCTTCATGGCAGCTTGACAGCGGGCGGTTTCCCGCCATTCTCCGCCCTCCCGGCGCGTCGGAAACGTGCTGGGCCACCAAGTTCCCATGAAAAAGGATATCCATCCCAAGTACAATCCGGTCGTGTTTGTCGACATGACCACCGGCGCCCGCTTCGTCAGCCGCTCGACCAAGAGCTCCGACAAGAAAGAAGTCATCGACGGCGTCGAGCACAGCTTGATCTCGATCGGCATCACCTCCGACTCGCATCCGTTCTTCACCGGACAGAAGCAGTTCGTCGACACCGAAGGCCGCATCGACAAGTTCCAGAAGCGCTTTGGTGCGGTCCGCCGCGCCGCCAAGCCGAAGGCGGAGTAATCCGAAGGGCCTCTGGCTGCCGGTATGATTCACGGCGCTTCAAGCGAAGCGCCATTATCGACCTTTTCCCGTTCAGGCGACCGGGCCCTCAGCAAGCACGTACCAAAATCGGGCAAAGCCGGCCTTTTTCATCTCCGAGCGGGTCACGGCGTAAAACGCCTGCCATTGGTCGGGGTGAATCGTCTGGCAACCGAGCGAACTCGTGCCCTTGCGGCCGCCGCGATGGATGTTGATCGCCACTCCCGGCCGACTGCTGGGGATTTCGTCGTCGCCATCGCGCCTGACCGGAAGCTCTTCGTAGCGCGTCGCTGGGCGGAATGCCGGATAGCCGCCATCTGGTCGGGAAATGCCGTGCAGGCCAGGCTTGTAGGGATGGCAGCCGGGCATCAACGAGGCCACGCCGTAGCGGAAACGGCTGGGATCGGTGTTGGCGTTGAAAGCCGCAAATGTTTCCGGGCCCACCACAAAGGCGGCATCGTCATAGATCCCGCGATCGTTCTCGCCGGGTTCGCCGAGCGAGTCGCGGTAATACCCGCGGATGCCAACCACCAGCATTTCGGGAAGCGGTTCGCCAGGCCGCTGCTTGCTCCAGACTGCCTGCGCCGTGGCAAGCACGATCGATCGCGGGGCGCGGGGCTTGGCCATGAGATGGGACTCGAAATTTTAACCGAGGCTCTCGATGCGGAACACCACCGGCGCGCTGTTGATGCAGTCGAGCGTCTCGATTTCGGCCAAGGACTCTTGCAGTTTCCCGAAGGGGCAGGTGTGCAGCAGGAACACCATGTCGACAAATTCGGCGTCGGGATTCGAGGGGTTTACCGGCGAGTGGGTGCCGGAAATGCCGATGCGGTGCTTGGCAAGAACGCCGGAAATTTCGGCGATCACGCCCGGCCGGTCGGTGACATCAAAGCGCACGTAATACGCCGTCGAAGTCTCGGCGACCGGCAAAATGCGGCCCTTTTCACGGTAGGGCAGAAAGCCGCGATGGCCATTCGCCTGACGCAACGAACGCGCGGCCTCGACGAGGTCGGCGACCACCGATGAGGCGGTCGGGTCCTGACCCGCGCCACGCCCGTAGAACAAGGACTCGCCTGCGGTGTCGCCATGCACTGCCACCGCGTTGAAGACGCCGTGCACGGATGCGAGAATGTGCGATTGGGCAATGAACGACGGCTGCACGCGCAGCTCGACCTCGCCATTCGGATGCTCGCGGATGAATGCCAGCAGCTTGACCACGTAGCCGAGGCTGGTGGCGAAATGGATGTCGGTAGGCCGCACCTGCTCGATGCCCGAAACATGGACTGTTGCGGGATCAATCGGAAATCCGTAAGCCAGCGTCGCGAGCAAAATCGCTTTGTGCGCGGCGTCCCAGCCATTCACATCAAGCGCCGGATCCGCCTCGGCATACCCGAGCGCCTGGGCCTCGGCGAGCGCCGCCTCGAAGGTGAGGCCGGCATCGGTCATGCGCCCAAGAATGTAATTCGAGGTGCCGTTGATGATGCCCGAAAATGAAAGGATGCGGTTGCCGATGAACGAATCCTGCACCGTGCGGATGATCGGGATGCCGCCCGCGACGGCCGCTTCAAAATGAATCGGCGTGTCGTGCTCCTTGGACAAGGCAAACAACTCAATGCCGCGCTCGGCGAGCAAGGCCTTGTTGCCGGTGACCACCGGTTTTTTTGCACGCAGTGCCGCGGCGACAATTTCAAACGCATCGGTCGTGCCGCCGATCAACTCGACGACGATGTCGACCGCCGGATCCTCGACCAGCTTGCGCCAATCGGTGGTAAACATTTCCGCCGGCACTTCGCCAGTGGTCGCGCGAGCCTTGGCGGTGTTGCGCACGAGGATCTTGGCCATGTGCAATCGCACGCCACCACCGGTGCGGCCGGTGATCAGCTCACCATTGCGCTCAAGCACATTCCACACGCCGGAACCCACGGTTCCGAATCCGGCCAAACCAATGCCAAGTGACGAACAGGATTTCACGCCGCCCAGTATGACGATGAATCAGCCGCCCTCCAAGCCGGAATTGGTACGATGGAAAAGTCCTAGGCTTGCCCGACAATCCCGAGTTGACGCTCGGCCTCGAGCCAGTCGCCGCGGGTGTCGCCCGGCAGGCCCTGCTCGACGCGGCGGCGGTAATTGAGGTACGCCGCGCGAGCGATCGCATCATTGCCGGGCCGCGCAGCGGACGTGGGCTTTGCGGTGGTCGCTTTTTTCGCAGCCTTCTTGGCGGGGGCTTTGCGCGCCACTTTTTTGGTGGCAGGCTTTTCGGTTTTTTTTGCTGCGGGTTTCACCGCTTTCGGGGCGGCTTTTTTCGCGGCTTTCTTTGCAGTTTTTTTGGCGGCCATGATGGATGGGATGTTGGTGGGTTTTTCTAGCAGTCAAGATGCCAATGACGAACATAAACGGCCAGCTCGGTGATTGCCAGCCTCTTTGACGCGGGTATATTGAGGTCATGGCGACCGGCTATTCGTGGAGCATTGCGCGTGGCGGCTCGTATCAGCCCCCCGCCTCGAACCGTCTCGGTTGGTGGGCGGCCATCGCCATGATCGGGTCAATCCTGCTCCATGTCGCGGTGTTTTTCGCGTTGGAAAAAATGAAGGTCGCGATCCGTGTCCCGCAGGCCACCGAACTGCGCACCGAGCCGGTCGCGATCCGCCCAGTGGATATCGCGCCACTGGAACTGCCACCCGCGCTGCCACCCGAGGAAAGCGTCAAGCCGCCGGAAAATGCCGCCGCTTTGCTCGAAGAGGTCGATCTGCTCGCCGCCCTGCCCAAGGACCAGGAAATCGACATGAAGCCCGATGTCCAAAAAGCGGAATTTGCGCTGCAAATGGCAAACCCGGCGGCCAAAGGTGAGCCCAATGCGCCCGCAGCCGAAATCACCTCCGGCTACGAATTTGATTCCGACGACCTGCCCGAGCTCGGGCGCCAACCGGAACAAATCAGGCCGGCAGAGGTCGGACAACTCACCATCGACCCCGGTGCCATGCAGGCGGACGATGATAAGCTCGGCAAGCTTACCGATGCGATGATCCAACAGGGCGCCGGCGGCAAGGTCGACCGCAGCGCGCTCAACGACAGCGCCTCGCTCGATGAACTGCTCGGCTTGCCAGCCAATGCCGTGGTCGCGAAAAAAACCATGCTGCCTAGCGATTTGCTCTTCGAGTACAACAGCGCCGAACTGCGCGAAAGTGCGAAGGTCGGACTCATGAAACTCGCATTGCTCATGGATCGCAACCCCGAGCTCTACTGCTGGATCGAGGGCCACACCGACCTCATCGGCGGCGATGACTTCAACCTCGATCTCTCGGTGCGCCGTGCCGCAGCAGTGAAGCAATACCTCGTCGAGTCCTTGCGCATGGACGCCTCAAAAATCAGCACCCGCGGGTTTGGCCGCTACGAACCGCTCATCACCCAAGGCAGCGTTCAGGAACAGGGAGCGAACCGCCGCGTCGAAGTCCGCATGCGCCCGTCACCACCGACCAAGGAACAACTCACGATCCAACCGCAAAAGGCCGCGGTTGTCGTCGAGTCGCCACCGCCAAAGGCTGTCGAGCTGAAACCGCAACGCGCCATCCCGGTGGAGGAGGATGCACCCGCGCCGCGTGCGATGCCAATCGAAGAATAAACCACAGGTCGCGCCCACCCGCACAAGCTTCACCCGTTTTCCTCCGCCGTCACATGACATCACATGCCGCACCGCAAGTTTTCCCCATCGAATGCGGCAACTTCGCAAGCGCCGCACAATGCCTCAAGGGTGAGCCGTGGACCATGCAACAAGGCTGGCTGACTGTTCCCGAAAAAGCATTGCGCCAAGCCGCGGTACGCTTTGGTTGGGAGCCCACCGCGCTCTGGGTCCTTGCCGACCTGACTGATGATTTCATCACCTCGCGCAGCACCGACCATGACCAGGAAATGTGGTTGCTCGGAGACGTCTTTGAAATCTTCGTTGCGCGCAAGAACTCGCCTTCCTACATCGAGCTTCATGTGACGCCGCACAACCATCGGCTCCACCTTCGATTGCCGGCCGACGGTGTGAAAAAAATCCAATCCAAAGTAGCCGCGCTCGATGATTTTCGCCGTCAGCCCTCGGCATTCGACTCGTGGGTTCTGCAGTCGCCCAACCAACACCATTGGCAGGTGCTGGCACGCATCCCCGCAAGCATCCTGCCCGATGGCGAATCATTCTCAGCAGGAGAGAAACTCGAACTTTCCTTTAGCCGCTACGATGCGGGCCCCGATGGCACGCCCGACGTTCTTTCATCGACCTCACTCCACCGCGAACTCAGTTTTCACCGCCGCCACGAATGGCGCGAAGTCGTGCTGCATGGCGGCTGATGCCAAAAAAGCCTCGTCAGCGCGCCCGCGATCGGCGGAAATGCGTGCCGTGATTCATCCCACCGCCATTGTTTCGCCGCTCGCCAAGCTTGGCGCCAATGTCCGCATCGGGCCCTGCTGCGTCATCGGCGACCATGTTGAGCTCGGCGACGACTGCGTATTGCATTCGCATGTCGTGCTCGATGGCCCCTCGAAGTTTGGCCGCGGCAACGAGTTTTTTCCCTTCGCCGCCATCGGCGGCAAAACCCAGGACCTCAAGTACCAGGGCGAGCCCACGCTGCTTGAGGTGGGCGACTTCAACCAGTTCCGCGAAAACAGCACCGTGCATCGCGGCACCCATGACCACACGCCCACCCGCATCGGCTCGCACAATTTGTTGCTCTGCTACTCGCATGTCGCCCACGACTGCCAGCTCGGCGATCACATCATTCTCTCCAACACCGTCGGCCTCGCCGGCCATGTCACGGTCGAGGATCACGCGATCATCTCCGGCTTTGCCGCAGTCCATCAATTCTGCCGCATCGGCAAACACGCGATCATCGGCGGCTTGTCAAAGATCGTCCAAGATGTACCGCCCTTCATGATCATCGATGGCAACCCCGCCATCACCCGCGGCCTCAATCTCGTCGGCCTTCAGCGCCGCGGATTCTCCGAGGATGACATCAAATCGCTCAAAGCCGCTTACAAAAAGTTGTTCCTCAAAAAGGACAGCAACCTCGCGCAGTCGATCAGCTCGCTCAAAGCCACCCACGATGGCGACAACCCGCAAGTCGCCCACCTGATCGACTTCCTCGAGGAATCCCAACGCGGCGTCACGCGTTGAAGCATAAATGCCAGGCTTCAAGTTTGAAGTTTCAAGAGTTCAGCAAAGAAAAGCTTGCTGAATTTTTCACAAACCCAAGCCGCTCAAAGCAGGCCGCACGAGTTCCGACATCCGGCGGTAGCCGGCTTCGCTGAGGTGCAATTGATCGGCCTCGAAGGAGTCCGCTTGCAATGCGTTGCCCGTGGCATCGGCCAGCGCCGGGTTCACATCGAGAAACATCACGCGACGCTGCGTGGCACACCACTCGCGCACGAGTTCGTTCACGCGATCTACCTCGGCGACGAGGCCGTCGATGCGCTTCTGTGGCGCGCGGATCACCGAAAGGTAAAGCACTGGCACATCGGGGTGGATCGCACGAAACGCGCTGATGAATTTGATGGTGTTGCCGAGGATTTCTTCCGCAGGCCGCCGCGCGTTGATGTCGTTGCTGCCGCAATAATACACGAGCAACTTGGGCTTTTGATTCATCACCTTGCTTTCCCAATGTTGGGTCGCCGCACCGGGCAACCACTCGGGCGTTTGGGATCCGCTCACGCCATGATTGAGCACCGGTGTGGGCGCAAGATCGGCGGCCATGCGCGCCCATTTTTCCATGATGCTGCTGCCAACCACCAAAGCGCGCGCTTGCTGCGGCGCGTCATCAGCGAAAGCATTTTGCACGGCAGCGGAAATCATCAGGCATGCGGCCAACGCAAAACGGCGCGCTGCATGAAAAAACATTTTGTTTCGGGATCCGCGCATCTCGGCAAAGCAAACTCATCAACGCTTGCTCATTCCACGCTAGGCCGCAGCACCGCAGGCGAAAAGACGATTTTGCCGAAGGCGAGCGTGAGGCCGCCGGGGCACCCAACCCCGACGGCCATGCTGTACAATTTCATGTCATAGGCGGATCAATCCGTCACGGACATGAAATTGCCAACTGCTGTTCACCCTTACTTGAGGACCGGAATTCCGGCCTTCACAAACTTCGACCGATGTCGCCGCGATTCGTTCAATGCGGACGCCTCATTCCGCGATCGCGTCACGACACCACGACAGCGCCATCAACGCATAACCCGTGCCGTAAGGCTGATGATAATCATACAGCGGGTAATCCCACCATGAGCCGTCCTTTTCCTGCCGCGCGATCAGAATCGCGGCGAGGCGTTGCGCATATTCAACCTGCGCGGGCTTTGGCAAAAACCGCACCGATTCGGTGAAGTAATAAATTCCATAATAATAAAAATAACCCGAGATGCGGAAGTGCGTCTCGTGCGGCACCGGTCGCTTGCGGCCAATGGAAAGAAAACCCTCGCGATCGAGAAAACGCTTGGCCCAGGTGTGGATGACCTCGTCATTCACCGCGGCATCACCGTATGCGCGCAAACAGGCATTGCAGACCTGCGAACGCGCCAGGGATCCGGCCGGAAGGTTGATGTCTTTGCGCGGGTGCATGCGGTGATCGAACGAATAGGTGTAAGAAAAATCCGGCGTGCGCTGAGCCCGTATCGATTCGAGCGCGCGGCGGCTTGTCGGTTCGGAAATTTTCACCGCCATTTCGCGGCGCGCCTCATCCATCGCAAGCAAGAGGGTCGCCGTGGTGAATGACGTCGGCATGCCCGATGGTTTCTGAGTCGTGATCTCGTCGAATACATCAAGGTATCCCCAACCGCCATTGACCTCCTCATAGCGGCCGGCGAGGTCCACCTGCTCTTGGGCCAGACGCGCCCAATGTTCCTTGCGCGATGAATCAGTCTCGATGCGATACAGTCTGCTCAACGCGCGCAGGCCGTAGGCATGACCCCACACATTGTAAGTGGTGGTGGGATCGGCACGGCGCAACTTGGGAAGCTCGGCGCTCACCCAATCAGCGGCTTTTGCAATCGCGGCTTTGGCTTCGGGTCGCGCGTCACGGGCATCGATGAGCCCCGACAAGGCAAGCCCGCTGGCGCCCGCGCGAAATGCATGATGCGCACCCGGCATTGGCGCGTAAATGTTAAGCCCTTTGGTGCGGGTCGGCCCACCCCACGAGCCGTTTGCATTCTGATCTTCGATCAGAAAATCCACACCTCGCCGCATTGCCGCATCGATCTGATCGGCCGTCGGGATTTCACTGCCGAATGCCAGCCCCGCCGATGCCGCGATGCATGCCACCACTCGCACGAAAGCGCGTTGTTTCGATTGAGAAAAACGCAATTGATTGCCGACGGGATGCGTCATGAATGCGTGAGGGATTGAAAACTCACGGCACGAGAATGATTTGACCGGCTTCGAGGCCGGAGAGGATCTCGACCTGATCCGATCCCCCTCTGCCGCACCGCACCACGCGTCGCTCGGTTTTTCCGTCGGCAAGTTTCAGCTCCACGGTCCAGCCGCGCGCATCGCGTTCAAGCGCCTTGCGCGGAACCACGATGGCAGCGTCGCGCTGGTGGCAGATCACGCGCACCGACATGGTCGTGCCGACCACCGCCTGAAATTTTTCCGGCCACTTCGCGTTGAGATCGACGCGCAAGGTTCCTTCGCCCGCCGGGATGGCCGAGAGGCTCGCGAGGCTCACAGGGATTTCGAGGTCCTCACGGCCGGATGGCATGGCAATGCCCTCAAATTCCGAAGGCAAGGCGCCGGCGGTTTGTTCATCGAGATGTCCGGTCAACACGCGGCTCGAGCTTGCCGACACCAGCGTGGCAATGGCTTGATTGACCGGCACCTTGCCATGCCTCGCCAGCGACTTTGATTCGCCGCGCAGCCAGCGGCCGTTCTCGATCGCACCGTGGTAAAACCAAGCGTCGGACCCGGCCTTGATCTCGAACAACACGCGGTCGTGCTCCAAATCGGCCAACGCTTCAAGCGCCCGCGCGTGTTTGATCTTTGATGTTTCGAGCTCATCCTTCTTCGCCTCAACGGACAGAGGGATCTCGGTCTTGCCGTAACGCAGCCGCATCTCGGCATCTCGAAGTCCCTTGGCAAGCGTCACCTCCTCGCGCGGAAGGAGAACCTCGAGCTTGCGCTGGTGGTCGAGCTGCTCCATGCGCAGCCCGAATTCGGCCGATGCCACCGCATCCTTCTGACGCGTCAGAATGATTTCCTCGGTGTTCTCAGTCAGGTCATCGGCCTCATACATCTTCTGGAGCTGCTTGAGCTCTTCCTGCTCGTTGGCCAAAACCTGTTTCCTGCGCTCCAGTTGCTGATCGGCAGTTTCGATCTGAGCCTTGCGGCGGGTCTTGAGAAAATAATCGTTTTCCTCGGCAGCAATGCTCGCGGTCCGCTGCAATGTCTCGATGCGCTGCGGCGCGGTCTCCTGCGCTTGCGCCAAGTCCTGCGCGGCCTGATCCAACGCAATTTTTCCAGTCGCAATCTCACGCCGCAAATCCTCCAGCTTGCGATCGATCGCCTCGGCATCGAAACGGATCAGTACCTCGCCCTTGGCAACGCGCTTGCCGTGCACGGCAATTTCCTCGATGGAAAACTCACTCCAAACCTTCGGCTCGATACGCACGATCGTCTCAGCACCACCCGGCATCACCGAAGCATTGAAAGTTTTTTCCACCGCAAACGGCCGTGGCTCAATTTTGAGTTCTTCCGCGGAAACAAGCGTGGCAGACAAACACAAACCAATGAGTGAGGGATAAATGCGCATGAGTGTGGATGCATCAAACATAAACAAGCTTTCGAATCAACCCGCCGCGCGCCCCTTGCGCGCGAGCCAGACCGGCGCAAAACGCGGCTTCTTGGCACCCGCCGAAACCGGCACGGAATGCTCCGCCACATCAAAGCCGCATCGCTGTAAGCGGCGGCTGATGTTTGCCGTCCTGCGCGAACCGGCAATCGCTAACAAGCCGCCCTGCTGCAAGGCTTCGTAGGCAGCCGACAACCAGCGGCGGTCATCGATCCACGGGCGGTTATCGGGGTTCGTCGGCGATGCTTCGAGGTGCAACAAAATCGCATGCAGCATGCCGGCATGACGCAACAAACCCGCAGGCCCGCAATCGTTTTCCAAAACAATGCGCGAATCATGGTTCAGGGGGCTTTCAGGCAAATGCGCGCGATGCCAGTCCGCCATCGCCGCCAGCGGCTCGGCGGCGATCAATGTCGCGCGCTTCTGTTTGAGTTCCGCGCAAGCAGCGGCAAGGGCATGACCCAGGCCGAGACCCGCAAACCAAAGCTTCGGCTGCCGCGCCGGACGAAACGGCGCGCAGGCAAGCCTCGCCATTTCCTGCTCCACCTCGCGTGTGGCCGGGCCGCAGATCTGCTGGCCATGAATGACAAGCGATTTCCTGCCGTCGTGCTCTTGCAGGGTCAGCACGCCCCCTTGGGGCAGCGCGGCTTCGGCGAGTGTGATGCGTGGTTTCATGAGGAATGCGAAAAGCAGTGGCGCGCCGATCGCGACCTTTGACAAGAGAAAACCCCGACCTTTGACGGCCGGGGTTTTTCAATGGGTTGATGGTGTCGGTTTTTAAAGTCTCGCGATCACAGCGAGCCCTTGAGACGGGAAGAAGCCTTGAAGCCGACCGTTTTCGATGCGGCGATCTGGATCTTCTGGCCGGTCTTGGGGTTGATCCCCTCGCGTGCGGCACGATCCTTCTTTTCAAATGTACCAAATCCGATGATTTGGACCTTCTTGTCTTTCTTCACACCCTTTTCGATGGAGGAAAGAACGGCGTCGAGGGACTCTTCGGCGGAACGCTTGGTGGCGTCGTTTCCGAGGGCGGCTTGGATGGCTTCGATAAGTTCAGCTTTGTTCATGGCGCCCGATAGATGGCCGCTATGGCAATTGTTTGGCAAGATAAAACCCCTTGATTTTTAGGTTTTTTCCGTGCTCGCGAATCAGAGAATGCTTGACTTGAAGGGGATTTCATTGTGAGCCGCGCGATTGTCACTTTTTGAGCTACTTCAGGCCCAAACGGCTGAAGGCGATCACGCCACGGATGTTTTTTGTTCGAATTTTACGGAAAATGACTTGCAGATCTCTGTGGCAGTTCATAAAGACCGCGCGCCCTTTTCCACGGGCAATTCGGCATGTTTCGACGTAAACTCATCGTTTCCCTAGCCACTTGGCTGTCCTGCTTCGGCACCCTCTGGGCAGGCGGCGGCGAAGGCCATCACGCCCTCCCGCTCTACGCTCCCCAGCTCAACGACTTCGTCACCAACTCGATGGTCATGGTCTGGCTCACCGTCGGCGTGATCGTTTTGTTCTGCCGCGCCGCGACGCGCAAGATGTCACTCGTTCCCGCCGGAGTGCAAAATTTCGCCGAATGGGCGATTGAGTCGCTCTATGATTTCCTTGCCGGCCTGATGGGCGACCACCTCACCAAGCGCGTCTTCTGGTTTTTTGGCACAATCTTCTTCTTCATTCTCGTCAACAACTACATGGGCCTCGTCCCCGGCGTCGGCACGGTCGGCTGGAACACCATCGATGCCAATGGCCAGCACGGCTTCACCCCCTTCATGCGCGGCGGCAATGCCGACATCAACATGACCGCCGCGATGGCCTTCACCTTCGCTCTGCTCTGGTTCTATTGGGCGATCACCGAAAACGGTCTCAAGGGTTTCCTCGCCCACATTTTCGCGCCCAAAGGCAACTTTGGCGGCCTGATGCTGCTGATGATGGTGCCGATCTTCCTGTTTGTCGGCGTGCTGGAAATCATTTCCATTGCCATCCGCCCGGTCGCCCTTTCCTTCCGTCTCTTCGGCAACATCTACGGTGGCGAACAAACGCTCGAGGCGCTTATGGCATTGATCCCCAAGGCTTTGCAACCTTTCCTCTCCTGGTTGCCCGCCTTCCCGTTCTACTTCATGGAGCTGCTGGTCGGCTTCGTCCAAGCCCTCGTTTTCACCCTTCTCTGCGCCATCTTCCTCAAACTCATCTGCGATCACGGAGACGAGGCGCACCACTGACCCCTTTCCCCGTTCTGACCATGGCAAAGACTGTGGGGGCCGGAGAAACCATAAACAAACAAACCAACTAACACACATGTTCACTAAAGCATTTGCCGTGTCACTCGCCGCTCTCGGTGGCGGAATCGGAATCGGTCTCCTCGGCGCCAAAGCCGCGGAAGCCACGGGCCGCAACCCAGGCGCAGCCACTCCGGTCCTCGTCATCTCGATCATCTTGGCGGCTCTGATTGAAGGTATCTTCATTCTTACCGCCTTCGCAGTGCCGTTCTAAGCATTCTACGCCGCACGCGTCGCAAGGCGCGTGCGGCGACGCTTTCCCCAAGCCCGACAACCCTTTCCCATGATCACCTTACTTGCAGCTCAAGCCGCCGGAGACGCCGGCATTGTCGAAACCATCCAGAAGACCTTCGGGCTCAACGCCCCGTTCTTCATCGCACAGGTGATCAATTTCTTCCTCGTCATCTTCGTGCTGAAGAAATTCGCGTTTGGCCCGATCCAGACGATTCTCGAACAACGCCGCAACCGCATCGCCGAAGGTGAGGAAAAACTCAAGCGCATCGAGAAGCAACTCGCCGAGTCCGAGCAAACCACCGCGGCCGCCATCGCCAAGGCCAACGAGGACGCCGTGCGCCTCATCAACGAAGCCAAGCAAGGCGCCGCCGCATTCAGCGAACAAAAGGCCCAAGAAGCGATCGCCCAAGCGCAGCAAATTCTCGTCAAAGCCGAAGCCGCCGCCAAGGCCGACCGCGACCGCCTCAGCTCGGAACTCAAGCGCGAGTTCGGCCGCCTCGTCGCCACCACCACCGCGCAAGTCACCGGCAAGGTGCTCAGCAACGACGACCAAAAGCGCATCAACGACGAAGCGCTTGCCAAGATCGAAGGCTGATCGCTCCAACCCGTTTTTCCTCTCTCCTTATGAAAGTTTCCAAAGTCGCCGCCGCCACCGCACGCCGCCTGTTCGGGCTCTGCCAGACCGCCGGCCGGCTCGACGAAACGAAACTGCGCACCGTGGTGGCGCGACTCATAGAGTCGAAACCCCGCGACTACCGCGCCGTGCTGATCGCACTGCACCGCCTCACCCGCCTTGATGCCGACCGCCGCCGCGTCACTGTCGAAAGCGCCGTCGCGCTCGACGAGGCCTCGCGCCAACGCGTGGTCGATGGCCTGGCGAAAGCCCACGGCCCGAACCTCACCATTTCCTACACCGTCAACCCAGAGCTCATCGGCGGCCTGCGCATCCGCGTTGGCAACGATGTGCTCGACGGCTCGGTGCAAGGCCGCCTCGCCCGCCTTGCCAACGCTTTCTAATCCCCCTCTCCGCCGAAATCCACAACCGCCAACCAGCAACCCTTCCTTATGAGCAGCATCCTTCAGGAACTCGAACAACAAATCGCCGGCATCACCTCGTCGGTCGAAAAATCCAATGTCGGCACCGTCCGCCAAGTCGGTGACGGCGTGGCCAAAGTGGAAGGACTCTCCGGCGTCCAGCTCAACGAGATGGTCGACTTCGGCGGCGGCGTCACCGGCATGGCCCTCAACCTCGAGGAAAGCGAAGTCGGCGTCGTGCTGCTCGGTGATTACTCGGCCGTCAAGGAAGGTTCCGAATGCCGCACCACCGGCAAACTGCTCTCGGTACCCGTCGGCGAAGCGCTCCTCGGCCGCGTGGTCAACGCGCTCGGCCAACCCATCGACGGCAAAGGCGACATCGCCGCCGCTGCTCAATACCCGATGGAGAAAATCGCTCCCGGCATCATCAAGCGCAAATCCGTCACCGTCCCGGTCCAAACCGGCATCATGTCGATCGACGCGATGATCCCGATCGGCCGCGGCCAACGCGAGCTGATCATCGGCGACCGCGCCACCGGCAAGACCACCATCGCCGTCGACACGATCATTTCCCAAGCCCAACAAAACAAGGCCGCCGAGCAAGGCAAGCTGCAGAACCACAAGCCGCTTTATTGCATCTATGTGGCGATCGGCCAAAAACTCTCGAACGTTGCCCGCATTCAGAAGACCCTCGAAGATGCCGGCGCGATGGAATACACCACCATCGTTTCCGCTTCCGCTTCGGATGCGGCCGCGATGCAGTACCTCGCACCCTACGCCGGTTGCTCCATCGCCGAGTACCTCATGGATCAAGGCAAGGACTGCCTCATCGTGTTCGACGACCTCTCGAAGCACGCTGTGGCTTACCGCCAAGTCTCGCTCATTCTCCGCCGCCCCTCCGGCCGCGAAGCTTATCCGGGCGATGTGTTCTATCTCCACTCCCGCTTGCTTGAGCGCTCGGCGCGTCTCTCCGATGCCGCCGGTGGTGGCTCGCTCACCGCGCTGCCAATCATCGAAACCCAAGCGGGCGACGTCTCGGCCTACATCCCGACCAATGTGATTTCGATCACCGACGGCCAGATCTACCTCGAAACCGACCTTTTTTACCAAGGCATCCGCCCCGCGATTTCGGTCGGTCTCTCGGTGTCGCGCGTCGGCTCCGCCTGCCAAACGAAAACGATCAAGTCGGTCGCCGGCACCACCAAGCTCGACCTCGCGCAGTACCGCGAGCTCCAAGCCTTCGCGCAGTTCGGCTCGGACCTCGATGCCTCGACCAAGAAGAAACTCGATCGCGGCGCCCGCATCGTCGAGCTCTTCAAGCAAAACCAATACAGCCCGCTCGGCATGGAAATGGAAGCGGTCTATCTCTTCGCAATGCAGAACGGTTACTTCGACGATGTCGCCGTCTCCGATGTCCGCCGCTTCCAAGCCGCGATGGGCGAGTTCTTCTCGACCCGCAAAAACGACCTGCTCGACAAGATCCGCAACGAAAAGCCCGACCTCAAAAAAGACGCCACCTCGGTCGACGCCCTCAAGCAGGCGATCGAAGACTTCAAGAAGAGCTGGAAATAAGTTAATCGCCCACCGTTAAAAGTTATAGGTTGTTTCAATAATACCTCAGCCACTTTTAACAAATAACCTCTCACATTTAACTCTTCACCATGGCCAACCTCCGCGACATCCGCCGACGCATCAAGTCGGTCAAAAACACCGCGCAAATCACCCGCGCGATGCAGCTTGTCGCGGCGGCCAAAATGAAGAAGGCGCAGGATCAGGCGCTTGCAGGCCGCGAGTATTCCTCGCACCTCACGCAGGTGCTCGTCGACATCCGCCAAAACTTCTCGGAAGAGTCGCACCCGCTGCTCGAAAAGCGTGAAGGCAATCGCGAGTTGGTGCTCGTGATATCGACCGACAAAGGCCTTTGCGGACCGCTCAACACCAACCTCGCCCGCAAGCTGCGCGCGGTGGCTTCGCCCGATGCGGACTATGTCACGGTCGGCCGCAAACTGCGCGTGCTGCTCGAAAAACTCGGCAGCAATGTCATCGCCGATTTCGTGGTGAAGGATCCCGTGCCATTCGCACAAACCCGCCCAATCGCAAAGTTTCTCACCGAGCAATTTCTCGCCGGCAAATACGACAAGGTTTCGATCGCCTTCACCAACTTCATCAACACCCTGCGCCAAGAGCCGGAAGTGTTGACGCTGCTGCCGATCCGCGAACAGGCCAATGCCGAGGTTTTCGGCGCCGATACCATCACTGCCGACCGCGGGCATGACTTCACCTTCGAACCGAATGCCGCCGAGGTGCTCGCCGCAATCCTGCCGCTGTATGTCAACTACGAGGTCTTCCAAGCGCATGTCGAATCCCGCGCGTCCGAACACTCGGCACGCATGGTCGCGATGAAGTCGGCCACCGACAACGCAAAGAAATTCATCAAGGAACTCACCCTCGAGTACAACAAGCTCCGCCAAGGCGCGATCACCGCCGAGCTTCTCGAAATCACCACCGCGATGAAGGCGATGGAATAAAAGCCATCACCGGCAACCGACACACTCCTCTTACTGAACACCGCAAACTTCCCAACCCGCAACCTCCCCATGAGCAACCAAGGTACTATCGTCCAGATCATCGGCGCCGTCATCGACGCCGATTTCTCCCAAGCCGCAAAGCTTCCCGAGATCTACAACGCGCTGGAAATCCAGTATGTTCTCAACGGAGTCGACACCAAGCTCGTGCTTGAAGTGCAGCAACACCTTGGCGACGGCTGGGTGCGCGCGGTTGCGATGTCCACCACCGATGGTCTCAAGCGCGGCATGGCCCTCACCGACACCGGCAAGCCGATCGCCGTGCCTGTCGGCAAACAAGTTCTTGGTCGCATCTTCAACGTCACCGGCGACCTGGTCGATGAAAACGTGCCGATCGCCAACCCGAACCTCCGTTCGCCCATCCACCGCCCGGCACCCACGCTCACCGAGCAATCGGCCACTGCGGAAATTCTCCCCACCGGCATCAAGGTCATCGACCTCATCTGCCCGCTGCTCAAGGGTGGCAAGGGCGGCATGTTCGGTGGCGCGGGCGTCGGCAAGACGGTCGTGATCATGGAGCTCATCAACAACATCGCCAAAGCACACGGCGGTTTCTCGGTCTTCGCCGGCGTCGGCGAGCGTACCCGTGAGGGCAACGACCTCTACTGGGAAATGATCGAGTCGGGCGTTATCGCCACCGAAAAGGATGAGAAGGGCCATGTGAAACTCGACGGTCAAGGCAACCCGATCCTCACCGAAGGCTCGAAGGTCGCCCTCTGCTACGGCCAAATGAACGAGCCTCCCGGCGCGCGTCTCCGCGTCGCCCTCTCGGCACTCACCATGGCCGAGCACTTCCGCGATGAGGACAACCAGGACGTTCTTCTCTTCGTCGACAACATCTTCCGTTTCTCTCAAGCCGGATCCGAAGTCTCCGCGCTCCTCGGCCGTACCCCATCAGCCGTGGGTTACCAGCCGACCCTCTCCGAGGAAATGGCCGCCCTCCAAGAGCGGATCACCTCGACCAACAAAGGCTCGATCACCTCGATCCAAGCGGTCTATGTGCCGGCGGACGACCTCACCGACCCTGCCCCCGCCAACACCTTCGCTCACCTCGATGCCACCGTCGTGCTCGAGCGTTCGCTCGCCGAGCAAGCGCTCTTCCCAGCCGTCGATCCGCTCGCATCGACCTCGAAGGCGCTCGCGCCCGAAGTCGTCGGCGAAGAACACTACCGCGTCGCCCGCGGCGTGCAGCAGGTGCTCCAACGCTACAAGGACCTTCAGGACATCATCGCGATTCTCGGCATGGACGAGCTTTCCGCCGAAGACAAACTCACCGTCTTCCGCGCCCGCAAAATCCAACGCTTCCTCACCCAGCCCTTCCACGTCGCGGAAGTTTTCACCAACGTCTCCGGCGTGCTCTGCTCGATCGAAGACACGGTCCGCGGCTTCGCCGAAATCCTCGACGGCAAGTGGGACGATGTGCCCGAAGGCAACTTCTACATGAAGGGCAGCATCGATTCAGTCTCGCGTGACTGATTCACGCCGACTGAACTTCAGCTTTTCAGCATTTCAGTTTTTCAGCATTTACTCCACCATGCCCCTCCAACTCGACATCGTCACTCCCGAGAAGAAAGCCTTTTCGGCGCCCGTGGATCATGTGTACCTGCCGGGCGCGGATGGGGAGCTTGGCGTGCTGCCGATGCACGCGGGGCTCGTGACCGCACTCAAGCCGGGCGAGCTGCGCTACCTTCACAACGGCCAGACCACCACGCTGGCGATCGGTTCCGGCTTTGCCGAAATCACCCAGGAAAAAGTCGTCGTCCTCACCGACATGGCGCTGGGCGAAGATGAGATCGACGAGAAAAGCACCGAAGAGGCCATCGAACGCGCTCAGGAAAAACTCAAGTCCATCGATCACAGCATGGACTCCGAAGAGGTGGCTTACCTGCAGAGCGTCATCTCGAAGTCGACCGCCGCGCTGCGCTTCAAACGCCGCAGCCATTGATCCGACGACCGCTGCTGGGCGAATGATTTAGAGCTGCACAGCGGTCAAATGCCGCCTGCGCGGATTTGATGATTTGACGCGTATTTTTTTCACGTCATTGCAAACGCTCAACAACTCGGTTCATATGAGACTGCCATGAGCCAATTGCCCACCACTCACGCCGCGCTCGCATCATGGGTTGCGGAACTTGCCGCCCTCTGCGCGCCCGATGCCGTCGAATGGTGCGACGGGTCGCAAGAAGAATGGGATCGCCTCACCACGCTGATGGTCGAGCGCGGCACCTTCACCCGCCTCAATCCCGATAAGCGCCCGAATTCGTTTCTCGCGCGCTCAACGCCATCCGATGTCGCACGCGTCGAGGACCGCACCTTCATCTGCTCGAAGCGCCCCGATCAGGCGGGACCCACCAATCACTGGGCAGATCCGACTGAAATGCGCACCACGCTGCGCGAAAAGTTCAAGGGCTGCATGAAAGGGCGAACGATGTATGTGATCCCATTCTGCATGGGCCCGCTCGACTCGCCATTGGCGAAGATCGGCATCGAGATCAGCGATAGCCCCTATGTGGTCGTGAACATGCGCATCATGACGCACATGGGCAGCGAGGTGCTCAAGCGCCTCGAGGATGAGGATGCGGGGCGCATCGCCAAAAAACGCGACGGCCATGGCAACTTCATTCCTTGCCTGCATTCGGTCGGCGCGCCACTCGCGCCCGATCAAAAGGATGTCACATGGCCGTGCAATGAAGACAAATACATCGTCCATTTCCCTGAGACCCGTGAGATCATGTCCTATGGCTCGGGCTACGGCGGCAACGCGCTGCTCGGAAAAAAATGCCTCGCGTTGCGCATCGCCTCCAACATCGCACGCGAACACAAGTGGATGGCTGAGCACATGCTCATCGTCGGCGTGAAAGAACCGAATGGCGACAAGACCTACCTCGCCGCCGCATTTCCCTCGGCCTGCGGCAAGACCAACCTCGCGATGCTCATCCCGCCGAAAGCGTATCAGGAAAAAGGCTGGGAAACGACGATCGTCGGCGACGACATCGCATGGCTCTGGCCACACGCGGACGGAAAACTGCACGCCATCAATCCCGAGACCGGATACTTCGGCGTCGCGCCCGGCACCTCGTACGACACGAACCCTCGCGCGATGGAATCGATCAAGGCCAACTGCATCTTCACCAATGTCGCACTCACCGACGATGGCGATGTCTGGTGGGAAGGCATGACCAAAGAAGCGCCCGCGCACCTGATCGACTGGACGGGCCAGGACTGGACGGCCGGCTGTGGTCGCGTCGCCGCCCATGCCAACGCCCGCTTCACCGCGCCGGCAGGACAGTGCCCGTCGGTCGATGCCGAATGGCAAAACCCCGATGGTGTGCCGATCGATGGCATCGTCTTTGGCGGACGCCGCGCAACTACGATGCCCCTAGTATTTCAAGCCTTCAACTGGAGCCACGGCGTGTACCTCGGCGCGACGATGGGATCGGAAACCACCGCTGCCGCCTTTGGCCAAATCGGCAAGGTGCGCCGTGACCCGATGGCAATGCTGCCATTCTGCGGTTACAACATGGGCGAGTACTTCGGCCACTGGCTCGAGATGCGCCGCTACCTCACCCATCTGCCGCGCTTCTTCCATGTGAACTGGTTCCGCAAAGACGAGAATGGGGAATTCCTCTGGCCCGGATTCGGCGAAAACATGCGCGTCATCGACTGGATCGTGAGGCGCTGCAATGGCCATGCCGCCGGACACGAAACGCAAATCGGTTGGACCCCCTCGCTCGAGGATTTCAACATCGAGGGACTCGAGGGCTTCGGCGAAGAGGGCTTCCACCAAGCCATGGCCTTCAACCGCTCGGAGTGGAAAGCAGAACTGGTAAGTCAGGCGGAATTTTTCATCGACCTCTACGACCACCTGCCCAAGGAGCTGGTCTTCCAACGCGAGCTACTCGCCGCACGGCTGGCGTGAACCCGATATCAGAAGCTGAAATGCAAGCACAGCAGATTTGACCACTGATTGAACAGATTACGCAGATGAAGAAAAATCACCAATTCTTCACCTCTTCAAAATCTGTGCAAATCAGTGCCATCAGTGGTCAAAATCATGAACGAAATCTCGCGATCAAATCTATCCTGCGCTCTGCAACAACCAGCCGATCAACAAAACCTGCGGCGTGGAAATCAGCGGCAAAGCAAGCGCCGCTTTCCATGATTTAGTGGTCTCACGAAGGCTCAGCAATTCGGTGTAGTCGGTCGCCGCGCCTGCCATCAAAAACACAAAGGCATTCCCCGGCGCTTGCGCGCGCGTGAGGATGTCGGCTGCAATCGGCGAAGAACCTTCGGAACAAACCTCGATCAATGTCGTAGCGAGCAGCGTAAGAAACAATCCAGCAATCGACGGGCCAAACCATTCGGCAAAGGAGGCCTCGGGTACCAAGGCGCGAATCAGGGCGGTCAACACGAAGCCAAACAAAATCCACCGCAACACCATGCGCGAACCAAGCAGTCCTTCGCGCGCAAGTTTTTGGTAATTCGACCAACCCGGCTTGAGCGACACCGCCACACCTTTCAACGCAGGCCCGATGCGATACCCCACGGGCAGATCCGCCGCATTCGGATTTGCAGGGATTTTTCCAGCAGTCACCAATCGATCAACAATCCATCCAGACACGATCGCAACCAAGGCCGAAAGCAAAATGAACATGATCATCCATTTCCACCCAATCAATGCCGCAAGGATCAGCGTCAAAGAGAGCGAGTTCCACGGGCTTGCGATGAGAAAGGCAATGGTCTGACCCAACGAAGCTCCGCGTTTGTACAAACCCATCCCGACCATCAGGATGCCGTGATTGCATAAGTCGAGCATCACGCCCGCCCCGACCGCGCGAAAAAGCCCCGATACCGTCCCGCCCTTGCCGAGCACCGCAGCGACCAGCTCACGCGGGAAACGCCCGATCACCGCCACCGCAACCATGCCAAAAAGCAAGCCCCACCACGCACGGCCAAACAGCTCCGCACAGCCGTGGCCATAAGTCATCAACCATTTCGGCGCGGCCGGAAACAAAAAATGCACCGCTACACCGCAAGCAAACAGAAGCATCGACCCCCACAGCAGCCAGTCGGGCTTTTGCCGGCCTGCATCCCCGCAACACGATAATGTCGGTTTCGCTTCGGGCGACTGATTTGATCCGCCGCCACAACACGATGACCCAGCCTGTGCTTTGGCAGGCTTTGCCGATTCACTTTTGCAGCACTCAGAATCGCTCATCAGGCCCTTACCCTAACCCGCCACGGGCCGGTTGTCGAAGCCCTGAATGAGGGGGGATGAACATCCAACATCGAAGTGGAAGAAAATAAAACCGCGAATGAACACGAATGGACGCGAATCATGTAGGATTGCAGATCGTGGATTGTGGATTGAGGATCGAAAAAAAGCCGCTTCTTCACTGTGGCTGGGATTTGCAGTCCCAGTCCGTCCTTGGAACATTCTGTTCCAAGTCCACCCGGTAGGGCGATGCGGCCCCGCAGCGCCGACTCTTCACCGTAGCTGGATCATCCTGATCCAGGCCGTCGATGGAGCGTCCCGCTCTATGTTCTGAACAGCGCATGAACGCCGCCATTTGAAATCTAACTTCTTCTGTCTTCGAGTCTTCTGTCTTTAATTTTTTCCAAATCGAAACGCTGAGACGCGGAACGCGCAGAGGACCTCGCGAAGGGATTCAGGTTAATTTTTGCTATGCGCCCCCTCAAAATGGTCGCTTAGAGTCATGCGTCCAAGCAGTTCAGTCCTAATGAATGTAGGTACGCAAAAGTTGGATCGTAAAAAGACGGATTGCGCGTGGGGTCTTCCATATCACCTTCAGGCACAACTATCACGACTCCTTGGCGGGCACGGGTCAGCAAAACCCGATAAGCATTCAGCAGATATTTTTTACGATCATCCTTCAAAATCCGCTGCCAGCTAGACCCTTTAAAACTGAAATGTTGCCACCCTGCTGTTTGATAGCGAAAATCACCATCCCAAACCACGCAAACCCAATCAAGCTCAAGGCCCTGCACATCGAATTCCGTAGCAACATCTTCAAGATAAAAACTCGATCGTACGTCTCAGCGTTCCTTTGCGACCTTGGCGCCTTGGCGGTAAATCTTTCTTCAAAGTGTCGGCGATCCCCTTAGTTCCGCAAAAAGCTTTCCTCGAAGGGTGGCTCGGCCTCGACGGTGCGATCGACGGTAAGGATGGGCTGGAGCAGGCCGTCCTCCATCGGGAAGTTCATCGTGCCGGCGACCTTGACCCATTCGTTTTCGGCAATGGTAGGTGGCGGGTTGTTGCCATATTCGAGCACGATCGGAATCGCGCGGCTGTCGGCGGCGCAGCAGGTCATGAGCAGGCGGTAGAGCCGCTTGCGGCTGCCTTTGGAGTTGGCTTTGCGCTCTTCGAGCAGACGCCCTTCGGTTTCGATTTTCAATCCGTCGATGGCCTGTTGCATCTCGCGGTCGCCGGTGGCGAAGTAGAGTTCCATCAGGTTGAATTCGTAAAACCCGTCGGCGGTTTTGCGGTGACCTTTTTCGATTTCCTCGCGCGTGATCGCAGGCATGGCGGCGGAGAGAAATGACGCGCTCATGTTTTGTGGCGCGTCGTAAAGCCCTTTGCGTGAGAGCGCGGCGGCGGAGTACTCATCCTTGGTCCACGCAACGGATGCGGCCAGCGGTAGCACCATCAGCACGCAGGCGAGCAACGGGTGGATGTCGCTGCTTTCGTGATCGTGACAATGCG
>Ga0208090_1000017_pt1 | contig 47675 bp, 42 predicted proteins | sample LakMenEpi20Jul12_FD_150718 | JGI IMG/M metagenome (GOLD analysis project Ga0208090, IMG submission 150718) | Freshwater microbial communities from Lake Mendota, WI - 20JUL2012 deep hole epilimnion (SPAdes) | ecosystem: Environmental > Aquatic > Freshwater > Lake > Epilimnion/Euphotic zone ...
TTAATTATGTAAAACAATTTGAATTAAGAACCGGTGTTTAATATGCGAAAATTAAAAATTCATAGTGGCTCAGGCGCTAATTTTGAAAATGATTATGACTTAGAGGGGCGGTTAATTGGATATCGAACAATCGTTGATGGTGATATTATTTTAGAAGAAAAATATCCGATCGATATGTCGGATAGTGCTAGATCAAGATTATTTTGGAGTAATATTGACAGTCAAGGTGAATTTTTTCGTGCGTTTATTTACGAAGATGAACAAGGCGAACGAAACCCAATGGGGGCGACTAAAAAATTAGATGGTCATGAATGTATGTCGGATTATGACCTTAGTGGTAATTTAGTTAGTTATTCGGATTCGTTAGGAAATTACTTATTCCAAGAGTTCGATGCATTAAATCGATTAATTTATATTGATGATAATGAAGGTGAAGTTATTTGGTATGAGTATAGTAGCGAAGATCTAAATGAACCCAGTAATGTTTCTATTCGCAATACAACTAATGATATATTAGAATACGATAAAGATGGTAATTGTATCTATATAAAATTAGCTACTGGTTACGAAATACATAAAACATATGACGATCAAGGGAATATATTATCATATCGAAATTCAGACGGAATTGAATTCTTTAATGAATATATAGATATTTAAAATATGGGGAGCTTAGCTCCCCATATTAATTACGGCAATTCTCTTAATTCTTTCCAAGTCGGCCCAGCCGGATCAGTACAAATCTTTATATGATCTGCAGTTTTATCAAACCATAATTGACCTTTTACTACATTCGCCGGGGCGGATGATTTACAAAAATGTTCCATTATATGTAGGAAATTAGAGTTTATCATTTCGCCGTAAACGTCGGTGTCGGGACCGATTAATCCAATACTAACTTTCGCGGTATCGATACCGGGAGTTGATAATGTCGCTATTGGAGTAGTAATCGTATTATCGAAATGTCTTATATTATACGTACCCATTATTTAAATCCTTATTTTAAAAATAACTCAGCTTCTTTTGCTCGACGGACTACCAATCCTTTTAAAACGGTACCGTTAGATTTATTCCATTTTGCAAATTCTTGAGATGCGCCTATAAAATCACCAGCATTTACTTTTTTTAATAAAGTTGATGATTTTAAATTACCAACTCCGCAATTATACGCAAAACTAGTTAATGCACCTAATTGATTTTCATTTAATTGAACAGTAACTAAAGCTTTAACTTTAGCTTCGAATTCATTTAATAAATTTTCAAATAATTCGTCGGCTTGTTCTTGAGTTATATGATCATGTTCACCAACTGGTTTTTTATCAGCATAAAACGTTGAACCCCAACCTATAGTCCAGAATTTTTTATCTCTAGGCAATGATTTTGAGGTTGCGCATTCGTATGCTGCTAATTTACATCCTTCAAAGTGTTCTACTAATTGTATCGTTTCTTTATTAGCCATGACAAACCCTCTAATTACAAATATGATATTTATCTTGATTTTTACCCCAAAATCCGTTATAATTATTTGTAATTTAATAATTTGGTGTATTTAAATATGATTTGGGTTGTAATAACGTTAATGGTGATAATTATGAGTTTTTATATAACATATAATAGGGAAGATTAATGCCTACGGCTTACGTTAAAAAAATGGCTAAGAAACATAATATCTCAGTTGAAAAATCCGAAGAGCATTGGGCTAATGCTAAAAAAGCTGCTAAAAATAAAGGCGGTGAAGAAAATTGGGGTTTGGTAACTGCGATTTATAAACAAATGATAGGGGAAAGTACTTTTAGTTCTTTCGTTGATGATATTAATTCAAATGGAGATAATGAATAATGCCGCAAGCTGGATCTAGAAACGGTCATAGAAAACGCAATTACGTAGCAACTGAAAAATTAGGTTATATAGATGAGATGTGCCGGGTAACTACGTTAGCTGCTTGTATGCCTGTATTAACTGAACGTAAGTTTTGGTTTGATGTTATGCGAGGTCATCCTAGACAAAAACAATATTTAATTGAGAAAAAGAAATGATTAAAATGCCTTGGGAATTAAAACATACTCCTAATACATTAGATGAGTATATATTTAGTGATCAGGAAATGCAAGAGTATTTCCTTAGATTATCTGCAGTTCCTGATCTTTTATTAACTGGTTCTCCAGGTACTGGTAAAACATCATTAGCTAAATTATTAGTTAAGCATTTTAATATAGATGATGAAAATGTTTTGTTTATTGATGCTAGTCATGAAAATAGTGTCGATAATATTAGAACTAGAGTTAGATCTTTTGTTTCAACTAATTCCTTTTCTGGGGGATATAAGGTTGTTATTTTAGATGAAGCCGATTACTTATCTAGAGATGCGAAAGAGGTATTAAGGGGGTTAATGGTCGAATATACGATGGTTGCTAAGTTTATCCTAACTGGTAATTATCATCATATGTTTACCGAAGCTATTAAATCTAGATGTAATATCTTTAAAGTTAAACCAATTGACGTAAATGATATTAGTATGTTCGCTGCTAATATATTACTTAAAGAAAAAGTTAAATTTGATTTAGATATTTTGGATGAACACGTTGATGCCGCTTACCCAGATATTCGTAAATTAATTAAAAATTTAGAAAGATTTAGTATTGATGGTAAATTAACTAGTCCGAAAAAAGATTCGTTTGATATTATCAAATATATCGAAAATGATGATTGGAGACAATTAAGATTAGATATTATTAATATGCGAGATGTTGATTATGATGGGTTATATACATCATTATATGATAATTTACATAGATCTAAGAAGTTTAATGATATGGATTCATATGAAAATGGTATTTTAATTATAGCGGATTATTTAAGTGAAACGGCTAATCCGATGATTAGTTTTGCCGCATGTATTATTGCATTAAGTCAATTTGGAAAATAAAGGAAAGATTATGGTATCGAATGTAAAGCAAGTTTCAAATGTTGCTAATCAAAGTGATAAAAATGCATGGAATCGCAAATTTGATAATATGCAAAAATTAATTGAGCAAGTTAATGCATTAGCTGATCAAATTATGGATTTAGAAGAACAAAAGATGCCATTAATTGATGAAATTAATCAATTAAGAACTATTATGGTGCAAGAATGTATTCATCCAAAAGATATGATCATCGAGTATGATGATCATATCCATTGTAAATTTTGCGATAAAAAGTTTACAGTTAATTAACTTTAGATTATAGTTATTGAATTTGAGAAAATTGAACTACAGTTACCCGAATTCGAACATAAATTACTGTGGTGATGTGCGATGAATATCATACCCTTGACTTGCTCTAGTAGCCGTAGTAAATGTTACATAGCATGAATATGACGTATTTGGTAATCTATCTGGATGTGCATATGATTTGGAAGCAGTATGCGGATCGGCTAGACTAGATAGTAATGTAGTTTCTGTTACTCCAGTACTAAGTCCCCCTTCGTACCAATACCAAGTAATATCAGATGTAATAACATCGGTCGAATTTATAGTTAACGTTGAATTATCAAAATGGGGTGTTCCAGCTACTACATTATTAAAAGTCCAATCAAATGTTGGAATATTTGTCGCTGGTGGTGTGGGTGGAGTTGGAGCTACTACGTTAGGCCCAGGAACGTCGGCGACACCGGCAGTAGCACTATCAGCATTAGTAAGTGCGGCGCAGTTATCTGGTCTAGTATTACCGCCAGTAGCAAATATAAGCTCAGTTCCGGTTGATGAACAGAATGCACTTTTACCGCCTCGCCATGGAACTTCAGTTACGCCATACGGTGGGGCGCCCCCCGCACTCGGGCCCCTTGGGGCCCCCTGCAAACCACCTTGACCTCCAGCCCCGACTTTAATAGTATAAACCGTTCCTGGAATTACCGCGTAACCAGTATATAATGTAGCACCACCACCTCCACCGCCAGCATTAACACAAGGTCCAATAGCGCCGCCACCGCCGCCGCCGATAACACCAATATCTATTTTAGTTACTCCGGCCGGAACCGTAAATTGACCAATTAATGCATGATCATACGGATCTACGGCAGTTTTTAGACCAGAACTATTATCCCATTCAATTGCTTTATCGCCAGTAATTATTCTAGTTCCAGAAAATGTGGTTAAATCTGCAGGTGTAAATGAATATGATCCAGCGTTTATGGTAATTCTTATCAATCCACCAGTTCCATTACCGCCCCGAACTTGAGTTAACGTTTGATTCATATTATCAGTTTCTATACCACCCCCACCATTACCAATACCAGTTGCATTAATAGCAACCGCATCATATCCAGGTAATAAACCAGTACCGGCAACGCCTGCCCAGCTATATCCACCCCCACTACCCCCAGTTCCATACGTCCCATCACTTCCAGTAGCGGATAACCAATTACCCCCATTACCCCCTACTGGACTTGCGGATCCGCCCCCGCCATTACCATTATGACCGCCGGCTGCACTATATCCGCCGGTATAATTTGCAGTTCCGCCGTACCCAGCACCACCCCACGCCGCATTCGATGCTGGGATACCGCCTGGTATTACCGGTGGTCCAACAACTGCAGCTTCTACGGTAATTGCAGAACTAGTTACTGATTCGGCAGTCCCTTTATCGTCCGTATAACTTACTTTACAGGTTATTGATTGCCCAACATCGCCAGCCACTGTTGCATAATGGTCCTGAGTTTCACCAGTAATTAAGGTCGATCCGCGATACCATGCGTAAGTATAAACTGCTTGTAATAAACCATCTAAATCAACTAATGCGGATTTATTTAAGGTTAATGTATTACCGACATGAGTATCTCCAGTTAATGTTAAAACTCCAGTTGGGGCGATATTAATTGATTTTAAATCTAATTCGACTATACTTGAATTTTTCTTTAGCCATAATTTAAAACCATCATATAAAACCTGACCGGGGATCATTTTAGTTTTAATTTCAGTAATTTCATTCGTCGATTTATTAACACATAATGTATAAAAATTAGTCGATAGATTTAATACATTTTGTTGTAAAACATCACCGTATTTAAAATAATTAAAACCAATTAAATTTAAATTAGTTTCGTTATTTAAATCTTCAACATAAACATTGTACGTTAATGAATCGTCGGATTTTTTTACACTATAATCTGTCATATAAAATTACTCTTAAAATTAAACCGGAGTTGTGGCTTTTTTTGGTTTCATATATAATTTTCCATTATCATAGGAAACAAAAATATCCCATTTGGATTGATCACTCGCCCCGACATCAACAATTAATTCCGAATCTACGAGTAACGGTGTGCTCACTGGAGCTTGAATTGGATTAGCGCCAGATGTTCCAGAAACAAAAAAACTATTGGGTATAGCGGTAACACCACTAACATAGTTAGGTATATTACTACCAGTTCCAGTATGATCGACCATAACACCATCAACTAACAATATTAATGGATCCGGTGCACTATACATGTTATATGCAATTGAAATTGGAGCAGCGGTCGTTGATAAGGTAGCAATGACGAATTTAAATTGAGCATCACCCCATGCTGATGGTTGAAGTGGTGGATCGCCTGCATTTAAGACTAAAAATTCTTCGAATGTGTATTTGATTGAATAGGTACTAGCGGAATTATTAGCATCAGTAACAGTTATGGTCAATTCAGATGCTGTAGTTGGCGGATTCATATTTGGGTTCGCACCTGGTAACGATCCTTGTGACGTATAATGCAATGTTCCGTCAGGATCGATAGAAAACGTTCCTGCTTGAATATTACTAGTCGGTGTTATAGTGTAATTGTAAACCCCAGATCCACCACTAACATCAAATGGTTTAAAGGTTAAATTAATATTTGCGAATGTCTGTGTAGCGGCTGCAGACATAGTCGCGGAGAATGGATCATTCGTTATAACCGTCGGAGTACTAGTTAATGATTCAGCGGTTCCATGTAAATCAGTATATGATAATTTAACAACTAATGATTTACCTAAATCACCGAAAACTGGTGTATAACTATCAGTCGTCGAAACGACAGTACCGTCTAATTTCCATTCGTATGTATAGGTAGCTGGCGCCGGTAACCCATCAGCATCAACTAAATTAATAATAGATTTAGTTAACGCTACGCCAACTTTACTACCCTGAATAATAATTGATCCAGTCGGTAAAGTATTAACTGCGGTTATGGTTACTTCGGGACTAGTAACTGTTTCGGTAGAACCGCCTAAATCAGTATATGTAACAGTAATAGATAATTTTTTCCCACCATCCGCAAAAACCGGAGTAAATTTATCAGACGTCGCTCCACTAACAGCAACGCCATCAAGTTTCCATTGATATGTAAATGTGCTTGGTAAACCATCTGCGTCAATTAATGCTGTAAGATTTACTGTATCTTCACTATCTGCATTATGTGGGCCTGATATAGAAATATTACCAGTAGGTAATGTATTTAATGAGTGCAAATCTAATTTAACTATACTTGAATTTTTTTTAAGCCATAAGTAAACTCCGTCGTATAAAATCTGACCTGGAATCATTTTAGCTTTTAATGCATTAATTTCAGTTTGAGATTTTCCAGCACATAATGAATAAAAATTAGTACCTAAATGTAATTCATTTTGCTGCAAAACATCACCATATTTAAAATAATTATGGCCAATAAACTCTAATAGAGTGTCATTGTTTAATGATGTTTCTAAAACAGAATAGGTAGATGAGGTATCTGATTTAGTTAATGTATAATCAGTCATTTAATTCGCCTATAATATATTTGTTGATGTTAAATATTGAACCATCTCTATATCTTCCATGTCGATTGACGGTACTAAAATCTCATGCTCCATAGTAAATATCTGAAATAAATTACCAAAATGATTAAATTCGCTTTTTGGTTTTATAACAAATGAACTTATATTACCATTTAATGAATTATGAACGTAGGTCGATAATTCAGTAAAATTGAAAGTATTACCAAAATCCCAATCTCTAATATTAAAAAATTCATATATTAATGTTACAATACTGGATTTAATTTGATTATCCGTAAATGTAGCGAATGGTGATTTCACAACTAAAAATTTAGCCTGTAATTCCTGTGCCGCATATTTACCGAATATTACTTTCAACTCACCGGATTTAATAATCATTTCATCAGATATCATCTTATTAGTAATTAATTTATTATAAGATGCTCTTAATTCATGCGGTAATGGTTTGGCTGGTTTACTACCGATACCATTAATCCAATTCATGGTACTTTGATAATATCCTCTAGTTATAATAAAACAATCTATTATATTAGAACATGATGGGTTAATTTTCATATTATCAGTTGGTGTATGTTGCCATAAGAAATTTAATCCTGAGCGTCCTTGTTTGCGTGTATATAATGCTTTTGATGAATCGAGTAATGCAAAAGCTTCCGCAAACCAATTAATTTTTTTAGAATCATCTATTATAGAATATGGAGTATCGATATCTGGTCTATAAAAATAAACATAGTCTTTAATTTTAACAGTAATTGTATTATTACTACCGTTATCTATTATAGTAATCTTATTAGTATATTGTAATTTATTAATATCTCGTTCTTTCCAAACTATAGTATTATTTTCACCTAGATTCGAATTAGATGAACCTGAAACATCCCCAATAAATTCAACATCAGCTTTACCAGTTACTGGATCTACTATAGTAAATACATCATACGGTAATTCAATAGTTGGAGTTTCGACATTAAATGAATCAAATGGCATATCAAAAACTCGATCAAATAATTGATAATAAGCTTTATCTTCGAAAAATTTATCAGTATCTGGATTAATAGTTATTGTATTAGTAGTTAACTGCAAAACTTCTGCTATATCAGGAACACCATCGTTATTATTATCACTTATTGAAACATTCAATGTATTATAATCCATTTGACCAATATATTGTGTTGGTTCTCTAAATGTATTAATATTCAAAATCGATAACGAAACTTCATTAGTTAAAAATTTAGTATTATTTAATGTTCTATAGTCGGCGGCGTTCGATTTTAATATGGTTATATTATCTTGATTTGCGGCATAATTCCAGAACTTAGTCGATGGGCTATTTGCTAATATTCTAGCTATTTTATATTTAATAACCCAATTATTGCCGATAACGTCAATATGAAATAACCAATCATCGCCAGTAATTGCCTGAGGATAATATTTAGTATTATAATATATACCGAATGGTAATGTTGCCGGCGGAGCATTCATATCAGATAATGAATAAACTTCGCCCATGAAATTAAATACTATATCGTGTTGTTCGCTAGTTGCCGAACCACCAGTAAAATAACGTCTAGGTGATATATTATTAAATGCTCTATAATATAATGTATCATTATTCGATAATAATGGTTGAATATGATTAATTAAAACCGATAATGCTGAAATTTTATTCGAGACAGTTATAGTACCAATATCATATTCTGTATAAATTGATAAATCAGTCCCAAAATGATTAATATTTTGGTAAGTATCACTCGGATCATTAAATCCGGTATATTTACTTTCGCCAGCATAGGTTCTATTAATAGACGCTAATTTTAAAATAGTATTATCTTGTAATAATAATGAATTATAATCGCGAGCATTAACCATTCGATTTTGAGTATAATAAACCGATGGTGCATTTATTTTAATATGTTCTATATCTTCACTTGGTGCAGCATTTTGTATTGGTTGAACTAATGAAAATGTAAATATAGCATTTTGAACATTACCTTTACCATCTAAATATGCAAAATTAGATGAGACTTCACTGATCGCATTCATTGGGATAGGAATTGGATCCGGATCTGAAGTTCGATACCAAATATCGAATATACCATTAGGTATATTAGCAAAATCACCATCACCAAATAAAATCGATATTTGGTCATTATCTAAAGTATTAATTTCGTATTTGTTTTTATTTGGATTATTACTAAAAATAATATTTTGTTCATTGATCGTATCGACTGCTTCCCAAGCGATTGAATCGGTCGAAGTAATTTGATTAACCCAAACATCAGTATTATTAATATTTTTTACATTTATATTAAATGATTGATGTGGGGTTATACCGTCAAATGAATCGGTTCTAGTTCTTTTTAATATACCTTGTTTAGTTAACATAAAAAAGCCGGTATAATTAGATGAATTACCTAATCCATCAGAACCATATAATATATTAAAATTTTGATTATTATTTGTCGTTATGATTTTTGGTCTTTGTTCGATTGGACCATCCGTTGTTAATTCAACTGATGTTAATTCCATATCAATTGATTTATTTTGAACTTGTGTTTTATATTGTATTACACTATTTTCAAACGGCATATTATTAATTGAATATAGTTCAAATATTTGATCAAATACTTGGACTCGATCGCTAGGTAAAACATCACCAAACGAACGTAATAATGTAGCGTTAATTACGGCAAAGAATTGTGATTGCCAATTAACATTATTAGAATCATTCCATATAATTTTACTATTTGCTAAATTATTACCATTTAAATCATAAACCCGTTCTGATGTAGAAATTGATGTTATTTTTACTAAACCAGAACCTGGAATATTTCTCGACGGATTATATGAAATAAATTTAGCTAATTTAAGAACCGAATCTTTACGCTGTGCAGTTGATAACAAATTTTCATTCGCTACCATATCTAATCGATAAGCACTTAATTCGCAGACGTAGGCAAATGCCTCTAAAATCATTACAAATTCGTCGGTTTCAATCCAGTTATTAAATTCAGGATGTGTTAGACGAAAGTAATCTATAAGTGATTGTTTTACGGTTGCATAATCAAAGCCGGTAAAATTTATAAATTTACTTGCCTGATATATTGTATCCCAAGATTCCGCTTTAGATAACTGAATTGCCATATATGTCTTTTCTGAAATAAGGGTAAGTTTATAATAAGAGATATTTATGGGAGTTTGTTATCCTCAATAAATACAACTATTACATTTCTCGGTAATTAAACTTATGGCTTATACACTTAAAATCGATGCGGCCGGTAATTCGTTTACTGTTGATGCTGCCAATAACACTACTAGTACACCATTTACTTTATATCCACAAGGAAATGGAGTTGAGTATGGCGAAGGGTTTCAAAATAATTTAGTTCATGTATTAGAGAACTTTGCCGGTCCAACAGAACCAGCTATTAAAATCCCAGGATTGATGTGGTATAATACTGCTATTACACCACCTAGATTACAATTGTGGACTACCGGCAATGAATGGAAAATGGTTACTCTTATATAATATTAACTTACGAATTCAATATTAAAATTCATATTTTTTGTAACATTGAGTTCTATATAAAATAAACTCAATGTTACAGTTAATGCATTATGATCGTAATCCGCGTTAACATCAATAGAATTTAGTGATACTCTGGGGTCGTAAGCAACAACAGCTTCTAATTCGCTTCTGCATTGGTCTATAGTTTCTTGATCTAATGGCTCGAAAACTAAATACGGAATATTAGTTCCAAATTTAGGCATCATTATTCGCTCGCCTTTTCTCGTAAAAATATGATTTAATATATTACGTTCAACTAATTTAATATCAGTTAAAACAAAGGTATTATTACCGTCGTTTTCTTTAGCCATAAACGTATCAATAATCGGAGCTATTTTTTTAGTTCCATCTAATTGTTTAGCGGCGAATGAACCAGTAGTTTTAAAGCCTAATTTATAATCAATAGACGAAAATCCTTTATATAACGCCATCTTTATCTTCTCCAATATTTACTGCGAGGTGAATTATCTTTTCCTATTTGTGGATCATCGTATTTATATTTTTGAGTTTTATCAGTATCACTCATATTATCAGATCTAGCCCAAGGTTCATGCTTCGGTATTCTAGTTGGAAATGCGGCTATTTTAGCAGTCTTTGGAGTCGGTTTAGCATCCATCGTATTTGCATTTGCCATATCTGAAATTTTTTCTGGAGCCATACATGATAATGCAGTATTCGCCATTTCCGGTGACATATTCGACATAATATTACCCATTTCCAATCCGGGAATATTATTTAATGCATCGCCTAAACCAGGTAATGGAACATTAGAAAGCATGTCAGTTACATTATTTAATGGTAATTTTGATAATAATCCACTCATATCATTAATTGGTAATTTTGACATTAAATTACCGAAATCCGCACCATTTAATTTAGATAAAATACCATTAACATCAGGAATACCGTCTAATACTTTACTAATATCACCACCGGGTAAATTATTAAACATATTACCTAAACTACCACCACTAATATCAGATAAGAATTTTTCTGTATTTGGGAATTGATCTAACATATGTGTTAAATCGCCGCCGGGTAATTTTCCTAATAAATCACCGACATGATGATCGGCTAAACCATCAAATAAGGTATGTGCATCTGGTATAGCTTTGAGTAATTGACCGGATTGCAATCCTGGTATATTAGTTAATATATCTCCGCATATATGTTTAGGTGCATCTAATAATACATTCGCTGCATGAACACCTGGAATATTATTTAAAACATGACCTAAATCCGCACCAGACATAAAATCATGTATTGGAGCATTAGTTATTTTAGATAATTGAGATGATATACTACTAATATCAACTCTGGGAATTGTACTTTTAATATCGGATACTTTAGCATTTGGAAAATCTGGTAATGTATCTAATATATGAGTTGATAACCCGGACATCGCATTTGGAATAACGCCGGATGGTAATTGATGCATTACGTTATTAATTTGCTTAATTGGTAAGGTCGATAACATACTACCAATATGAGTATCTGGCATTTGCGATAATACGTGGCTAATATTATCAATTGGTAGTCGATTTAAACAATCCCCGACGACATTATGTGATAAATTAGTTAAAGTTCCGTTAATATTAGGTAAGCTATTTAAAACCTCAGGTAATAAATTATTAGAAACTTTACCTAAAACATTACCTAAATTACCACTAGCTAATGCATGAATAGTAGTTCCCATATTAGGTAGTTTATTTAATATAGTATCCATATGCAAATTAGATATATTATTCATAACGCCACCTAAATCTAAGCTAGGTAGCTTATTCATAATACCACCTAAATCAATATTAGGTAGTTTATTTAATAGATTACCGACGTCTGGTAATTTCGATAATAATCCACCTACATCTGGCATTTTATTTAATATACCACCAATATCAGGTAACCCACCCATAATATTACTAATATCCGGAATATCTGGTAACATATGAGCTATATCGGGTAAAACATTACCTAAATCTGGCATATTAGCTAAAACATCACCAATATTATCAGATATGCTATTCATAATTCCACTCATATCTGGTAATTGATGCATTACGGTATCCATAATATTCGGCATTGAATTCATAACGCTATTTAATTGACCCATCGCGGCTGTAAATTCAGTTGATAATGCGCCACCAACTTCGCCGGCTAATGAACTTAATTCGCCCGTTACATCATTAATAGCGGTCCCTAGTTCGCCCATTACATCACCTAAGGCTCCACTAACTTCACCCATTACTCCACCGATAGTATCAGTAACTGCACCCATTGCATCGCCTAATGCACCCATAGCCTCGCCTAATGCCCCACCGATTTCTCCAGCTACTTCTCCTACGGCAGATCCGACTTCACCTAATGCACCACTAATTGCTGCACCTACACCACTTAATGCCCCACCTACCGGGTTTGGTTCAACGCCCGTTAATATAGCTGGTGATGCGACGGTTACTAAAGCGCCAGTTACATTAGTCATTTTACCGGCTAAGTTTAATGCGCTTTTACTAGATACGCTAGCGGTTCCACCTGACATACTTAACATACCCATACCAGATACACTAGTCATAGCGCCAGACATACTCATCATGCCTTTACCACTAACACTAGTCATCAAACTAGAAACACTTGCAGTTCGATCACCGGATACACTAGTTGATTCGCCGGTAATACCCATAGATTTTTGAGCGCTAATACCGCAAGTTTTTGACCCGACTGAATAATTATCCGAAGCTGATGATGTTATATTGGTTGCATTTTTATTAATATCTTTTGCTGCGGTTAAATTTAAATTATTTTCTGCATTTAAATGAATATCTTTTGCGTTTAATCTAATTGAATTAGCTGCATGCAAATTAATATCTTTATCCGAATTAATTGATATAGTTTGCGTTCCGAATATATCTATTGTTCCGTCTTGATCTAATTCTATCCAACTATTACCTTCCGCAGTATTAATATAAATTCGTTCATTAGTATCATCGAATATAACTTGATGACCACTACTAGTTCTTAATCTAACGCGACAATTATCTTGACTATCGTCAAATGATAATGCATGAAATCCTGGAGTCGTCAATGAATATATTTGACTATCATAATTAGCATCGGTCGCACTATTTTTTAAATTAGGTTGCAATCTAGATTTTTTATAACCGGAAGTTGAATCTTTTTGTTTTGATGGAGTTGTTTGATTATCTATATGATCCTGAGTTAAACCAGTTACACTAACGTCAGCAGCTCGAGATTTAAACTCATGTTTGCCTTTATCATCACCAAACGCCTTTTTAAGATTATCATATAATGGTTGAATTGGTTGTTCTTCTGATGAATAGGGCCCATCATTACCATCTTCGCCGATAAATCTACCGTGGGGCATAGTATGTTCTGCATTAACTGGAGGCATACACCCAATATAAACGCGTCGGGTTGGATCACCACCTAAACACATTACCGCAACTATGGCGCCTACTTTAGGAGTAGCCCAAAATCCATAAGCGACACCACCTTTCGTTTTATGATCTCCAGAACCTCTAGTCATTTCATCTGAGTTAACTAAACCACCAAATGGACTAATATATCGACACCAAGGTAAATTTTCATAATCAGTACTCGGTAAATCGCCGTAATCTTGGCAATATACTTTTATACGGCCTCTATTTTGTGGATCATTGGTATCAACTACAGAACCTTCTACAATCGTGGTATATGGGTTAGATGCGCCTGAATACATGTGGGTTATCCTAAAGTGTTAATTGTGTTGAATATTTTGTATAATCGAATATAAATGGAGTTTTACATACAAAATATAATTTTATAAAATTAAGTTTACCTAATTTAATAGGGGTATGTTGATGTGCGAAATTAGGCGAGCTCGGAAATATTAATAAATTACCAATTCCTGGTTTAATTATTGTTTTATAATTCTTAAATATTAATTCACCACCATAAACTTCGGTTTCTAAATCAAATGGTGGTATATTATTATAATCATTTAATGTAATATAACAAGTAAAATCATAATTATTTTTGCGAATCCATTTATATTGATAATAACTATTATCGCATATTATTTTATTACTGGGTGATAATATAATAGGTGGTATTATATTATCAATAGTAACATTATAATAATCATTAATTATTGGAATTAATTGTTGAGCTTTTGATGTGACGAAATCTAAAACGGTTTCACTACTGCATTTTAATGGCGATATAAATCCATCTATCGTTATAATAGGTGATTTTTGCATTGGTCGATAAACTCCTTAAGATTAGGATCGATTTTGCAATTTAATTTATCAATTAAGTTCATTCCAATTAAAAATGGTTCTAAATTAGACCGATCATTTAAATTAACTTGGATATCAACTGTATCATTGTTAATTTTACACGTTAATTGAACAACTGGTCTTTCTTCAACTCCACCATCAGCTGTTTGAATTTGTTGTTTACTTACCATTTTTAATTTATATGATCTATTATTAAAAGCAAAGGTAACAAACTCATCATCGATTTGAATATTTTTTGCATCTAAACTGCAGCATGCCGCCCCGGTATCAACTTTCCCATTAATTAATTTACCGTTATTAATACCGATAAGTTCAACATTAACATATGATCCGATAGTTGATTCTAATACAAACGAATTACTAGATTGATATTTACCATCAATATAATCATGAGTAACACAATAAGTGATATTATCATGTTCATATATAGAAAAAACTGGAATATTATTATCAAAATCTTCTAATGTTGGGATGTAAGTATATAATAAGGTAGAGCCATCTTTAATATATTGTTCTTGTTCAGTTTTTGGTTGGTCTTGTTCTAATATTAAATTTGTCATAGGTATTGTAATAGGCCAATAAATAGTATATTTATATGCATTTTTGCGGGTATTCCAAAAAACATTAAGGTGATAGGATGATTTTTTCAGAATTTTTAAGAGAAGATGGGGAGGCGGGTTGTGTATCAGCTGGTAATGTTGCTGGAACCCGAGGTTCGCTATTCGGTATGATAACTCGAGATGGTAGTGCCGCCAAAAAGGGCAAAAAAAGAAGATTAAAAACATTTTTTGAATCAGTTGTTAAATCTGATGAGTTCAGTGCTGAAGATGTATTATCAAAATTAAATGGCGCGGAAAAAGAAAATAAATTAAAAGATAACTCTATTGCTTATGGTATCGAAGACGCCGAAGGTAATATTACTAAAGTTTATATCGATAAAGAACAAGACGAAGCTTTTAAAAGAGCATTAGGTGAGTATTTAGATGATGATCAAACTTTAGATGTTGCTGAAATTTTATTTAATTTACGCAATTCATTTAATATCTTATTCGTCGAATGGCCTAAATTACCAGAAGATGAAGAAGTTGATAATAAATTAGATAACCCAGAAGGTGCACCAGAAGGTGACGAAGGTGAAATGCCTCCCGAGGGTGAACCTGGAACAGAAGGTGATATTAAACCAGATGATAATACTCCTCAAGAAATTGGTCAACCAGAAGATAGCTCAAGTTTATTATTAAAAGTTATTGATATGTTAAAAGCAGACGCTGATGCTAAAACGGCGGAGTCTAATGCGAAAGCTAAAGAAGCGGAAGCTGAGCAAGCGAAATTATCTATTCAAATGTCTAATATTAAAGTTAAGAATGAAGAAGATATGTTGCGGGCAGAAGAACATTTTAAAAAACAAAACGATGATAAAAAAGAACAAGAACGTGTTGCTAAATTAGCAAAATACAGAAGTGAAATAAACAATAATGCTACTTACGAGGGAGCCATGTCAATTTTAGATTTTATGCATTCTGATTTAAAAGATATTAATGAAGATATTAATGATGATGAATTACGTATTCAAACTCAAATCGCAGATTTAAATGTTCGTAAAAATCGTGCTATGAAAGTTTATGATGATCAAGTTAAAAGATTACAAAATCAACTTTTAAATATTAATAAGCAACAACAATCAGCTGGCGGAAGACCACAAGGTAATCCACAACAACAGCAAGGTCAACCACAACAACAACCGCAGGGACAACCACCCCGTTAATTTGTTTTAGCTGCCGGTGGTTGTCTATTATCAGTTGGTTTAATAGGTGGGGTGAGTTCAGCTTGTTTCTCGTCCCACCAAGTTTTTATAATCTTCGCCACTTCATCAAATGAGTTATTGAATTTTTTAATAGCCATATTCGCATCATTTTGTTTAATATCACCCAATAATTCAATCATTTTAGCTATTTGATCATCTCCAGCATTTGCTATTACCTCACTAGGTATAACCGCATTTTGCCGTCCAGTTTCAGTTGGTATTGTTTCAGTGGTACCACTATTATATGGTTTATATCCAGAACCGCCAGTCGCATGTCGTTGTGTTTTGGTTGGTGATTCTGCATCACCCCCGGGTAATGACATACTCTTAGAACCTTTACCCTCAGATAAGTATTCGGATGCTAAATATCCACCACCGACTAAAATAGCGGCAATCGCTGCAACCACACCACCAACAGCTAACGCACCAACTACACCTTCAGCAACAGCAGCCCCACCTGCGCCCATCATCATTCTAGTTAATAATGCAGTCCCACCAATATTTAATGCAGTATTCGCTGCACTAGAAACCGTACTACCACCTAATGTATCAGTCCATGCTTTTAATGTTGCATTCGCACTAGCAATACGCTCTATAAAAGTTTGTTGATTCTGCAAACTCATATCAGTTAATAATGGTATTAATTTTTTTTGTTCTTCCGGTATATTCATACCCGGCGAAGCAATTGGTGATTTTTTTGCAGTCGATAATGTACCACCGATTGCTTCACCTGCTATTTGAAATGCTTCTGGTAATTTAGATTTAAATTCATCCATTAATCTATTTAAATTACCAATTTGTTTAGCATCGACTCCAGACACATATCCTGATGAATCTCGTTTTGATTGAGTATACTCTGCTTTAGCTAATTCAATTTTTCGAATTAACTCGCGCATAAAATTCATTTCGTCTTCGGTTGCTAATTCTGGACCTTTTCCTGCAATTTCTGCCGCGCGGCGTTTATCAGCTGATGTTATGTCTTGTAATTCGCCGGCATGTTGTAATATACCGATTAAATTCATCATGCCGCCGGTAGCTTCTGCGCTTTGTTGGGGCGTCATTATTTTAGAACCGATAGCCATCGCTTCAGCGAATTGCTGAGCAGCTTCATCAGACATTTTTAAACTTTTTGCGTATGCGAAATGTGATGCTATTTCTTCAACTTTCTTTTTAGCTAATTTATCATCTAATCCAGCTAACATCCGTTGTGCATTAGTCGTTTTAACAATAGCTGATGTAGCGGCTTGTTGGGCTTTTGGATCAGCACCAAACATATAATTATTCGCTTGAATACTTCTTTGATAATTTCTTATATCTTGCTCATTCATTGCACCGCCGATGGCTTGATTAATCTGCTCCATCTGCAATGATGCTTCTAATATATCTTTCGGTAGTGGTCCTAATATTTGTTCCCAAACGTCTCGTTGGCTAGCTAATTTAGCTTTAAATGCTTCATTTCCACCAGCTGCTAATGCAGTTGATCTGTTTTCTTGCATTAGTTTAAAGTAATCGGGTTCACCAATTTGCATATCACTCATAAAACCGCGATCAACTCCACCAACAAATCGACTTTGACCGACGGCTCTACCTTGAATATATGATATATTTTCTTCAAAGAATTTTTTAATCGCTGGTATTAAATTCGCGGCTATTTGGCCTTTAAATCCGGCTATTACATCACCTCGATCTCTACCGTCAGAAGTGGTACCAGTTCGGCGAACATCTGCCATATCCGCAATAAAATTACTAAATATACCACCTTGTTCTCTTAAATTTCTAGATAAAATAGAACTAAATGTTTTATTATGCTTCGCAAATGCATCCGATGTTTTAATTAAACCATGTTGTATTTGATTACTAACTTCTTCTAATCGCTCTAATACTCCATTACTAATGGGGCCTGCCGAACCATCACTATTAAATTGATGCAATTTTTCACATAATTCTTCGATTTCCGGCGTAATTAATTTCATACTAGCAGCAAACGCTACATAATTTTCTAATTTAACCGCATTTGCTTCGTTAATATATCCGCCACTAAGGATTAATTCTTTCATAGTAGCTTCGTGCAAATCACCGTATCGTCTTAATTTTACAATACCCTCATCTAAACCATTAAATGATAAACCAAGACTTTGCATGTGTTTAGTAAATTCAGATGAAAATTCAGAATTCATCTTATCCCAGTTATAAAATACCCCTTTAGCAGTATCAGTTAATTCATCTAATATTTTAGTTAATGATTTATTTGATAATTCGGCTTGATCTATTAATCGTTTACTTATTTCTAATTGAGTAGTTCCTAATAGATTAGCTAAAGTATTACGCATTTCAACCATTGATTGAGTAATTTGCCGCTCTAATTCTTGTATAACCGTTTGATCTACTCTATTACCGGTATTTAAAAAGTTAGTCATCGGATTAGCTGAAACATCATTGATTGTTCCGGCTGTTTGGCCTGCAGCTAAGTATTTTTCAGCGGCTTCTTTTGTTACGTTATTTAAAACGCCGGCATTATCTTTTAATGCGTCTATTAAGTTAGCAATCGATTGATCAAAAATAACAAATCGCTGATCGCTGTTTAATTTAGCTATCGCATCATTAGAATCCATCCCAGCATCATTTAATTGGCGTAATGATCGTTTGTAACTATTATAAAAATCAGTTATATTTTTATATTGACTAGATAATGATTGAGTTAAATCAACATTATGTAAATCTTTTGCCATTTTTTCTAATGCATTAGTTGCATCATCGAAAACTTTATTATATTTGGTTTGATTTTCTTTTGCATCTCTTAATAAAATTGATGCCGCTTGTCTAGTTGCAAAATCTGCTGCTGATATACTACCAAGTATGGATGCATTTGCTTCCATTGTGGCTTTAGTCGTATTATTAAATTGTGTTTCGATATCTTTAAATGCAGTCGACATAATATTCGCTGATTTACCCATATCGACAAAACGTTTAACTATATTATAATTTTCGTTAGTTATTAAACCGGCACTAGCATTTAAAGATTTAACTAATGTTGCTTGAGCATCAGTAAACTTTTTTAATGTTATAATATTTTCTAATGGGTTTAATGATTTTTTAAAATAAGCACTTGATGATGCAGCTGCTTTTTGAAATTCTTCTGATGCAGCTCTTAATGATCTAATAGCATTAAGTGAATATTGTGTAAATTTAGATGAATTTTTATCTAATGATTTTGATAATGTATCTGTACTTCTCGCCGCAATTTGTTGCTGTTTATTAACTTCTTTTATCTGAGCTTTAAGATTATCTAATGCAGAAAATGTTTCTTTGGCGCTTTTACTAGCTCCTCTCATGCGAGTATTAAACTCGGCAACTTCTGCCACTGCATCTGCAGTAATTGATGCTACTGAACTTTGTTGTCTAGCGGCTTCATATAAAAATTGCGTAAATAGGGAGGTTGCGTCTTGAGCTGCCATTAAATATCACCTAATCAAAATTAACTTATTACATATTTATTTGGCTAAATATATCTATTCCATAATGGGTAAGATAAATATATAATTATATTTTTTACCCTACTATAATACCAATTAGGAGTTAACCAAATGACTGAAAAATTAGCTGAAATGCTTGATGCAGTATTAAAAAAAGATGATGCATTAGCTGAAAGTGCATTCCATGATTATTTGACTGGTAAATTCAAACAAATCATCGAAGAAGATGAAGACGAAGACGAAGACAAATATTCAGATGAAGAAGGCGAATCATCAGAAGAAGATGATGAAGATGCTGAATATTCAGATGAAGATGAAGATAAAGAAGAAGATGAAGATGACGATGAGAATTATGAAGATCGTGAATATTCAGATGAAGATGATTTTGATGCAGACAACGAAGACGACGATTCAATCGAAGACGAAGACGAAGAATGCATGAGATAATAACTAAATATTTAAATATTTAGTTAGATAAAAAGCCGATTTTTAATCGGCTTTTTCTTTTTACGGGAATAAATAATTCGATATTGTTGCGGTACTAACTGAGGGATCAAAATAATGTCGAAAACTACGAAACGCGTTAAACGAGATCAACAACCAAATGAATTGTTGGAATTAGAACCAAAGGAAATTGTAACATTAACAAATACTCAACATCGGTATTTGAATTCAATTAAACACAACATTTTAACCTTTGGGGTTGGTGTTGCTGGTACTGGTAAATCTTATGTCGCATTATCTTATGCGGCCGAGCAGTTAAAAGCAAAACGTATTTCGAAAATTATTATTACTCGACCTATAGTAGAAGCGGGTGAAAAATTAGGGCATCTTCCTGGCGAATTAGAGGAAAAAATTGCACCGTATTTTGATCCGATTATATCGATATTAAATAAACGATTAGGCCAATCATTTACCGAATATCTTATTAAGCGCAAAATCATCGAAGCTAAACCATTGGCTTATCTTCGTGGTTCTACATTTGAAGATGCTATTGTTATATTAGATGAAGCACAAAATACAACTCCAGCTCAAATGAAAATGTTTTTGACTCGCATTGGGGAAAATTGCAAAGTAATTATTGATGGTGATGTTGTTCAATCTGATATAAAAGGTGAATCGGGCTTAGCTGACGCATTAACTAGATTAAAATCAGTTAATAACGTCGGATGGGTTAATTTTACAATCGACGATGTTGTTCGTTCTGGTATTTGTAAAGATATCTTAATCGCTTATTCTCAGTAACAATAATGGGGGCTTTTAGCCCCCATTTTTCTGCTTATTTTTTTACAAATAAACTACTATCCAACCATTTTTTAATTTCAGTCACTAAATATTTTTGAGCTGATTGATCTTCTTGTACTGATTCAGCTAGTGTTAAAATACGACGACCTTTAACTGATTCATCTAATGATTCATAAATTGATGTTGGATATGCGCTTGCGCAGCTTGGTGTTCCAACTATATCAACCGTAATTAAATTAAATCCACTTACTATACCTTGCTCGTTTACTTCTCCTGCACCACGGCTACTTACGCCAGGTTTAACACCACTTTCAGTAATTAAAACTTTAGCGATTTGGCCCATTGGAGTATTTAGAATTTTAGCTTTACCATAAACATTATTACCTTCAACTCGTAATTCTTGTATTACATGGCTTACTCGATCGCTAGCTACTTGTAATGATGGTGGGTGATCTAATTCACCCCAAACACCGCCGGTTTGTTTAATTTGTTCAGTTAATCTAGCAACGGCATTTTGCATTTCAGTAATTGGATAAATTCTACCGTTTCTGTTTTTTGTTTCTGCTTGCATAAAGCAACCAGATAAGTATAAATTTTTACCTTCGGTATCTACGACTGATTCTTGGATCAAATTACCCTGATCGTAGGTCAAAGTCTCAACTAAAAATTGTGTTTTCATTTTGTACGTCATCCGTTAAATATTAGAATATCCAAATATTTATCAACGAATCTACTGATAAATATCATAATTCATATATTTTAATAGGTATCACGCAATGGAATTAGATCGCATTTTACAATTGGCTGGATTACTATCCGAAAGTCAATTGTTACTCGAAGCAAAAGAAGATGATATTAATAATGATAAAAGTATCAGCTTACCAGTTTGGCAAAAATACCAATCTGAAGCTAAACGTTTACCCGAAGGATTAGGTGCAGAAAATTTACAAACTTCATTAGAAGTTATTAAATGGATTGGTTTGCATATGGTTACTCCGGCAACTAAAGCAAAATACTTAAAACGTATTTGCCAATGGTATGCTCAGCCTAATAGCTTCTCATTAAATCAATTTAAAGCAGTTAAAGAGGAATTAGCTTATTTTGAAACTCATTCAGCTAATTTACCGCAAAATGATATTAATAACCCAGCATATAATGATTTTCATGAGTTTACTCACATATTAGATCAATTTGCTAAAACTTCAACCGCAAAATCATCATTAACTCGTATAGTTAATAAAGGTGGGTTTGGCGCTTACGGTCAAGTTATTATTAATGATCCACATCACGAAGGCTTTTATGCCGTTAAATTAGGTAGTAAACAACAATCGATTCAATTCGGCCAAACATTCTTACGTCCTTTTGATTCTGAAGGTAAAGTAAAATGGTGTACTGCGGTCGATAGTAGTGATAATTTGTTTGATAGTTATAATTCAGGTGGTGAGAATGACGTTATCGTTATTTGGGCCGGTAAAAGTGCCAGTTCGAATCCAACTAGTACATCAGTTCGTAAATTTTGTATCATTGTTGCTAAAAACGAATTCCAAAACGAAAAGAATGAAAATATTATTAAAGTCCCCGGCGATATTACATACTTAAGTCAATTTGAAGGTTATAAAGATCTTTTAAATATATTAATTAAAAAGCATTATCATGTTGACGGCGAAGAAGGTGTTCGTGAATCATTCGGCGAATTTTCTTTCTTATCAACACTCGATGATTCAATTACATCAACTGTAATTATTAATGAATCATCTGATTTATCATACGAAGAAAAACTTAAATTAGTTGCAGAACGTATTATGAATGAAGCTTGTATGGGGAAATCAAAATCTAAAGCTAAATCGAAAGCTAAAAAAGCAAGCAAAGACTATGACGGCGATGGTAAAATTGAATCAGGAACTGATGAATATAAAGGTTCAGTTGATAAAGCGATCAAAAAAGCCAAAAAAGAAAAATGGGTTCCTAAATGGCAGGAAGATTTAAATAAAGAAAAAGCCAAAAAAAAATCTAAAAAATAAAAACAAAAGGGGCTTAAAAAGCCCCTTTTTTATATTCTGCGTTTATTTAATGTCGATATTTCATCGTCAGTTAATGGATGGATCAAACTAAGTAAATCATCAAGTTCTGATTTTGTCATGTCAGCCCCAAAATAATGATAAGATAATATATTTTTAGTTTGGGTTATTACCCACATCGTAAATTTATCTAATAATTCCCAATCAATAGGATATGAATTGCAAGCATACCGATAATCTCTAGGTGACATAGTAATATAAACATCGGGTTCGTTTTTATCTGGTATATATTTAATCGGTAATCCATTACAATCTTTAGTATAAATCGTTATAATTCCGGGAAGTCCGGTTTTGGTGGCGGTTAAACAAAGTTTATTATCTATACTCATTATCTATCCTTAAATAACATTAATAATAAAAAAAACCTCAACTAACACATATATTTAACTTAACTAATCATTTTATATTTCTAGCTCGGCTAGTTCTTTTTTATACATTTTAATACAATTAGTTTTTTCTAATGCTTGTATATCTTTTTCAATTCTTTCTATATTTTTATCTAGCTTAAATATATCATCTTTCGTTAAATGATACAAGCGTATATCTAACAAATCATTAATATGATTAAAATTATTTTCAGTTAATAATTGTTCTAATTCTTTTTTACTTTTACTTGAAAATAACTTACTATTTTCAATATACCAATTAATAAATCTACGCTTTTCCGATAACCAAACTAATTCTTCGTTTAGTATTTCTAATAATTTAATTCTACGTTCTTCGTATTTCTCTAATCTAAATGCGACAAAATAATCAATAATATCCTGAACTTGTTTAAAAACTTTAATAAAGCCATCTTCCGTCCACGCAGTTAAATTTTGGGTATCCTTACCTATTAATTTAAATTTAGTTAATATTGCGTCATGCGGTAATTGAGTCGTTGTTCTAGGAACATTAAAAATATAATCGAATGATGATTCAGTTGACCTATCATCTACGTCTTTAATAAGACCTTGTTCCTGTAATTTAATACAGTGGGCTTTATAATCATCTTGATAAATGCCGATAGGTAATTCAGTAACTCTAATGGTCGTTGAATTTACTATTTCATAAACGCCTATATTTAAAACTTGATCACCATTCATACTAATGGTTCCTTTAAAACCATTATACCAAGGCATTAATTGCTGCGGTTCTTTGCCCGATAACAAAGCTAATATATTTTCTTTTAATTCTATTGGATTATATTTTAATATATGAGTCGCATAACCAGTTCCCATACCTCGCGCCCCATTTATTAATATATTTGGTAATATAGGTAAATAATAATCGGGTTCGATTGATTGCCCATCAGAATCTAAATGATTTAAAATAATATCATCTTCTTTTTTAAATATTTTTCTAAAATTATCAGTAAATTCAGTAAAAATATAACGAGGAGCCGATGACTCACTAGATAACCGGCTTCCGAATTGGCCATTTGGTTTAAAATAATTAATATTATTACTACCAGTATAATTCTGCGCTAAACCTACTATAGTCTCGTTTAAACTGGCTTCGCCGTGATGGTAATCACTTACTTGGGATATATACCCAGAAACCTGAGCTACCTTAATTTCGCCCGCATTTTCACCACGTTTAATCATTCCGAAGATACATTTTCGTTGCGATGGTTTAAATCCATCAACGACTGAGGGAATAGAACGTATACAATCAGCAATAGAAAATTGCTTGAATTCATTATCAAAAAAATCTTTAACTTTCATCCGCTCTTTTTTCCTCTATTTGCTGTAAAAATTCGAGCAATTTATTATAATCGTCTTGTTCAAAATATGACATATCTCTAGCAACGTCATTTAAACACCCTAAAACATTATAACGCATAATTGCGCCAGATGTAAAGGTTAATGATATAGTCCCATTATCATTAACCGAATACGATCTAATATTATTAGTCCTAAATAAAACCGGATTCATTAATAATGAATACCGCTTCGATGTAAAATGATTCATCTTATCTCCAACGATTACCGTAATATTGATAATGATGTTCATGTCTATGTATCGGGGTTGGTATATAATAATTATGATGATATTCAGTATAATTATTATAACCAGTATAACCCGGATGTGGATAATATGTCGCACAACCACTTAATAAACCACACAATAATATAATTTTTTTCATAATGTTACCTATTCGTCAGTGCCTAAAATGTTTAACCAATTTTTACGTTCGCCAGTTTTACCATTATCTTTACTAAATGCTAATTTAATCGCGTCCGCATCCGTTACATCGTCAATCTCATACTTAATTAAATTCTTATCGAAATTAGCTAAGTAAGTTTTAAAATCCGCTGCTGTACTAGTACCTAACCCCTTAAAATATTTCGATGTATATTTTTTAGTAGTTTTATTTTTCCATTTAATAAAATCTTGTTCTTCATAAAATTCAATTAACTCCTTACCGCAAGTTACTTTAATTAACGGCGTTTTAAATCTATGGATAACACCTAAATCAAATAACTCAGGCCAAAATGTATGGATCATATTAATTAATAAACCGTTAATATGCAATCCATCTAAATCTTGATCGGTTAAAAAACATATTTTACCGTAACGCAATTGCTTTACATCAGTTATCTTTTCTCCGATTTTTAATCCAGTTATTGTTAATATATTCTGAAATTCTTCATTATCCATTAAATTTCTAGGTTTAACGGTACTTACATTAACTGGCTTACCTTTTAATGGAAAAATACCGTGCAATTGTGGGTCTCTAGCACTACTAACAGCCTTGGCTGCAGAATCTCCCTCAGTTAAAAATAAAATACATTTAGATCTATCTTTCTTTTCTAATGCATCATTTAATTTAATAATCTTACTAGGATCAACTTTATCCGTATTTTTATTTAATTTTCGCATTTCTGCTAATAAATTAGCATTTGCTTTCGCTTCGGCCCAATCTAATATACTTTGAACAATAGATGACTTAATAATATTTTTAATAAACTTATCAGAAACTTCAAATGATGTTCCGAAATTTTTAATTTCAGTTATCATATCTTCTTTAGTCTGACTTGAATATCTAGGTTTAATAATATTACAATTAATAAACAAATTTAAATGATTTTTAATCTCACTCGGTTTTATCTGAATCTTATGCTTCTTTTCAATAAACTCACGCAACTTAACTATAATTTGATCCGCTATATAACTAACATGTAACCCACCGATAGTAGTTTCTGTACTATTTACAAATGAAACATGAGAAAATCCACCATCTGATTTGCTAATACCTACTTTCCAATTATCATTTTGATCGTAGATATATTCATCTACGTACATCTTAATATAATCTTCGAAATTTTTAATATCTATTTTTTTATCATTAAAATAAATCTTTAATTGAGGATTACATCCAGCAACATCATAAACCCGTTTTTCTATTTTACGAAAATCGCCGTCGGATAAATTTTCTAAATTTAATTTAGGATAATCTGGAATAAAAGTAATTTTAGTATAATGCTCTTTACTTTTCTTTATAATCGGAGTAGTCTTATCCCGACTATTATTTGTATGAGTCTGTAAAAATTTATTCTTACCATCAGCCGTATCGACTATAAATGAGGTCGAGAAAATAGAGGTTAATGCAGCACCTTCACCATTTTGACCAGTTAAAGTCGAATCCTCATCATCATTAAAATTACTACCAGCTCGCAATTCAAAAATCATCTCCGGAATATATTGATCATGCTCCGGATGTTTAACTACGACAATACCGCCATTATCATAAACCGATATAGCTCCGGTTGTTTTATCAACATTAACTTTAATCGTATCTAAATGAGTCCCTGAATCAGTTTTTGAATAATCAACACTATTACTAATAATCTCATCGAATATTTTTAATAATGCTGGGCACCAAGTAAGTTCATCTGATATCATCTTATGTTTATCATCGGCTATAGTATAAGATACAGCCGTATGCGGATTGATACTACCAATATATCTACCCGGTCTTAATAAGACGTGAGATATCTCATCTAACTTTTTAAATTTTTGACTAATATGTGCTGTCATACGATATTTTTATAATTCCAAGTTATTTCATAATTAGTTGTATATATGATATAGCAATTTTGTAGTAAAAACAAGCATTAATTGTATTATGGTATTATTTTATAAAATTTCGGGAGAAAGCCAAGCATCAAGCCTATATATTATATTATAGTAATGGTCTGGTTTATTTTGGGTTAACCTATTGTTTTATATAAAATTCAATTTATTTTTAAGGATATTCCGATGTTGGTATAAATATTTAAATTTGTAGGGTGTAGGTCGGTATGAAACTTAATGAATTATTATTTGAAAACCCGCAATTGATTGACCCCATTGATTCGAAAAAATTTGTTAATGATCACGACCATAATCATAAATTATACGATACTTTGATTATGCAATCGCATCAATTAATTAAGCAGATCAATGATCATATTATATTAGTTCGAATCGATGCGAAACGAGGTAAAGATTTTAACTTCCAATATGTTGGATTAGATAATAAAAACGAACAAGTCTGTTTTTTATCTAGATGTGTGGTTAAAACCGATAAAATTTTAGGTAGATATGTTTTCCAAAATTTTTTATGGGTTAGCCCACAACATAAAAAAGAATTCCATGGTTGGCCTAGTAAATTAGTATTCGAGCAGTTATTACCTAAATACGGAACTATTACCACTGATGAATTTCATACACCGAAGGGTATGAATTATTGGGCGAAATTAGTTAAACAAACTCATACCGAACATGATGGTGCATTTTATGTTTATCATTTTAATAAAAAACAAGAACAAATTCATTTGGTAAAAACAGTTCATCATTTAATTGAATTACAAAAAGAACATAAGATTTGGGATCACGGTCCAAGCGGAGCTCATCAATTAGTAGTTATATCTACTAAAAAATTACATCAGAAAAAACACAGTGGTTAACACTAATTTATAAGCGAGATTTTAATATGTTATTAAGTGAAGTTGTAACTAAAATGAGTAAGATCGGCGAAACGCCTGAAGGTGATGGTGTTTATAAGCATGAACCGATTATGCATGATATGGAAGATAATGGTAAGTTTGTAGCTGGTAGTAATTCCGATTTATCAACTATGGGATGTGAAAAACTAGAAGTTAATTATACAAAAGAAGAACGCGATTTCTTTAAGAATTTAGAGGATAATTTAAGAAAGCAACGTCAATCATTAGAAGCTGATGGTAAATTCGACGAAGCTAAAAAAATTAATTATAAAATGAAATCACCGCAACAAATAATTAAAGTATTTCATGCTTATCAATTATTTAAAAATCCATTAACTAGAGAAGAAATGTTAAAAACTCACGGGTTTATGTCTGCAGTAAAAGAACGCGATCCGAGACATTTAATGGATAAGAAAGATATTCAATCTATCGTTGATCATAGCGTGACTAGATTAATTAATGCTATGAAAGAACCACCAGTTTTAAAAGGATTCGATAGAGCAGATTTTAGTAAGGCGTATACCGATTTTATCCAACCATTTATGGAAACGGGCAAACAAGCAGATAAAAAAAGAAATAATATCATTATTGTCCCATTATCATCTAGTTCTAAATTAGTTAGTTCGTTCGCCCATACGCTTAGTGAAAGGTTAGGTGGAGCTCAAATTGAATCAGGTGCATTATTAAAAAATTCATGGCCCCGATTATCCAAATGGACAACAACTATCAAACATGGGGATTTACTTAGATTACCATCTAATTTCCATATTAAAATGGTTGATGAGATGGATAATCATACTTATTCGCCAAATATTACTAAATTATTGCGTCAAATTAAAGATTTAATGAGAATTTTAGGTGATGCGGCGAGAAATGTTGCGGATGATGGTGAAGAAGTTGTTAATGCGGCGACACCAACCGATAAATTAAAAGAATTGTTAATCGCGTTGCGTCATGCAATAACTGATGAATATATTGATTTAAAAGATCAAATTAATGCGAAGTTAAATGAATTAGCGACTTATAATAGAACTCATAAGTTAGATAGCGATTTAGCTATTAAACAACATAGACATACACCACAATATACAAAGATTATTAAAGATATTGACGTTTTACGTAAAAAACGAGATTCACTACCTAAAGCGGATATTGCTATAACTAGACCATCAGGTAAAGAAACTATCCAATATCAAAAACAAGTTCATATCGTTAATATTCAAAGATTTGCTAAACATTATGATAGTTTACAACAAGCATATGAATATGCATTAATTAATTGGGAAGATGATCCGGATAATGCAGCTAAATTAAAAGCAGCTGAGGATTTAGAAGCTCAACTTAAATCATTATCGAATGAATATAATAAATCATTGGAAACATTATACGATGCGGTATTATCAAACCCATTTAAAATTCATAATGCGTATGCTAGATCTGGTGGGGATCGTGGTAAAGGATATTATAGATTTCAAATATTACATGAAGATTATGCAGATAAATTAAACGGAAAAAGTATTATATTAGTTGATGATAATGTTGATACTGGTAAATCTATTATTGATGCAGTTAAATCTATGGCAGCGGTTGGAGTTATACCAGAACGTATTATAGCAATGACGCCTCATAAATTTAATACTTCAGCTGAAAATACTAAGAAAACTGCGGCTTTACCTGCAGCTAGACGTGAAGAATTAGCTAATATACGTAGTCAATTAGCTTCTAATGCGAGACAGTATAAAAACGAGAAATTACAAGCGAAAAAAACAGCACCTGATTATAATGAAAAGAAAGAAACATTCGGTCAGCATGTGGCAAGAACTGGTAAATTACCAGGACATGGTCTGTATTAATAAAAAATAGTTGATTTTTAAGTTAAGAAGTGTTATACTTTAATACTTCTTAACTTTATTGTTTTATAAATTATGATACTTAACAATTATAAGTATTTTATAGCGCCGATCGAATCAATCGATTTAACATATCCCGAAGCTCTTATGTATTGCGCCTTTCTTAATATAGATGATTATTTTGATTGGTATATTCCGTCATTAAAAGAATGGCAGTTTATTTTACAAGAAAATAAAAATATATTATCGCAAGATAGTTCATATTGGTCCGGATCTAATGCAGTTAGTCAAAAACGAATTTGGACAATATCTGAAAATTCTAAAAATATTAAAGTTAGACATATATTAGATAAATGCAAAGTAAGAGCAATTCGGAAAGAATTATTATCTTGATTTTATTATACTAATATAGTATACTATATCTTTTAACGAGAATATATTATGGCAACTGAACGATTAGATATATTTGAAGTTCTTCGAAATATTAATAAAAAGAATTATAATTACGTCCAAGATTTGGAAGATGACCAGAGAAAACAATTTTCTCCGTTCGTCGTAAATCAATGGTTGTGTTGTTCAAATAGCCCATTACAAATAGTATTAATGGACAAGTTAGTAAATCGACGATTCTTTAAATTATCAAGACATCCAAATTTAATTTATAAATTATTCTGTATTACGGCAGTTGATAAAAATGCTAGATATAATTGGCTATTTAAAAAAGCCGAGAAAAGTGATGCGATAGATATTATTGCAAAATATCTAAATTGTTCTAGACGCGACGCTAGTAGATATAAAGATTCTTTTAGTCAGGATGATATAAAAGAAATGATTAAGATATTAGGATATCAACCATCTGAAATTAAGAAATTAAAGGTTTAAAAATGAAAACATATTTTAAAATATTAGGTATTACGTTATTATTTAGTTTGCAGTATATTTTTGTATTGCCGTATTATTTTTCATCTGATAATTGGTGGGAATTTTTATTAGGTTGGTTTATTTTATTAGTTATAGACCCAATTATTATTTGGAAATTAACGGAAAATTATCGGATTAAAAAGGAGGTTGAGTGATTTATGTCGTTAGTTTATTGATTGCATTGGGTATCGCCTCGTTTATTGTTGTAGTTATTGCGGTTAGTATATTAACTTGTTTTGCATTTATTATATTCATTTGCAAATTGTTTAATATGGTAATTGATTGGGATGAGTAGTTTTAATTAAAATTATATTGGAAAAATATTTTATGAAAAAGGTATTATTAGTATCGGCTATTTTATTAGTTTTAACTGGGTGTTCGAATGTTAATGTCGGGGAAGTCGGCATTAAAGTTCATTTATTGGGTGGTGATAAAGGTGTTGATTCGGAACAATTAGGACCCGGTAGATATTGGATTGGTGTGAATGAACAATTATATACTTTCCCAACCTTTATGCAGAATTATACCTGGACTAAATCTAGAAGTGAAGGACGAGATGAAGATGAATCAATTACATTTCAGACAAAAGAAGGTTTATCAGTAAATGCGGATATTGGTATTACTTATACCTTACAACCTGATAAAATTCCAGTTCTATTTCAAAAATATCGTAAAGGTATTGATGAAATTACGCATATCTACTTACGTAATTTAGTTCGTGATGCTATTAATACGGAATCATCAACTAAACCAATTGAATCAGTTTACGGCGAAGGTAAAGCAGAATTAATTAAAGCTGCCGAAGGTCGTGTTCGAGTTGAGATTGAACCCTACGGTATTCATTTAGATCATTTATCTTGGGTTGGTAATATTAGATTGCCAGAAACAGTTACTGATGCAATTGATGCGAAAATTTCAGCATCACAAATTGCAATAACAAGACAAAATGAAATCGAAACTGCTAAAGCCGAAGCTCAAAAAGCAATTGCCGTTGCAGAAGGCGAAGCTAATGCTAGATTATTAGTTGCTGAAGCTGAAGCAAAAGCTATTCGATTAAAAGGTGAAGCGGTTCGTAATAATCCAGGTGTTGCAGAATTAAATGCTATCGAAAAATGGAATGGTGTTTTGCCGGTAACTATGTTACCAAATTCAACTTTACCATTGATTGGCGTTAAGTAATATTAAATTAGTAGTACCAAAGTATTGATTTTTTGATACTTTGGTACTATAATATTATTTTTAGGGGGAATTATGACGTATTATGTTTTAGCTACAATTATTCATGGGTTTTTAACTATATCTGAACCGATGACTTTTAGTGAGTGTATGCATAAAAAAATGATTTTTTTAGATCAAGAACATTCATTACCGATAAGCGAACAAATGCATAGATCAGTGGAATGCCGTAAACTATGATGTTTTTACAATGTCGATTTTGTGGAAAAGGATTTAAACGCGAATCTGCTTTCGTTTCTCATTATTGCAATGAACGTAAGAAGCATGAAGATTTATCATCAATTAATGGACAAATTGCATTTTCATTATATGAAAAATGGGTTCATATAAGACATACACGAAAAGTTGATTTTGAAGATTTTAAAGCATCTAGATTTTTTAATGCGTTTATTAAATTTGCTAATTATTATAAAAAGATAAAAGGTTTATCTGATGTTGATGAATTTCTTAGAATAATGATTGGTAAAAATATACAACCAAGTAATTGGTTAAATGAAAAAGTTTTAAGTTTTTATTTAGATTTTATAGATCAAAATCCACCGTATAAAAAAATTCAAGTTACTTGTGATTATATTATTAAAATTTGTGACGGTTATGATTGCGAAACATCGGAATTTTTTGATCATTTAGAATTTCATGTTTTAATTGATTTTATTAAATTACATAAATTATCACCTTGGGTTTTATTAAATAGTAAAAAATTTATTAAATGGGTTCGTCATTTATCGGACGAAGAGCAAGATATTATCGATTTAATTATAGATAGTCCAACTTGGTTAAATACGTTTAATAAAGATGCAAAGAATTTAAAATTAGCGAGATTGTGTTGTGGGGAGTTAGGATTATGAGTTTAGATACCTCAATTATACCAAAAGGAATGTATTGTTATACATCATTAGGTGATTTTGTTGATGGGAAAATGCCGATTAAACTTTGCCCGTATTGGAGTAGAGATGAAACGAAATCTGAACAAGAAAGCGGGTATTGTGAGTTTTTAAAAAAAGGTGATTGGATGGAAAATGGAACTTGGTTATTATGGGATCAAGTTAAAGCATGCGATATAAACGCGGAGTGGGAAGATGAATTTGAAATATAGAAATTATGTTGCTCAGAATCCATTACTTAGAAAAAGTCATGTTCATACTGAGAAACAAGAAGATGTTAAACGATGGATTGATGATGAAATTCGAAAATGGGATTTTGATACGCCAGAAGGTCGATTGATGTATGTTCAATCGTTTAATAGAGATAATGGGGTTTAATTATGAAATTATATCATTTACTTATTATTTTAATAGGTAAATTATATACTTTTAATGGAGACTTACTTTGAAAATTGTTGTTTTAACTGGAGCTGGTATTAGTGCGGAATCTGGAATTTCTACATTTCGTGATTCGAATGGATTATGGGAAAATCATAATATTGAAGAAATCGCAACTCCTTGGGGTTGGGAAATGAATCCAGATTTAGTCTTAGAGTTTTATAATCAAAGACGAAGACAATTACATGAAGTAACTCCTAATTTAGCGCATTATGCATTAGCAGAATTAGAAAAACATCATGATGTCGTTGTTATAACTCAGAATGTTGATGATTTGCATGAACGTGCTGGTTCGACTAATATTATTCATTTGCACGGCGAATTATTAAAAGCTAGAGATGAAGTAACTGATGATGTTTATGATAATCCGGGTGATATTAATTTAGGTGATTTTAGTCCGAATGGTCATCAATTAAGACCCCATATCGTTTGGTTTTATGAGCCGGTTCCGTTATTAGATAAAGCAGTTGACGAAGTTCGTAATGCAGATCATTTAGTTGTTATTGGAACTAGTTTGGTTGTTTACCCGGCGGCGAGTCTTTTATTTTTTACACCTCCCGATTGTAAGATTACTATTATTGATAAATCAATACCTGAAACAGCAATTAAAGTTGATTCATTAGAAGGATCGGCTTGCGAAAAAGTACCTCAGTTTGTAAATAGTATTATCTAAATTTAAATCATAATACAACAAAAAGGCAAAGATTTTATTAATCTTTGCCTTTTTTCTTTTTTTTCTTCTTTTGTTTTTTATCTATCTGCTGATAAGCTTGTAATTTTTGAGCTAATTCAGCTATCGTCGTCTGCATACAATTAATCGTTTTATTACATCTACTAAGCTCTAATTCATGTTGGGCAATTAACGTCTGCTTCTCGAAATCATCCTCTAATTTAGTGTTATCCATAGCTTCTTATCCAAATCCATTACTTTGATAAAAATTTAGGTTTAGATCGGTTTAATTAGTAAAAAACCATATGATTTCCCCCATTTAATACAAATATTTATTTTCCATTAGTATAAATATTTAAATTACAATTTTTAAAGACATATTTGTAAACAATTGAAAATTCCTGCATCAGGTTATAGCTCATAAATAAACCAAATATGGCAACATCTAAATTATATTCCCGGGAGATTTTTTATATGAATGAAATTCTTAAAAAATTACTTGCAGAATCAGGTATCCTGACAGATGAAAGTAAACAAGAATTAGAAGAAGCATTTTCTGCTTCATTAACTGCTGCGGTCGACGCTGCAGTAGCAGAAGCTAAAGCTGAAACTATTGCTCAAACAAAAATCGAATTGCATGAACAATATACAACTCAACGTGAGATGTTAATTGAAGCAATTGATAGTAAAGTTAATGATTTCTTATTGGCGGAAATGAAAGTGTTGCGCAATGACATTAAAGCATTTCGCGATCTAGAAGCAGAAAAAATTGTTGAAATTGCTAAAGAAAAGAAAGCATTAGGCAAACAATTGAAAGAAGAAATGGTTCAGTTAGTAAAACAGCTTGACATTTTCTTAGAAACTCGTTTACATGAAGAATTTAAATCATTAAAAGCTGATATTCATGAAGCGAAAAAATTAGACTTCGGTCGTAAAGTATTTGAAGCTTTTGCTCACGAATACAATAAACATTATGTTAATCCAAGCGAAACTGAAGCTCAATTAGTTGAAGCTAAAACAAAATTGGATAAATTGTTTAAAAATTATAAAAACGTTAAGAAAGAAAAAGAAGAATTGTATCGTAAAGTTAAATTAGAATCAGTTCTTGCTCCTCTTTCTGGCTATCAAAAAGATTTGATGGAATCTATTCTTTCTAGTGTAGCCACTGATAAATTAGAAGAAGCATATAAATTATATGTTAAAAAAGTAATTAAAGAATCCATTGATCAATCGACTGGGTCAAAATCGGCTCAACTTGACGAATCAGCTGCTCCAGTAGATGTAACAACTACTGAAACTATTATTATTGATGGTGATACGCAAGGCCAAGAACAACCTGCTGCAACTACTGTTGTAAGCGAAGCCGTCGATATTAAAGCACAAATTCTTAGATTAGCCGGACTCGGTTGATTTTAGTACGATTCAATAAATATATTTAATTTTTTAAAGAAACTAGGAGTATTTACACAATGATTACAGAATTAAACGAAAACTGGGGTGATCTTAAAAGCAAATTGCTTGAAGGTTTACCAGAAAACAAACGCAAAATGGTTGCACCTTTATTAGAAAACCAAAAACAAATGCTGACGGAAACAGCTGCTGATGGTTCTACAAGTGCTTCTGCAATTGCAGGCTTACGTAAAATTATGATTCCAATGATTCGCCGGGTTATTCCTAATGCGATTGCAACTGAGTTAGTTGGTGTTCAACCAATGACCGGTCCAGTTGGATTAGTTTATTCTATGCGTTTAAAATATCAAGATTCAATTGCGGCACCTAGTGCATTTAGTGATATCGATGGTGGTATTGGTGCAATTGATACAGCAACTGACTCAGAAGCGTTCGGTAACGTTAATTTGATCCGTCGTTTTTATTCTGGTCAAATTGGCGGTGCTCAAACTGCTGGTACTGGTGGTTTTGGTGGTGGTACTTTCTCAAGCGCTACTGCACCATCTGGTACAGGTTGGGGTTCAGCTTTAGATGCAACTGCCGGTGCTACTATCACTGGTTTAGGCGCAACTGGTCCGTTATACGGCGGTGGTGGTACTTACTTAGAAGGTTCAGGTGGTCGTCGTTTTGGTATGGAAATCGTATCACAAGCGGTTGAAGCTAACTCACGTAAATTACAAGCTAGCTGGACTGTTGAAGCAATGCAAGATTTGTCTTCGCAACACGGTTTAGATATCGAAAACGAAATGACACAAGCTATGTCAGCTGAAATCGTTCAAGAGATTGATAATGAAATCATCACTGACTTATTGTCATTAGCTGGTACTATTTCAACATTTGATGGTTCAGTTCCTGCAGCAGCTGGTTACTACAAACCAACATTCGTCGGTGATCGTTTAGCTAACTTAGGCGTTCAAATCAACTATGTAGCGAATGAGATTGGTCGTAGAACACGTCGTAATTCAGCAAACTGGATCGTTGTTTCTCCAATGATCGTTTCTGTATTGCAAACAGCTTCTAAATCAGTTTTTGCACCTGCAGTTGAAGGTTCATTCCAAGGTCCAAACAATACAAAATTGGTTGGTACTTTAAATGGTCAAATCAAAGTTTACAGCTACTTGTGGAACAACGTTCGTTCAACTGATGCATTAGCATCTGGTTTATATTCACAAGGTACAGGCGATGATGCTATCTTAGTTGGTTATAAAGGTGGTAATGGCGAAACTGATACAGGTTATTTCTACTGTCCATATATTCCATTGATGTCTTCTGGTATCATTATGAATCCATCAACAACTCAACCAATGATTTCATTGATGACACGTTATGGTAAAGCATCATTTACTGATCGTCGTAGTTCATTAGCTAACAGCTCTGACTACTATGGTAAATTGACTGTTACTAACTTAAGCTTACAATAAAATCTAATTTTATAAATTAGCTTAATCAAAACCCGCTTGATGAAAATCAAGCGGGTTTTTTATTGCCTAATTAGTTGGTTAATTTATAACGGGTAATAAATATAACTTATATTAAGTAATAATGGATAATAACACTCATATGATTATCGATAAATTAAATACATTAATGGGTACTAGTACATCCCATATAATTCAAAATACTACTAATGCTTTATATGCCACCGCAACGTTTACTGATGGGTTAATTTTACTAACCGATAATCCATATAAGTTATATAAAAAAACTGGCGGAACTAAAACTGCAGTAGCTGAACCAACTAATACTGACGTAGTTAATGCAACCGTTAATATGATGCAGCCTGATGGTTATATAGGCGTAACTATCGATGATATAATAGATCCTACGTGGCCACCGAAAATCCCAAATAGTAGAACGTATGTTTGTAATTCATTTACAACATTATTTGGATTAACTGGTATTAAAAAAGGTGAAATTGCCATAATCGGTGATTATACGTATTTGTTAATAACGTTTAATTATCGAAATACTGCAGATTGGATCCAATTAAAATCCAGAATAACTGATTTTACTTTAATTTCAGGATTCACTAAAGATAATGTTGGTTTGCCAAACGCAGATAATACTTCAGATTTGAATAAACCTATTAGCACGGCGACCCAAACGGCTTTAGGGTTAAAAGCAGATCAAACAGCAATGGCGACTGCTTTAGGATTAAAATCAGATAAATCAACAACATATACAAAAACCGAAGTCGATTCATTATTGGCAGCAAAACAAACACAAATAACGGCATTGCAAACAGCGGTAGCTGCATTGCAATAATAAAATTTTAGCAATTAATACTCGTTTGGGTATTTAACATACAAGGATATAATTAATATGTTAGTAGATGGGTTTAAATTCATTGATGGTTCCACTTCGGTTAATTTTGTATTACCGGTAATGTCTAAACTCGACCGTTTAGCTATGACCTCGTTAGATATGGGTGAAATTGTTTACCAATATGATGGTGATGCTACTGCTGAAAGTGGGTTATACTTATGGTCTACCACTGCAGGTTGGGAACGATTTGGTTCAGGAACTTTAGATATATCTAAAATGCAAACCGGTAGATTGCTACCTAGCTTTAATTCACCAATTTCTGGTGATATGGAATCTTCGGTAGATGGAACTAATTTAAAATTAGAGTTAAAATCGCATACTATCCCAGATGGTGATTTACAAGCGGATGGCTTAGCTGAATATAATTTCGTTAAAGTAAATACTAAAGGTTTAGTTGTTAGTGGTGCAAAATATACGGATATTAGACGAACTGGTATTACGAATGTTTACACTGCAGATGAAATTAATACTAAACTTGCCGGTTACTTATCAACAAGCCAAAAAAATGTTGATGGTGGTTATGTAGCTTGCGTTAATGGTAAAATTGATCCAACCATGTTACCAGTTTATTCATCTGGTGGTGATATTATTTCAGTCGGTGGAACTTTACGATTAATTTCTAGAGGTATTGATGCATCTAAAAAATACGATCGTGTTATTTTAAATGATGCTGGGGTCGTAGTTAGCGCAGAACAATATCACTCTATTTCTGAAGTTGCACCAGATGCAGTTACTGCGGCTGAGTTTAATGTTTTATCTAATAGTGCAATTAAAACGACACAAAAAAATCAACCAAATGGTTACGTTTCATTAGAGCCAAATGGTAAAATTAATGCATCATTTTTACCGAGTATTACGACTAATAATATTCAAGTTATTGCATTAGACGCGGATCTTATTAATGTAGTAAGTCAGGTTGGTGATGTTGTTCTTACTTTAGATCAACGTAAAACTTATATTAGACGACATGTTTCATCTCCAGTTGCGATAGGTGATTGGGTTGAATTATTGCAACCGGTTAGCCAAGTTAGCTCAATTAATAATAAAGCCGGAACTATATCGCGTTTAGATTATGATGATATCAATAATTTAGCAGAATCAGCTCGAGTTGATACAACAAATGCTAGTTTAATTTCTAAAGGAACGTTATCTGTTGGTAGATTACCTCTATTTTGGGGTGATGTTGAATCAGTCGCCGGTAGTAATGAATTGACATTAAAACAAAAAAGTTTACTTCCAGGCTGGTATAATTCAGTTCATGTCGATAATAAAGGTTTAGTTTATGAAGGTGAACTTAAATCAACTATCGCCGATCTTGGTATTAAAGACGTTTATAATAAAACCGAAATTGACTCACAATCATTAGCATTCGAACGTTTATATAATAAAAATAGAGCAAATGGTTATGCTGGGTTAAATGCAGACGGCTTAATTAATACAAATCAATTACCACCTTTATCAATTACTAATGTTCATTTAATTGATGTTAAATTAGATGCAGTTAATTTAACTAATGCTAAAAAAGGTGATGTTGCTATTGCAAATACTGATAAAAAATCATATATTTTGATTGATAGTGATTATGCAAATCAATATAATTGGCAACCATTATTAACCCCAGAAACTGGAGTTATTTCAATTAATGGTAAAAAAGGTAGTTTGCGCTATTTGGAAGCTGCTGATATTAATGGTTTATCTCGATCAGCAATAGTTGATACGACAAATGCATCTAATATTACATCTGGAAAATTAATTCCTGCAGTGTTACCTGATTTTACTGGCGATGTTATTTCATCTAACGGTACCGTTTTAAAATTAACTGATAAATTTTTAGTTGATCCAGCTGTTAAATTTAATTGGGTTCGAGTCGGTAAAGATGGTCGTGTTTATGACGGCGGTGCGTACAATACTATTAGTGAAGCTTGTGCTGATGCCGTATCAACAACCGAATTATCAAATCAATTGCAAAATTATGTTTTAGCAAAAGATTATAATTTACCAGGAACTTACGCTCGATTAGGCAATGACGGTAAAATTGATATTCATTTATTACCTGATTTAGCATTAACTGATACTTTTGTTATTAGTGATGATATTTCAACTTATGATGGATATGTCGTCGGTAATACAGCAAGCGATCTTAGTTTACAATCAGTTCTAAAAAAATTAAATGGCTTTTCACCATCTAATTTAACTGGTCATAATTACGGAACTACCATTCCAAATAAAGGTGACGTTGTTATTGCTCAAGCCGCATCAAGAACTTTCATCTTAGCTGATAATTCATTATATGACGGCGCTTGGAAAGAAATGTTATCTCCTATGGATGGGGTATTTACTATTGGGGCTGGGGCTGATTTACAAAAAGGTTATATTAATAAAATTAAAGTTGCTAATATTGATGGTTTAGCTCCATCTGCTACTATTAATACAACAAACGCTACTAATATCACAACTGGAACTTTAGCATTTGAAAGATTACCAGTTTTTGATAGCGAAACTGTCGCATTTAATAGAAATAATGTAGCAATGTCGCCTGATTTCGTTCATAGCGATGTTTCATCTTATTCTAGTAAATATCCAAATTTATTAATATTAAATGATGTTTCTTCATTGAATAATATAGACGCATCAAAAACGTATACTAAAGTTAAATTTAATAAAAAAGGTTTAATCGTCGATGCATCAAACCCAACAACATTAAATGGTTATGATATTACCGATGCTATTTGGCAATCACAAATTCATAATACAACCATTAAACGTAATATTGCTGGTAATCCATTAGATGTGAATAATGTTATTATTCCAACTGATGCAAATGGTAAAATAGCAACTGGTGATTTGCATAAAGCGGTTATATTAACTAATGGATCAACTCCATTAAAAGGTATTGCGGAATTAGATGCAAATAACTACATTATGTTAGATCAAATTCCATTCTCAGTTGGTGCTCATGTTGTTTGGAGTGATATTCCAGATCGCCCTCGCGGAACTTCGGTTGATTATAATGTCGGTTCACAATCATCATCTAAAGGCGTATTTGCATTAGACGGAACTACCATCGATCCAGTTACTAATTTAGCTATTAAACCAGAAGTTGTTTTAGGTAATGATTATCGTTTAACTGACGATCGTTATCCAACCGCACATAAACATGCATGGGATGATATTAATAATGGTATAGTAAATACTGATGCTGCATATAGAACTTTACCTGAATTAATGGATGGTAAATTAATTAATGGTGTTTTAACTGGCGGTAAAGCAGATAAGTCAGAATTGCGAGATGCTATTGAAAATATTACTGGTGTCTATACCTATATAGATGAAAATGCAGCAGACGGTTCAACTTCAACAGTTCCAGCTTTGGGTAATTATGATACTTTAGCTAGATTGTACGGTTGGATTATGGGTAAAGTAAAAGAAGTTGTTATTGATAATAATAGCGATATTTTAACTACTCAACTTGATTTATCAGTAAAAGCACCATTTACATTATTCGTCAAACATGATGATAATGATCCAGATCAAAACAATTGGGCGTTATATAGAGTTTTTAAAATTAAAACCGTCGGCTCTATTAGTACTATCGAAAGTTTAAATGATATAACTAAAGTAACTGATAATAGTTTATATACCGCATTATCAGATCAAACATTTAAAGAAAAATATAATACTTTAACAGGTTGGAATACTGATAGTAATCATAAACGTATCGAAGTAACTGCAATGGCCGGTGATGCGAATATTGCGATTACAGATGGTGAATATTATAAATGGTATATTAGTACATTATCAGCCAAAAAACGTCCAGTATTTGAAGATTGGGCTAAAGCACCTTATTTTGAATCAACTACAACCGTTGCTGGTGAAGCACCACTTAAAGTTGCATCTAAAGTAAAAGTCGATAATTTTAATACTGATTTAATTAACGGTGTTCAAGTCGGACCAACCCCAACTGCTGAAAATTTAGTGTTAGTAACTAAAGCTCCAGTTGCTGGTCAAACTATTACTTCAGAATGGAAAGCTCATATTAATGGCGGTGAGAATTTTACATCAGGAACAGTAAATCATGTTCCTTATGTTAGTGCTGCATATACTATGAATTCTATGACTGGCGTTACATATAATTCAACTGATGATGTATTAACTATCGCAAAATCAGAATTGACTTATACTAAGTTTAAAGGTTATAGTGAAACTGTTATTAAAACCGCGGCTAATACTTTAACAATTGATTTAACTGCAGCTACGGTATTTAAATTAAATGCGAATTCCGATAATATTACTATCGCATTCCATTCTAATTTTACAATGACAATGGCGGCCGGTAGATCATTTACTATTATTCTTAAATATGGTAACTATCCAAACGGTAATACAATAACTTGGCCATCTCAAGTTATTTGGACTGAAAATAATACCAGACCAACACCGTCTGGCGCTAACGCAACTGATATTTTTAATTTTATTTGTGATGGTGATTATGTTTACGGTAGTATTTCAGGTCAGTTGTATAATGCAAACTAATTAATAGTTTCGTATTCTATTAAATGGGGTTAATTATATTAACCCCATTTTTTATGCCCTCGATAAATCAATTTTACCCATAAATAACATATTATGACTAATTAGTACTTACCTTAAGTCCCATTCATTATGAGTAATTATGTTTATATCTAAACCCCTATTAAATACTAGATTATTTACTGCCGCCACTATATTATTACCATCAGATCCGTTACCGGCGGTTGTAGCTTCTGTTTTTTCGTATTCGCCTATAGATACATTAACGGTTAGAGGCGGAACTAAATATCGGGCAGATAATGGAATACATCCATATCGATATAAATTAGTTGGATCTAATGATGTTGGTATTACTATCGATGAGTTTACTGGTGCAATAACAGGAACTATATCTCGAATTAATGCTAAATTTTTAAATATAACATTAAGATTAGAAGTCGCGGATTTCCATAATATTCGAGCTAATTTTAATGATCCTATTGTTAATTTAGGAACAAAAAAATATTGCACTATCGATATTAAAGTTTCATGGCCTGCCATAGTCGTTACTACACCAGCAAATAAAGCAACATTAAATAAAAATATGGATGATACTGTTAGTTTCAATCCATTTACTTATGCTGACGGTCATTATGATATAGTCGGTGGTGCAAGTGCGGGTGGGACTTTTGCTGATGCCGATTTTAAATATTATTTCGACTCGGAAAGTTTACAATTAGCGTTTCCCGAAGCAGTCCACGGTTCAGCTTTTTTTAATACTATAACCGAAACTTCGTTCGGTGATTTAATTTTAAATCCAGATACTGGTGAAATTACTGGGCGATTAAATCATTATTTTAATCCTATGTTTAATCATACAGCCGGAACGAAGAATATGACGTTACCGGTATTCGTTCGAGATAAATTTAGAAATAGCAGTAATGTTATTAACGTTCAATTTAATTTAACTTTAGAGCCGATTGCGATTATACCTGCACCACCTATTGATATTCATGTTACGGATGGTAACCCAACTGATATATCTATACCGATAACTAATGGTAACGGTAATGGTGGTGTTGGGCCTTTTGATTATACATTTAATGATAATAGATTAACTGATGAAGGTTTTAGAATTGTAACCGGAGATGATGGTGTTACTCGATTAGTAAGAGATGATGCTAGTTCTGGAGGTACTGGCGGATCAGGAGGTACTGGTGGATCAGGAGGTACTGGTGGATCGGGAGGTACTGGTGGATCAGGAGGTACTGGTGGATCAGGAGGTACTGGTGGATCAGGTGGATCAGGTGGTACTGGAGGAACTGGTGGATCAGGTGGATCAGGTGGTACTGGAGGAACTGGTGGATCTGGAGGAACTGGTGGATCAGGAGGTACTGGCGGAACTGGTGGAACTGGCGGAACTAGTTCGACTATAACTGTTACCGACGGAGCTGGTCAAACCACAACTATAACGATTTGGGTTGAAGTCGTACCTGATATCGTATTAACAGCAACTAATCAAACTATTATATTAGTAGTAAATGATCCATTAAGTTATTATGATGATAATTCTAAATCATATTATAACAAATATGTTTTAGATCCGTTTAATGGCACGACGGGTGGGTATCCAGTAAGTACCGCCGGCGGAGTTAGTGTTTATAAATCATATACTAGTTCGAATGTTTCTGTCCCGATCGGTTTAACCACTGGTATAGTAACTAGAACATCATCGTTTGCAAATCCTAGCACCGATGGTTCGACTAAAAGTATTTTTACATTAACTGATAATTATGGGTTTACTAAAACTATCACCCATACATATTTAATTTATCCAGCATTAGCCGCTTCGGTCGTTACTAGTTTACCATTAAAGGGTAATAATACGCAGTATAGAACTAAATCATTTTATAATGAATCATCATTAGCTATATTCGAACCAATTACAGTAACAGCCGGTTCTGGTTCATATGTTTATCATATAAAAAGTACGACTGACGGTGCTATTATAAACGGAACTACAACCGATACAACCGACAAATATCAATTAGATATTAGAACTGGCGAATTATCATCAATTACGCAAGTTACTGGCGTCGGTCAAAAATTAATTGAAATTGAAGTTACCGATACTATCACTAAACGGGTAGTTAATGGATTATTTGTTCAACTATCCGTCGATTATAAACCATTTATTGTTGTTGATAACCCGGTCACGATACCGGCGACCGAAACTATTCGAGGAAGTGCGTCTACTTATACTCCGAATACTATAACTAGTGGTAATGGTTCTTATACTTGGACCGTATCGGTCGAATCAACGAATTCTCATAATACGACAGATTATGGTAATGTTTCTATCGATGCTAGTGGTATTGTTACTTATACTCCACCAATAACGTTACCGTCGGATATAAGAACTAATCCATCGGTTAATATAACAGTTACAGTTACTGATGTCGCATTAAGTGATTTACCGTCCGGAACACATACATATACATTTACCAGACCATTAGCATTACCGGCAAATACTCCAGGAACTATTATATTAACTGGAGCTATTTCGGGTGCATATTATTCAGATACTGCAATTACTGCATCACTATCTGATTTCGATGATGTTGTTGGTAATGTTATTTGGTCTTTAATTCCATCTAATAATGCGGCACCGACTATAAATCAAACATTAGATAATGCATCAAGCGTTACTTACAATTCTAGTGTCGGGACTGACGTTACAGTAACCGCGACATATACCGATACCTTAGCTTCTAATCAAAGAGCTCAAACAACATTTAATATAAGACAAAGTTCAACCAAAATAACAGATTTACCGACTGACGGTCCGTTCATAGATTATCCAGTTCCGCCGGGTATTATATCGATTGATGTCATCGTAAATGGTGGCGGTGGTGGTGGCGGTGGCTGGGATTTATTAACCGGAGGTGATGGTTGCGATGGTGATTCTATCACTGCCACTTTCGATGTTAATGTCGGTGAAAATCTACAAATTTATATTGGTGCTGGTGGTGCTGGCGGTACAGTTGTATACGACCAATTCCATTGGGATCAAATCAATAGAATACCGAATGATAAATTACCAAATATTATAAATCCAGCTAAATTAGTTGCATTATCAACTCCAACCCAACCGCTAGTAAATGTATCATCATTTGTAAATGGTGGTTGTAAATGGTATAATGATAATGCAATATGGGATAGCACTACTGATTGGGGTAGTACTCCGCGAGTTTGGACTAGAACTATTAATTTCCCACGCGATTCAAATTACGTATTTACGTTCTGCGCAGATAATATCGGAACTGTATCAGTCGATTCAAATATTGTCGTTGATATATCAATTATGACTTCGACTAATCCTAATTTTACTAATACCAATTGGGGCCATCAATATTTAACGAAAGGTGATCATGTTATAACTATTGAAGCTAAAAACGCCGGCGGTGATGCTATTTCCGGCCACGCTGGATTTGCTTTAGATATAGTCGATTCTGGTTCTGGTTATACAGCTGGTGGTGTTGGTGGTAGAGCTGGGAAAGCTGGTGATTCTGGTTCTGGTGGTTGGGGTGGCGGTTCTTCAGCTATTTTACGAGCGGATGGAACAGTTATGGTTGTTGCGGCTGGTGGAGCCGGTGGTGGTGGTGGTGGTAATCAAGCCAAAGGTAAATCAGCAGATTGGAATGTGATTAATATCGGTGGGGCAATAGATGGCGGTAATAAAGGAACTGGTGATGGTGGCGGTGGCGGTGCTGGGGGTGGTGGAGCGCCAGCCGGGTACGGTAGTATTTTAATTGGTCATGGTACTGGTGGTTTAGTTAATACTGGCGATAAAGGTGGTGAGGCAGGTAGTAAAGGTAGATCTTATATTAACCCAATAATTGAAGATTGGGCTATAAACCCAGCTGGCAATAAAGGTTTACTTAGTACCAAAACTATTACCGGTGATGCCGGAAATGGGGGCGTATGGATTACTGCAATACCAAAACCACCAATGACAAAAATGCTTCCTGATGATGTTGCTAATCAAGCCGGAGCTAACTTCGGAACGGTTATTGCTTATAGTGGAGATGGTACCAGAGTTGTTATTGGATCACCATTAGCGGGACCGACGGATACTGGGGCTGTGTATATATTTGTGGGTAATGGTAATACATGGACTCAAGAAGCTAAATTAGTTTCGTCTAATATAGTAGATGGTGATCATTTTGGTTCTGCTGTCGATATAACTTATAATGGCGATCGCATTATAGTCGGAGCCCCTAATGCTAATGCATTGCCTTATAATCAAAATGATTCCGGTGGTGCTTATATATTCAAACGTAATGGAACCTCATGGACCGAAGAGTTTTATATTACTGGTGGTAATGGCGGAGCCAACGATTATTTTGGTAGTGCAGTTTCTATTAATAGTGATGGGTCTATTGTAATTATTGGTGCCAGTGGTGATGATACTGGGGAATTAGCGCAAGTCGGTTATGTTTATGCGTATTATCGAGCCGGTAGTGTTTGGGCTAATTTAGATTGGAAAACTGATGCAGAAATAATACCAGCCCATGGTTCTGAAGCTGGAGCGATGCATGGTTCTGCAACGGCATGTAATTTAGCTGGCGATCGGGCTATTGAAGGTTCACCAACTGATAATAATAACGTAAAAAATGTAACTAATTGCGGAACCGTAACTATTCATCATAAAAATAAAGGCATTCCTGGCTGGAAACATGTTAGTTATGGTAGTTGGGGTTCATTTATGAATAAGTATGCGATCTGGTCCGGTCCATTTACTGCAAATAGAACGGTTACTATAACCACACCCATAACTTTTCCAGCTTTCGGCTTGTATTGGGTACAAATGGCTGCGGATAATAATGTAGAGTATTATATGCTCGATATGGGGTCAAATAATTATTCGGGATTTACGGGCTCGCAAACTTGGTTTATTAACATTCATAATCAACTTACTCAAGATTTAACATTAACTATTCGTAATGGTAGTGGATCAGGTGGTAATCCGGCAGGTGTTGCAGTTAGAATTACGACATACGAAGATAATAGTGAAGTATGGACTACCTTAAATTTAGTTGATTCTGAATGGACTAGAGAATTATGGATCGATGCCCCGTTCCCAATAAAAGATGGTCATTTTGGTGCTAGTGTCGATATGGATGGTAA
>Ga0208090_1000020_pt1 | contig 45928 bp, 39 predicted proteins | sample LakMenEpi20Jul12_FD_150718 | JGI IMG/M metagenome (GOLD analysis project Ga0208090, IMG submission 150718) | Freshwater microbial communities from Lake Mendota, WI - 20JUL2012 deep hole epilimnion (SPAdes) | ecosystem: Environmental > Aquatic > Freshwater > Lake > Epilimnion/Euphotic zone ...
TACTGCATATTCCGTAAATCGCTTAATTTGAGCCTTAGTTTATAAGGCTTAATTTGACACAAATCGAGAAAGTGCAGTAACATGTTTGCTTTCATTTTTGTAATGTAGTTACTGCATATTCCGTAACTTAATCGGATTGATCCCATATAGTTTTACAACAATAAGTCATTTTATTGTGACATTTACTTTGTCTTTCTCTATATTTGTTGGCATAAATATAATTTGTATTCAAAAACATAAGTTTCACATGCTATCTTTTTTCATTCCTGCGAATACTTCTTTTGGTTTAGCGTTATTATTAGTTCCTATTGAACTGCTATCGTATATATTTAAACCTATTAGTTTAGAAGTTCGACTGTTTACTAATTTAATGGCCGGTCACACACTGCTAAAAGTAATTGTAGATTTTTCTTGGAGTATGTTACTAGACTTTAAATTTTTTATGGAAATACACAAAACCAGTCCGTTCAAGTCAGAAAACATTCTTTTTTCTCCTTCAAAAATTTTAGATGAAACTTCTAGGTAATCAATGGTCCGCGAATGTCAAGGAGTTTGAGAATTGGTTGACAACCCAAACACCGTTAACTACAACTTTAGGGCTTGATTATGACAACCTTAGAATTACATTGTATATCAAAAGCGATAGTTGACTTACTCGGAGGTCCGCCATTTAAAAAAGCATTGAGGAACATCTTTTCGATCGATGAAAAGAGTTGCCGCCTCTTTTTCATAAGCATATGCCTTGGGAGGCGATATTAGAGCAGTCCCAAGCAGAACAAATAAATTTAATTCACTTTTCGTTCTGGTCAGCAAGCCTCAGTTGGTGTCTTTCTCAGACATATCAATACTATCCTTACATGTGAGTTGAAAACAACTTTTTTATTAATCAAATTCTTCCTCAAGCAAGAAGGAATGCCTTAGTTACGGAGGCTTGTGGGAACTCATGGTGAGATGAGTCCGGGGATATTGAAACAGTTTATCGCCTAAAAGCTTTTACGAAGTATGTCGTCCCTCGTAATTTTCACGAAATTGTTGGGAAGGTGGAGGTTAGGACGTGTCATGAACAAAAACTACACACGACTTTGACAAAGTTGTTGAAAAATAATCACCAAAATAGGATTAAGTTAATAAGTTTAATATAATTACACTAGCCAATAATTAATTGTTAGATTGATAGATACCGAGGTACATTCTCTAAGGTTTTATTTTACCTAAGTAAGAAAACACCCGAAATAAGTAATATATTAAAAGCAAAGAAATCTTGCAATTTAAATATTTATTTCAAATTTGATGCTAGTTAAGAGAAAGGTTAATTTATGTCGTAAGCAAATTAATTCTTTAAACAACATTAAAGGTTTAATATTGTTGTTGGGTAATTTTAATTATTCAATATATACCCAATTATTTTAAAAATGGTAATAATAAGAGCTGCGACTCATTTAGTTAATGTGCAAGTAATTAGAAGAAATCATCCTTTTCTCGAAGCCAAAGCTTAAGGGCTGATTATGCTCCACCAATTATTGGAGAATCGAAGCTCGCTGTATCTAGTTTTCATAAATGAAAATAGTTAGGCAACGTTTTTATATTACTCCTAGGAAACTAGTTTTTCTCAGCACGCAAGAAGACTCTCTCGACTATTGCGACGACCATCGTTAGTACGTGACTTCTTCGGGAACCCACATCTATAAAATGTTAATTCATTTATCTTTTCATTAGATTAAAAATAGTTGTACACTCTACTTTAAATTTTTTATTTTGAAACACACTAGAACATTCTATTCAATTGAGAGAACTTTGCTTTCTGCTTTCTTAGTTTCAAAGACCTGCGTAACATAAGAAACTTCTATTTCACAAGTGACACACTGGTGTGCGGCCGTTTGAAGACCGGTTGACCCGCAAAAAATCGTTAGCTGTGGCTTTAAAGAGCAACATCTACAAGCTGTCAATTGAATCTGGTAACCGAGCTATCGCTCAGGTTACCAGAGCAAAAATCATTTATCCGGATTTATGCGAGCTTCTTTACATTAAAGAACTATATTTGCCACCCTTTACGCACCAAGACATGCCTCTGGAGGCGTTTCTCGACATGCCAATAGGCTCTTAACAAAAGGCAGTTTCTTTCTTTGTATGGTTCATAAGGACAGTTTTCTTGTTTTATTCCCTTCATTATATTTATTCTGCATCTTATTTAAAATTAGTCCCTCTTTGATCCAACCAATTCGGACTGACCAAAGCGTGTACAGACGTTTTTCCCGAGTTTTACATAAAATGTGCCATTTTAGAAAACAAAAAGACGAGTTTTCACCTTTCTTACATGAATTTTGACTTCGAAAGAGGAGAATATACTGAGGCTTGAGGAAAGTCACATTGAGATGGGTCGGGCAATCTTGAAATTGGGTACAGTGTAAAATATTATTTGAAATTTTTATAAATTGTTCATAGCAGTCAGGTGTAATGCAAGATAGAAAACTTACGGAATCATGTAGATAGTTTTTCATTTACATTACACCAACAGAGTAATACGCAAAGATTTCGATAATTTTCCCCAAAACCCGTCGGAATTGAAGATAGTTTGACACGTAGCTAGAGATTATTAATAATAACCCTAATGAAGTATCATAAAATGTTTCAATTAATAATTATCATGTGTTTAAGATGAAGAGCTAGTCTATCTCAAGTAGTTGAGGTTAGAACTCAAAAAAAGAACAATATCACCAAAAAATAATGAAACTAAAAAATTTACTAATATTATTATTAAATTAGTGATTGAAAATAATAAAATAATCTGGAGCTGTTCTAACAGATTATCCAACATAATTTTTAATAATTTAAATACCTTTTCGGTAATAAGTGATCCCCAAGTGGGTGGTGGTTTTCCATAGAATTGTGATTTTTGTAATAAATTTTTAAGTGGGCAGGTTTCAGATTATTCTCCAATATTTCCAATAGAATAAGCTGACGTAGACTTGAACTACTTACCTACTTTTCTTAAAAAAATTTGAAGAGTTCGTACTTTATTAAAGCTAAAAAAGGTTAAACTTTTTAAGAAGTTAGTGAATACCGCCTCACCAATAAACAGTTATGAATAAAAACAATCAAACAACATCTACAAAATGCCAATATCATGCTGCAGATTCAAAACCAAAATGATGTGTTGATGTAAAGTGATTGTAAACAATTCGTAAAAGAGAGACTATTAAGCAGCAAGTACCAATAAAAACATGAAATCCATGAAAACCGGTAGCCATATAAAAACACGAGCCAAAAACGCTATCGTTAATGTTAAATGGTGCCTCTACGTATTCCATACCTTGTAATAAGGTAAAAATTGTTGCTAATAGTATAGTAAATAATAGTGCTATAATTGCTTGTTTTTTTGCTCGTACTATTATTGCATGATGTGCTCAAGTAACAGTAGCGCCAGAACTTAAAAGAAAAAATGTGTTAGTTAAAGGAATTCCTGAAGTTTGAATTGTTTGAATTGCTTCGGGAGGCCAAACTCCTCCTAAATTAAAAACCGGTGACAGACTCGAATGAAAAAAAGCCCAAAAAAAAGCAAAAAAAAACATGATTTCTGAGACAATAAACAAAATCATTCCTAACCTTAAACCTCGTTGCACAGAGATAGTATGCTGTTCTTCAAACGTGGCTTCTCTAATAATGTCACGCCATCAAGTATACATAACGTATAATAATAGAAAAAACCCAATTAACGCCAGTTGACTTCCACCTAAGAATTTATTCATATATAAAACAGCTCCTGAAGTCATAAAAAACGCCCCTAAAGAAGCGAATAATGGCCAAGGGCTAGGATCTACTAAATGTCAACTATGTTTGGTTTTTAAGTATTTAAAACGAATTTTATTAGTCATATTTTACGCGGGTTTTTGAAACGAAGAAAGTAAAGTTCTCTCAATTGAATAGAATGTTCTTGTGTATTTCAATCAAAAATTTAAAGTATAGTGCATAACTCAAATATAGATAATCAATCTGTTTTGAGACGGCTTAAAATGTATTAAATAGATTATAAATTAACATTTTGCAAGCTTTAGCTATCTCGCAATTTATCTAACAGTACAAAGCATTGTAATGGTTTCAAGAATCTTACTACGAGCTGAGAAAACTAGTGGTCGTTAATCAGATTATAAAACCGTTTTGTAAATATTTTCTTCTATAAAAATAGGTTCGGCAATCATGATTATATAGCAACTATTGAAAAATCTTCAAATATAGCCAAGATTTGAAGATCACTAACACTTTTTGCAAAATAAGTATTCATGCTGCTTCGGTTTTGAAAAAAAGGCGAAGGATTTGCTCGGTATGCTTGCATATTAATCAAACGTACTGAACCCTCCTCGGCATTATTACATTATTACAGTTTTGAAAATGATTGGGTACTCATATTGAAAAGTTTAATAACTGTGAAAAATTCGGTTTTTGTACGTGGTATTGAACAAAAAAAAGTAAATGTTAGAGCTTACATCTCTTCTCCATTTTTTTGGTGTTTGAGAAAAGTGAATATCGATTTTTAAGGTTGTTACTCTCATACAGTAACAAGATAAATATAAAAAATATTAGGATTAAAAAAAGCGGTAACGATGTTATGTGAGTTGAATCGAAAAAGGAAGTGAGAACTAGGACCTCCTCCCCATAAAACGCACCTACAAGCATCAAAAAATTCCATGCTTATATCTTGAAATTTGAAGATTTCAGTCGAGAAAGTTTTGAACAGTGAATCATGGTAGACGAATAGTTACTACTAAAATTTTTGTTATCTATATAAAAGTCATTTAGTCAAAATCTAAATTGAGAACTAAAAATTTTTTTTTTCTTAGATTTAAATTTGACGGTATATTGACGATTCCCAACTATCGTTTTAAAAAATGAAAAAGCTAAATTGTTTAGATTCGATACAGCATAATATTGAAATCCTATATAACTAGTAAAGTGAGAAAGGTTATTTGAATTAAAAGTTAATTTATTGTCGTTTAAAAAGTTGTTCATAAATAACATTTTCTTAGAGTAAGAAAACATCTTCCGTATGATTCGTCAATTGTCTTTTGTTTGCCCTAATGGTTTGACGACTCTACTAACTTTGCTCACATTTCCTTCAGTATTTATATAAGTTCCTGAGCTTTCAAAAAAGACGGTAGTAGGTAAGTGTAAATGAGTATTCCAATTAAAACCTTTTTTCAATTCTGCAATCAACTTAGTATCTAAATTGCTCTTTTGAGTTATTAATATTTTATTCTCAAGTGTATGATCCTGAAATAAGTTAAGTAATTTCAAGTTTAGTAGTTTCTTAATGTTGAAACTTGAGAATGAATTGTTTATAAAATAAATTCCAGTAGCATTCTTTAAATCTTTATTTTGTACTGTTTTCAAATTAGTAAAATTTGAAAATCCAATGCTGCCTAGTGACGAATGTAAAATATCTATTCGACTTTTATCGTCAGATTGTGAGAATAAATTAACATGTTTACTTAAAAATTTTAATAGATTTGCCAACCCAAAATAGTCTTTTCGTTTAAATATTTCTGCATTAGCGATTAAAAGCGGATTTGAAGAATTTACAAATTCTTGGCAAAATAAGTTGTTACCCTCAATTAAAGATCTTAAAATTTTGGTATTACTGGTAATGTTTATATTTGGGAACGTCAAATTTATTAACGAACCTATTTGAATTATTTTGAAATTTCCTTGCAAATATCTTGATCGAAGCCTTAAATTCAATTTCGACCCTTCATAACGAGGATTTATTCCAATTAATCAACAAGTATCGGATGTTACAAGTCTGTTATTCAAGTTTAAATCTAATAAATAATTTTGTTCTAAATCAATGTTAATGCTTTGTGAATCAACTCGTTTAAGCTTAAAAAATGAATATTTGCGAGTTAAAGCATTTAACAAGTTTAAAACCTCTAAGCTTGTATTTGTCCCTAAAAGCATTATCAGTGGGTGTGGTCGGTAGTAATGTTTTAGTAAATGGTTTTGAAAATACAGTGTGCAAAAAAATTCTTTGAATAGTTTTTGCCACGAGAAGTTAAGGAAAGATTTTTTATTATTGTTTTCTTGAAAACTGTAAATTATTTTTTTAGGTGAGAACATACCATCAAATGAAAATCTAGTCTTATCCGAAATTCAATTGGTGTTATGATTTACTCTATCATAACCAGGTAAAATACGTATTATGTGATTATTCTTAATAAACAGCTGAGTTGGGGTACCAAATCCGTCTGAAAAATCAATCGAAGAAACACTTTTTAATTCTCAGCTTCTATGTGTAAAAGGGTAAGGTTTAGACGTTAACGCTCCGACGGGACACAAATCAATAACATTTCCCGACAGTTCGGACTGAAAAAGTTTATCAACATAAGTCCCAATTTCACTACTCAAGCCTCTTCCAAACATTCCTATATCTTCTACCCCCGCAATTTCGGCAGCAAAACGAACACATCGTGTACAGTGAATACATCTGGTCATCACCGTTTTTACAATAGGTCCAATATTTTTGTTTAGAACAACTCGTTTAAAGCTATAAAATCTTTTTTTGGTTAGGCCGAAAAAAAGGGACTGATCTTGTAAATCGCATTCACCACCTTGGTCACATATTGGACAATCTAAAGGGTGGTTTAGCAGTAAAAATTCTAGAACATTTTCACGAGCTTTCTTTACCAACGAACTATTCGTGTAAACATCTCCACTTGTCAAGCAGGATTTAGCATTCATTGCACACGAGACGATAGGTTTTGGTGAGTTTTTTAATTCTACAAGGCACATACGGCAATTTCCTGAAATAGATAAATTTTTATGGTAACAATAATGCGGGATGTTAATTCCTAATGTCTCGCAGTACTCAATAAGAGGTGTATTTTGTTTTCAGAAACTACTATTTGAATTATTTTTAAATTCTAAATCATAATTAAGTTTTATATTATCTATATGAAAGTATTTCAAAATTTAAGGAAACGTAGCTTCAAATGGTTAAAGCGTCGACTTGTCACGTCGAAGATTGCTGGTTCAAGTCCTGTCGTTTCCGTTTTACTTTTTAGTTTTTAATGTTTTTTATTTTATCCATTCTAATTGTATTTTTTAGCCTATAATAGATTGTTAGAATTGCTAACCCTATGGCAGACTCTGCTGCAGCAATAGTTAAAATAAATAAAACAAATATATAACCTGCAAGATCATCTAAATAAATAGAAAAAACAATAAAATTTAAATTGATTGCTAGTAGCATCAATTCAATAGACATTAGTGTTATTAATATATTTTTTCGGTTTAACACTAGTCCTAAAACGCCAATCAAAAATAATGCTATAACAATATTTAAGATGTAATTAATGTTCAAAATTATCATGTATATCTTAATAAAAAATTTGGGTACATTGGGATTTGAACCCAAGACCTGTGGATTAAAAGTCCAATGCTCTGCCAATTGAGCTATGTACCCATTGTAATTCTTTGCTTAAAAATCTTATAGTGCGAAAAGAATTAAAAATGCCATCATTAATGAGAAAAGTGCAATGGCTTCAGTTAGTGCGAAACCTAGAATAGCAAGTTTGAATAATTCGGCTTGTAAAGAAGGATTTCGTGAAACTCCAATCACTAACGCACCAAATACGGTACCAATTCCTACTCCAGCTCCTGCTAGCCCAATAGTGGCTAATCCAGCTCCTACAAATTTAGCTGCTTGTAATAACATGTAAATTGTTAAAGATATATGCAAATATTCATCTCGGTGGCTTCAAAGCAGCTTTTACTGGTTAAATTAGAGATGTTAAAGATCCCATCAAATAAAATAAAATTATTTTAAGTTCTCAACGTCTTTGTAAGTTTTAAGGTCAATATTTAGGTTATAGTTGTATTGCTGTCCTAACAGGCAACTTAGCACCTCCGGTTTTAAAAGCTGAGATGGCGATATTTTTAGCTACACCATCTATTTCAAATAAAACGGTTCCTGCGCTAACTTTAACGCCCCAATGAGAAACGTTACCTTTGCCCTTACCCATTCGAACTTCGGTCGGCTTCGCTGTAATGGGAATTGTAGGAAATACTCGTATTCACATTTTTCCTTTTCGATTTAGTTTTCTAACAATAGCTTGTCGAGCGGCTTCAACATGCCGAGACGACATAGTACCAGATTTAGTTGCTTTTAATCCTACGCACCCGAATTTTAATATATTTGAACGATAGTTAAACATTGTTAGTTTACCTTTTTGCATCTTTTTATATTTCGTTTTTTTTGGTTGTAATCACATATATTTTTAAAAATTCATTTTCACAAAGTCAAACCTTTACCCCAAAGGTCCCATTAACTGTATAGGCAGTTGATTGATAATAATCAATTTTAGACCTGAATGATTGAAGAGAAAATTTTCCGAAATGTATTTTCGTAGTTCTCGCTCTTGGCGCTCGATTGAATCGACCTTTAATCGCAATTTTCACCCCTTTAAGGCATGAAGCGTCACACTTAGTAAATAACAGAATAGCTTGTTTAATGAAACCCAAAAAATAGTTATCTTTTCGGGGAATAGTTCTCTGGTCAGTCCTTAACTGATTCAGTCTGAATTGATCGCTGATGAACTCAGCCAGCAGCTTCGCAGACTTTCTTCGTAAAATATTCATAAATAAAATATTCATTGCTTCTTTAAAAAATGAGTTTTTAACAAATTTTCTTAATTGTTTAAAAATCCTTTTTAAACCTTCAAGTTGATTAGAAGACAGTTGCTTATGACGATTTAAATCTTGTAATGTTACAGAAATATTAATTTTTTTTTTAGTGTATTTTATCAAGCTTTCTAATAAGATTTCTTGAAATCCTTTGAGACCAAAAGCTACCCATGGATTAGATTTATGGTACGAGAAACCCTTTTTACTTTTAACTTTCTGAATCTTTTTTATTTTTAGTCTTATTTTTTGACTAGGTAGTTTGAATTGAGATGTTTTTTTCTTTTTATATCATCAATCTTTTTTCCTTAAAGATGTACGCTTAACTTGTGTCGAAAGTTTTTTCGAATATTTAGTCAGACTTTTACGTATAACATAAATAGTTTTCGCTGTGAGATAAAAAGAAACAAATATTAGTAGGAAACCGTGAGAATAAAAAATTTTGCAGTTATGAATTTTTATTTTATAGAGTCCAAAAAATCGATTTAAATATCTTTGAACTTCTAACGTTTTGTACAAAAACAAAGAAGATTCCTCGTCATTTTTCGCAACATGTCTAAATTCTCAGTTTTTTCTATATACGCCTTGTCTAAAAATTCGTGCGTCTGTTTTTTGACCCATCTTTACCTATTTTTTTTGTAAGAGAATTGTTTTCTGGTAGAAACAAATTCACCGAATTTGTGACCAACCATTTCTTCTATGATTTTTACTATTGTAAACGCTTTTCCATTATAAACGTGAAATGTAAGTTCAATAAAACTGGGCAGTATTATAGAGTTTTTAGACATAATTTTAACACTATTTTTCGAGATTAATTTAGAGTTTTTCACTCTTTCCAGTACATTCTTTTCAATATATGGTCCTTTTCATTTAACTCTGTTCATTTTGTCATATTTTAATACTTTGATTCTTTCTTGCAATTAACAAAGTTTACAATTTAGTTTTTAGTCACGAAGTTCCTAATACCACTTATAGGGATAGGTGTATATTAATATTTTAAAAATTTCGACCTGCTTGTTTTTCCATTTTTGGTAGGCTTTCCTCACGGTGTCACAGAAGATCGACCACCAGCACTTTTTCCTTCCCCACCTCCGTGGGGATGGTCGATAGGATTCATTGCCACGCCCCTAACAGTTGGTCGTCTGTTTAATCATCGACTGCGACCAGCTTTGTTTACTTTATCAAAAAATGAGAATTCATTGGAAACAGTACCAATTGTCGCGTAACATGTGGGTAGAAGAAATTTATGAAAACCAGAACTCAGAATAACCCTACAATATCTAGAAGTTTTCTCGATTAACTGCGCACTGGTCCCAGCAGATCTGGTTAATTGTGCTTGTTTATTTTCTTTTAGGGAAATATTATGAATAAAGCCTCCAATAGGAATTTTCATTAACGATAAAGAATGCCCAACTTTAACTTCAGCATTAAAGCCTGACTTTACGACATCGCCAATACTTAAGTTTTTAGGAGCGAGCATATAAAAATATTTTTGATTTAAAAAATCGTAAACAGAGGCTATAAAAGCTGTCCGACAAGGGTCGTATTCTAAACTAGTAACAATACCTAGTGAATCTTTGCTTCTTTTAAAATCAATTTTTCTGTATTTTTTTTTATGCCCACCACCTATATGTCGTACTGTAATTTTTCCGGAATTATTTCTTCCCGCTACGTTTTTTTTACCTATAATCATACTTTTCACCAAAGAAAGTTTATTCAATTTTTTTTTCGATAAATTTATTAGTTTTTTTTGAGTCAATGAGGCAAATTTATTTTTTATGGAGTTCATATGAATAAAAATTATTTCAAAATTCATGCTTTTATTAAAAATAGCAAAAAACTCATTCTTTTCACAAAACACAATTACGCATAATTATATAAGACATACATTTCATACTATTAACGCTTTAGAGTTTATGAAAGAAGAAACATTCTCTTATTACGTACAATGACTACTTTTACTTTGATTTACGAATTTGTCTCATCTTAGAATAAAAACAAATTATTTCATTTCATATATGTATTTTTCTTTTATTAATAATCAAAAGTTACTTAGTTATGTCATAAATATCAGTCTATCCTTAACAAATACTTTAATAAACGTAAATAATATTAACGGCAATCCTAAATTTTTTTATTCCGCAGGAATGTTTAATTTACAAAAAAAACAAAAGACTAGACAACCGAAAGCAATAATCACAATTCTTAGAGCTTTATTATTAAAATCAAAATTTTTTAAAACGAAACCCGCTGCTGTTCACTTCAACAATTTATTTTTTAAACATCAGTCATCTATTTTTAAAAAACTAAAGCGAAAAATTTTTGCAAAACTCGTTATAAGTTATTTATACAAAGCACACAATGGTTGCAGATTAAGGAAAAAGAAAAGAATTAAGATTCGTACTCGAACTAGAAAATTATAGAAGAAATGACTGAGTGGTTGAAAGTGGCAGATTGTAAATCTGTTAAGTTTATCTTATCGTAGGTTCGAATCCTACTTTCTTCAACGAAATATAACGCAGTTCGGTAGCGTGCCTGTTTTGGGAACAGGAAGTCATGTGTTCAAATCACATTATTTCGATACAAGCAATGTCTTTCTGCTTTTGAGTTTATAATAAGGAAGCTTAGTAAAAGTTTTCATAGATTGATGGAAAATACAAATGTTTTCTAAATATGACATATTTCTTAAATTTCTAGTTTGTTTTTTTGAGTAAATTTTATTGTTTAATCTAAAGCCTAATAAATTAATTAAAGGATTAATATTTTCTAATTCTTTAAAAGTTAATTTCGTATTATTGTTATCATTGTTCAATAAGATAATAGGGCCATGTATTAACACAGCTACATTTTTAAATACGGAACTTTTTAATGTATTAATCATTAGTTTATTGAGTATTCGATAATATTTTAATTCATGATTAACGAAACTTTGCTCAATTTTGATTCAACTTTCATTATTTACGGAAGTCCCTTGAAAAAAAAAAAAAAAGTTTATCACCTTGAGGTACTGTTTAATTCTAAAACATTTATAAGTTTTTAAATTGAAATCCATTTATTGTTGATTAGGCTTAGTAGGATTTGAACCTACGACGAAACCGTTATGAGCGGTACGTTCTACCTCTAAACTATAAGCCTAAACGGTTAAAATCAAATTTTTGATTTTATGAGAAATATAAGCATAAGCCAACTTATTGTTGTTTTGTTTTTTGGGGTATTGTTGTTCGGCGACTTTTCAAAAATAATAAAAGGTTTTCGAGGTCTAATTAAAAAAAACAAAATTTACAAACATTTAAAAAAGAAATAAAATCAGGAAAAAAAGGATTTGAACCCTTGACCTTTGGTTTTGGAAACCACTGCTCTACCAACTGAACTATTTTCCTCGGAAATTTATGATTTATAAATACTTATTAGAAATTAAATATCGTTTTTTCTTTTCTTTAATTACTTGAAGCTTCTTGATGCTAAATTGTTACCATTTTAAAGAAACTTTATTGTATGTTTTTATGAGATTTAGTTTCAAATCAAATAAAACTAATTTATTCTACTTTCTGACAACTGATGTGGCTGAAGTTTTTGTAGCCTACCTACAATTGTCGTTTTATATCGCCAATCAGATAACACTGATATTTTTATGGTGTCATAGCTTTTTCTTTTTATCGGCAGGATTATATAAATTTGAATATGCTTATTTGAAAATTATTACGTTAACTACTGTAGTTTCTTGAACAACGTGTATTTTTATATTAAATAACTTCATTTTCCCGACTAGTTGGAACTTTTTTTTACGGTTTCAAGAATATTTGTTGTATCAAAACTTAACGTTTCACTTTGAAATTAAACTGAATGAATATTTAATTTTTTATAAATCATTATATGATTTGTGCATTTTAATTTTCCAAGTAGCAGTTTTATTTATAATTTTTTTAGATTTACTGAGAACGAATGTGTCAATAATTAAAAAACTTAGAAAGATCTTTTATTTTATTTTTTTTAGTCTTTCGACATTCATAACACCGCCAGAAGTTTTATATCAATTAATAATGAGTATTTGTATAATACTCATTTATGAAGTACTTATCATTTACATGATTTTTAAAACAAAGCTTGGCATTTTAAGTAGGCAACCAATTAAAACTAATCAAAACACCTACGGAAAAGAGTAAATAACCTAAAGAGAGTGGAAGAAAACTTTTTCAGCCTATGGACATTAATTGATCGTACCTGTATCTCGGTAAGGTTGCTCGTGTAACTATAAAAAATATTACACCAAGCGCAATTTTCAAACTAAATCATATACTACCTGGAAGAAAACTAAGAGGAAATATGTCAATTATAGGTCATCACCCCCCCAAAAACAATATAGATACGAAAGCACTCATTAAAAGCATATTCGCATACTCCCCTAAAAAAAACAAAGCAAAAGTCATTGCAGAATACTCTACGTTATATCCGGAAACTAGTTCTGCTTCTGCTTCGGGCAAATCAAACGGGTGTCGGTTTGTTTCGGCAAGCATCGACACGCAAAATAGAACAAACATAGGCAACAAAGGTATAATAAATCAAATGTTTTTTTGAGCAATTACGATAGAACTTAAATTAAACGAACCTGCGCAGACACATACGTTGATTAGAATGAACCCAATAGAAACTTCATAAGAAATCATTTGAGCTGCGGAACGTAATGCGCCTAAAAAAGGGTACTTCGAATTACTAGATCAACCGGCCATTATTATCCCATACACACTTAACGAAGAAGTTGCCAATAAATATAAAACTCCGACATTTAGATCCGACAATACAATTTGTTTAGATAGAGGTAGAACGGCTCAACCTATTAAACTTAAAATAAAAGTGAGCATAGGAGCAATTAAAAATATACTAATAGTAGAATTACTAGGAAATATAGTTTCTTTTACAAATAGTTTTAGTCCATCTGCCAATGGTTGTAGTAAACCTAGAAAACCTATAACATTTGGGCCTTTTCTTCTCTGTATAATACCCATAATTTTTCTTTCGGCTATAGTGAAGTATGCAACAGAAATCAATAAAGGAACAACAACAGCAAAAATTTTTAGTACAATACAAATTATTAATATAATCATTTTTAATTTAACTAGTTTTTCTTTCAGTTATCATAAAATATCTTGACAGAAATCAATAAAAGAATAACACCAGCACATAATAATATTTTCATTGTGTTAGTTAACATTAATCATGTTATTCATCGTCTTCTTCTTTTTTTAGTGATAGCAGCAGATTTTAATTTAAACACCAGCACAGATTATTGAGTAAAGGATAAGGAGGGATTCGAACCCACGGTATTTTCCAATACACTAGTTTTCAAAACTAACGCCTTAAACCACTCGACCACTTATCCCTTAAAAGCAAAAGAAGGGATTTGAACCCTCAGCTTTAATCTTGGCAAGATTACACTCTACCAAATTGAGTTACATTTGCAGAAATCGATTAAATTTATAAAAAAAATTTAATTGATTTAAGTAAAAATACGAGTTCTTTCTGAGACCCAGCGTTAGTTGTTAGTGTTATATCTAGTTTTGGTATGTCTTTAAAAAATTGAAATTGGTTCTCTAATTCTTCAAATAACAAAGGATTTTTAAGTTGAAACGATACTGCTTTAACTTGCTTAAGCTCATCTCGAAATGGATGAGTTTGAGGCCGCTTGATCTTTGGAAAAATCGAGGTCATTAGTTTTAAATAGAAAAAATTCATTATACTTTTCGTTAAAACTAATTTACAACCAACAGGGTTTCCTTTTTTAATTTTTAGAAATATGTTTAAATGCCTAGATTTCGTGATTTGACCCTTTTTTGCTGAGAGAAACTCCAAAGCCAGCAAACCGGATATAAGATTTTTTAATTTGGATTTTGGGTATCCGAAATTTAAAATCATCTTCTCTAACCGAGGCATTTGTGTTAAGTTTTGGTAAACGAACGTGTTAACTAAATCGTATTTTATAATCTTACTGTTATAAGCTTCAAGACAAGACATTAATTTATTTTTAAATAAATCCGGAAGATAGGGTTACAAACTTGATCTTTTTTCTTTTCCTTAAAGTTTTAGGCAGAGGGCCTATGATACGGGATGCAATGGGTTTTCCTTGCTTATTTATTAAACTTACAGCGTTTGATTGAAAAAAGATTAGACTACCATCTTTTTTCACTGTTTTATTTTTGGTTCTGATAACAATAGCTTTATAGACCTCACCTTTCCGTACTTTCGCCGTTAATCGAGCTTTATTACGTAGCTTTTGTATCGATACGATTATTGTATCACCGAGGATAGCAAAACGTCTTTTAAAACCATTTAAAACTTTAATGCATTTTACGGTCTTAGCGCCTGAATTGTCTGTTACCTTTAAAATTGTTTGTTGTTGAATCATTCTTTTGCGTTTATAGCTCAATTGGATAGAGCGTTGGATTTCGGTCCCAAAGGTTATAGGTTCAAGTCCTATTAGACGTATTTTCTCACCTAGTCGTAAATATTTAAAATCATCTATAATAAAAGTATTTTTTTTTTAGAAAAGCGTATTCATATAAACTTTTTCTTTTATTAATAGTTATACCTGATTTGTTGGCTACGATTACTAACTCATTAACAAGTTTTTGATGCATTTTTGTTTCTTTTTTATTCCTTGTTTTAGTTAAAAAGAATTTTAATGCTAATGAAATTCGACTTTTGTTCTTTACAATATAAGGAAATTCTTTTAGCGGCGAACGCTTTCTTTTTTGCTTTAATTGTTTTACTTTTAATAAAGGGGTTATATTTATAAGTGCTCGGTTAATAGCTTTTTTATGACTTTTAACAAATGCTCTATAAAAGAGTTTGAGGCTTTTCAATCAAATTTTTTCGGAAATTGCACTTTTGCCTTCAATTAACATTTGACTAATTACTTTTTTATTCATGGCTTATTACTTATTCTTTCTTTTAGTACCATATTTGGAACGAGATGTCTTTCTTCCTTTTAGTCCACTAAAGTCGAGTTTACCCCGAACTATATGATATTTGATACCAGGCAAGTCTTTTACACGGCCGCCTCTTATGATAACTGTTGAGTATTCTTGTAATTTGTGACCTTCGCCTGGGATGTAAGCCATTACTTTTTTATTATTAGTCAAACGCAATTTGGCCAATTTTCTTAATGCTGAATTAGGTTTTTTCGGAGTTCGTAAAAAAATTTTAGTACATACTCCTTTCTTCTGCGGACAACCATCGAGTGCAGGTACTTTGTTTCGCATTCGTTTTTTTTTTCTTTTACTACGACATAATTGGTTTATAGTAGTCATTTGTTTTAAAAACTTTACCAAAAAAGGGACTTGAACCCTTACTCTTTTAAGAAAGAACTAGAACCTAAACCTAGTATGTCTACCAATTTCATCATTTTGGCGATTACGGGAACTCATTACTCGTTATCGGACTTGAACCGATACTTTTTATAAAAAAATCAGATTTTAAGTCTGACGTGTCTGCCAATTTCACCAAACGAGCTTTTTCTAAATATTCCACAATTTGATCTTTTAACACTAGGTGCACAAGTATTCGGACTTTTACTCACTCTATCTTTTTTTTATTATTTCAGCATTAGCCTAGTTATTCCAAATTTTATAGAAGTGAAAAAATTTAGAACTAAAAAAATAATAAAGAATACAAATTCTATTTCATCAATGAATTTAGATATCATCAACAATAAAAAGTTGATTGTTAACAGTTACAAACGATTTATGCAATAACTTGAAAAGGGAGTATAACTCAATTGGTAGAGTGTATGCTTTGCACGCATAAAGTTATCGGTTCGATTCCGATTGTTTCCAAATCAGCTTTAAAATCTGTAACTTTGATTTTCTTGTAAGTGCTCTTCAGGTTGGATTTGAACCAACGACCTCGTAGTTAACAGCCACTCGCTCTACCTTTGAGCTACTGAAGACAGAAATCCTTATAATAAAAAAATGAGTATACTTTCAACAAAGGCGCGACAATGAAAAGATACACTAATATTGCTCAATCTATAGCTGCCAGGTTTTTAATCTTAGATCATTTATGCTATATATGTCTTTTATTTTTTATAAAATTGAAGAAAGGAATTAAAGTCCACCCAAAAAGGATAATAACTTAAACAGTTTGTATACTTAATATCTTCTACCACTAAGATTTGAAATGTTCTATAGTTTATTAGAAAGTGTTTTGGAGGCAATGCTCAAATTTTTGTCTGTACAGCATTAAAACCAATAAACTTAGAAATATCTTTGCCAAACGTGATTAAATCTCCTTTTTTTAACAGGTAAGAATTGTGCTGAACAATTTTATTGTTAACGTATACTTTTTTATGTGAAATTAGCTGTCTTGCATTATTGAAGCTATACGAAAAATAGGTCCGACACAACGAAGTATCTAATCGACTTTCGAGTTTCTCAATAAATAGAACAGTAGCATGGGCATTTCTTTTTTTGAACTCACCTAGCGTTGATTTAACAATTCGCTTCAAATAGTTTTTTCGTAAGGTGCCATAATACAAGCTTAATCTTTGTTTATTCTGTAGGTTATCTTTAAATTTCCGATTAAAAAAATTTTTAAAATTAGACAGAAATTGTGATGTAGGGTCATAAAATTTTTGTTTTTTCAACTTTGAGAGCAAACGTTGAAAATTTTGCCATTTCCTTTTTTTGAACTTCATCAGTTTGTCTTTATTTTGAATATTTTTTTTTAATGGTAAGAATTTTTTATATAATGGCTTAGTACGCTGTTTTTTCATAAAATACATAAATATCTAAGTTTGGCTTAAAAACGTTTATAGACAAAAGAGTTCTAAAGCGTTAGAACGGGTGTTGTCTTAACTTTTTTCTTTTTTTTACCGGTGTTTTTTTTAATAAAGAATAAAATAGGAAAAAAAACGTTAGCTTTATATTTCTTTCAACAAAATTGAAATTACCCAACGTATGGTACGCTATTTTTAAACTGTTTAAAGAATTTCAATTAAAAGATATAATAGGAATCCCAGCTTTATAAAATTCATTAATTGTATTGGTTTCAACTTTTTGGTTAAACATAACAACTAATTGAGGTTTAGTTTTAATTGTTAATAAAAGCTTAAGACTTTTTGAAAAATTTCGTGATTCAATTAATTGCAAATAAGTTAAGATAGAAAAGCGGTTCCTCAAAACCCCACTCATTCACGATTTTTCTGAAATAAAATTATGATTGGTAAAGTGTAAAAGTTTCATTTGTCTCATTTTAGAAACAACAGGAAAACCTATAAATAAAATTTTGAAGTGCCACACATGATATTCAAAAATTATTTTTAATACCTGTTTTAAATAAGTCTCTATTTGTTCTAATATGTTATTTGAAAAATGTGCAACTTTAAAATGATGTTGATTAGAATATACTTGCAATTTTAATAAATTATATTTAAATAATTTATAATTTCGATTTCGAATTCTATTGGTTTTCATTCTTAAGCTTTTTTACCTTCTTTTAAAATAATTTTTTCTGTCGTGTATACTATCCCCTTTCCTTTATAGGGCTCTGGAGTTTTAAAGGATCTGACTAATGCTGCAATTTGAGTGACAAATCAGTACGAATTTCCTATAATAAAAAGTTTGTTAGCTTTTAAACAAAAAATCTCCAAATTTTTCGGGACTTTAAAGTAAACATGATGACTATACCCCAATTTAAAATGTAATAAAGTCAGTCGATCTATGTTCAACGTAGATACGCGAAAACCTACGCCAACAATAGTTAGCTTTTTGCAAAAAAGAACAGAAATATCCAAAAGCATTTGTTTTAACAAAATAACTTGAGTGCTCTGCACGGCTTTTAACTTTTTTTTTTCATTATTTGATATATTCAAGAAAGGCTCTCGAGTGATTTTGATTATTCTATTCTTTTCTTCAATAATGATTTTAGTTTTTAATATCAATGCTTTTTGTACAAAAGTATTTACAAACATAATTACGTGATTAGTATCACAGTAATACAGGTTTACATTTTTCGGAATTTTGATTATATATCTTTTTGAAATTAAATTCACCTCTATCTAATTATAAATAAGGGTTTCCCTCCTATTTGATTTTTTTTACACTCATGAACTGTTTTTAAGCCTTTCGATGTAGTTAATATAATAAAGCTTTTTTTCGAATCAAGCTTTCATAATTGTGAAACTGAGTAATATATTTGACGACTAGGTTTACAAACAAACTTTATTGAATTTATTACAGGATTTTTGTTCTTGTATTTTAAGAAAATCTTTAATAAATTTGAATCTGAGGTAGAAATTTTATAACCTAAAATAAAACCTTCGTCTCAAAGGATATTTAAAAAAGCGATAGTTACTGTCGTTTTTGGTTGGTAGATAAAATTTCGGTGAGAAATCTGACTATTTCTCAGATTAGCTGGTATATTTCATAAAGTATTTTTCATAACAGAGTTTTACTGTGTTTAGAGACAGGCTTGAACTGCCGACACAAGGATTTTCAGTCCTTTGCTCTACCGACTGAGCTATCTAAACAGATAGAAAGACTTTTTAACAAAATCTCACCTCGAATATCTAACAAACTTAAAGATGTATGTATAATCGCGTTTGATAATCGCGAATGTGGGCGACTTACACAAATTAACTTTTTTTCTATTTTTTTTTGACTAGAAAAAAAGTTAATTTTCCTTGATCACTTCACTTGCGATTTAAAAAATTTCGGTGCGCTAAACTTATCATAATCAATTTTTGACAATAAAATAGAGCGTTTCACTCTATTTTGTATACGAAATTGGGTTTTTATTTGAATATCAGGGAACAAGGTCATTTCGATTGTTTTTCAAAGTACCAAAAATTTAGTAATTTGGGGCACACGAATTTTCAATTTTTTACTGTGTATATTATACTCAAATTGTTCTTGAGACGTTTTATTAACATGCGGTGACTGCAATGTAGAAAAAAAAGAAAATTTCTTCTTTCGTTGTGCTTGTATGCTCTGAAACTTTATTTTCATAGCTTGATTTTTTTTAAGTTTGTAAAAAAGTTTTAAGAAATTTGTTAATGAGTTTAAATTTTTTGAATAGATAAATATAATAATAAACATAAATTTTATGATTTTTAACCTTAATAAGGCTATTTAAGTCAAAAAGGAGTATACAAGATAATTCAGTTTTTGTTAACATTTCGTGAAACTTCAGATCAAACTAAAAACGTTTAACGGAATTTAGATGCTGTTTTAGCATTAGTATGTGTACGCTGCCCTCTAATAGGCAAGCCACGTAATTTTCGAATTCCTCTATACGCTTTAATTTGAACTAGTTTTTTTGCTAATAGAATTTTCTCTTTCTTTAGATTAGTATTTATCAATAAACTTAAATTTTCTATAAATTTGATTAATTTTATGATCTGGTCAGGCGTTAATTTCGACAATTTACAATTGTATGAGAGACCTAACTTTTTGCAAATCAGAAAGGATTGAAATTGACCAATTCCTAATATGTTGGTTAAAGAGAAATAAACTGATTTATTTTCTGATAAATTTGTTTCTAGAATATATATCATTTATAGTTTACTGATACGTATAATTTCTACTAACATATTAATGCTCATATGCATTGAGTTTAAAAAAATCTCAGGATATAATCCAATAGCAATTGTTCCAGAAATTAGTGGCAAAAATATAACTATTTCTCGCTGGTTAAGATCAATAAAATTTCTTAAATATTGAATCTTTAAATTACCGTAGGAAATTCTATTAAATAACCATAATGAATAACAACCACCGATAATCATACTAGTTGCACTAATAAAGGTGGCAGTAGAGTTCGTTTTAAAAGAACCCGCTAGTATTAAAAATTCACCTACAAAATTTCCCGTGCCAGGTAATCCAATGTTTGACATTGTGAAGAACAGGAAAACAAAAGTATACAGAGGCATAGTATGTACTAACCCTCCATAATACTTAACCATTCGGGTATGATGTCTTTCATACACTATCCCAATAACAACAAATAGAGCACTTGCAACAAAGCCGTGGCTTAAACTTTGTAATATGGCTCCTTCCAACCCAATCGTATTAAAACTGAAAAGACCCACCATAACGAGATTCATATGTGCTACGGAAGTATACGCTATGATTCTTTTAAAATCTGTTTGACGAATCGCAGTAAAAGAAGTATAGACGATACCGACAATCGCTAAAAGGTACACGATGGGCGTAAAGTAAAAAGAGGCTTCTGGAAACAATGGAAACGAAAAGCGAATAAAGCCATAGGTCCCTAGTTTTAATAATACTCCAGCAAGGATAACTGAACCTGCGGTTGGAGCTTCGACGTGCGCTTCGGGTAATCATAAATGAACAGGAACCATTGGAACTTTAGTTGCAAAAGAGCCAAAAAAAGAAACTCATAAAAATTTTTGCTCCGTCTTAGAAAAAATGAAGGTTAGCAAAACTTCATAATTAGTAGTTCCTACTTGGTAGAAAATATATAAAATAGATAATAACATTAACACAGAGCCAAGCAATGTATATAAGAAGAAAAAATAAGCAGCTCGAATTTTTCTTTCTCTAGAACCTCAAACACCAACAATCAAATACATCGGGATTAAAACACTTTCAAAAAATATATAAAATAAAAATAAATCTAAGATAGAAAAAACTCCTATTAAAAAAAATTCCATGACTAAAAAAGCGATTAAAAATTCTTTTATATTTATGATAATACTAGTTCAACTTATTAATATACATAAAAAGATTAATAAAGTCGTCAAAATTATAAAAAAAAGTGAAATGCCGTCAATCCCTAAACTGAAATTTAAATTTAAGAAAGGAATTCATAACAATTTACTTACGAATTGGAAAGAACCTACAGACTTATTAAAAAAAACTCATAAAAATAAGGAAATGGAATATAAAAAACAAGACACATTTAAAGCTATGGATTTTAATAATAAATGATTTGAAGCGGGCACAAATAATAGAAGAAAAACGCCAAGTAAAGGTAATACCATCATAAATACAAGTAAACTTGTCATATTGAATAAAAAAAAGTCTAACATTAACATTTTATAGGACTTGAACCTATGTCCGCCAGCTTAGAAGGCTGTTGCTCTATCCAACTGAGCTAAAAATGCTAAAAGGGAAGGCTAAAATCGGACTCGAACCGATATTAAAAGATTTGCAATCTCATACATTAACCAAATTATGTTATATAGCCCCAACGCAATGGTACAGCAAACACTCACCCGCTTGAGCACTTTTAATCTAAAAAGGTTTTTTATCCAAAGATCTTGGCAGGCGCTAGAAAATTTAGTGGTTTGTAGCATCATTTTAAACCACCAGCGACGAGATGATTAAACATATACTCAATGTGCAATATTCCTAACTACTCTAATCTATCGAAGATTAGCCAGATACATTGTTATATTTTACGTTTTATCATTGCTTCGCCAATAATACCTAAACCCATAAATAAAATTGATGTTGAGGATGTTTTTAACCTCCTTCGAATAATACATTGTCGAACGACTTTATTCGCATATCTGGTTAATTGTGTTTTTTCGTTTTCTTTTGGTGAAATATTACGAGTACAGTTTTTACGATTGAATATTGTAGTCCGTTAAAATAAAAAATTTAAAATATAGTGCATAATTCAAAAACAGATATAATTAACCTGTTTAGAAACGATTTGTAATACAATTACGAAAATAAAATTAAATCTAATTTAACTCTAATTTTGTCATTATATAATGGTGGAATTGTATTGTCGGTAATGATACGATAACAATCGGCATGAAACCGTGATTTACACCACAGATTTCACTACATTGACCAAAAAATATACCAATACGTTTAATAAATAAATTTACTTGATTCAATCTGCCTGGGCACGCATCAACTTTTAAACCAAACGATGGAATTGTTCAACTGTGTAATACATCCGCCGCACTAACCAATAATCGTAGATGCGTATTTGTTGGTAAAATAACTCTTTTGTTAGTTTCTAACAATCTGAAATATCCTTGTTTAGTTGTCGGTAGTCCATCTAGAGCCATCATATAACAAACATATTTTAAACTTTGTTCTTGTTTTTGACACGAGTTAAATTCCGAAATCTCATAACTCCAAAATCATTGGTGGCCTAAAATTTTTAAAGTTAACTCTGGTTCTGAGATCTCGTCCATAGCATATAATAAAGTGAAAGAAGGTGTAGACAAAATTAAAAGTATTACGGCTGGGACAGACGTTCAAACGATTTCTAATTCTTTTGAGTGAACAAATTTTGAGCTGAATTTATTGTTATACTCTATAAAATAATGTAGAGTATAAAATAGTAGTCAACCCACAAATAAAACAATAACTGTTAATAAGAATAATAAATGTTTGTTGAAAATTAAAATACCTTCCATAGTAATACTTGCAGGGTCAGATAAATAAGTTTGCCAAAGAGCTGGAGTATCGCAATGTGTTATAAAAACCATTTTTTTGTTAATGCAATTCATTTCGGATTAATTATAATTCACAGTGCTTGAATTTTTACCAAATGAAAAAGCATCGAATACAACATAGAAAAAAAACAGAGAAGATATAGCAGAAACATACGAACCTCATGACGCAATTTTATTAAATACAAAATACGCATCAGGATAATCTGGAATTCTTCTTGGCATACCTGCAACGCCTAAAAAATGCATCGGAAAAAAGGTTAAGTTTACTCCAACGAAAAAACTTCAAAAATGAATTTTTCCTAAGATTTCTGAATAACGAACGCCGGTAATTTTTTCAAATCAAAAATAAAGCCCTCCAAGCATAGAAAAAACAGCCCCCATTGAAAGCACATAATGAAAATGCGCAACCACATAGTAAGTATCGTGTAAAGCGATATCTATACCAGAGTTAGCAAGAACAACTCCAGTTACACCACCTACAGTAAATAAAAAAATAAAACCCACTGCAAACAGACCCGGTGTTCTTAAGTCTATAGATCCTCCTCATAAAGTTGCAAGTCAACTGAATATTTTAATTCCTGTAGGGACAGCAATTATCATTGTGGCAGCCGTAAAATAAGCTCTAGTATCTATGTCTAGACCTACCGTAAACATATGATGTGCTCATACAATAAAACCTAAAACCCCAATAGAAAACATAGCATAAACCATTCCAAGGTAACCAAAAATAGGTTTTTTTGCCGTACTAACTACAATGTGACTAATAATCCCAAACCCAGGCAAAATCAAGATATAAACTTCTGGGTGCCCAAAAAATCAAAAAAGGTGTTGAAATAAAACAGGGTCCCCGCCGCCTGCAGGATCAAAAAAAGTAGTATTAAAATTTCGATCTGTTAACAACATTGTAATTGCGCCTGCTAAAACAGGTAAAGACAACAGTAATAAAAATGCTGTAATTAAAACAGCCCATACAAATAAGGGCAGGTTGTGAAAAGATAAACTTTTTACTCGCATATTAAAAATTGTACAAATAAAATTAATAGCACCTAAAATAGACGATGCGCCTGATAAATGTAAACTAAATATAGCTAAATCGACAGAGCCACCTGAATGAGCTGTCGCACTCGACAGCGGTGGGTAAATGGTTCATCCGGTACCTACTCCAGCCTCTGTTAACATAGACGCAAATAATAATAGTAATGATGGTGGCAATAATCAAAAACTAATATTATTCATTCTTGGGAAGGCCATGTCTGGTGCACCAATCATTAAAGGCACAAATCAGTTACCAAAACCCCCAATTAATGTCGGCATTACCATGAAAAAAATCATTAATATGGCATGGCCTGTTACAATCACGTTGTACAAATGGTGGTTCGACTCTAAAAAAAGACTACTAGGTTGAGCTAAAGTTATTCTAATATATAAAGATAAAGCAGTTCCGGCAACACCTGAAATTGCTCCAAATATTAAATACAAAGTTCCGATATCTTTGTGATTAGTTGAAAAAAGTCAACGAGTTACAAATTTATAAATAGGATTTAGTTCTGACTTATGAATTATCATGTTTATACGTTTTATTTCTTTCTTAAAATATTTATTATCAAATCCAAACAAACTTCGTGGCTTTATATATACGGCCTAAAATAAATACAGGCCGTACACCCTCGACGGGCACGATGTACTTAAGTCTTTATGTGTCAAATATAATAATATTTGTTGTTGATACAGAATAATCGTTATTTAAACAGCAGGTCGGCGCATAAAAAAACTCAATGCAAAAAACAAGATAAACACCTTGAAATCTAGGTAATTGCCTGACAATACTCAAAATTGTCTTATTCCTAAAATTAATGTAATACTTGTCAACATTACAAAAGTATAGTGGTACAAATATCCTGTTTGTAACTTAGAAAGATATGAAGCTTTTTTTGTTATAAAAGATGATAATCCCATCGGCCCAAAAATTTCAATAATTCCTCTGTCAATAGTTTTATATGTTATTGTATAACTAATAGTGAAGAAAAACTGACTAATATACTCATTATAAATTTTGTCAAAAAACCATTTTTTATTGAAAAAGCTATATAGCTTTTTGCCTGATATAGACATTTTTAGTTGAACTAATAATTTACTACCCAATAGATAAAGTAAAAACGAAGATAATACTCCAAATAAACTTAAGATTACAGGTAATATTTTATAGATATGAGTAATAAATTCTGCATCTACGCGGTTCATATTTTCAGGACTCGTAAATATAGCATTTCCTCAAAAATCACTCCCAAAACCAATAATCATATCTTTAGCATAAAATCCAATTAGCACACTAGGAATAACCAAAAGAAATAGAGAAATGGATATTTGATATGAAGAATCATAAGCAGAACAAATCACCGTTTTATAACCGTTTGGTGTTGACAAGAAAGTTAAATAAAGCAATCGTGTGGAGTAAAAAGCAGTAAAAAAGGCGCCTAAACTACCTAAAATATAACTGAAATGGCCTTCTGGGGTATATTTTCCATAAGCAACTTCAAGAATCACATCCTTTGAGTAAAACCCCGTTAAAAAAGGAAAGCCGATAAGAGCTAGCGAGCCGATGACCATCATAGAATACGTAAATGGCACCAACTTTTTTAACCCCCCCATTTTACGCATATCCTGCTCATCGGCTACCGCGTGAATAATAGAACCAGCACCTAAGAAAAGCAACGCTTTGAAAAAAGCATGATTGATTAAATGGAAAACACCAACAGAATAGTTAGACAATCCACAAGCAAACACCATATAACCTAGTTGGCTACAAGTGGAGTATGCAATCACTCGTTTTAAATCATTTTGCAATAATCCAACAGTGGCCGCAAAGAATGCAGTGCAGGCACCTATAATTGTGACGATACTAAGCATACTAGATGTATATTCAAATAAAGGAGAAGTACGGGCGATCAAAAATACTCCAGCGGTTACCATCGTCGCGGCGTGAATCAAAGCAGAAACAGGCGTAGGACCTTCCATAGCGTCAGGTAACCAAGTATGCAAACCTAACTGTGCCGATTTTCCTATTGCACCTATAAATAAGAAAAAACATATAATCGAAATTAAGTCGAAATCAAAGCTTAAAAAATTGTAGATCTTACTACTAAAAATTGGGGTTGTCGCAAATATGGTAGCATAGTCTACAGCTTTATATTCTACAAAAATTATCAAAATTCCAATGACCAATCCAAAGTCTCCAATTCGATTTAGAATCATTGCTTTTATAGCTGCTTTGTTTGCCTGTATTCGAGTAAACCAGAAGTTAATCAATAAGTAAGAACAAAGACCTACCCCTTCTCATCCAACAAACATTTGTATAAAATTATCAGCAGTAACTAAAATTAACATAAAAAAGGTGAAAAGCGATAAATAAGACATGAATCTTGGAAGATGGGGATCATATGCCATGTATTCTGTTGAGTAGAGATGGACTATCGAAGAAACAAACGTAACAACACAGCACATAACAACTGTCAACGAATCAAAAAGAAAACCTCAATCTACATTTAACATTTCAGAATTAATTCAAGGTCCAAGTTTTAAGTATACACAACAATTTAAAAGTGATACTTCATAAAAAGCGAAAAGAGATATAAAGAAAGCAAGTAATAAGCAACTTACGGTAATATTAGATGCCCCGAAAGGGCCGAGTTTTCGACCGAATAACCCAGCACAAAAAGACCCAATTAATGGTAAAAAAATCAATAATAAATACATGAGAAGTTTTTGAGTAATCAACTTAAAAACTTAAAACAAAGTGATATGGCGTTACCAATACCTACAAAAAAGTTCAGGACTGTTTAAAACACGGTTTGCAATTCGATGCTAAAAAAACAAAATTTGAGGTAATAATAAATTTGAACTATTGACTTTTTCGTTGTCAGCAAAATACTCTACCACTTAAGTTAATTACCTAAATTAGAGCACTACTTTAACTACCGCATTAAACGCTTGTTATAGATAATAGTATAACTATTTTATGTGATATTAAATATACTAACGTTGGGTTTATGAATAAAAAAAGTAAAAAATAAAACAAATAAACTATTAATATCGAAATATTTGACTTAATAGGGTGATAAAGTTTTCCTGTGATCGAGCTTTCAAAATACATAATTTTTATTATTCGAATATAATAAAAAGTAGAAATTACACTGCACAAAATACTTATTATTGCGACAAAATACATAGATGCTTCGATTGATGCTAAAAAAATACCAATCTTCACTAGAAATCCAACCATTGGTGGCATTCCTGCTATAGATAGTAAAACTGTACTGAAAAATAAAGCTAACATATTATTAGCTTTACTTAAAGAATTTAAATCTGTTAAGTCTTTATTTTGTTTTTTACTGTAATTATATTTCAACCGGAGTACTAAAAATATAGACCAAGTACACAATCCTGCAATCATATATAAAAAAAGATAACAAAGCACTGTTTGCATTCCTTCAAAAGTTCCGGCACTAAAAGCAATTAGAGTGTAACCCATATGACTTACAGAACTGTACGCTAAAAGACTTTTTAATCTTTTTTGTTCTACCCCCCCGAAAGAGCCCACAATTACGCTTAAGATAGCCAAAACAACAATATAGTACCGTCATTTAGTCACATGCTCTAAAAGATTTGAATAAAAAATTCGGATTAATAAAACAAAGATTGCCAGCTTCGGTACTACCGCAAAGAAGAATGTGGAACTAGAAGGAGATTCTTCGTAAACATCAAGCGACCATAAATGAAAAGGCGCAACAGCTAATTTAAACAAAAGACTTACAAAAATAAAGACTAAAGCAAACTGCATTAAACTTCCATCTAATAAAATACATCGGGTAAAAATGAAGGTTGCAGGTGTGGTTATGTTCCCCTGCTCCGTGTATACACCAGAAAATAAGTTCTTCAAATCTTCAAAATTTACAGTACCGCTGATACCGTACAAAATAGAGGATCCAAATAAAAATAAACTAGATGAGAAAGCACCTAAAATGAAATACTTCAAACCAGCATCTACAGAAAATGCTGAATCTTTTTTCATCGCTGCCATTACATAAAAAGATAAACTTTGTAATTCAATAGATAGGTATGCCGTAATTAAGTCGTTTGAAGAACATACGAGAAAAATACCTAACAAAGCAAATAAAATTAAAATACTATATTCAAAATAATTAATTTTTTGTATAGTTATGTAGCGTTGAATCATCAGAAAACAAAAAATCGACATCGCAGCTATCCAAATTTTAGATGAAAAACTTAAAAAATCAACAATAATACCGTTATTAAAAATTTGAAAATCACTACACTCAACAGCATTATTCAACAATAGAAAACAAAACATACTAATACTTAAAACACTTAGATACAGAACGGAATTCTGAATCAGTAAATACCCAGTGTTAACTGATATAACAGTTCCATGAATGATCAAATAAATTATAGAAATACCCAAAAAAAGTTCAGGTAGTAGTTGTATTTCCTTGAATATTAACATTTATATATTACTTGAAAATTAATTTTCAATAATTTAGTTATTTTTAAACAGTAGACATACATGATTGGCTTTCTTCGCTAAAAAACATGATATTGGATACAAATGTGTCCCAACAAAAAAGCTCCAATTGAGCTCGGACATTGGACTTCTAATCATAAGCGTAAGATCCAGCAGATGAGTTCTAAACGAGCGGTACACCGTAACACGTTATAAAAATTATTTTTTTATCAATCTAAATTAGTAAACAAATAGAACGGATTCGTAAGTACGAGAAAGTTGCTTAAAAGTCACTTGAGTTTTAGCCGTTTCAATAGACCTAACCAAAACTAAAGTTACTGGCCCGATTGTTGCTAATAATAAAATATTTCCTGCTAATAAAAATTGAATAACATAATCTGTATACAGCAAATGGCCAATTGAGATAATTTCCGTAAAATAGTCTAGTTTGTGCTGTCAGTTTGAGTAGCCATTTGATAAAAAATCAGCACTATAAGGATTAATCGATTCGAAAATAGTCGGAACTACTATTAAAATTTCACTTAAAAAAACAATACCTAAAAAGCTACCAAACGGAAAGTATTTTAACGAATCCTTTGCTAAGTAAATTGTTTTTATATCTAGCATCATCACTACAAACAAGAATAAAACAGCAATAGCGCCCACATATATCAGAATAAAGATCAGTGAAATGTACTCACACTCTAATAAAAATAAAACACTGGATGAAGAAACAAAACTTAAGACCAAGAATAAAACAGAATAAATTGAATTTTGACTAAAAATGATCATCGAAGAGCTTACAAGCAATACAAAAGAGAAAAAATAAAAAAATGAATTAATTATCATACAGTTTAAATTTAAACAATGAAAAAGGGATTCGAACCCTAAACACTAAAATTTGAAATTTTAGTGTTCCCCTGTTGAAATTTTCATTTGTTCCAGCTACACGTTCCCGTACAGCTACCTTGTTACGACTTCATCCAAATTGCTAATTTTTCAATGAACTAACGTTTTTCTATTTAAAAAAAAACAGAAAAGAAGTTAATTTTTAAGTAAAATTAACTTTCTGCATGTGACGGGCGGTGTGTACAAAGCCAAGGTACGTATTCACCGCAACGTTCTGATTTGCGATTACTTGTGATTCCACCTTCATGTAAACGAGTTGCAGTTTACAATCCGAACTAAGAAAAATTTTAAAGATTAACTAAAAGGTTTTTTTGTTACTTTTTGTCATTTTCATTGTAGCACGTGTGTAGCCCAACCCATGAGGGCCACAGTGACTTGACTTAATTCTTACCTTCCTTTGAAATTTTATTTTTAGCTTCACAGTCTTTTTAAAGCAGAATTTTTAAAATCACCTTGTGTTTTATCCAAAACGAATACTAAACCCGTCAAAGAATAAGCTGACTTTAAAAATAAAAAGTAAATTCTTAAAAATAAGAGTTGCGCTCGTTAAAAGGAATGAACCAAACATCTCACGACACGAGCTGACGACAGTCGTGCAACACCTGTATGGAAAATAAATTAATTTTTTGATTAATAATAAAAAAAGAGTTTTAATTCGAATTTTTTTCAATATGTCAAGGGTTGGTAAGGTTTTGCGCGGATTATCGCATTAAACCACATGCTCCACCACTCGTTGTAGGCTCCCGTCAATTCCTTTGAGTTCCAATCTTGCGATCATACTCCTCAGGCGGAATGCTTATAGCGTTAGCTTAAAAAATCTAAGAGTCTTCTTAAATTACAGCACTCAGAATTTACAGTGTAGACTACCAAGGTATCTAATCTTGTTCGCTCCCTACACTTTCGTCCCTCAATGTCAGTTTGTACTAAAAAGCCGCTTTCGCTAATGATATTCCTTCGTGTATTTTTGGAATTTACTCCTTAACACGAAATTCTGCTTTTCTGTATTTAACTCGAGTAAAACAGTATTTTATCTTTTTTTAAAGTTAAGCTTTAAATTTTAAGATATAACTTATATTACAATCTACGGACACTATACGCCCAGTAATTACGGATAACGCTTGCCCCTCCCGTATTACCGCGGCTGCTGGCACGAGATTAGCCGGGACTAAAACTTTTTTAATTAACGTCATTATCATTTTTAACGAAAGAACTTTACAACCAAAAATTAGCCGTCAATCATTCACATAATATTGCTGGATCAAACTTCCGTTCATTGTCCAATATTCCTCACTGCTGGCCAAAAATAGCCTGGACCTTATCTCAGTTCCAGTGTGGTTGTACGTCCTCTAAGACCAACTAAAGATCAAAGGCTTGGTAAACTGTTATTTCTACCAACAACCTAATCTTACACAAACTCATCTTTTAACGCCCTATAACTAATTGAAATATCAATATATAAAGCTTTTTAACGTAAATTTATTATTCAATATTACTATAAAATACCTAGTAAGTTTGCCCTACAAAAATTCAAAATTTTTGTAGGTATAGTTTATTTTGAATTAAAAGGTAGATTTTTATTTTAAACTTTGTCATCTAACACTTGAGATTAGTTTCGTCATTACGTCAAAGTATTACATTGGATAAACCGACTTATCAAATATAAAAAAAATAAAAAATTGCGTATTCCTCACCCGTTCGCTACGACAAAATTTCGTACAACTCGCATGTGTAAAGCATATTATTAGCGTTCACCCTGAGCCAGGATCAAACTCATTTAAAATTGTTTGAAATTATTTAAAAAATTTCAAACTTATTTGTCTTTAAATCTTAAATTAACATAGCAGATACTTATTGGGGAAAAAATTATTAAATCTTAAACAATTTAAATTTTAGTGTTTATTAGCTAAAAATTTTACAACTCTTACACATTAAACCTATCACGTAATAATCTTTTACGACTTTTAAAAAATTTTTTTTGAGGCTAGTTTCTTGTTTAGATGCTTTCAGCAATTATCTATTACAAATATAGCTACTCGACAATGCTATTTTAATAACAATCGATTCACCAGAGATTTACTTTTCCCGGTCCTCTCGTACTAGGGTTTACTCCTCTCAATTTTTAACACCCACGGTAGATAGGGACCAAACTGTTTTACAACGTTCTAAACTCAGATCATGTACCGCCTTTCTTGGCGAACAGCCAAACCCTTGGAACCACTTACAGCTCCAGGATGCGATAATGTTATGGTCGAGCGAATGTTACCAATCAACCCTCCAATTCAAAACCGTACATGAATGTCTCCATTCATACGGCTCCTCTCAAGCATTAATTTTGTTTCTAATCCTTTTTATTATTCTTGGTCGAGTGTATTTGGTCATGACAATGGAGAGATTACGCCTCCTTGCGGAGTTCCCGCCTCATTACCTTCACTGGACTCGTCATCCGAATGAGACATAATGCCGGCTTTTAACCAGGCTATTATTTGTCCCTTAAACTTTTTGCTAGTATTTAGTTTCTTTATTAAATACGTATGATCAAATCAGCATCAAGAAACTACTTTACACCTCCTTAGAGTTGTCAAGCAATACACCACTTAATGTCGAATGTGTTATACCCAGGTCTAAAACCGTAAGAATTGGTTTCAAATCGGGCTTTCCATTCAGGTTCTAGCACAATTTTCATTAGCATTTGTTTGGCTCTATCGTTCATCGTAGGGATTTCTCATGGACGTAAATTACCATCAAGTTTCAATATCAAAGCCCTACGAATTTTAGACGCTTTACCATACCTCACTAAGTTAAGGGTAATTTTTACTCTTTGCTCGGAAGAGAGTTTTGAGAGATTATCTACGCTCACCGTTGCTTTATCTCTATTACCGTGACTTAGTATTCGAACAGCCAAAAAACAAGCTTCTTCAAATTTTACCAGTTTGTGTTGATAATGTCGGACTAGACCAATTTCATTAGTTTTAGAGTGGCAATAAATTTTATACTACAGGTCAGATATAAAAGTCTGGATATTACCCCACGGGATTGTTTTCCAATTTTTATATTTTTTCATAAATTATACCTAACAACAGAAGTTATTTATAACCTTTAGTAGATCTAGCCACTTACTTAAGTTTGCACGTCAGCATATACACCGCATTACCAATGTCATTGGCTTCTTACAAAATCCCTCTACATATAAGCTTATAGTAGGTCCCACCAAATTAGTTTGGAGCCTATACATAGTTACTTCGTTCCAATTTTTTCATCAAGATATAAGCCTCTCTCCTGCTATGCACCGGAACATCAACTCCTAGCCTTCTCTGTTGTACGTTCAGACTTGATAAGTGTTCATCCCTTTATTTAGGGCTCTGGGCGTCGTTCAACTTCATATCATGACCCAAAGTTCCTCGTGACGGCACTTTAACACACAGATTCGCTTTCGCTAGACTTGCTTATATTATTCTCATAAATAACTTCGGCGATATGTGCCTAAATTATAAACTTTTAGCCCTGCTTACTACACACGTACTTCCTAAAATACATGTCTAGTAGGGAAATCCACGTAATAACTCGTGGTGTCTATGATCAGTATCCGTTGGAGTAGGATACGTAGGTATTAATCCCACCTGAAAAAATTAGTTGTCAATATTTCTTTTTTCATTAACTATATTTCAATAATTAACAAAAGGGTGAATATCGCAGTTTTACAACAGTATTTATCTCTGTCTTTACACTAACGAATCGCACCCAACATCGAGGTGCCAAACCACTCCATCGATAGGGTCTCTAAAGAATGATTAGCCTGTTATCCCTGGCGTACCTTTTATCCGTTGAGCGATGACCTTTTCCACACAGAGTCATCGGATCACTATAACCGATTTTCATCCCTGTTCGATCTGTCAATCTTTCAGTCAAGCAAACAATATACTATTATGCTCTTCAATTGGTTTTTTCAATTTGAGCTTGCCTTCGTACGCCTCCGTTACTTTTTAGGAGGCGACCGCCCCAGTCAAACTACCCATTATAAACTGTTTTAAAATTATGAGTAACAAAAGTTTTTAAGGGTGGTATTTCATTTGTGTTTAGGCAAATAGCTTGCGTTATGGCCTAATAAAAACTTACCACGTATACTACACAAAAAAAGTTTTATTACAATTTATAACTATAGTAAAGGTGCACAGGGTCTTTCCGTCTAGCCGCAGGTAGTCTGCATCTTCACAGACATTTCAATTTCACTGAGATTGTATTGGAGACAGTAGGACAGTCGTTACGCCATTCATGCGGGACACCAATTAAATGCCAAGGAATTTCGCTACCTTTGGACCGTCAGAGTTACAGCCGCCGTTTACTGGGGGTTACAGTCAAAGCCAAAACTTTTTCTATTAAACTTGCAGCACCGGGCAGGCGTCAGTCTCTATACTTCTTTTTTCAAATTCGCAGAGACCTGTGATTGTGATAGGTAAGCTCTCTCAAGCTTTCCCCCACTTTAAACCGTACGTGCGACTTTCACCGCATACGGCTTGAGCCATCCAATATGGTTTGGAAAATATACTACTAACTTATAATATTATTTTCTCGCCATATCGCTCTAAAGTATTCGTTTTTACCACAGTTTGATGTGGCTTTACGAACCGCAAGATATCTAGCAAAAAAACTTATAGCTAACGTATGTTGAGCTAGAAGTACATCATTATGATCTCTTTCTTTATGAGCTTTTAAAATTTTATACTGTAGGGCCGCGAGTTTTTCATTTGCTCGAGCTTATTCTATATCATCCTAATTTTTAGCAATTTTTAGTCTGGTAAAATTTTTTCTACAATTTTTATACAACAGTATTATTTATTAAATAGGATTAGCCGTTTGTAAGTCAGCATCTTTTCAGATTAGATCCTTTGATCTTATCCAGATCCATTACAGATTCGGCATTCGCTTTTTACAAACTCTTCTACCTCCATTTCGATATACTTCTTTGCAGTAGTACCTCCTTCTTATCAAGTTAGGGAAAATAGAGGCTTACCCAGTTCTTAACAAAATACAATTTACGATTACTTAGGTTCCATGCTCTACCCCGGAAGAAGTATGTCCAATCGTACACCATATAAAAAGAATAGCGTACCTTCTTCAATTATCTCGTATCAAGACAGATTCGAGAGTCTGTTTTCACGAGGCCTAATAATGCATAGTTTACTTTCGTTAACCTTATAATCTAACCTAGCAATTAGCTGTCATCTGTCTTAAGCGCTAATTTGCATTGTTTTTGCAGCTTCACACCTCATCGTTGCCAATAACGCATGTGCAAATTGGTTCTCTCCTGATTGGATAGGCGACATCATTTCAGATGTATTACTTTGTTAAGCTTTTCTGGTCGCACTTTTTATTAAACAGTCGCTGTCCTCGATTTTGTGACAGCTTTTTTAGGCTTAAACCTAAAAAAGCTACTCCTTATCCCGAAGTTACGGAGTCATTTTGCCGAGTTCCTTCAATACAATTGACTCAAGCACCTTAATTTACTAAATATGTTCACCTGTGTCGGTTTAGAGTACGGTATTATTTTAAGCTATTTCCTGAAAATACTAAAAAACTCTTAATAAATTATTAAAAATTAGGTTTGTATTTTGTCACTTTAAAATATAATAACAACTTATTACCCATCGATTAGAACTTTCGTTGTTATCTTAGGGACCGATTGACATTAAGGAGGATTAGCCTTTCCTTATAAACCTTGAACTTAAGGTGACGCAGTTTGTTATCACTTAACCGTTTTTCGCTACTCATATCAATATTTTCATTTTTGATTTTTTCAATTTATATAACTATAAATCTTCTCGAAAATACAAAACGTTCTGCTACCATTTAAAGCAAACTAATTTATAATTAGAATAAATTAGTCTGCTTAGAATTTATTGTTTCGGCAAGTAATTTTAGTCCCTATACATTTTCGATGCTAAAAAGCTAAACTAATGAGGTGTTACGCTTTCTTGAAAAGATGGCTGCTTCCAAGCCTACCTTTAAGCTATTAACATTTTTTTACTTTCTTTTTCACTTAATTACTTTTGAGGGCCTTAACAAATAATGTGGGCTGTTTCCCTTTTGACTATGAATCTTAGCACTCATAGTCTGTCTGTTTAAAATCTTTTGAATTTTATATTTGGAGTTTCATTAAATGCAGTAAAACTTTACGTCCCCTTTATTTATCGAGTGCTCTACCTTAAAATAAAGAATTTTAAACGCTCTACTTACATAGATTTCGCAGAAAACCAGCTATCTCTAAGTTTGATTGGCCTTTCACCCCTAACCACAAGTCATCTCAGTATTTTTCGACATACACGAGTTCGGCCCTTCAATAAGCGGTAACGCTTTAAATTCAGCCTGCTCATGATTAGATCACTTAGTTTCGGGTCTTATATCAAAGACTAATTATGTAAGCGCAATTTAAAACTTAGTTTTTTTTAGCCTACACTTTATACTGTTTAAGCTTGCCATTGATATAAACTCATTGATTCATTATGCAAAAGGAACGCTGTCACTTTTTAAATAAGTTACAACGGATTATCAACATTAAATTTCAAGTTCTTTTCAGATCTTTTTCACCTTTCCCTTACGGTACTTTTTCACTATCAATCATTAATATTTTCTAGACTTTGAGGGTGGTCCCCCAATATTTAGATAACACATGACATGTGTCATCTTACTTTATAACTTAAAAATTTAAAATACGTTTTACAGGACTGCATGATTTTAAATTTATGCTACCTTCTATGGTTTGTGAGACTTAAACATATTATCAATGACTTTTAAGCGTAATCTATGCCGCTTTTGCTCGCCACTACTCACGGTCTCTCGGTTGATTTTTTATCTAGTTACTTAGATGGTTCAGTTTACTAGCTGGAAAAAATTTCAATTGTTTTTCAATCAAAATTTGTTTAAATTTTTTAAAACTCTTTTATGATTAGAAAAAGTATAGGCGAAAATTATTCGCTATAACATTTCGTTTTACAAACGTTCTTTATCTTATTAACGTTGAGGTATCCATTTAATGTATTGAAAAGATTCAATTAAAAGGCGAATAATGGGATTTGAACCCATGTCATCTAGAATCACAATCTAGCACTCTAACCGAACTGAGTTATATTCGCCAAAATTTAAATAACTTAATGTAAATTGATAGCATCATTAAGATAAATACAGGTTAAAATAGTGAAAACGTATGCTTGAATCAAAGCTACTCCTAATTCCAAGCCCATTAACAAAATTAAAATTAACAACGGTATGATATGAAAAACTGCTAAAAAATCCTCTAATAGTAACATACTCCAAGAAAAACCTACAATTACTTTTAGCAGTGTGTGACCAGCCATTAAATTAGCAAACAGTCGAACTCCTAAACTAATAGGTCTAAATATATACGATATCAGTTCAATAGGCACTAATAATAAAGCTAAACCAAAAGAAGTATTCGCAGGAATGAAAAAAGATAGCATCTGAAACTTATGTCTTTGAATACAAATTATGTTTAAGCCAATAAAGATAGAAAAAGACAAAGTAAATGTCACAATAAGATGACTTGTTGTCGTAAAACTATATGGAATCAATCCGATTAAGTTACTAAGTAAAATAAAAGTAAAAAGAACAGAAATAAAAGGAAAATATTTTTCTCCTTCTTTATTAATATTATCGAATAATAACCGCAATGAAGTATCATAAAATGTTTCAACTAATACTTGTCATGTACTTGGGATGAAAAAAAAGCTGGTCTCTTTCAAGTAGTTTAAGTTCGAGCTAAGAAGAAAAACAATCGCACCGAAAAGTAGTAAAACTCAAAAATTTACTAATGCTAAATTAGTAATCGAAAAATCAAAACAAAACAATTTAATTGAAAATAATAAAATAATTTGGAACTGTTCTAAAGGAGTATATAACATAATTTTTAATAATTTGAATACTTTTTGAAAATAAATAATGCGAAAGCATAGGGTGGGTGTATCCAGAATTTTGTTTTTTGTAAAAAATTTTTAAATACTTAATTTAAAAATTTTAATTAGAATTAAATATTGTAATAAATTCCCATCTTATGCATTAGTATTTAAATAAGTTAATTCTAAGATACTCTTGAGCGCGTAGGTTTCAGGTTATTGGCGCATATTTTCAATAGAGTAAGCTTAAGTAGACTTGAACTACTGACCTTACGCTTATCAGGCGTATGCTCTTACCACCTGAGCTATAAGCTTTTTTAATTGTATTAAAAAACTAACGCTGTAACTCTTTTGAAATAGTCTGCTTCCGTTTTTTATCGATCATTGAGAGCATAGAAAAAGCTATGTAAAAAAATAAAGTGGTAAATCCTTACTCTCAATCTTACAATTCGTTGTTTTGCTGCTCAGCAGCTCTTCGAGCGATGAGGCCAGCAAGTCTATATCTCTTCGCTTTTTGGTCATTTGTTAAACTGTTTTCGAATCGTACCAGGTATTCTTATCTTCGGATCTATTCTGGGTCGTACTCGGTCCCCTAGAACTCTCAGAATAAATTTTATTAAGGCGACGAAGAAAGTACGGTAACAAAACTAAAATATTATATTCAAAACAATAAAAAAAGTCAATAATTTATTATTTTAGTAGGAATTTTATTATAATATTTTAGTTTTAATAAAGATTAGATTGGTCGCGGTATCGAGTTTTTAATTATAGTTGTTATATTAAAAACTAAAAACCAAACGTCGCATCAAACGTGTCAAAGGTAAGATTCGAACTTACAACCTCTAGAACATGAGCCTAGCGAGCGGACCGGTTGCTCTTCTCTGACCTGGCGTGTTTATTACAAGAAAAATTAAGTTTTAGTTACATAGAATTAAAAGTGTATCTTATTTTGTAATATAGAAATAATGAAAGAGGGATTTGAACCCCCGACATCTGGATTATGATTCCAACGTTCTGACCAACTGAACTATTTCATTCTGTATATTCATTTAGTCTGTTTACTTACTAAACGTTTAGTGTTAGTTAAACAATTAATTTACTTACCATATAAATTGATCCGTTCTTTAACAAGCATCTCAGTTGAAACAAATATTTAAATTACAAGATTTCTTTGCTTTTGATAGATGATGTAATTCTAAGACCGTCATGGTAAAGTCCTAAAGTTGTAGTTAAAAGTATTAGGATTGTCAACCAATCATCAAACTCCTTGACATTCGCAGACCATTGATTAACTGGAAGTTTCATCTAAAATTTCTGAAGGAGAAAAAAGAATGTTTTCTGACGTGAACGGACTGGTTTTGTGTATTTCCATAAAAAATTTAAAGTATACTACCATACCCCAAGAAAAATTTACAATTATTTTTAGCATTGTGTGACCGGCCATTAAATAAGCAAACAGTCGAACTCCTAAACTAATAGGTCTAAATATATACGATAGCAGTTCAATAGGAACTTAATAATGAAACTAAACCAAAAAAAGTATTCGCAAGAATGAAAAAAGATAGCATGTGAAACTTATGTCTTTGAATACAAATTATGTTTATGCCAACAAATATAGAAAAAGACAAAGTAAATGTCACAATAAGATGACTTATTGTGACATAACTCTGCAAAAAAAAACAACTTCTCTAAATCTAAATCAATAAAAAGATTTGCAAAATACCAAATCATTTTGTCAAAATACTCAAGGGTACGTAAACGACCTCAATACTTTTTGCTTATTTCTGTACATTTATACACTCAAAAGTCTTGTCTAGTCACTCTTCTCATAGGCGAAAAAGATCAGGGGGGTCACTAAACAGTTCTCTTATTTGCTGAAACCTTCTGTATGCCTATTAAGAATCTAGGGGGTGATTCGGCCGCTTGAAAACGATATTACCCAATCTAATTATGGTTTGTCCCTCCTGCCAAGTACTTAACATGTCGATATTTGGTATTTGGCGGTCGAGGCTTAAACTAATCTTAGCACGTTGTGCCGCTATGTTCTGGTTAGCTTTTACGATTAATTGAGCGAACACCAGTTGGGATTTGGTGTTAGGGGAAATGAAATTGTTAAATTGTTCTGTCTGTAAAGTTGCGTCATCACCTAATATAATAGAAACTTTTTTGTTTAAAGATAAATTATTTACTGTCATATTTTTATTAATACTAAGCAGATTCGAACTGTTCTATTTTTAAATAAAGTACCTTTTACCATAGTATTTTTTTAAGAAATAATTAAGTATAATAGTAAAATTTATTTTCTTCTTATTAAAATACTTCCTAAAGTAAAAAAGACTACTGTAAAGGAGCTAAATTATAAAGAAAGAATATATGCTGAGATATGTCTAAAATTTGGTAGAACAAATCTGAAATCCTACGTAAACCACATATCGAGAATGTGGCCTCAACAAATTCAAACATCTCAGCAATCTTGATCGTTTTGCTTACGCTAACCTCTTGTCTGTATTTCTCTGTCGATTTTTTGCGTAATTCTATAAAATAAAACCAGTATACATAAAGTACACAATATCTCCAACGGAATTCGAACCCGTGTTCTCGCCGTGAAAGGGCGATGTCCTGACCACTAGACGATGAAGACTTTTTTGAAAAAAAAATCAATGCGCAATACATTAAACCCAACACTTATAAAACACGCTTTTTTAATCTCACTAACAAACCGTATCTTGGAATAAAAGGATTTGAACCTTTGAATATTCGTACCAAAAACGAAGGCCTTACCAACTTGGCTATATTCCAATAATGTCTTGATAAAAAACCGCAAATTTTAAGAAAGAATGGGATTCGAACCCACGGTATATTAACAAATATACAAAGATTTAGCAGATCTTCACCTTAAACCTCTCGGTCACCTTTCTTGAAATTTGAACGAGAATACTAACCTAGCAGAAAATTGACTACTTAGCGTATATCTAGTGCTCCAATACAATAAATATAAAGATAACCAATACTCAACTCAAACATAAAATCAATCATCGACCAAAACCCAACAAGATCTAGCTGGGCTAAAACATTAGTCCAAGGAATTAAAAACATAGTTTCAATGTCAAAAATTATAAATAAAATGGCTATTAAATAAAATTTAACGTCGAAAGTATGCCGTGCGTCTTCATAAGGCTCAAAACCACATTCATACGTCGATAGCTTTTCGGTCTCTGGTTTTTGCACTGCTAACAGATAAGAAAGTAAAATAATAATAATCGATAGTATAATAGCGATAGAGAAAAAGATTAAAATAACACTATATTCAGTATAAAACAACGAACTATTTGAATGTAAATAATTTTCGGCAAAAAAAATAAATGAAATCATTTGTAATTTAATCTTTTTATCAAGAAGATTTCTTTAGTCCAGAGATTACACCAGACCTTGCTAATAATAAAAAACTTAATCTTGAAAACTTTTTAAAAATTCGATTAAATTTGGCTTTGCGATTTGTTAGAACACATCTATTAACAAATCGCGTTTTGTTTTGACTTCCCAAATAATTTGATAGTTTTAAAATGGCATTCCATTTTATCAATAATGATAAATTTTCGTTTTTAACGATGCTTTTTAAAATAAGATAATTTAATTCTTGTCGATTGAAAGATTTTCTAAGATTTTTATCTTTTTGAGTTTGTTTTTTCATACGATACGAAAATATTTACCAAGGAGATAAAAATTTAAATGTTCGATATTCTTGACACAATTCAATGGATTCGTTTATTACTCTTTTTTCTGTTTCATTATACTTCATTTCAACGAAACCGCTTAATGGAAAATCTTTTCGAAGTGGGTGTCCTTCAAATCCGTAATCGGTTAAAATTCGTTTTAAATTCGAATGATTTTTGAAAAAAACGCCATACATATCTCAAATTTCACATTCGTATCAACCTGCTGTAAAATATAATTGATCACAAGAGTCTACACCAAACAACTCATGGGTAAATGTTTTAATCCTAATACGAATATTAAAACGAATGCTTAATAAATCATAAACCAATTTAAATCTGTACGTGTTATTGGGATAATCTACACCTGTAATACACGTTAATATATTAAATTGATATGGTATATGGTATTTAAAAAGTGTTAACGTATCGTACAATCGTTTTGATTTTACTATTATTACAAGCTCTTGCCCATACAATTGAATTTTTTCTACCGGACATATTTTAGATAAGTTTTGAATATTTTTTACAGTTAATCGTGAATTCATTTGTTATGTTCTTGATAATTTAGTTACGGTACTTTTTATAGAAAAAATTGGAATTAATTAAAAGGAGTTTTTTTTTATCTAGAAAATTAGAAAGTAAACTTTCTTTAGAAAAATGGTATCTTCTGAAAATTTTTAAATAAACTAAGTTATCAAAATAGACACAACCGTTTGGGAGAACCTGTAAAACTTTTAAAGATTTTAGTTTAGAGCGCATTACAACTAGCGATCAACCTCACCAAACACAATATCTTGAGTACCGATAATTGTGACAACATCAGCAATTAGGTGTCCTTTAGACATAAAATCTAAAGCTTGTAAATGATTAAAACCTGGAGCTTTGATTTTGCAACGATAAGGTCTATTAGTATTGTCGGAAATCAGATACACCCCAAACTCCCCTTTTGGCGCTTCCGTTCCGATATAAGTCTCGTTCGCGGGAATACAAACACCTTGCGTATACATTTTAAAATGATGTATTAATGCTTCCATCGATTGTTTCATGTCCGCTCTAGTCGGGGGCGAGATTTTAAAATCGTTTGTTTTAATATAACCTGAGGGAATTAAGTTCAAACATTGTTCAATTATTTTTAATGACTCTTTCATTTCAAATACTCGAATTAAGTATCTGTCATAACAATCACCATTATTACCTACGGGTATATTAAATTTAAGTTGTCCGTAAACTTCATACGGTTGACTTTTTCTTAGATCTCAATAAATTCCAGAGCCACGTAACATAACGCCGCTAAAACCCCATTGACAAGCATCGTTGGCATTCACAACGCCGATATCTACTAATCGTTGTTTTCAAATTCTGTTTTCTGTTAACATGTCTTCCATCTCGATTAATCGTAAGGTAAATTGTTCGGTAAACATATAAATATCATCTAATAAACCTTTTGGAATATCAACTTGTAATCCTCCAGGCCTAAAGTAAGCTGCGTGCATACGTGCACCGGAAACTCGTTCATAGAATTCCATGAGTTTTTCTCGCTCTTCAAAAGCCCACAGAAAAGGAGTCATTGCACCTACGTCCATCGCATGGCAACCTACAGCTAGTAAATGGTTTAAAATTCGAGTAATTTCGGCAAAAAGTACTCGTATATATTGAGCTCGTTTAGGAACTTTGCAATTAAAAAGTTTTTCAATTGCTAAACAATAACTATGCTCTTGTGCCATCATTGAAACATAATCTAAACGATCAAAATAAGGCAGTGCTTGAACGTAATTTTTATATTCAATTAACTTTTCTGTACCTCTGTGTAATAATCCTATATGAGGATCTGCTCTACTTACTATTTCGCCGTTAAGCTCTAATACCAATCTTAACACACCATGAGCCGCAGGATGCTGAGGGCCAAAATTGATAGTAAAGTTTTTTATTTTTTTTAGTAAATTTCTTTTTTTTAACGTCATTAGGTAATAATAGATTTGAACTATTAACTTTTTCGTTGTAAGCGAAACACTCTGCCAATTGAGTTAATTACCTACAAGGATTAAAAATTTTATATAAAATAATATCGTGCACCGCAGCTTCTTATGAAATCGAAAAAACTAACTTATCCCCAACTGTTGCTAGTTATAATCTTAAAGTATAAGGACTCGAAAACTATAATTTCCTCTTTAACAGCTCTAATTGTTACCTTTTTTATATATCGATCGATACGCCTTCATGATTTAAGATTGAAAATCAAAATTGTTGCATTTACTTTTATATGATAGCAATTTCGTTTCTAAAATGCCTATTGCTGGGATTAAAATAACGAAAAATAAAAAATAAAATACTGTCGCAACCTGACCTACTACAACATAAATATCTTTGACAGGTTTTTGACCAATTCAACCTAACAGTAAAAAATCAGCAACAAGCAGCCAATAAAAAATTTTAAAAATAGGTCGAAAAGTTGTGCTTCGGATTTCAGATGTATTTATAAATGGAATTAGAAATAAAACAATAAGTGCACCACCCATTGCTGCTACACCTCCAAGTTTATCGGGGATAGACCGTAAAATTGCGTAGAAGGGTAAGAAATATCATTCAGGTACGATATGAGCGGGTGTTTGCATAGGATCTGCTGGTATATAATTATCAGGGTGACCTAGCGCGTTTGGGAAATAAAAAACAAAAACACCAAAAAAAGTTAAAAAGCAAAAAAACGCAAATAAGTCTTTCACCACAAAATAAGGATAAAAAGGAATTTTATCTCCTTTACTATCTACTCCTAATGGATTGTTTGAACCATCCTTATGCAAAAGTGCCAAATGTATTAAACTTAAAGCAGCAATTACAAATGGTAAAAAGAAATGCAAACTAAAAAATCTATTTAATGTTGCATTACCAACAGTAAAACCCCCCCATAATCAATCAACTATCGCATGCCCTACAACTGGAACTGCAGTTACCAAGCTAGTAATAACAGTGGCACCCCAAAAGCTCATTTGACCTCAAGGAAGTACATATCCCATGAAGGCTGTTCCCATCATCAAAATGAAAATAAGAACACCCGAACACCAAAGTAATTGCCGTGGCTGCATGTAAGACCCGTAATATAAACCACGAAATATATGACAGTAGACAACGATGAAAAACATAGAAGCTCCATTAGCATGAATATAACGAATTAATCACCCGTTATTTACGTCTCGCATAATATGCTCTACGCTACTAAATGCGAGATCAATATGTGGGGTATAATGCATCGCTAAAAAAATACCTGACAAAATCTGAATAATTAAACATATCCCAGCAGAGGACCCAAAACTTCAAGCGTACGTTAAGTTTAATGGACTTGGGTAATGTATTAAATGCCCATCTAAGATCGATAATAAATAGTTTTTACTTCATCGTATTGTTTTAATAACAAAAGAAGACATAAAACTATAGTTACCGTAAGCATTTAAAGAACTTAAATTTATAAATTTGCCAAAAATACTAGGTTTCAAGTCATAGCTGGAACTCATAATCTTGTTCTAGGATTAAACTAGCTTTAACATACAAGTTTTTGTAGTCAATCTATTTTTTTTCTTCGTTTTTGGAAAGCTGAACAAATAAAAATTACCTCTAAAATAAAATTAGAAAGACAGACTACTTCAGGAAAAAAGGGATTTGAACCCTTGACCTTTGGTTTTGAAAACCACTGTTCTACCTACTGAACTATTTCCCTTCGAAAAATTTGAAAAGTTCGTACTCTACTGAACCTAAAAAAAGGTAAAAATTTTCAAGAAATTAATGAAATGCCCCCGCCAACAAACAGTGATCAAGAAAAACAACGTAACAGTACCTAAAAAATGTCAGTATTATACTGCAGATGCGAAACCAGAATCGAAATCTTTCATTTCCGTGTTTTGTCCATTGGAACTTGATATTGAAAAAAGTTTAATGGTTATAAGACTCGGTTCTTATTTATTGTTCTAGAAAGAAGTAGTTTTTTATAAGTCAAGTTTAAATACTCGGAACCTAATTGCTTGAATGTATTGAAAAGAAATTTTATTTCTTTATTACAAACTTAACCTCTCTCTTAACTATCATCAAATTTGAAATAAATATTTAAATTGCAAGATTTCTTTGCTTTTAATATATTACTTATTACGGATGGTTTTTTATTTACATAAAATAAAACCTTACAGAATGTACCTCATCACCCAACAACAATATTAAATAATTTAATTAATATCACCCAACAACAATATTAAATAATTTAATTAATATCACCCAACAACAATAATTAATATCACCCAACAACAATATTAAATAATTTAATTAATATCACCCAACAACAATATTAAATAATTTAATTAATATCACCCAACAACAATAATTAATATCACCCAACAACAATATTAAATAATTTAATTAATATCACCCAACAACAATATTAAATAATTTAATTAATATCACCCAACAACAATAATTAATATCACCCAACAACAATAATTAATATCACCCAACAACAATATTAAATAATTTAATTAATATCACCCAACAACAATAATTAATATCACCCAACAACAATATTAAATAATTTAATTAATATCACCCAACAACAATAATTAATATCACCCAACAACAATATTAAATAATTTAATTAATATCACCCAACAACAATAATTAATATCACCCAACAACAATAATTAATATCACCCAACAACAATATTAAATAATTTAATTAATATCACCCAACAACAATAATTAATATCACCCAACAACAATATTAAATAATTTAATTAATATC
>Ga0208090_1000021_pt1 | contig 45554 bp, 40 predicted proteins | sample LakMenEpi20Jul12_FD_150718 | JGI IMG/M metagenome (GOLD analysis project Ga0208090, IMG submission 150718) | Freshwater microbial communities from Lake Mendota, WI - 20JUL2012 deep hole epilimnion (SPAdes) | ecosystem: Environmental > Aquatic > Freshwater > Lake > Epilimnion/Euphotic zone ...
GCCGGCGAGGGCGAGCCATGGGAGGTCTCTGGTGCCGCCGGTTTGCCAAGCGAGGGCTTTGATCTTGGTCTCGAAGCCTTGAATAAAAAGCGGAGCGCGCTTTTTGACGTCGTAGAGGTGCACGGAGGGCGTTTGATCGCTGGTGACGACCCAGCGGCCATCGGAACTCCAGGTGGTGAGGACGGCGGCGACGCCATCGTCGATGCGGGCGAAGGGTTTGGATTCGCCGAGTCGCCACATGCGTGCGCCTCCATCGCTGGCGGTGGCGAGTTGATTTAAAAGGACAGGATGCCAGACGAGATCGGTGACGGTGGAGCGGTGGTCTTCAATGAGGTGCAGGGTTTCGAGTGTGGCGGGATCGATGACATGCACGGCTTTACCAACGGCGGCGGCGATGAGCGAGCCATCGGCATTCCACGTGCAGCGCTCGGCCCAGCCGCGTGGGAGTTGGAGTTCGCGGGACGTGTTCGAGGCGATGTCGTGGATGCGGAGGATGCCGTCCCGGCCAAAGGTGGCGAGGCTGTTGCCGTGCGGATGCCATGCGATGCTGCCATTGCCGCCACGGTGGGCGGGGAGTTCGATGACTTCGCTTTTCGTGAGATCATAGATTCCGAGTTTTCCGGTGCTGGGGAGGGCGGCCAGATGGGAGCCATTCGAAGACCAGCGGATGTCGAGGGAGTAGTCGGGAAGCTCTGCAGACCATGTGAAGGGCAGCAGATCGGCGGCGGAACGGATTTCGACTTCGTCCTCTTCCAGTTCTTCAGGTTCTGTTAGGCGAGGCATTTGCGGAAGGATTGGTTGAGTTCGTCGCGGTCGAGATCACGGCCGATGAAGACAAGGCTGGTGCGGCGAGGCCTGTCGCCCCATGGCTCGCCGTCGGCGGGATCGAGCAGCATGTGGACGCCTTGGAAGATGAAGCGGTTGGGATTCCCCTTGATTGCGAAGACGCCTTTCATCCGGTAGATGTCGTTGCCGCGATCGCGGAGGAGCTTGGAGAGCCAGGCGTTGAGTTTCTTCTCATCGCAATCGCCATCGGCCTCGATACCAACGGAAGTGACGGCTTCGTCGTGAGTGTGGTCGGGTTTGTAGGATGCGGCGATGGCAGGCTGGAGTTCGTTGGTTTCTGAGAGGAATCGCAGGCCGAGTTCTTCCGGGTAGTGCTGGGTGAAAATAGCCAGCGGCCCGCTTGCATCGACGTTGCAAGTCCATTGCATTGGACCATCGGTGAGGATCATATCGTAGGGGATTCCATCGGCCGTTAGATCAGAGCCGTAGGGAGCTTCGATGGCATTGTGGGAAAAGGCGCGAACAGCAATTTCACGGGCGAAGGCCAGCGATTCGTCATCGGCGGCACCCACCGGGATGATGACGGCGGTCATGGATGGGTCGGGGTTTTCCGATGCTTCGAGAGTGAGCATGCCGGCGGGGACTTCGAGAATGCCTCCCCATTCGAAAGGGTATTCGGGATCAAGGAAACGCGGGTCAAGACCGATGGCGCGGTCAAGATTGAAGCCGCCGATGTCGAGCAGGCCAGCGATGGGGACGTTGGCGTTTTGGCAGCGCTGGAGTTTGGCGACGCCGTTGATGGCTTTGATGCGGGCTTCGAGGGCCTCTAGGTCGGCGGGGGTGGCGAGGTCAGTTTTGTTGAGAAGGATGGAATCCGCAAAGGCGATTTGTTTGACGGCCTCTTCACTGGAATCGAGGTGAAGGCTGATGTGGCGAGCATCGACGAGTGAGACGATGGCGTTGAGGGTGAGTTTGTCCTTCATTTCGTCATCAACAAAGAAGGTCTGGATGACGGGGCCGGGATCGGCGAGGCCGGTGGTTTCGATGAGGATGTGGTCGAACTGGTCGCGGCGTTTCATCAGGCTGCCGATGATGCGGATGAGATCGCCGCGCACGGTGCAGCAGATGCAGCCGTTGTTCATTTCGAAGATTTCCTCGTCGGCGTTGATGACCAGTTCGTGGTCAATGCCGACCTCGCCGAATTCGTTCTCGATCACGGCGATGCGGAGACCGTGGTTTTCGGTGAGGATGCGGTTGAGCAGCGTGGTTTTACCGGAGCCGAGGAAGCCGGTGAGGACGGTGACGGGTAGTTTGGTGGTCATGATTGGAGGAGTTGTTTCGGCCGGGGCGGAACTCCCGAAGCGGCCAGTTCCCACCAGCGGAAGGCGAGCTCGGGCGGTAGCCAGGGCTTTCCTTTGGGCAGGCGTTTGAGCGCACGCCAGCAACCGGCTCGCCAATCGGCACCGTGGGTCAGGGTGATCCATTGCTCGTAGCCAATGAGCCAGCGGAGAATGGGTTGGAAGGCGGCCCATCGTTCCTCCAGCGAACCGCCGCAGCCATGTTCGCGGCCGGGAACCGGCGGATGGTCGCCGTTCCAAAGATCAATGCGGGCAAGGTCCCGGGAAAAAATACAGCCGTCTCCCGGAAGGTCCGGCGTCCACGAGGCCACCGCTCCATGCAGCTCGATTCGACCGTTTTCCCAGCGCATCAAGTAACAGCTGGTTCCTGTGAGGCCGGATGAAGGCGAACGCTCCATCCCGAACCGGACCAAAGAATTTCCCTCCGGATGGCGCACATCATGCCCCCAAAAAACCATCTGCTGCCCCAATCCGCGCGCGGCATCACTCAACCAAATCGAATGGGGCGCACGCGTCATAAGCATGCACAAAATATGCAGATGCAAATATATTGCAAGTAATAATGAGGCTCAATCAGGGCAAATTAATGCCTGCATATCACCGCCTCGCCCGCATCCGCAGGGCTGGCATTCATGAGCCTGAAGTCGGCGGACACCGCTTGCTCCGGGCTGGCCACGCTTGGGTCGTTGACGTTGTGGGCGGCGACGAGAAACACATCCGGCGCGGCGGGGCGGATGATCGGCAGATCCTCTTCCATGCACATGATGATCTCAACGCCGGCTTCGGCGCAGGCAAGTGCCTCGTTTAAACTGCTGGTGCGTATTTCCGTGAATGTGCGTCCGTTTTTCTTGGCGGCAAAAGGTCGTGAATCGTGAGTTTGGGCATGGTGTGTGGAGATGAGTATTCTTACCCCGCTGGGTTGAGCAGGGATGCGGCCATGGCGCGGGCTTGCTTTCCGCCCCCGCCGAGCATGCGGACGAGTTCTTGGATGCGGGTTTCGCCGGCAACGGGAAAGAGGCGTGAGCGGGTGCGCCCGGCGCTGACTTCCTTCTCGACGACAAAATGGTGGGAAGCGGTGGCGGCGACCTGTGGGAAGTGGGTGATGGCAATCACTTGGTGGCGCGTTCCGAGTGCGGCCATTTTTGCACCGACGGCGCGTGCGACTTCGCCGCCGACATTGGCGTCGATTTCATCGAAGACCATGAGCGGCGTGTCGTCTTGCTCGGCAAGGGCGGACTTGATGGCAAGCATCACGCGACTGATTTCGCCGGACGAGGCGATTTGACGCAACGGCATAAGCGGCTCGCCGGGATTGGGACCGAAAAGGAAATCGGCAGACTCGAGGCCGTGCGGGCCGGGGTCGGAAAGCGAGTTGAGTGGGACCTCGAAGGACGATTGCTTGAAACCAAGATCCTTGAGTTGCGTGGAAATTTCCTTGGCGAGTTTCGGTGCGGCCTTGCGGCGTGATGCGGCGAGCGTCTTGCCGTTGGCATCGAGTGCCTTGCGGCCTTCGGCGACTTCAAGTTCGAGTTGGTCGATTTTGTCGCTGCGGTTTTCGATTGAGTCGAGTCGAGCAGCGGCTGTGTCGCGGCGGTTGAGCACATCGGCGAGTGAGGGGCCGTATTTGCGTTTGAGTGATTCGATGAGGTTCACGCGTTCGGCGAGTGTCTCTGCCTCGGCAGGATTGATTTCGAGTTCTTGCGTGTAATCAGCCAAATTTCCTTCGAGGTCCTGGAGTTCAACTGCGGCGGTCTCGAGTGATGCGGTTTTTTCGCTGATCGAGGGGTCGAGTTTTTCAAGATCGCGAACGAGGCGTTGGAGTTCGCCGAGGCGGTCGAGGATGCCATTTTCACCGTTGAGTGTGGAGATCGCGGCAGCGGCGGATTCCATGAGACGGCTGGCATTATTGGCTCTGCGCCAGCGGTCCTCGAGATCCTGTTCTTCGGCGGGATTGAGTTGGGCCGCGTCGATTTCGCTGATTTGATGTTTGAGCAAATCGATTTCGTGTTCGGTGGCATTCTCCGCGTTGCGGAGTTCCTCGAGTGCCGCGTGTTTCGTGCGCCATGCGCGGTAGGTTTCGCGATAGGTGGCGAGTTGGTTTTCCGATCCTGCGTAAGCATCGAGCATCGCGAGTTGGCGGTCGGCGGAGAGCAATGACTGATGATCGTGCGGTCCGTGAAGATCGACGAGGTGCTCGCCGAGGCGTTTGAGCAAGGCGAGTGTGACTGGTGAGTCATTGACAAACTGGCGGCTTGCGGATTGTCCGATCGTGCGGCGGACGATGAGTTGGTTGTCGTCGCAGGGGGCGAGTCCGCCTTCTTCGAGGATTGGGTTGATGCCGCCCGTGTGGGTGAGCTCGAAGACCGCCTCGACGAGGCATTGATCTTCGCCGGTGCGGATGAGCGATTTGTCGGCGCGTTCGCCGAGCACGAGTTTGAGTGCGCCAACGATGACGGATTTGCCGGCGCCTGTTTCACCGGTCACGCCGATGAGTCCGGCACCGAGTTCCCATGCGAGTTCATCGACGAGTGCCAGGTTGCGGATTTTCAGGAGAGTGAGCATGGAAAAAGAATCACGTTATTTTTAGGACGTTTTGTCAGTACCCGGACGAGTCTTCGCTGAAAGCCCATGGGGCTTGGTAAGCGCCGCTGCGTTGGGTTTCGATTTGGCGGATGATGTCGTTGAGCAGTGCCGACGCGCCAAAGCGGTAGCGTTTATTGTTGAGCCATGAGTCACCGAGCGTTTCCTTCACGGCGATGAGAAATTGCAGCGCTTGCTTTGCGGTGCGGATGCCGCCGGCGGGTTTCATCGAAATCGCAACGCCGGTGTCGAGGTAGTGGTCGCGGATCGCATCGAGCATGACCTGGTGGTTGGCGAGCGTGGCGTTGACGGATGTTTTGCCGGTGGATGTTTTGATGAAATCGCCGGGGCGCAGCACGCGCATGGCGAGGAATGATGCCGCGCGGATGTTGTCGTAGGTTTCGAGTTCGGAAGTTTCGAGAATGACCTTGAGGGTTGAGGGGCCGCAGATTTCGAGGGCGGCGGAAATCTCGTCCTGCACGAGGTCGAATTCTCCGGTAAGAAACGCTCCGCGGTTGATGACCATGTCGATTTCATGCGCGCCATCGGCGACCGCTTGGCGGACTTCGGCGAGTCGGGTTTTGAGCGGTGCTTGGCCAGAGGGGAATGCGGTGGCGACCGAGGCCACACGCACCTGGCTGTGACGCAGGTGTTTCACCGCGTGTTTCGCCATGCTTGGATAAACGCAGACCGCAGCGACTTGTGGCACGTCGGTGGACTCATGCGGGCGCAGGGCCTTGCGGCAAAGCGAGACAATCTTTCCCGGTGTGTCTTTGCCTTCGAGCGTGGTGAGGTCGATCATGCTCGCAGCCAGTCGCAAGCCGAAGAGCTTGGAATTTTTTTTAATACTACGAGTGCCGTACTTCGCGACGCGTTCATCGACACCGACCGTGTCGACCGGGCCGATCCCGTCGATGAGCTTGCTCAGGGTGATCGACGGGCGGGGTGGCATGGCGCTGGCTGGTAAGCGGGGAAAATTCAGATCATGCCACGGCAGTCGAGGTGTTGGTTCATCTCGATCGCGGGGTTCGCTTCCGTTGCCTCGCCGACGATGATGGCTGGCACGCCGGCGACGGTCGTATGGGGTGGCACATCGTTGAGCACGACGCTGCCCGCGCCGACTTTGGCGCCGGTGCCGATTTCGACGCGGCCGAGAATTTTCGCACCTGCTCCGAGCAGCACGCCTGAGCGGATGATCGGGTGGCGGTCGCCTTTTTCTTTGCCCGTGCCACCGAGGGTGACTTCGTGAAGGATCGAGACATTATCCTCGATGATCGCCGTTTCACCGACCACGAAGGAGGTTGCGTGGTCGAGCAGGATGCCGCAGCCGATGCGGGCGGCTGGGTGGATATCGACGGCGAATGCCTCGCTGGCGACACTTTGCAGGTAGAGTGCGAGCCAGCGGCGATCGTCCTGCCAGAGTTGGTGTGAAACCCGGTAGGTAGTGAGGGCGAGAAAGCCTTTGAAAAAGAGCAGGGGCTCAAGCGGCGAGAAGCAAGCCGGGTCGCGCTCGTGGATGGCAATGAGGTCGCGTATGGCGGAATCGACAATCGCCGGATGGCGCTCGAAGACTCCGTAGAGCAGCGGCTCCATGATGTTGCGCGGCATATCTTCGCGGGCGAGGCGGCGTGCGAGGCGCGCGCCGAGGGCGGCTGCGGCAGAATCGCGGGAAAGGATCACGTCGTTGACCAGGGCGATGAGCGTTGGTTCGCCTGCGGCGATGCGTTGGGCTTCCTCGCGCAGCAGGGCCCAGAATTTTTCGATATCGCCCACGTGGGTGGTTCCCGCTTCGGTGGGATTCTTGCTGGTCGGCCGGCCGGTGATTTGTTGGGATGCACTCATGAAGATCTCGCAGAAATTGGAATACGCCTGCAGGGCCATGGCACAGCTCGCGAAGCACCATGACGGGCGGACCCTAACACAGCTTGAGGACTTGGCGCAACGAGAAGAGGTCTCGGGAAATTTTCTGGTGCAGATTCTCAACGACCTGAGGCGGGCTGGGCTCGTTGAGAGCCGAAGGGGCCGGGCGGGCGGGTATTTGCTGGCCAAGGGGGCTCAGGCCATCACGTTGCGGCAGGTGGTCGAAGCGGTGGATCCCGCCCTGTTGCAATGCTCGGTCATGGGCGGCGGCGAATCCGGGCCGGCCGTGAAACTGGCCTGGGAAAAAGTTTCTGCCGAGGTGACTGAGGCGCTGGATGGGATCACGCTCGAGTCGATTGTGGCCAACCCGGCTGGCTCGATGTTCTACATTTGATGTCAGGCGCGCGCGAGCAATCGCTTGGTGCGGTGATACGGAAGCATTTTTCCGGGTTGCCATCGGTCGGATGAGCGGGATGCTGGGGGGGTGATCGATCTTGATGCCAATGCAACGACAGCTTTGCTGCCCGAAGTGGTGGACGCGATGCTGCCGTGGTTGCGTGATGGTCATGCCAATCCGTCGGGCTCGCACCGCGAGGCCAAGCGCGCGCGGGCGGCGATCGATCGCGCGCGGGAGCAGGTGGCGGGATTGATCGGTGCCGATGCCGATGAGATCGTGTTCACCGGTGGTGGCACTGAAAGCGTCAATACCGCGCTTCATTCGATGGACAGGCTTGCGGGTGGTGGTCGTGCGCTGGCATCGGCGATCGAGCACAGTGCGGTGCTGCGCTGCGTTGAGGCGATGGGGCGTGGATTTTTCTGCATGCCGGTGAACTCCGCCGGCGCGATTGTAACGGATGTCATTGCCAGGCACTTGCCTGAGGCGGCCTTTGTTTCGGTGATGATGGCCAACAACGAGACTGGTGTGATCCAACCAGTTTCGGAAATTTTCCGAATGTGCAAAGCGATGGGTTTGCCGACTCACAGCGACGCGATCCAGGCAGCGGGAAAGATTCCCATCGATGTCAAAGCACTGGGCGTGGACATGCTTTCGATATCGGCCCACAAGTTTCATGGCCCGAAAGGAGTGGGCGCCATTTATGTGCGCGGCGGTTTGGCATTTGAGCCCTTGCTTCGCGGCGGAGGTCAGGAGGGTGGGCGCCGCAGTGGCACGGAAAACACTGCGGGCATTGTCGGCATGGGCGTGGCTGCCGAACTTGCGGTCAGGCATTTGGCCGATGGTGGCGCGGCGGCGGTCGCGGCGATGCGCGATGTTTTTGAAACCAAGGTGATCGCCGGACTCTCAGGCGTGACGCTCAACGGCGATCCTGACCAACGGCTTCCAAATACGAGTCATCTTTCATTTGCCGAATGCGAAGCGGCGGGCTTGTTGATTTTACTCGATGAAAAAAATGTTGCCTGTTCCGCGGGGTCGGCGTGCATGACCGGCAGTCAGCGTCCTTCGCATGTGCAGTTGGCGATGGGCATTCCGGAAGCGAGGGCAAAGAGCAGCCTGCGATTCAGTTTTTCGAGATTGAACACGATGGATGACGCGCATGCGGCGGCCGATGCGGTGATCGCCGCGGTGGAAAAGTTGCGCCGCGTGCAGGGTGGGGGTGTTGGTCCGGTGACGGTGTACTCGCCGTGAGCCGCATGCATCACGACACCCATGCTTGCCTCAGCTCATTTCTGCCACAGGTGGCTTGCCATCGTTGAGCGCCAACCAACCGCGGGCGATGCGATAGATTGCCCAGATGGCAAGAATGAGAAATCCGATGATCCATGTGGCGAAGCCGACGAGCACGATCATCAGAACGAGTGACACCATGCCGACGAGGCAGGCCCACAAGAGGGAATACCAAAAGGTTTGGATTTGCCATTTGAAGTGAGGCTCGAGCCAAGTGCCGCGTGCTTCGGAGCGTTTCACATAATTGATGATGACCGCAATGATCGACGGCCAACCGAAGAGAAAACTTCCGATCACTGATGCGGCACCGAAGGCACCGAGCACTAGGCTCACTGCATGCAATGCATAAACCAAGTGGGTGGCCTGCACGAGGCCTTTGGAGGGAATGCGAGTTTCGTTCATGGGCTTGTATGCATACCGTGCCGCGCATCGTGATTATTTCAAGCAAATCTGCCGCGCATGAAAATTTGACAAAGTACTGAGGTGGAATTTTGCTAACCGAATGATCCGAATCGGCATGTGGTGTTCGCGATTCGGCCATTTTGCGGGGCTTATCCTGTTTGGCTTTTCGAGCGCACACGCCAAGGTCGTCGAGTACGACCTGCAGGTTGCCGAGGCGCGATGGTCACCGGAATCTGGAACGAAGGCTTCACGGGCCTTGACTCTCAATGGCGGTATACCGGGTCCGACTTTTCGATTTCGCGAAGGCGACACCGCGCGGATTCGCGTGAAAAATTTACTCAAGCGCGAAGAGACATCAATCCACTGGCACGGCTTGCTCGTACCGAATTCGCAGGATGGCGTGCCATATGTCACCACGCCGCCGATCCAAGCAGGCGAGACGCGGGTCTTTGAATTTCCTCTCAGGCAGGCCGGCACGTATTGGTATCATAGCCACACCGACCTGCAGGAGCAGAGCGGTGTGTATGGATCGATTGTGATAGAGCCCAAAAATGGCGAGCGCGTGAAAACCGCGCGCGATCATGTCGTCGTATTGTCGGATTGGACGCGTGAAAATCCGCATGAGGTCATGCGCTCATTGATGCGTGGCAGCGATTGGTACGCTTTCAAAAAAGGTGCGATGCAAAGTGTGCTGGGAGCTGCCAAGGCTGGATCTTTGGCGGACTTTTGGGATCGCGAGCGATCGCGCATGCCGGCGATGGATGTCTCGGATGTCGCCTACGATGCATTTTTGGCGAACGGTAAAAGATCGATCGATCTCAAGGGCAAGCCTGGCGAGCGGGTGAGGCTGCGTTTCATCAACGCTGGAGCGGCAACTTATTTTTACCTGCAGTCGGCGACGGGGCCGATGACACTCGTCGCGTCCGATGGCAAGGATGTGAAACCATTTCAAATCAAGCGTCTGCTGATCGGCATGGCCGAAACCTACGATGTGGTGGTAAGGGTGCCGCAAAGTGGAAGGTGGGAAATTCGTGCGACTTCGCAGGATGGCACGGGTCATGCGTCGATGTGGATCGGCAGTGGCGAATCACATCCCGCGCCGGAGGTGCCCAAGCCGGAGCTTTACAACATGGATGCGCATCTGATGGCAGCGATGGACGAGGAGGAAGCGACTGGGGATGAGGAGCGCCCGCTTTCACCTTATCGACGAATGCGCGCGGTGGAGTCGACCGCCTTTGCTGCTTCAATGCCGCGCCGCACGATCGAGTTGCGTCTCAGCGGCGACATGACGCGCTATGTGTGGTCATTCAATGGCAAGACCATGGCCGAGGATGGCGTGATCAAGATCAAGCGTGGCGAGGTACTGAGGCTTGAACTGATCAACGACTCAATGATGCATCATCCGCTGCACCTGCATGGTCATTTTTTTCGGGTGGTTGAGGGTCAGGGGAGCGAAGCTCCGCTCAAGCATACGGTTGATGTCCCGCCGATGGGAAAAAGGACGATTGAGTTTGAAGCCGACGAGCAGGGCGACTGGTTGTTTCATTGCCATTTGTTGTACCACATGCATTCCGGCATGGCGCGGGTGTTTTCATATGAGGAGCAGGGGGCGGCTCATCAACCGAATCTTGGTGAGCATGCCCGTGATCCGTTTTTTTTCATGGCCGATGGTTCGGTGCAAAACCACATGAGCATGGGCATGCTGACGCTGATGAATGCCCACAATGATTTTTATGGCAGTTGGGACGTGGGCATTCTTCACCATGACGAGGATGGGCATGATCATGAATTTGATTACGAGGCTGATGTGGCCTGGCGGCGAGTGATCAACCCAGATTTGGCGACGCTGCTCGGTTGGCGTTTCACCAATCGTGAGGATGAGGAAGACCGGGCCTTTGGGGGTATCGAATATCGTTTGCCTTATCTCGTTCACAGTAATCTGCTGATCGATAGCGAGGGCGATGTGCGGGTGGGCCTTGAAAAGTCGCTTCAGCTCACCGACCGCATTTCATGGTTTGTTGGGGTGCAATACGATAGTGGCAGCCTGTGGGAATGGACCACCGGGGCCGAGTGCTTGCTCAGCAAACGGTTTTCGCTCGTCACGCAATATCACTCCGAGCATGGCTTTGGTGCGGGGCTTGGTTTTCGTTTCTGATTGCAGCTAAGCAAATACGCGCACTTGCGATAGGGGATTTGACTGAAATCCATCGGGCTTGAAAAAACGGTTTCGGCGAGTACCTTTAATTGAGAGAAAAACGTCATGAAAACAAAGATCATCACATTCATCGTCGCCGCGCTTGCCACATGTGCCGCGTACGCAGCCGAAGTGAAGCCCTATCCGTCCGATGTTTGCATCGTCACCGACAACAAGCTGGGATCGATGGGAAAACCAGTCACCATCGTGCACAATGGTCAGGAAGTGAAGTTCTGCTGCAAGCCCTGCGTTGCGAAGTTCAACAGGAACCCGGAGAAATACCTCAAGAAAATCGCGCCGAAGGATGAGGCTGCGCCAAAAAAAGAGGAGACGAAGAAGTAATTTACCGAGAATTTAGCGAATTAAATTCGCGATTTCAGGAAATGGAATTCATCCGCGACAAGAAATTTTTCGAGGATGTCATTTGGATCAAGCGCCGATGGTGGTGATGGATTTTGAGTCATCATCACTGCATGGATGGCGATTGTTTGTTCGCCGTGCGCCGCGATAGTAAAGGCTTTTGGAACTTGGGGTGCTTGCGTTTGGTCGTTTTGGGTCAGCGCATCATCAAGCCATGCTTTGAGCGACCGCTTCCGACCATTGATCAACAGTTGGGGAGTTGCGTGATGATCGGGATCGAGCAGTTTTGCTATGATCGTTTCCTGAAGATCTTCGGGAAGGTTTCCGAAATCCAAAAAGCCATCATGTTCCATTGAGGTCATGACGGATTCGCATTCATCGGCGTTTGGTTCGCGGTTCCACGATTGCCATAGGCGCGTGAAGGACTTTTTCACATGCTCTCCGAGCATGGCATGCGGAATCCAATCGGCGGGGATGAGGATTTTTTCGTAAAGCCCATCGTATTCGATTCCATGCTTCGCCAGGTCGTTTGAAATGTGTTCGATTTTTCGTCCGATGAGGGGTTTGCCGTAGGCGATGGATTCAAGAAACACGAGACCAAAGCCTTCGGAGATCGAGCAGGTGATGAAGTGGGTGGCGTGGGAGATCCATGATTTGAATGACGCGTCTGAATTCGGGTTTGGCGCAATGCGGTCGACCACGGCAAATTCGACGGGGACATGGTTTACGCCGCAGAAAATTTTCCAGCGCTCGTGGATCGCGAGCGATTGTGGATTTTCAGGTGCGAGGGTGATTGCGGTGCGTGTGCACTTGGGCGCGAGGAGGGTGAGAAGGATCAGTTCGCCGATGTTCTTGCGGCGGATGCCGCGTGCGGGGCAGAGTAAGAGGGCTGGGGTGTTCGGCGTTTTCGATGTGGTACGGGGAATTGAATCCGCATCGAAAACCGGATTTGGCACCAAGTGCGCATTGGCTGCGGGGAGTCCGGCTTCGATGAAATGCCGTCGGTCGCGCGAATTGATGAATGCGTAGTGGATTTGCGGGGCAATTGGATAAAGCATCGGAACATCCGCGAGGTTCGCGCTGTTTTCGGGTCGGCCATCTTCGGCGAGGTCGTGGATGTGCAGAAGGAGTCGTTCGAGCTGTGAGGCGAGGGATGAAACGATCAGCGGAACCACACAGTTTTTCCCGAGCGAGTGGTTGTGGAAATGCCAGAGGTCGGGTGGCGAGCCGAGGGCATCAGCCGCCGTGGCACGAAGGTTATCGATGATTTTTTCGGCCCCTGCCTGATCGATTGTCGCGTTGCTATAGCCAAGTCCGTCGACCACGCGGACGGGTAGTGTTTCATCCACGCCGTGCGGGAATTTCCCGACGATGATGACATGAGCAATGCCTCGTCGAGTGAGTTCGCGTGACGCGCGTTCGATAACGCTCGAGACCCCCGATGTTCCGAGATGATAGTGGATGATGGCGACCTTCATCGGTTGAGGGAGGTCGACTTTTCAGCCGGCTTAGATTTTCTTCTCCTCGTCGTCCTCGTCGATGTTGTGGGTGAGGATGAACTGCAGGTCGTCGATGCCGAGGTTGGAGGCGAAGCCTTCGTCGCCAAGGACATTGGTGACCAGCTGAGTCTTCTGGTGCTGAAGAATGCGGATCTTTTCCTCGACCGTGTCGCGGGTGAGCAAACGGTAGGCGATGACTTTGTTTTTCTGGCCGATCCGGTGGGTTCGGTCGATGGCCTGGTTTTCCACGGCCGGGTTCCACCATGGATCGTAGAGGATCACGTAGGAGGCCGAAGTCAGGTTGAGGCCGGCGCCACCAGCTTTGAGCGAGAGCATGAAGACCGAGGGGTCTTTGGTCGTCTGGAAGCGTTCGATTTCGCCTTTGCGGTCCTTGGTTTGGCCGGTGAGGTAATTGTAGGGGCGATTTTCCAGTTCGAGGCGGGCCTTGATGAGGTCGAGCATCGAAACGAACTGCGAGAAAACGAGGACCTTGTGGCCTTCTTCGTGGAGTTGATCGAGCAGGTAGAACAGCGATTCCATCTTGGCCGATTCTTCCTTGAGGTATTTCGGATCGATGAGGCCCGGATGGCAGCAGATTTGGCGAAGGCGCATGAGGCCTTGGAGGATCGCGAAGGAATTTTTCTTCACGGCCTCATCCGAATCGAGTCCGAGCAGGGCCTTTTGGATGCGTTTCAGCTCGGCCTTGTAGAGTTCGAGCTGCACGCCCTCCATCTTCGAGTAAACTTCCTCTTCGGTACGCGGCGGCAGGTCTTGGGCGACTTGCAGTTTGGTGCGGCGAATCAGGAAGGGGCGAAGGCGCGAGGCCAGGCGGGTTTGGCTGAGGGGGTCCTTGCGTTTGTCGAAGCGTTTTTTGAAATACGCGCGCGAGCCGAGTACGCCGGGCATCGCGAAGGCCATGAGCGACCACATGTCGAGCAGGCGGTTTTCGATCGGCGTACCGGTGAGCACGAGGCGGTTTTGCGAGTCGAGTTCGCGGGCGCACTTCGCGGCCTTGGAGTCCGGGTTTTTGATCTGCTGACCTTCATCAAGGATGATCGTGAGCCACTTCACGCCGTTGAGTTCCTCGCCGCAGACGCGGAGTTGCGCGTAGTTCAGAACGAGCATGTCGATGTTGTTCTGAATGTGGTCGACATTGATGTCGTCGCGGTTCTTGAGAATCTTGACGACCAGGCTCGGAGCAAATTTGTTTGCTTCGCTGGCCCAGACATCGAGCACCGATTTTGGGCAGACCACGAGTGCGGGTTTTTTTTGCGCATTGGTCTTCTTGTGTTCTTCGAAGAGCCAGAGCAGGTAGGTGAGCGACTGGATGGTTTTGCCGAGACCCATGTCGTCGGCGAGGATGCCGCCGAAATTGTTGACCGCGAGGTAGGCGAGGAATTTGAAACCGTCGACCTGATAGGGGCGAAGTGTCGCGTTGAGCGTGCTGGGCACATCGGGGTTCACCTCGAGCTTGATGTCGCCTGCACGGTTCTTGATGCGTTCCCATGCTTTCGGGTCGAAAACTTCGGCCGCCTTCGGATCGGCCAGTTGAAGCGCGTGCATGCGGTGGGTCTCGCCGGAAAGGTCGAAGGGGTCGAGGCCGAGGCGGGTGACTGCTTCGCGTTGGTCGGCATCGAGTTTGATTTCGAGGCGCATCCATGAGCCGTCTTCCATGCGAACATAGCCACCGCGTGCGGCGACGAGTTGGCGGATTTGCGCTTTTGAAAGGTTGACCCCTTGGACATCGATGACGATGCGAAGGTCGAACCAGTCGATGTCCTGGCCCACGACTTCGAAGCGGACAGCGGCCGTGACCGGATCGGCGAGGATCGACTTCAGGCGCAGGTCGATGTCGAGTTCGATGTCTTCGGGCATCGCCTTGATCCATTCCGCAAATTTTTCGGGGAACTGCTTGGTGATGCGTGATTTGAACGAGAGGAGTTTTTCGTCGTAGGAAAGCCCCATTTCGTCGAGAATCGGCGGGACCGGGTAGAGTGCCTCGCGGGCGAAACGCAGGAGTTGTTTGCCTTTGACCGGTTGTTGTTCGGCGAGTTCCCAACCGTCCTTGGTGAGGCGCTCGGTGCGGCGGCCTTTGGTTTCGATTGCGGTGACATCGATGACCAGGTGTTCGGTTTCCGCAGCGGTGAGGCCGGCGACGAGTTTCATTTCGAACTTCGGTTTGAGCTCGAGGTCTACAACGCGTTTCTTGAGTGACTCGGGCAGTGAGGCGCCAATCTTGCGAAGGAACTCCACGCCTTCGAGCGAATCGATCACGCGGCGTGGGATCAGGTAGCGCGGCATCACATCGGTTTCCTCGAGCCAGCGTGGCGGGCCGGGGAACACCGTTTCATCCGACTGGTAGAATTCCTTGCGTCCGGGCAGCAGGCGCACCGAGTGCGAAACATTTTCGCCCGCGGCGGTGACGAGTTGCAGCGCGAAACTTTTAGCGTCGTATGGATCATCTTCGCAGACCCAGCGCAGCGCGTCGGTGACGACCTTGAAGTCCTTGTCGTCGAGGTTGACGATGTAGCCTTTGAGTGCGGGTTGGTGGAAGACCCGGTTCATGAAGCGGCATGATTCCTCTTGGTCGAAATCGAGGGTTGTGTCGCCGTGCTGGCGGTAGAATGCCAGGAAATGTTCCCAGAGGGTCTGGCTCGAGGCGTCCATCAGGACGGCGCCTTCGTGGTGGAGCTTCACATAGTGTTCGATTTCATTTTTCTCGCGCAGCTGGATCCACACGGATGATTTCGATTCCTTCACTTCCATGCGGGCCTCGTTGATGGTGGCGACAAGGCGGAAGGCCGCGGTGATTGGTTCTTCCTGCGGCGGGCGTTCGTTGACCTGCTCGATGCGTTCGTACCATGCGGCGACTTCGCGTTCCTGTTCCCAGTCGGCCATTTTGCGCTGCACATGACCGAGGTCGGTGATCACGCTCATGAACTCCGGGTAGGGGAGTTTGCGTTTGTAGAAGGCGTAAGCGATGTAGTTCCAAAACTCGAGGATGTCGCCCGGCGGCATCGGCCACAGTTCGAGCGGTTCGTAGGATGTGATTTCCCAACGCGGGCTGATGCGAACCATGTCGTGATCGTGGAGCTCGCCCTCGATCACATAGCGGCGGTAGCGTTTTTCGATTTTTGTGACGAAGTCCGCCTCTTTGTCGTCGAGTTCGCGTCCGAGTTTTTCCTCGATGATATCGAGGACCGGTGTGTCGTCGAACTTGTTGGGCGACTCGGGCAGGTCCTCGCCGCGGTGCATGCGCTCCATCATCGTCGCGTACTGACAGGCGCCGGAGATGATTTCGTCCTCGGCAGTGCAGGATCCGAACCAGCGGTTGCCTTGGAGGCGCAGGCTGGTGCGGAAGGTGCCGCTTTCGTCTTCGACGCGGCCCTGAATGAAGAGGTGATTGCCAAAAATTTGGGTCACGGCGCCGTCCTTTTGCAGCATTTCGCCGCGTTTCCGTGATTCTTCAGGAAAGCTGTTGAGGAAGTTGAGTGTGGCGCGGTCGGGGTTCATGGCTTGTCGGGTGTTGAGGACGTTTTAGGCTCAAAAAAAGTGAATTGAAGTGGCGCCACAGGGGCGCACCTCACGGGGGAGGGAGTCTAAACCCTGATGTTTTGATGAATCAATCAAAACATCAAGGATTCCGTCGCTTTGGCTTTGGCCGCCGATGGCTTTCTGGCAGGGTTGCCTTTCCAAGGCGTCCGTTGAGGAAGAATCAGCGTCCGCGCCGACATTGCATTCGCATGCGGACCTTTTGGAAAAAGGTCCCTGCCTAGGGGTCTTGTTTGGCGCCTCGCGCATGGATCAGCGCGTTGAAGGTGATGCCGAGCCCGGCGATCATGAAAAGCCCGGGAAACCAGATCGAGTAGCCGGGCGCGAGCGAGTCCGGCTTGAGAATCGCGAGCTGCGGGTTCTGCGGATCAACGAAGCATTCGGTGTTCATGCCCATGGGAAATTCCGCGAGGCGTTGCTCGGCGAGATTGCGTTTGTTCGTCCACGGATTGCCGCGCAGGGTGACTTTTTCGCCAAGCAGGCCTTGCCCTTGCCATTCGTAGCCGAAGTTGACGCGGTGGCGGTATTCCGTCGGTGAATTTGGATCGTGGCGGCGCTCCTCGAGTTCGGACGCGAGGATGACGCATGAGGCTTTCGGCCAGTCTCGCATTTCCTTGGCCCGCATGTAGCTGCGCGCCATAAGGAAAACGAAAAGCCCGCCGATGATCGCGAGCGAGATCCCGATGAATGCCATGAACCATCGGCCGCCGCGGGTTTGGCGGGTGGGTGCTTGGTCGCTTTTCATTGTCAATTGATAGCGCACTTAATGAGGAGCCCCAAACCGTGTTGCATCAAACCTTCTAAGAGCACGTAGGCGGTGAGAGCACCAACTGTGGCGCCGTCTATTTTCTTTTTCTCGGTGCTTTGAACAATCGCATCTTTGGCTCCGTCCTTCGCGCTGGTGTGATTTCCTGTCGTGTTCGCGCACGAGAGGGTGGCGAAGAGGGTGATGAGCAAGATGGTGGTTCTCATGCCTTGTTGCATGGTTGGTTGCGGTCACCGTCGCGGCAAACGCTCAGGCAAGTTGTTTTTGCCAGCGGGAAATTTCCGAGCGCACATTCGCGACTGAAGGTGCGCCGGGATTCGTGCGGGCGGTGAGGGCGCGTTCGACGGAGAAAACTTCGGCCGCATCAGGTCCGTACGTGGGATCGATCGCGGCGAGGTCGAGCGCATCGAGCGGGGTTTTCGTGCGGATCGATTCGGCGACCGCTTTGCCGACGAGGTCGTGGGCCTGACGAAATGGAGTCCCTTTGCGGACCAGGTAATCGGCGAGATCGGTGGCGAGCAGCATCGGATCGGACGCAGCGGCGCGGCATTTTTCCTCGTTCATTTCGAGAGCGGCGATCATCTCGGCATTGACCGCCAGCACGAGCTTGAGGGTGTCGACCGAATCAAAGAGCGGCGGCTTGTCCTCCTGCAGGTCGCGGTTGTAGGTGAGTGGCAGGCCCTTGAGATTGGTGAGAAGGTTGAGCAGGTTGCCGATGAGGCGTCCGGTCTTGCCGCGAGTCAGCTCGCAGACATCGGGATTTTTTTTCTGCGGCATCAACGACGAGCCGGTCGTGTGCGCGTCGGAGAGATGGACGAAGGAAAATTCCGCCGTGCACCAGAGGATCAGGTCTTCGCTGAGACGCGAGAGGTGGGCGCCGCAGAGTGAGATCGTGAAAAGCAACTCGGCGATGTAGTCGCGGTCGGCGATGGCGTCCATCGAGTTGCGCGTGACGCCGTCAAAGCCGAGCTCGGCGGCGATGGCCTGACGGTCGAGGTTGATCGTTGATCCGGCCAGTGCGCCGGAGCCGAGCGGGCAGATGTTCAGGCGCTTGAGGCAATCGGCGAGGCGGGATTTGTCGCGCTCGAGCATCTCGACATAGGCGAGGAAGTGGTGTCCGGCGGTGACGGGCTGACCGCGTTGAAGGTGCGTGTAACCGGGCATCATCGAAGCGGCGTATTTTTCCGCGCGATCGAGCAGGGCGAGTTGCAGCTTGGTGGCGGCGGTGATGATTTCGCCGATTTGGGTGCGGCAATAGAGGCGGGTGTCGGTGGCGACTTGGTCGTTGCGCGAGCGCGCGGCGTGGAGCTTGGCACCGGTCGGGCCGATGCGGCGGGTGAGCTCCGCCTCGATGTTCATGTGGATGTCTTCGAGCGAAGTCTTGAACTCGAATTTTCCGTCGAGGATTTCCTTTTCGATTTCCCTCAGGCCGCTCTCGATTTTTTGGAACTCATCGGCCGTGAGGAGTCCGGCATTTTTTTGAGCCCGCGCGTGGGCGATCGAGCCGGCGATGTCGTGCGGAAATAGCCGCCAATCGTACGAAACCGATTCACCGAATTGTTGGACGAGAGAGGAGGTGTCTTGGGTGAAGCGGCCGTGCCACATGGTAAATGGATGGTTGGATAGGAAATCGGATGGGCCCGAATCGGACCAGCAAGGCGATTGGAGCGCAGGAGGGCTTGAATTGAAACGAGAAAAGCCAACCCCAAGGCCCTTAAAAAGAATCCATTTGCCATTTTGGGTTCAGTTGGCCGTGCGTGGGTTAAAAACCCGAAATTCACTTTTTTGTTCGAGTGAACATCTTTTTTCTTGCGTGGGGGGAATTTTGGTGCCAGATTTCAAATATCACCTGACCCCAAACACCATGGCCAAACAATCCGCAGAAGAATCCGCCCAAGAGAAGCTCCAAGACGCCCGCAAGCGCAACCTCGACCTTGCGATCTCCCATATCCAAAAGGAATTCGGAGAAGCAGCCATCATGCGCCTCGGCGATGAAAGCCGCTGCGATGTCGATGTGATCCCGACCGGCAACCTGCTGATCGACCGGGCCCTCGGCGTGGGCGGCTTCCCTCGCGGCCGGATCGTCGAAGTCTTCGGTCCGGAATCATCCGGCAAAACCACCCTCACTCTCACCGCCATCGCCCAAGCCCAAAAGCGCGGCGGCCTCGCGGCCTTCATCGATGTCGAGCACGCGCTCGACCCGCAATATGCCCGCAAACTGGGTGTGAACCTCGATGACTTGCTCGTTTCCCAGCCGTCTTCGGGTGAAGAGGCGCTTCAGATTTGTGAGGCCCTCGTGCGGTCGAACGCGATCGATGTGGTGGTGCTCGACTCGGTCGCCGCGCTGGTCACCAAGCAGGAGCTCGATGGCGAAATCGGCGATTCAACCGTCGGTGCCCAGGCCCGACTGATGAGTGCCGCGATGCGCAAACTCACAGCACTGATTTCCAAAGCCAACACGGTCTGCATCTTCACCAACCAGATCCGTGAGAAAATCGGCGTGATGTTTGGTAACCCGGAAACCACCCCCGGTGGACGCGCGCTCAAGTTCTTTTCTTCGGTCCGTGTCGACATCCGCCGCATCGGCCAGATCAAGGCCACCGACGGCACCGTCACCGGCAACCGCACCAAGATCAAGGTGGTGAAAAACAAGGTCGCACCACCCTTCACTGAAGCGGAGTTCGACATCATGTACAACGAGGGGATTTCCTCGACCGGTTCGCTGCTCGACCTTGCGAACGAACTCGAGATCGTTCTCAAGCGCGGCTCGTGGTTCTCCTACAACGGCAATCAAATGGCTCAAGGCCGCGATGCCGCCAAGGAGCTTCTCAAGGGAGATCCCGCGCTCTACGAAGAGATTGCAACCAAGGTTAACGAGGCCCTCGAATCGAAGAAAAAGAAATAAGGCCAAGGTAGCGCTGTTTCGCTGAGAACGAATGGTAGCGCGGTTTCGCCGAAACCGCATGATTTGCAATGGTAGCGCGGTTTCGCCGAAACCGCATATCGCTTCATTTGAAAAATCAGAGGCTGATCATTTGAATGCGGTCTGAGCCAGACCGCTCCACCTTGCCAGACCGCTCCACCTTGTAAGGGCTCTACCTTGTAAGGGCTCTACCTTACAAACGGCCACTCATCGGATGTGGAGACCAATCCCGTCCGCACTGGATTCATTCGGATATATTTTGCTTTTTCCGATGCCGACTCGTGACTTCGTAGTCGATGATCAAAAAAATCCCTCTGCCACTTTACGGAATGGGATTTGGCAATCCATCGTTTCCATGAAGATATGGATTTCCTCATAAAATACGAATGAGGAAAAGTGACGATTCCATGCAGATGGTCGGGCATCGCCAGTATCAGTCGCCATTTCCATTCTCCATTTTTCTCGCGAAATTCGATCGATTCGATCAATGCCGACCAGATGGGCTTCATGGCGAGCTGGTTGACTCCCCTTGGCATGCAGTTGATTGTGACAAAGTATGCCTCCTGCATTGGGTCGATCCAATCCGGCACGTCATGGGGAAGTGACTTTCTGCGGAAATTCATAGCAGTGATGCAGGTAGCGCGGTTTCGATGAAACCGCATGAAAATGAGACTCGAATTGTAAGCCAAATATTCAGTAAAAAGGTAGCGCGGTTTTGATGAGAACGAATGGTAGCGCGGTTTCGCCGAAACCGCATATCGCTTCATTTGCAAAATCAGAGGCTGATCATTCGAATGCGGTCTGAGCCAGACCGCTCCACCTTGCGAGACCGCTCCACCTTGCGAGACCGCTCCACCTTGCGAGACCGCTCCACCTTGTCAGACTCAGCGAACCTCGATGGCGACTTGGGCCATGCTGCTTGGGCTCTTTCCGGGATCTGCGAAACACATCAATGAAAAGCCTTTGTAAAGTGGCGTGGAGTTTGAATTGGAAATCCTCAGCAAGGAGTCTGGCGCCTTGGTCACGGTAATTTTTTTGCCGTAATAGCAAGCGGCATCGACTTCGATGCTGGCAATGCCCGGACCATGGAGTTTCTCCGAAGAGGCATCGACATTTTCTTCGTAGCTTTGCCGCACCTTGTTGCCATCGGTCCACTTGATGGTGATCTTGTCGTCCTCAAGTTTCTCCTGAAATTTCTCCGATTTTTTCTCATCTTCGAATTTCGTGTCTTTGTAGGCACTGGGGAAATAGATTTCGACGCTGAAAAGAAGAGGATTTTTCACCGCGGGCCCAGGCGTGATGATTTTTCCGCCCAGATAAATCGTACCCTGCCTGACCTCAGCGGTGATTTCAAAAGTCGTTTCCCCCGTGACCTTGCCTCGGATGGTGGTCTTTTCCAGTTTGGCAGTAGGAGGTTCGCTCGATACGAAGGATTTGCCATCGATTTGGCGCGAAACCACGCTGCCGTTAGGCATGGTTTCATCAATCCGAGGACGTATGGTGATGCCTGTGCCAGAGGTTTTGTCGTCCCTTTTCCCAGTCGTGGGAAAGAGTGTGATGTCTCCGTCGGTTTGGATGGAAAATTGAAATTTGCCACTCTCGGCCACCGCGAAGTGGCCGTGCCATCCATTGTCGGAGAGCGATGGCAGTTGAGCCATGGCCAATTGGTTGATGGCACATGCGCAGAAAATGGAGGCGGTTGCAGAGAGAAAACAAGGCCTGATCATGATGTACAAACATGCACGGCATTTTGGCTTATGCCAACGAAAAAGCCGATGTGAATGTGCGTCGGTCGGCTCAGAGATAAGCCGTTAGATTGTCGACTGTGTGTGCGTCGAGCTTGTCAGCAAGCGCGGTGACGAGTGCGATCAGATGAAGGTGATCATTGATGTCGATGATCGCGTTGTGCGAGTGGATGTAGCGGGCGGGAACTCCAAGGACAATGCTGGGTATGCCACTGTTGGCTTGGTGGAAGGATCCGGCATCGGTGCCACCGCTGCGGCGGACAGTGACTTGGTGGGGGATGCCTTCGGCGCGCGCAGTGTCGATGGCGAGACGGGCGAGGCGCGGGTTGGTGATGGCGGTCGGGTCGTAGAGGCGAATTTGCACGCCGCCGCCGAGTCGCCCTTGGCATTCTGCGCGGTTGAATCCGGGTCCATCGTCGGCGGGCGGACCTTCGAGGATGATCGCCACATCGGGCTTGGCAAAGACCGCGGCAGCTTTTGCTCCGCGCAATCCAACCTCTTCCTGCACGGTGCCGCAGAGCACGAGGTGGTTGGGGTGTTCCGTTGCGGCGAGGATTTGACCAGCCTGGATCACCGCCGCCATGCCAACGCGGTTGTCGAAAGCCTTGGCCATGAAATGGTCTTCGCGTGAAAGTGCGGTGAACACCGAGCAGGGAGCGATCGGATCGCCAAGCGAAATGCCGAACTCGTCGATCGCCTGCAATCGGGACTCGGCTCCGACATCAATGTACAATTGCTCGATGGTTTGGACTTGGCGGCGTTGCGCTTCGGGTAGGAAATGTGGTGGACGCGATGCGACGACACCGAGGATTTTTTCTCCCGTGCGGGTCAACACCTCGACGCGTTGGCCTAGCAGGTTGTGTTCCCACCATCCGCCCAGCGCGACGAATTGGATAAAACCCTCGTGCGTGATGTTTTGCACAAGGAAACCGACCTCATCCATATGACCGGCGATCAGTACGCGCGGTCCTTCACCTGCCAGATCGCAAAAGACCGAGCCCATGCGGTCGGTGTAGAGATCGCCGCAGTCGCCAAGTTCGTCGACAAAAATCGCGCGCACTTCGTCCTCGTGACCTGGCACCGAATGGGCTTCAGTGAGTTCACGCAGCAAGGAAACGGCTTTGGATTTCATGCTGACAGGATGAAGCCGCCCCGTTGGCTTTCCAAGTGCCAAGTTTGCGGGGGGCGCAGGATCTCTGCCACCAAGCCTCCTCAGGGCTGGGCATGCCTCGCATGCCAATCGGCATAAACCTTTGGCGAAATTTCCGAGGGCTTGATTTCCGAGCGTCCGCCCCAGAACACATTGGTGTAGGAAACCGGGATGCCGATGGCGGCAAGGTGGCGATCGATCGCGGCCTTGTGTTCGAGGACGCGGTCTTTTTCCGTACCATGCACGACACCCATGACGTTGACGTTGCCGAATTGGGGTCCGCCTTCGCGCCAGTAGCAATGGGTCATGCAAAAATGGCGACCGACTTCCGCGCCGCCTTCGACTTCGCGGCCTTTCGGCACGGCCCAATGAAAGAGGCCGTTGAAGCGAGTGACGCGCTGGCCGGTGGCGGAGGGTTTGACATGTTCGAGAAAGGTCGAGAAACGGCCGATGACTTTTTTTGAGTTTAAAGTTTCGGCAACTTCGCAGAAACGCTCGAGTGAAACGCCGGCGATTTTCGCGCGCTTGTCCCATGGGTTGGCGGTGATCTCGTCTGCTGCGAGTTCTTCCTTCAAGGCGAGCAGCACGGCCCATTCCTCGGGCGTGAGATCGACCGTCGCGGTGGTCATCATTTTCGCAGGTTCGTCGGACTTATCGCCAGGCTCAAGGGTCTTGCGACGCGTGTGACCGACGCCGAGCGCGAAGACTCCATTGGCGGGCATGAGCAAATACTCGGTCGCACCGGTGAGTCTCAGTAATGTGGTGGCGTGTTCATCGAGCGACTGGCCGACAGGGACCTTGAGGGTCGTCCAAAGACGGTAGCCGGATCCGGAGACTTCAGTGTCGGTCGAGCGGATCACGACATGACCAGAAAACGGATCCTCTTTGGCCATGAAGTCGAAGGCGTCGTTGAGTTTTTCCTCCGGCACCTTCCAAGCAACGAGCGCGCCATGCGCGAGCTTGGTCGAGAGCAGGGTCTGGCGCACGCGGCGGATCACGCCGGCCTTGAGCATCGCGCCGATGCGCTCCAACACAGTATCCAGCGGTACACCGGATTTTTCGGCGATCACGTGAAATGGCTGACGCTGAAATCCGGCGATCAGATCCTCGGAAATCGCGAGAATGGCGGCGTTGACCGGATCGTTGTGTTCGACGGGGATGGTGGAGCTCATGGGTGGACTTGAATGGTTAGTTAGGGAGATGAATGCCAGCTCAATTGTGCGCGGCAATTGGCGGGATGGAAATCATTTGTCCGCAAAATTTTATAAGCATTTATGCGTACGTGCCGACAACAATAGCGGATATGCCGATTTACTCTAATCCGGTAAGCATGGAATCGGCTTCAAAATGGTAAAATGCGCTATAAGCCCATGCGACTTTTTACTTACTCTAAAAACCTTTCAAATCGGTTGCTGCCATATCGATGCGTGCAATCGTGTTGTCATGATTTTTTGCAGCGCATGCATCATAATTTCGAAAGTTTCGGTCGTTCGTGCAGGTGAGCATTTGATGCTTAGCGACGGAACTGGCGTGGGCGAGTGCCTTGCGGCGCGGAGACTGCATGTGTGAAACAGTGAATCGAATTGTCCTTTTCATGTCTTCCTCGCCAATCGCATCCGTGATCATAGCGGCGTTTAATGCACAAAAGTGGATCGATTTGTCGATTGCTTCGGCGCAAAATCAAACATTGAAGGAGATTGAGATCATCGTGGTCGACGACGGCTCCACCGATGACACCGCCGCGGTGGTCGCCGGAATGGCCGGGCGTGATGCGAGAATACGCCTGATCAGGCAAGGAAACGCTGGGGTTGGCGCGGCACGCAACACGGGCATCCGCTCCGCAAAAGGAATTTTTATCGCGCCTCTGGATGCCGACGATGTTTGGGAGCCGGAAAAACTTGAACGGCAGCTGAGGCGAATGAGTGAGCGTGGTGATCGGACGGCCTTGGTGTATTGCTGGCACCGGTGGATCGATGAGGATGGCCTTGCGCTTGGGTACCAATCAAACTCAACCGTACAAGGTGATGCAAGGACGGCGATCCTGCTAAGAAATTTCATTGGCAATGCAAGCGTGCCCCTGTTTCGGGCTTCCGCAGTCAACTGTGTGGGCCCTTATCTCACTCGCAATGAGCAGGGTGGGGGACAGGGTTGTGAAGATTGGGATTTGTCGATCCGCATAGCGGAGCGGTGGGAAGTGGGGCTCGCGGATGAAGTGCTGGTGGGCTACCGCCAAACCAATGAGTGCATGAGCTCACAAGTGCCATCGATGGCGAAATCGTACCAGACCGTTATGGATCAGGCCCGTACGCGTAACCGTGACTTGCCGGAGGCCCTCTTCCGCTGGGCCGAGGGTCATTTTCAGAGCTATCTTGTTTACAAAGGTTACGACGGTTGCGACTACCGATCGTGTATCAATGCGGCCGTTCGCGCGATCTCGTCGGATCCTCTCTTAATTCTGAACAAGCGACTTCATGAACTGACCTTTAAAAGTCTCATCTGGTTGGCCACTGGAAAAAGACGATCGGTGCGACATCGGGTTTCGACCGTATCGGCCGATGTCGATGGCATAATCCCCGAGCCACGCATTTCCCTGCTTGAGAAAATTCAGCAGCGAAGGTGGGCAGGGGTCGTGAATCAATGAATCCGATTTCTTCGATTTTTTACCATGCATCGCCCCGTCAAAGTTGCCGACCTTGAGATATCCGAACCAATTTCCGACATCGACGGATTGGCCGACTATGTGTCTCTGCAGCTCATCGTGCGCTGGCGTGGTCATCCGCTCGACGCAATCACCGTTCCTGTGCGGGGATCTTTCTGCCCAGCTTCCGACATTGTGGCGTCGATCATGAATCAATGCGCTACGAAACTAATTCACCATCTGCTGCATCTGGCTTTGGAGAATCCGCTTGCGAAGAGCGCATGGACGATCAAAGAGATGGTAAAGCTTCAAAAGCCACCATTGTCTTCGTTACCCAGTATCTCGGTTGCCGTTTGCACACGCGACCGACCGGAGCATCTCGCAACTTGCCTTAATGCGCTGCGTCAACTTTCGATGGCCCCCATGGAGATTTTGGTCATCGATAACGCACCGGAAACCCAGGCGACTCGTGAGTTGATTGAAAATTATTTTCCCGATGTCACCTACATCCTTGAGCCAAGGCCAGGACTTGATTGGGCCCGCAACCGTGCGATTGCATCAGCCAAAGGGGACATCATTGCTTACACGGATGACGATGTCGTGATCGATGTTGGATGGGCGGATGCCATCGTGAGGATGTTTGCGCGGAATGAAGATGTCATGGCCGTGACGGGATTGGTCGTGCCACACGAGCTCGAGACCGAGTCGCAGGTTCTTTTCGAAAAATACGGAGGATTTGGGCGAGGCTTTGTTCGCAAGTGGTATCGGCCCAGTGATGCTGAGCGAGCGAAATTGGCGATGCTACATGCAGGAGCCGGCAAGTTTGGCACCGGCGCGAACATGGCATTTCGGCGCTCCGTATTTCGTGAGATCGGCCTGTTTGATCCCGCGTTGGATGTTGGCACCGTCACAAATGGTGGAGGTGATCTCGATATGTTTTTCCGGGTGCTGAAATTCGGTCATACGCTGGTGTATGAGCCTGCGGCGATGGTGCGACACCGGCACCGTCGAGACTTTGAGCATCTATACACGCAGATTGCGAACAATGGCATCGGCTTCTATTCGCATCTGGTTCGCAATGCCATCGAGTTTCCGGAAGAAAGGCGCGGACTTGCGAAACTCGCATGGTGGTGGCTGCGCGAATGGAACTTGCGGCGTTGGTTTCAATCGAAGTTCAGGCCCGTGGAGTTGCCGCACAAATTGATCAGCGCCGAATTGAAGGGTTCTTTCACCGGCCTGTTTCGATATCCCAAGGCCAAGAAGCGGGCGTTATCGATGGCAAAAGAAGAAGGGGGGGATGCGTTTGATATCCCTATCAAAACCGCCAGTGCCATGCAGCAAAGCGTTCCCCAAGAAGCTGTCGCCGTGCGCACTTGGGAGATCACCGGCGAGCCTACTGCGATCGACGATGTGGACCATTATGATCTCACGCGTGTGATCCTCACATTCGAACAAAATGCGTTTGCGGAAGTTTTTATCAAAAACCTTCGGTGCGCTATTTCTGTCGATCGAATCGCAGATGAGGCAGTTCAGGTTCTCGGTATGAAATTGTTGGATCCCGCCTCATCTCAGAGTTATGCCTTGATTTGGTCTCAAGCGATAGCCGACCTTAAAAAATTCGCTGTCGTGGCGGATGAAAATTCCGGCGATCAGCGAGCAAGTAGACTCACCGCATCCGTTGTCATCGCCACCCGTGATCGACCGGACGCTCTGCGTGCATGTTTGCGTTCGCTGAGCGAACAGAGGACTGCTCATTCGATCGAGATCATTGTGGTCGACAATCATCCCGCATCGGGACTTACGGCGCCAGTTGTCGCGGAATTCTCTGATGTCATGATGATCCAAGAATCTCGCGCAGGGCTTTCATTTGCCAGAAATTCGGGATTTTCTGCAGGCAGGGGTGAAATTCTCGTCTGTACCGACGATGATGTGACCTTTCCTCCATATTGGCTGGAGAACCTGCTCGAGCCTTTTGAGCGAAGTGATGTGATGATGGTGACCGGCAATGTGCTGCCTGTTGAGCTTGAAACGAAATCTCAGATCGAATTTGAAAATTATGGCGGTCTTGGCCGAGGCTATGAGCGTCGCGAGTTCGACCGAAAATGGTTTGATTCATTTCGTCGCAAGGCTGTACCGACATGGACAATTGGAGCAACCGCCAATGCGGCGCTCAGGGCATCGCTGCTGAGTGATCCTGATGTCGGTTTGATGGATGAAGCGTTGGGCGCGGGTACGCCGACAGGTTGCAGCGAAGACACCTATCTTTTTTACAAGGCTCTCAAGGCGGGTTACACAATCGTTTATCAACCCAAAGCATTTGTATGGCATAGACATCGCGTGGACGCCGATGCATTGAACCGTCAAATTTTCAATTACAGCAAAGGGCATGCAGCGTATCACCTCACGACATTCCTCAACGATCGAGATGGCCGTGGACTGGTAAGGATCTTTGCCGAAATTCCGATGCACCACGCGCGACAAATGTGGCGTTATTTGCGTGGCCGCAGTCAAACCTCGATCCGCACTATCTGGCTCGAAATCCAGGGTCATGCACTGGGACCGATCGCACTGTGGAAATCACGGCGTCGTGTGAGGCGATTGCGCAGCACAGAGTCGAAGTCTTACGATGATGGGAAAAAAACTTCGGTGGTCGCCGCCAATCCAGAATTGGAGATCTACCCATGAGAGTTGGTGTCATCAATCGATCAAGCCATGAACACGCATGGCGGCATTTGGCGGATCTTTTTTCCGTCCTCGTGTCGCGTGACCTCAAGATTCTCTACAAGCGTTCCTCATTGGGCTTTGGCTGGGCTTTGGTGACGCCCTTGCTGCAACTCTTCATCTTCTCATTCGTGTTTCGTCACGCGCTGCAAATGCATGTGGAAAACTACGCCTCCTTTGTCTTGATCGGCGTCTTGGTGTTCGGTTGGTTTCAGGGGGCTTTGAGCCTGTGCGGCGGCTTGATCACCGGGAGCAAATCACTCGTGAATCAGCCGGGTTTTCCGCTCACCCTATTGCCGCATGTGATGGTCACCGTGCGGATGTTTCATTTGTTGATCGCGTTGCCTATTTTGTTTGGTCTGCTTTGGTGGCAGGGCATTCGTCCAGCGTGGTCGTGGATTTCGCTGCCTGGGTTGATGGCGGTGCAGTATATGCTTATTGTTGGTCTCGCGTATCCGCTGGCGGCGCTCAATGTCATTTTTCGCGACACCCAGCACATCGTCGCGGTGCTGTTGCAGTTGATCATGTTTGTGACGCCGGTGTTTTACAGCCTCGATCAGGTGCCGCCATCGCTGCATGCGTGGTTTCACCTTAATCCAATGGTGGGCCTGATCCAATCATGGCGTGATGTGCTGTTGCATGGGAATTGGCCGGACGCGCTTGTGATGGGCAAACTGCTCGCGGTGGGCTCGATGTTGTTGTTTGTTGGTCGCCGAACTTTCGTGAATCAAAGCGACTGCTTTGCTGAGGAACTGTGATGAAGACATTGGTAAAAGCCGAGGGTTTGGGAAAAACCTTCATTTCGCAACCAGTCACCACGAAGCGTTTGCATCTTGCCGACTTCGTGTGGAGGACGCGTCGATGCGATCCTTTGTGGGCACTGCGCAATGTGTCATTTGAAGTCGAAGCAGGCGAGATGATGGGAATCGTCGGAGCCAATGGTGCTGGGAAATCAACCTTGCTGCGGTTGTTGGGCGGCATAGGCAAGCCAAGCACCGGCACCCTGCAAATGAATGGCCGAATTGGGGCGCTGCTGGATCTTGGCGGCGGATTTCAAGGTGATCTGACAGGTAAGGAGAACAGCATTCTTTCCGCAGTTGTCGCCGGCTTGCTTAAGCATGAAGCCATTGAAATTTTGCCGGAGATCATCCGCTTTGCGGAGATGGAAAAATTTATCGACGCGCCTGTGCGCACCTACAGCACGGGTATGCTGATGCGCTTGGCCTTTTCAGTCGCGGTTCATACGAGTCCAGAGATCATGCTGGTCGATGAATACCTGGCGGTTGGAGATCTTGCGTTTCAAGCCAAGTGCAACACACGCATCGCGAAACTTCGTAAGGCTGGATGCGCCATTGTGTTGGTTTCTCATAGCATGGATCAAATCCGCGAACAATGTGACCGGGCTTTGTGGTTGAGACAGGGAATGCTAATTGCATGCGATGATGCCAAGGCGGTGGCTACGCATTACGAGCAGGAGATGCGCCTCGACTCCATAAGGCGAACACCTGAAAATTCTACACGCACTACAAAAGCAGGAGCGAAACTTTTTCCGAAAAAAAATCGTTTTGGATCAATGGAAATGGAAATTACCGATGTGATCCTTCATCCGGGGCATGTCATTGGTTGCGGCGATCCTTTGGGAATCGAGATTCGCTACAGATGCCAATCGACCCTCAATTCCCCGATTTTTTCCATATCGATCACACGACCGGATGGATCGGTATGCCTCGATATCAATACCCAATCCGCGCAAGTCCCCATCACGCAAGTGAATGGTGACGGTAGCATTAGGCTCAATATCAATCGTCTCGATATTGCGGCAGGATCATATTTTGTAAATGTCGGGGTCTTTGAAGCAAGTTGGAGCCATGCTTACGACTTCCACTGGCATGCGTATCAACTTCTCGTCGAAGGCGGATCCTCGCACAAAGGAATTCTGGCGCCGCCATGTCGTTGGGAGATGGATCTGGCATAAGGATGTCATGCCGAGATTAAGATACAAAAAAACCCGACGGAATGCCGTCGGGTTTTTTGCGATCTTTGAAATTGAACACTACTGTCATTTCTTCTTTGCGTGCTGCATGGCTTGTGAGAACCAGTCGTTGTTGGATGCGCCCTGATTTCCTGATGGGCGATCTCTCCGATTCGTTTGATTCTGATTAGTCCTGTCCTCGGGATTCGAGCGGCGGTTTTCGAGGTCGGGTTTCGACTTCATTGATAGCGCGATTCGGTTGCGCTTGAGGTCGACCTCGACAACGGTCGTTTGAACTTTCTGGCCAACCTTCACCACTTCCGATGCGTCGCGCACGAAGTGGTCTGCGAGCTGGCTCACATGGACGAGACCGTCCTGATGCACGCCGATATCGACGAATGCACCGAACGCAGTGACATTGGTGACAATGCCGGGAAGCTTCATTCCGGGTTGGAGGTCGGAGGGTTTCTCCACGCCTTCTTGGAACGAGAAAAGTTCGAATTGCTTGCGTGGATCGCGCCCGGGTTTGGCGAGTTCGTTGATGATGTCCTGAAGCGTCGGCAGTCCGACATCATCGCTGACATAGCGTTTGAGGTCGATCTTCTTGCGCGCGTCTTCGTTGCCGATGAGTGCATCTGTGGCACATCCGGCATCAGCCGCCATGCGTTCGACAAGCGTGTAGCGTTCCGGGTGAACGGCCGAGGCGTCGAGCGGATGCTTTCCACCGCGAACGCGAAGGAATCCGGCAGCTTGTTCGAAGGCTTTTTCTCCAAGCCGCGGCACCTTCTTGAGCTCATCGCGTGATTGAAAGGCACCGTTCTCGTTGCGCCACGAGACGATGTTTTCGGCTAAGGTCGAGTTGAGACCCGAGACATAGGAAAGCAGTTGCTTTGAAGCCGTGTTGAGTTCGACACCGACCGCGTTGACACAAGAAATGACTGTGTCGTCGAGGCTCGTCTTGAGGGCGCGTTGTTCGACATCGTGCTGGTATTGGCCAACACCGATGGATTTCGGATCGATCTTCACCAACTCCGCAAGAGGATCCATGAGGCGGCGGCCAATCGAAACGGCGCCACGCACCGTGACATCCTCGTTGGGGAATTCTTCACGCGCGACATCGGATGCTGAGTAAATCGAAGCGCCACTTTCATTGACCATGATGATCGGAATCGACGCGGGCAGTTTCAGTTTTTTGACGAATGCTTCGGTTTCTCGACTGGCGGTGCCGTTACCGATAGCGATGGTTTCGATTTGGTACTTTTTGATCAACGTCGTAAGCTCGACCGCAGCTTCATAGAGTTGCGTGTTTGATCCTGCCGTCGCGTGCAAGACGGTGTGGTGCAGCAATTTGCCCGAAGCATCGAGCACTACGGTTTTGCAACCGGTGCGAAATCCGGGGTCGATCGCCAAGAGTCGCTTGCCGCCAAGCGGTGAGGCGAGCAGTAGTTCGCGCAGGTTTTCGGCAAACACGCCAATCGCGGTTTCGTCGGCACGTTTTTTAGCGATGAGCCGTGCCTCGGTTTCCATCGACGGCATGAGCAGGCGCTTGCAGCCGTCCTGGACCCCGAGTTCCACTTGCTTGCCAGCTTCGCCATTTGATCTTACCCATTCGGGCAGAGCAAGTGCGGTCACGCGGTCGAGTGGCACCTCGACGCGCATCAGAAGGAATCCGTCCTTCTCGCCGCGGCGTATCGCAAGCATGCGGTGTGAGGGAATCGACTTGAAAGGTTCGCTCCACTCGAAGTAGTCGCGGAATTTTTGCGCATCCGGCTCCTCGTTTTTGCCGTACATGATCTTGGAGGAAACCGTCGCCTCTACCTCATACAGTTTTCTCACTTTCCCGCGCAGGTTCGCATCATCGGCCACTCGCTCGGCGATGATATCGCGGGCACCGGCGAGCGCATCGCTTGCGGTAGCCACTTGCTTTTCGGTATCGACAAATTTAGCTGCTTCGTCGGCAGGATCATCCGACTGATGCTCAAGCAGCCAATCGGCGAGCGGTGTGAGTCCGCGTTCGATGGCGATTGTTGCCCGCGTTTGGCGCTTTGGTCGGAAGGGCGCGAAGACATCTTCGAGCGTTGCCAGAGTGTTCGCAGCTTCGACTTTTTTCTTCAGCTCGGGGGTGAGCAGGTTGCGTTCCTCGAGTGATTTGAGAATCGCGCTGCGGCGGGTGTCGAGCTCCGCGAGTTGCAGCATGCGGTCGCGGATGGTGGTGATCTGGACCTCGTCGAGCGAGCCTGTTTGTTCCTTCCGATAGCGCGAGATAAAGGGCACGGTTGCGCCTTCGGCGAGGAGTTTGGCAGTGGAGGTGACGGATGAAAATGAAATGCCGCTCTCGCGGGCAATGGTTTCAAGGTGATGGGTCATGAATGCGGGAAAATTTTCTTCAGGGAGAATTTCAATGAGCCGAAATCAAAGCAGATTTCATCCGACGGGCAAGGCGCGAAGCTGTTTTGCAATCATGAAATATTGCCACAAATTGCTTGCGCTTAAACATGTCGCCGCCATTTGCCGAGACGGGCTTTCCATCCATCAAGTGCGGCCTCAAGAACCAATGGCACGCGGTGAAGCCCGTCAATTTTTGCTGTGGCAACAAGATAGGCCATGCCCATCGCAAAGGCATTGAATGCGCCTGATTGCTTTTTTTTGAGCCACACCATGTTGCGGATTTTGTAATAAAGTTTCCAATCCGCGAGTCCGGGCTCGAAGAAGAGGTGCTTGCCGAAACATTTCCAGTGGATGATGTCCGACGGGCCGGGGTGATCGAGAATCGAATGCCGAGCCGCAGCCTGAGTGAATCCGGCCTGCTCAATGCGCAGTGGATAATCTTCGTCCTCACCGCGAATGAACAAGGCGCCGTTTACGGCACCGACTATTTGCCTAACTTCACGCGAGACCAATGCCCCCGTCCAAATGATGCGGCTCTTGGTGAAATCCGCATTTGGCAAAGCCTCGATCGAGTCAATCATGCTCCATCTCTGAACGCTGTCTGCAATTTGCAAGGGCCAAGTGAACTTATCTGATTGCGGATCGACCTGCAGCGAGTGGCGTACGACCTGTGGATCCCACGGCTCTTTGATCAATGCCTCCAATGCTTCGGGTCGCGGCCATGAGTCGTCGTCCAAGATCCACACCGCATCCGCGCCTTCGGCAAAGGCCAAATCCATCGCCTCCTGAACACCGCCGGCGTTGCCACGGTTTTCATCCAACCGATGCACGATCAGACGGAAGGGCAGCTCCTGCAAGCGCCCCAGCTCAGCCACTGTTTCATCTGTCGAAACATTGTCCGCCACCACCACCAACTCCGGCGGACGCGTCTGCGCCGCGAGCGCTTGGACACAAGCCAATGCCGTGGCCGAACGGCTCATGGTGGCAAAAACGGCGGCAATTGAGGGCATGGGGAGGAGAGGTGGAAGCACTAAATTCTAAGCATGAAATCCGAAACGAAGAATATGAAGATGCGGCTTCTCTTAGGCAGGGACCTTTGTCCCAAAGGTCCGTTTGAAGAAGAGACTAAACCGCGAATGAACGCGAATGGACGCGAAATGGGAAGAGGAAGAGAAGCTCGCGCAGAGGCGCAGAGGCGCGGAGGAGGATGAGTTAAAAGTTATTGGGGGAAGAGGAAGAAGAAGCGGATTCTTCAAAGGGGAGCGCCAGCGTCTCGCTGGCTGTGTCGCGCATCTTGCGGGACACATTTTATTGCCCGGTAGGGCGATGCGGCCTCGCAGCGCCGAACGCGTGGGCTTATGGAATGCGAATTCGGATGCGTTCCGGGTCAGCTGTTATGATGGCAGCATTGGCCAGATCATCTTGGTAGTTGACCGCAATATGGTGAATTGCTTCAGCCATCTGAGCCGCCCTGAAGCCGGTCAGCCGGATGATGCCATGATGGGGCATTCCTTTGAGAATGGCGAGCTCGCCAAAATCCTTATCCAGTGTGACGAGGATTTTTTGAGAGGAGTGTGCATGGCCGAGAATTGCAGCATCGCCAGGATCCTGTTCCCATGAGCCGGACCAATCCACATCATGTCCCAGTTCCAAAAGAACGGGCAAAGCACCACCCCAAACGCAGCTATCCAGCAAAATTGACGCCATTAGGACGCTAATGCAGTGGGAAAAAGTTCGATTCTTTCGTGGCGTGCCAGACGCGACGCATACACGAGGCAAGCTTGTATGTCCTCAGGTTCAAGCCATGGATAACCCATGAGAATAGTGGCTGGATCATCTCCAGCCGCAAGCATGTCGAGCACATGTTCGACGGCCAACCGTCTACCGCGAATAATAGGCTTTCCGCCGAAGATCTCCGGATTGAAGGTGATTCGATCGATGAGCTGTTCGTGATTCATTTGCATTACAATGCAGCATGATGAGGTTTGATGCAAGAGCGGCTTTGCGGGGGCTTGAGAAGAAGGGATTGAACCGCGAATGAACGCGAATGGACGCGAATGGGGGAAGAGTTATTGGTTATTCTATATTGGGTTAAGAGGTGGGCGGGACGCCCACTCTCCTTGTAATACGGGCGGGCCGCCCATGCTCCTCTTGTGAAAAAGCGGCTTCTGATCTAGCTTCTTCTGTCTTTAGGTCTTCTGTCTTCTTATGAAACTTTCTTCAGCACCCACTTCCAACCTCTAGCCACAATCCATAGAATCCCATCGATCAGGCCATTGAGGTACGGATCATTGAACAGTGTGATGCCGTAGGCGCGTCGAATGGCGCGTGATTCGACATGTTGTCTTTCGGCGGCAAGGATGGTATCCATGTCGCGGGTTTTCCCAAGGTGACGCTGCGAAGCGTTGCTGCCGTGCAGGCGGAAGTCGGCAACCGTCACTCCGACATGATGAAATGATTTTCCAGCGGCATGTAGGCGTGCGTAGAATTCACCATCCATCACATAACGAAAATCCTTTCGCAGCCGGTGGCCCGCATCGACCACCGTCGATCGCCGGTAAAAAGCAGCAGTCGAGCCAATGAAGCAATGATGATGCACATGCACGAACAACGACCAGCGGGGTGCGGTCACATGCCTTGAGAAAAACCCCTTTTCATCGATGAAGTCCCAATCTCCGTAAACCACATCGGCGTTGGATCTCTCTAAATCATCAAGCATTTTTGCCAAAGCGCCGGGCTTGAGCCGGTCGTCGGCATTCAGCCACATCACCCATTCGCCCGTGGCCTTGTCGAAGCCCTTGTTGATCGCATCCGACATACCTTCATCCGCTTCTTGAATCCATGTCGCATGTGGGAATTTTGCCGTCACCTCCTCGCTGTCATCGGTGGACCCGCCATCGATTACGAAATGCTCGATTTCAAACGAGCGTGATCTTCCAGCCCGCACCTCATCCAATTGCATCGCCACACTATCAAGGCATTCGCCGAGAAAGCGTCCGTAATTAAGCGAGGGTGTGATGATGGTGAAGCGCATTGAAGAGTAAGAGAATGAACCGCGAATGAACGCCAATCGACGCGAATTGAGGAGAGGAAGAAAGATTTACCGCGAAGGCGCAAAGATCGCAAAGGTACGCGGAGGGGGGGGGTCTTAAATCCTAAATCTTAAATTCTAAATTCGAAACGGAAAGAGGAATAGGGTAGGAGAATGAAGAAGCGGCAGCTTGACTCAATGGTTTAGCAATCTTGTGCCAGCAGTTTTTCCCCGTAGTCTTCAACGCGTTGGCAGGTGCTGATGAGCTCGGGTAATTCCTCATTGCAGTAGGCAAGGATTGATAGGAAGCGATCGCCTGCGTAATCATGGGATATGGCATTGCGAGTTTCTCTCAGTTCACGCAACCAATCGACGGATTTTATCAAACCACGCTTTTCGGCACGGTTAGCAATGTCGAGTAGTGTTCCCGGCTCGTACATTTCGAATTGATCGAGCGAGCGCAGCACCCGTTTTGTGAGCAAATCGACGAGTCTTGCGAAACGGCTGGTAAACGCCTCGATCTTGCTCAGTGCCTCCTCATCTAAGTCATCAATACTCGAAGTCTGAACAATACTTTTTGCCGAGTACTGCAAATGTGAAAGCGCACGATCCAACTCTTTGAGGCTCTCGGCAAGATAGGTATTTCTGGTATCTTCTTTCATAAGGGGACACCGGTTTCCAAAGCAATGGCAACGATGGGCCGAGTAGCCTGATCACGCTTTTGTACAATCAGATCTATCTTTTGCCAGCCAATTTGATCCATGATTGCCGAGCGAATCTTCATTTCCTCACGAAAACCGATGTGATCGGATATGACCAGAAGATCGATATCGCCACCGCGTGCATTGTCATCGGCGCGGGACCCGAAGAGAATGACATGCGCATCGGGATCAAGTGCATGGACTGCATCGAGGATTGCTTTTTTCTCATTTTCGGAAATTCTCATGATCGATAAAGTAAACCTAATCGTATTCAGAGCAAGCCGATATTGGGGTAATCTTAAATCCTAAATCCTAAATTCGAAACGGGAAGAGGAAGAAGATGTCATTGGTCAAAGGTCAGCGGTCACTGGGGAAGAGGAAGAAGAAACCGCGCTACCTGACTTGAAACTCCTTTTCACAAATCTCTAGCACATGATTGGCGACATGATTTGCGTGAAGGTGTTGGGACCATGTGTGGGAAATTTTTTGTGGGTCGCGGCGGCCGATCTCCCATGCGTGCAGTTCCTCCTTGAGTGCGTGGAGATGGGATGCGGCGGTATCATCCGCAGCGAGTGTGCCCGACTTTTCGGAAACGAACCATTCGAAGCTGGCCATCGATACTGAGCGATGGGCTACCACCGAACATCCGGAACAGAGTGCTTCTGCGGCAGCGATGCCAAAGCTCTCATAAGCCGAGGGACTGTAGAAAACCTGTGATTGATCCAGGAGCGAGGCAAGTTGTGTGCGATCAAGCCGACCGCAGAGCTGCACGCGAGCTTGCGAAGCCTTGTCCAGAGCTTCATGCCAACGACGCAGATGATCGGTGGTCTCGCCGACAATCACGAAAGTCACGGAGGCATCTAAGCTTAGCAGCATCGAGAACACCTCTGTCATTAGGCGTTGACGCTTTTGGACCTCATCGGACCATCGGCCAATGCTCACGATCTGTTTTTTTTTGGTGACGCCGCTGTAGAAAAAAGCAGTTTCAACCGCATGAGGGATCAACTCCACGCGATCGACGAGCGATTTGCCGCCATATCGCCCACACAATGTCCGATAGACCTTCTTCGCTTGCGGTGAAACGCAGGCGATGATGTTGCCATGCTTGAGGTGTGCCGCGCGAAATCGATCGGTCGCGAGAAGTCCATAGGTCGATTCCTTTATGGCGGAAATCAGGAAGCGCAAACATGCTCGCAGGTTGCGACCCTGGCCTGACATGATCCACTTTTCCTCAAGCCACCCGCCCCATCCCGCAAGGGGGCTGATGTAACCGCCGTTGTCCTGATTCAGAATGAGAAAAATCCCAGCTTCACGAATGGCGCTCGCAACCTTGCGGAACTTTGGTCGACCCCAGGCATAAAGCACCAGCCCATCGATCTTTTGCTCACGCCACCACGCTGGTGATTCAAGATTCGCGTACGCGGTGCGAATGAGATCGGGCTCATCAATGGCCATCACTTCGCCCGGCATGATTGCGCGGGACTCAATCCCCAGCGACTGAAGACCACGACAGAGCAATCCACTGTCCCGCGCGAAGAAATCGGGTCCGCCACCAAACTCGACGGGCGTGCAGGTGAATAGGCGCATGGGAAAAGAGGAAGAGTTTACCGCAATGCTTTGTGAGCATTAGCGAACATCAAAATTAGCGAAGCCTGTTGGCATGGACGTAGTGAAACGGAGTCAAAGCCGCGTAGGTCGCCAAGGGGCGGAGAAGAAGCATTAAATTTTAAGCACGAAATTCGAAAGGAAGAGAATGAACCGCGAATGGATGCGAAATGGGAAGAGGAAGAGAAGCTCGCGCAGAGGCGCAGAGGCGCGGAGGAGGATGAGTTAAAAGTTATTGGGGGAAGAGGAAGAAGAGACTTTTTGATTTTCTAACCATTAACCATTAACAATTAACTTCTAACTCTTAATCTTCTGATCTAGCTTCTTCTGTCTCTAAGTCTTCCGTCTTTCTTGAAACTAAACCTCGAATGAACGCGAAGGGACGCGAATTTGGGGGACATGACTCGGAGGTCAGACAGTAGCAACTCAAAGGTCTAGAAGATCACGAAGCGCGTTTTTGATCTCTTCCATCGGTCGATCATCGAGGCGCCCAAGTTTTCGCGTCAAGGCATGACGATCGAAGCTTGCAAGTCCTTGAACATTCACTGCAGACCGCTTCGACAACCATCGGGGCTTTCCTATCTCCACATCTCCACGCATGCCTCGAATTTGTGAGGTCAATGGTGCAACGATCACTAGTGCACGTGAATTATTGCTCTTAGGATATGCCATGACCAGAACGGGCCGACTTTTTGCAGACATGCCTAAGTCCGCAAGCCAGACCTCAACTGCTGAAGGTTCAGTACTCACCCAAGACCTCCGTCCATGCTTGCGCCTGTTGGTCAGTTGAAATCAAGCCCTCGCCACTCAAAGAAACTTCAAACGGCAACCCTTTCCGCAATTCGATTTGCGCCATGAGCAGATTCACCGCATCACCAGGGTTCATTCCTAATCTGTCCAAAATTCGCTCGGCATTGCGGTATCGCTGTTCAGGCACTCGCGCTCTCAAAAGGACAGATGTGTTTTTCATAGCACAAAGATGCTCAAATGGGCTCAAATGTCAAGCATTTTGGCGGAATTATCGAGAAGTGATTGGTCATCGGAGAAGAAGACGAAGAAATGACTTTTTCAGGCGGCTTCGGCGCCCTGCCCACTTCTTCACTAGAATCTTACCCATTCATCCAATGCATGAGCGAATTTCCGTGAAACCGGTCGCTAGGACAAAGGATCTCAGAATTTTTTTCCACTTTTGCATGAGCGCCATGCTGGTCGAGCAATTCGATGATTTGATTGTTATCTCTGCTTAGCATGTGATCTGCGAAAACCGCTGCATTGCTGAGGATTACGCCGCGGTTGGCGTGGCGTATGAATTGATCCGCGTAGTCATCCTGCAGGTCGCGAGATAGTTCAGTGAAGGCATAATTTGATATGAAACATGTGTCACGATTTGAGGTATCGGTGTGATGGGTTGCCACAAAATGATCGAGACCGAGTTGTTTCATTTGCAGTCTTGCGGCATCGACCACCGATGAAAGGTCGACCATGATGGTGGTGGCGTTTGATACGATGGCATTCATCGCAGCCAATCCGCCGAACCCGACACCGAGTTCAATCACCGAACCACCTTCTTTGACAAAACCTTCCTTTTTCAACCACAAGGCGTGGGCGAGGTAACGCAGGTTGGTGGGACTGAATGAGTGTGGCGTGCCGAGGCACACTCCAGGCCAGCGAATCGGTCCTCCCCAGGTGTCGATCGCGGCGACGCGTTGGTCGGTCAGATAGTTCGGTGCGTTGTCGCGGATCCATTTGGAGAAATACCTGCCATCCACGGGCCCGAGTGTTTCGACGACTTGCCTGACGGCATGAATTCTGCGAAAGTTTTTCGATTTCCATGTTCCATTTGCTAGCGCCGCACAGGCTTGCGGCCAATCCATGGTTCCAGAAACACTGGTATCTGATTGTCCCGTGCCAGAAACAGTCGGAGGTGATATTTTGACAGACAGCTGGTCACTGACCAATATCCACATGCGATCATGGACTTTATCGATGAGGGATTTTTTCATGCGATTGATTTACCAAGTGGCTTGGCTCGGATTCTTGATCATACTAAGTATGATATTTGAAATGGATGAGGATGTCAGCTGTCAATGGTCAGCAGTCATTGGGGCAGATAACGAAGAAGTGGCTTTTCCGATCTCTTGAAACTGAATGCTTGAACCGTGAAACTCTTCCACTTCTTCTTCTCTCCGTTTCGAATTTCGAATTTAGGATTTCGAATTTCAACCCCACTTCTTCTCTTCGATCGGTGCGATGATGTCCTTGGCATACCAGCGGTCGGGCATGATGACGATCTGACCGGGCTTTTTCCCAAGCCAGGCCCCCCACCATGAGTAGCTGCTGTTGGCGATGATGTGATGCGAAGCAAGACTCATGAGATGGAGGTCATGGAGAGGGTTGGGTTCGTAGCGGCGATCATCGGTCGCCGTCTTTTTACTAAGATTTTTTCGGCGACCAATGATCGCCGCTACGTCGCTGTTCTTAAAATGCTCGTGGCACCACGCGGGATCGTCGGAGAAAATGAAAAATTTTACACCGGGCACACGCTCACGGATTTCTTGCATGCTTTTTTGGTAATACTCAAGGTCACATACCTTGAAGCATTCGTGATGCAGATAATCGCCGCGCCTCACATGGATGGCGACGGATGTCGGCTGTTTGAGTTGATCCTCCGTAACAGATGATGATTGCGGGCAAGATGCCCGCGCTCCCTTGGAGATCAGTTCTTGCAGCTCTGCCCGCAACTCATCCGCCAAGCTATCGAAATATAGTGGCGACTGGAAATATCCGAAGAGCGCGCAATCGGCAGGTGCCTCGAGAAACTTCGGATCAAATGACTGATCCGTCTCCGATTCCCTGATGAAGGGCGCTCTTCCAAACTCCCAAAAGTGCTTGCTGGTAAAGTTGCGCAAAGCCCTCGAGGCGAGTGAAAATCTCCTCAGTACCCGCGCCTGAATCGGCAGATTGAGAAAATGCGAAACCTCAGACCAGCCTTCCGCATTGTACCACGAGGCATCCAATACCAACGGAACGCCATGCTTGCGCGCCAACACTCGCCCCAGCGCGTACTGGAAAAGAATGTTGCCGGTACGGCCAAGGAGGACGATGCGGAGCATGGGGGAAGAGCGAAGCACTAAATCTTAAATTCTAAATTCGAAACGAAGAGATTGAACCGGGAATGATTACGAAATGTGAAGAGGGAAGAAAGATTTACCGCCAAGGCGCAAAAGTCGCTAAGGAACGCGGAAAAGAAGCATTAATCTAAAGCACGAAACATGACATGAAGAGACTAAACCGCGAATGGATGCTAATGGACGTGAAATAGAAAGAGACAGAGAAGCTCGCGCAGAGGCGCAGAGGCGCGGAGGTGTATGAGTAGGAGGAGTAGGTTATTAGGGAAGAGGAAGAGGGGATTGTACCGCGAATGAACGTCAATGGACGCGAATTAGAAAGATGGTGGATCGATGATTGTGGATTGTAGGCCGAAGAAGAAACCGCTTCTTCATGGTAGCGCGGTATCGCCGAAACCGCATGAGGTTGAGATGGGATTGAAGAGCTATTCTAAGGGGAAGGGACGCCCTCGTCCCTTATGGGTTCAAGTGTCAAATAAGCAGTTTCAAGTGAAGATGCGTTTGGTCATGGAATGCGAACACGGATTCGTTCGGGGTCTGCTGTGATGATGGCAGAGTTCGCCAAATCTTGCTCGTAGTTGGTCACGATGTGGTGAATGGCCGCAGCCATTTGCTTTGCCCTGAAACCAGTTAGCCGTATGATGCCACAATGAGGCATCCCTTTGAGAACAGCAAGCTCACCAAAAATCTTTGTCCAAGGTGACGAGTATCTTTCGAGTCTTATGGGCATGCTCGAGTATGATAGCATCTCCGGGATCTTGTTCCCATGAACCCGACCATGTCACATCATGGCCCATTTCCAGAAGAGTCGGCAATACGCCGCCCCAAACACAACTATCTAACAAAATCGTCGCCATCAGGAGGCCAATGCAGCGGGGAAGATCTCAATTCGTTCATTGCGGGCCAAACGAGACGCATAGACGAGGCAGGCTTGGATGTCTTCAGGCTCAAGCCATGGATAGCCCATGAGGATTGTGGCCGGGTCATCTCCCGCGGCGAGCATATCGAGCACATGCTCGACAGCCAGTCGATGACCTCTGATGATGGGCTTTCCACCGAAGATCTCCGGATTACAGGTGATTCGGTCAATAAGCTGCTCGTGTTTCATATGATTAATATGCATTATTTTTTGATTTGATGCAAGGGCGAGAATGATTGGGAGAGAGAAGGCGTTATCGGACAAAGGTCAGCGGTCTTTGGGTGAGAGAAAGAAACGGCTTATTCAAGGTAGCGCGGTCTCGCTGAGGCCGCTTGAGGGTTAGCGAGAAGATCAAGTCAGTTGTCAATGGTCAGCACTCATTGGGTAAGAGAAAGAAACGGCTTATTCTTTGCGCTTCTTTCGCCTGCGGTCTGAGCCAGACCGCGCTACCGAATCAAACACCTCGATCATGCGGTTTGCGATTTTTTTGGCGGCGTAGGTTTCGCGGAGTTTGAGGCCGCAGGCTTGCACTTCTTCGGCGCTCATGGCCATGACTTGATCGAGGGCTTTGAAGAGGGATTGCGCTTGTTTAAGGTCAAAGCCGCCTTTGCTTGTTGCCACGCCGAGGATCTCCTCGACGGATGTTCCCTTCACAAAGCACACGGGTGTTCCGAGGTAATAAGCCTCGAGTGCCGGCAGGCCGAAGCCCTCGATCTCGGAGGGCAGGATGAGCGCATTCGCCTTGAGATAGGCATCCTGCAAGGCGCTCTCTTCGAGGAAGGGGCGCTTCACAATGCTCCGCGCACTCGCCAGCAAGGGCATGACCTCCACCGGCACGCTGCCGATCAAATGCAAGGTCGGCAACTGCAGCCCACGGTTCTCGGCATCGCGCCATAGGCGGATCAAATGCGCGGTGCGCTTGTGTGGTTCGAGCGATGCGAGATGGATCACATAGTTTTCCTTCACCACATCGACCGGCTGCGGCACAGATTCGTACAAGCACGGCTCGTAAGTGACGGTGATCTCCTTGGCCGGCAAGCCATGGCGCTGCATGTAGTCCTCGATCTGGCGCTTCGAGCACTGCGATACCGTCATGATCCGATCCGCCTCACGCAGGGTATGCCTCAGCATTCTTGCCCAGTAACGATACGCCCACTTGCTCCGCCATTCGGGATAATGATCCTCGTCATACTGGATGATCGTATCATGGATCGTCACCACCGACGGTGTCGCCCAGCCATTGCAATAAGGCAGATACCCCTTCGGGAAATAATAGACATTCGCCCCATCGACCGGTCTGGTATACAGCGGATGCAAATGATCCGTCAGCATGCGCACCCACTTGCGTCGCGTGCCCCATGGCAAAATCATCGCGTCCCCGACATGCTCCGGCGCTTGCTGCGAGGTCCTGGAGGAAATCGTTCCGAGCTCCACACGTCCAGTCGCTTGCAAGGCCTCCAGCACGACCTGGGTCATGCGCGAGATCCCGAAACTGCGATCATGCCCGGGGTTTTGATCGGCGAGATAGATAGAGAGATTAATTTTGGATGTTGAATTTTGAATGTTGAATGGCGAAGAGGAGGAAGAGGGAGCGGGAGGAACATCGAACATCGAACATCCAACATCGAACATCGAAGTGGAAGAGGCATCTTCAAGGCAGGGACGCCTTTCCAAGGCGTCCGTTGCGTTGCCGAGTTCTTGTAATGCCTTGGTGCTGCTGACCTGAATGAATGCGCCATTGACCCGTTCGATGAAACGCATCGGCAGGAATTTTTCCCGATAGAAATTTTGCGAATGCTCGAAATTACGCGTGGCGCGTTCGCTATCATCGACAAGCTTGATGAGCGATGCGGCGTAGAGCTCGGGTGAGCGTACCGGATGGAGCGTCGCGCTCTGGCAACCATCGAGCATGTTCGGGATCCCCGCCCATTCGGTGCTGAGGATGTGCAAACCGGCACCAAGTGCCTCCATAATGACGATGGGGGTGGCTTCCGAGGCGTAGTGGGTTGGGAAGAAAAATACATCTGATTTGTAATAAGCATCCCACTTCGCATCACCGGTGAGTTGGCCCACTAGCTCGACCAATTCCTCAAGTTGCCATTCCTCATGCATCCGGCGTGTCTGCGCCTCGAACTCATCCGAAAACCACTTGCCGACGATGCGGAAATTGAAACGGCCGCCGAGCCCTTGATCCTTGAGTATCTTTGCGGTCTTCAGAACCTCAATCACGCCTTTGCCCTCCTGAAGACTTCCCACGAAGGTCACCGTGAATGGTGCATTTGCCAAACGTTTGGGTTGGGGGCGCTGGGGCACTTCGATGCCGCATGGGCACCACTGCCACGATTTGGCCGCAAAGACATCGTGTGGCGTCACCTTTTCCTGGGCCACCTCGAGTGACACATCGGCATTGTGATAGGCAATCCGCGATAGAATGCTTCGAAAAATTCCAGCCTTGGTAAAGACCGGTAATCCGCTCGCATGATAGATGAAAACGGTCGATCCAGCGAGGTATCGTGTCGCCGTAAGGAAAATCATGTCGCGAATAAATGGAACCCACTTAGCGCTCGCTGGCGGATAAAAAAGCACGCAGTCCGGATGCGACTTGAGCACCTTGCGTGCCTTTGAAATCAGCTCGAAAAGATGACTCACCTTGCGCATTTGAAAGCGCCCGACCTCAACCATCTCGCCACTGAACTCCATGCGCAGCCGGTGGACCTCAAAGCCCGGCCAATCATGCTCGAAAAGTATCTGCGTCGCCACGGCCTGCCCATGCCAAGGCGGCGGTGTCTGACCCATGAGAAGTATGTGGGGCATAGGGGATTGGGTAAAAGTTGAAATGCTGAAACGCTGAAACACTGAAAGGAAGAAGTCAGCGGTCAATGGTCAATAGTCATTGGGGGAAGAGAACGAAGAAGCCGCTTCTTCATCGTAGCTGGGACATCCTGTCCCAGGCCGTCCTTGGAGCGGACCGTTGCGGAATGCTACTGCCGCATCGGCGGCATTTTTTAGTATCGCATAGCGGACCTGGCATGGCCGGAGCGAAGCAAAGGCAAAACGGCCCTGCCTATCAAACCGGTAGGGCGATGCGGCCTCGCAGCGCCGACTCATTCAGAATGCTTCACCAGCAGCACTCAGATGTCCATCATCTCACATTTAGCAGGGTCTCCAGCATCTCCCTGTTATCCTGGTGCCCTGCGCCTTGTTTGTAGGCGAGGCTGGCGATGATGGGCAGTAGGGGATCAATACCCCATCCGGTGCTTTCAAGATATGCTGCGCAGTCGGGTGATTTCAAAATCTGACAAGTTTTCGTGATGGCTTCCTTAGCGGGCATGCGAGCCACCAAACGAGCGTCCTGTAAAAAATAATGCACCAGGTCGATACCCGGCATGCCGCCTTCATGACCCCATTCCCAATCAAGCACCTTTAATGAACCATCCGTTTGCTTGAGCAGGTTCCATCTTGCGAAATCGCCGTGGCAAACGACCGGGCGAAGATAATGCGATGCCATGCGATCAATGATTCGTTGGCCACCTTCGAAACCAGAAAGAGCGGTCTCGATGTGTGGCCACTCGGAAAATTCGACAATCGTTTT
>Ga0208090_1000024_pt1 | contig 42227 bp, 40 predicted proteins | sample LakMenEpi20Jul12_FD_150718 | JGI IMG/M metagenome (GOLD analysis project Ga0208090, IMG submission 150718) | Freshwater microbial communities from Lake Mendota, WI - 20JUL2012 deep hole epilimnion (SPAdes) | ecosystem: Environmental > Aquatic > Freshwater > Lake > Epilimnion/Euphotic zone ...
GAATCATTTATCGCCGTGGCAAACGACCGGGCGAAGATAATGCGATGCCATGCGATCAATGATTCGTTGGCCACCTTCGAAACCAGAAAGAGCGGTCTCGATGTGTGGCCACTCGGAAAATTCGACAATCGTTTTAGGTGCTTCGTTTGTGATCCAATTTTCCAACAGTGCCAAGGCATCGGCGGATTCGCTCTGGGGTATCGTTTTGCCCGTCAGATAGGGCATGCGCAGAACGGTTGCATCACCCGCGAAATGCAATCCAAGCAGTCGCGGCACGCCTTGTGAGATTGCGCCTAACTCAGAAAGAACTTTTGCCTCCTGCTCAAGGTTTCCAGCGCCTACCGGACCGAATGAAACCTTAGCAACCTCCCATTGCTTGTTGTGTCTGTAGCTTACAATCGCCCTTTGCACTCGGTGCTCAGGGCTTCCCATCAGAATACCGACGGCATCCGCATTTAAATCATCCAGAGATGCCGATTCCGTATGTCCTGGGCCATGATAGCGAATTGCGGGTAGCATCAGACGCTGAAGCCCAAGCTGAGCTCCCCATCTCATGATCGATATCATTACCCGAGCCTGAAGGCGTTGGGGTTGATAGAGATTCATGGCACGCAGTGAGCCCTCCGCGTCTCTTGGTAGAACGAGGAGAGCTCTTTTGTTGCGTTTAAGTACCACCCATTCACCTGGGAGCATGCCAAAAAGGCGCAATACATGATCGATCGTTTCTTTATCAGTCATGCGAAGGGATGATGAATTTTGAATGTTTAATTTTGGATTTTGAATGGGGAGAGAAGAGAAAGAGTCGAAGCTCGAAGAGGGGTCGTGAGGAGGCGCAGAGACGCAGAGGGGGGAATAGGTAAGATATCTTGAATTTTGAATGGAGAATGTCGTTTTTCAAACCACGGCAGATCAAGGTAGCGCCGGCTGACTCAGCCCGCATGTGAAGGAGAGGAAATGCGACGTTTGCGAAGAAACTTAGCGGCAATCCGTGAGCATTACCATTATCCACACAATCGTGTGCGCTCTACGGCGAGAGCGGCTACCTTGCATACAGGCTATTTAATCGTCTACGGTAATATCAAAACTGCGCTACCTTTTCTCTTTAATAATCCCCACCACCTCTGCAATGACGGCATTGAGTGACTGGCTGGCATCGATGATTTGGAATCGCTGATGGCTTGCTGCTAGATCCAAGTATCGCTCGCGACTAATCTCTAATGCCTCCCTGCTTACCTCCTGTTTGCGGGAAAGCAGCACATCCGGTGGTGCGTCGAGAAAGAATATCTTGTCCGGCTGTGGCATCAATCGACTTGCCAGTCTGGCCAACCAAAGCGGACCACCATAACGGTAGCGTATCGGATCCACCAGCATGTCTGCATGAAAACGATCGAAAATCACAAGTCCCGTATTGGCATTGGTTTTCAAAAAACGAAACCAACCCACCCACCAATTGAGCCAGAGCCAGCCAAGTTTCAGAGCCGATGAAAAGCAGCCTCTTGTTTGTTGCCCATGAGGGTCATCAGCGTTTTCCGATGCATGAGCGTCTTTTGAATTCGAAAATGCCTTTGGCCGCCAGTGACCCAAGGTGACATGGGTTCCATTTGATCGAAAGTAATCTGACACCCCTGCGATGACGGCCGATTTGCCTGAACCGTCACAGCCAAGAAAAGAGATGAACATGATTTATTAATTTTGAATTATGTATTTTAAATTTTTAATTGAAAAGAAAAAGTCTATGACGCAGCGGCTAATTTTTTTTCTCATTCGTTGTTCAAAAAAGTAAAATTGAAGATTCAATCGTGAAGTCGTTAATCTCCGGACGATTTTACAATGGATGTAAGTATCTTCTTGATTGCTTCGATTTCGCAGATGAGAGGCGCAACACGTTCCACATCGATGACTTCACCATCCTGTGTGAGGCGGAGCCAATAGTGAGTTTCACGGGCCTCCTTGGCTGCTATGGCCATCTTGGATCGGAAATCCGCGCGGCTTTGCGCTGCTTGAGCTTCTTCAACATTAGCACCAATACTCGTGCCGGATCTCCATAGCTGAGACGCCAGATCATACTCGCGTTTCTCGCGTATCTCCTTCGCAAGTGCCATGATCTGCAAAGCGAACGAGTATGATTTCTCAAGAATGACGTTCTCTTCTTTCATTTAAAATCCAACATTCAAAATTCAAAATTGCGAAGCTCGTTCTCTTCTTTCATCCAAAATTCAAAATTTAAAATTCAACATCAACTTTAGCATGCCTTTTTTGAATCGATAGACATGGTATAGCAAGCCGTCCACCACTAGGCTTAAGTTCTCGTCCTTAAAGGGCTTGATGCCGTAAAGGCGACGGATTGCTCTGGGCTCTGCAGCCTGTCTTTGCATTCTCAAAACATTCGTCATGTCGTTTTTGCCAAGACTGCTTTGGCTGATGCTTTGGTCGTGCAATCGGAAATCAGCAAGGATTTTAGGAATGGGCGTGAAGCGTTTTCCCAGATGAGCCAAGCGCGCGTAATATTCCCCGTCCATGCAGTATCCAAAGCGATCGTCTAGTAGATGACCTTGGTCGAGGGTGGTGGATCGTCGGTAAAAACAGGCGGTTGATCCGATGTAGCAACCTTGTTGGACAAGAATTCGGAAATCAAAGGGTAGGGCCCGCATCCGACGCATGAACTTGCCCTCGCCATCCATGTAATCCCATCCGCCGTATATCACATCCGCCTCGGGATGCTTTTCCGCAAATTCTTTTACGGCTTTCAAGGCTCCAGGTTTTAGTCTGTCATCCGCGTTCAGCCACATCACCCACTCGCCTTGGGCCTTGCGGAATCCCTTGTTGATCCCATCTGTCATGCCCTTGTCCGGCTCCTGAAAGAATTGCGAATGTGGGAATCGAGCGACCAATTCAGCGGTGCTGTCCTTGGATCCGGCGTCCATCACTAGATGCTCGAAGCTCACACCCTCCTGTGATGCCACGCTTTCCAAGCACTCGCCGATATAATGCCCGTAATTGTAACTTGCAGTGACGATGGTGAAGGTCATAGGGGAGTGGGTAATTTTAAATTTTAAATTTTGAATGGAAGAGAGGTGATGGCGAAGCGCTTACTCTCACTTATTCATTATTGAAGCTTTGCTTCAGTGCTAACCACCGATTGATAAATGTTCATCATCCGCTCGAACTTCTCATCCCAGGAAAATTTCTCCTGCGCGCGTCGGCGGGCGTTTTCTCCTAGTTGTTTGCGCAGGTTCGGATCGTTTGTCATGCGTCGCATTCCCATGGCCAAGGCCTCGATGGTCTCCTCGATTGTTCCCGGAGCAATACGGATCGCGCAGGTGTCGTCGGTGATGTCGCCGACGCCTTGATGGGCGATGCAGATGATCGGCAAGCCCGAGGACATGGCTTCGAGATTCACCCCTCCAGAGGCATCGCGCACACTGGTGAAAAGAAAGGCATCAGCCTCTGCGAAATGACGCGCCACTTCAGACTGCGGCACGGAGCCGGGAAAATGGACATGCTCGGAAATGCCGAGTGAGTGCGCCAATGTTTTAAGACGCTCACGATCCGGGCCTTTGCCCAAGAGAGTGAGGGTGGGGGGGGCGTGATTTTGAATTTTTAATTTTGAATTTTGGATGAAACAAGTAAGTGCACGCAGGGCGAGCTCGAGGCCTTTGCGTCGTTCAAGAACACCTGCGTAGAGAAAATTGCAATGACCAGAAGGCTTAGGTGGGCGAGTGATGGCTGGGCAGTCAGTCGGCGCTCCCGTGTCGAGCATCACCTCGCCACACGTAACACCCATCGACTGGAGCAGGTGTTTCATGTCGCTGTTCGCGGGTGCCACTGCAGCTGCTCCGATAAAGGATTTTTTCAGCCATGGCAGCTTGAGAAAATTTCGAATCAAGTAGTTCCTTAGCGCCTGCGAGAGTCGACGAATGCCGAAAAGTTCAAGGTAAGGCTCTGGCACCAAGGGTGCGGCCACCGGTCCGATCACTCGCGTTGCTTTGGTCTTGTTCCAGAAGCCAGGGCACAATGCTGTGCAAAAAGTCAGATGGTGCACTATGTCAACTGCATCCGCCTCATTCCTAAAGCGGTGGGCGGCCGTCCATTGCCAGATGAAATAGTACAGAAGCGTCGGAAGAAGGCGAAGCCGCTTTATCAGACGCCACAGTGGACCGGTGTCATGATACAGAAATCTGACCTGTCGTAGCGGATGATCGGCATGAAACTGAGAAACAGCTTTCTCAATTGGGGCTCGGTTGTTGGCGCGCGTTAGGATGGTGAGCTCAACCTTACCTGCAAGGCCGCATGCCCACTTCCAGCCGACTCCAGGCTCCGATCCCTTGCCGGGTTCGCACGCGTAGGCAGAAAGAAGAATTTTCATTAGCTTTCAACTATCATCGAATCTCAATTCTTCTCATCGCCGAAAGCATCATGGTTTCCTCGACGCTCCAGCATCAGACGGAGAATTGTCCGACTCACCTGATCAACCACCACCTCGGGCGGGCGTTCGGCAGATATCATCACATAGCGTCTTCCGGATGCAGCGAGTTTTTTCAACACCTCGCGTTGTCGTCTAAGCTCTTCGATGGGGAGTTCGGGTTTGCGCGCGTGGCAAACATCTGGCGAGAGATCGAGAATGAATGTGAGATCGGGCTTTGGCAGAAAGCAACGAAATATCCGCGCGATGACGACCGATGCTGGAGCGAGCCGGTATCGCTTCGAGTCGACTAGCAGGTCATCAAAGTCCCGATCGAAGATGATCAGAGTGCTCTCGACCTTGCGGAGAAAGAGTTTGAAGAGGAAGGCCGCCCAGTAATCGACAAAGTAGTAGGCAAGCTTGGCCACGCTTCTTGCCAGTCCATAGGGAGGCTTGCCATGGGGTTCGGATACTGCGCCGCGCTCATCCGGTGGCTCAAAAAACCGTGGGCGGAAGTGAATCACGCGCTGGCGACGGAAGAAGACGTCCAGATTGGAAGTTAGCCCGTTGATCAAGGTGGATTTTCCGCTGCCGTCGGGACCAAGCAAAGTGATATGGACACCAGTCGGCTTGAGCAAGCGCCTGATTACGCGGCCTCCCTCACGCATCAGCATTACTGGGCCGAAGCGATTTCTACCAAGCATCGCTACGCGGAGTTTGCTCCACTCCTCGGGAGAGCTGTTGATCCATTCGTCCAGAGAGCGCCCGGTGTTGCCAAACGCCGTCTCGAAGTGTCTTTGAGCTCCTTCCTTGTCCTGCTCCCAGAGACCGCGCAGACTGTGAAGATAGTTTGCCGGGTCCTTTTTTTTCGCATCGAACAGTTTGGTCGCTTCGTAGATGAATTCGGAGGCTGGTGCTGGAATCGAGTAGCGCCCAAATGTTCGCCGATCGTCGAGGAGAACTTTGTCAGGCACCAAAAGTCTGCGGGCGCGGGTGTAGTGGGAGCAGGCGTCGAGTTTTAGCGTTTGGCTCGGGTCATCGAGACTGACGAGCACATTGTAGTAAGCACAGACTCCATGCTGAAGGCTTTGGACAAGCGCCCAACGGTGCTTGTGACAGAGCTCTTCTTGGATCGTGGTCAGTCGGGCCAAGTCGCGCTCATACACGGCATAGTCGATGTCGCTTTTCACCTCGTGAGGAAGCGTCTGATAGGAATGAATTACCACATAAGGTATTCCTCTCCGATCCAATTCTCCGAAGAACAGATCTACAAATTCTGCTGCGCTGGGGCTCTGAGTCACATTCGACATGTTAAAGTGAAGGCATTTGATAGCCCGTCAGGATTTGAGCAAGATGCTCTAGGCTTTGGCCTTGAGGTGGTCGGCAAGGCGCAAGGCCAGTGCGACGATCATGAGGGTCGGGTTTGCATGCCCGCTTGTGGGAAAGACTGAGGCTCCCGCCACATAAAGGTTCTCAACACCGTGGACCTTGCAATCCACATCCACAACCCCGTGTTCGGGCGAGATGGCCATCCGCGTCGTTCCGATGTTGTGGGCGTTGCTGTTGAATTTCTTCTGCTCCGGGCGTTCGAGGAAACTCTTCTCTTTTTCAGAGAGATGAAAAGTGCCGAGCCCGGTCTCCTCGATCCGTTTTTGAAACATGGTGACGAATGTTCGGATGGTTCGATAATCGATTTCAGAAAACCGGATCCGGGCTTCCAAGCGTGGCATGCCGAAGTCATCGACTGAGGAAGGGTCCAACAGCACACGGCTTTCCCACAGTGGCGCATGCTCCGTTTGATAGAACAAGGGAAAAATATTTGCTTTTCGCGGTGGCAAGATGATTGGCAAGCGCCGCTTTTGAATGAAGCGTGTGTAAGCCACCGCTCCGACCTGGCCGAAGATCGACGGCAGGTCTCTGAGTACGATCCCAACATGAGTAAGGAGCTCTTGCCGCTGGGCCTTGATGATTTGGAAGAGTCGCTTCGGGCCTTTTCGCGCACCGCCTAGCAGGGTCTTGACCAGCATCACCAGAGAGACCATCGCATTTCGGTGTTCCGACTCCGCAGAGACGCCACGGAAAAAAAAGCCGATCACATTTCCGAGCTGATGTTTTGCTTGGGTCTCCGGGGTGACCCAGAAACGACGGCGGCAGTAGACACCCTCCGTGTCCTTCTCGAACTCGTACATGAAGTCCTTGAAGGGATCCTTGAGCTTCACATAACCGCAGACGCCAAAGCGATGCGACTGGTAATAGCGACCGACAAGATCGTGCTTATTGCCGATCCCCTCGGGCAGGACATCATTTGAGGCCAAGAGGAGCCGTGCATTCTCAAGCGCACCGCAGCCGATCACGACTTTCTTTGCGTTGATTTGGAAAGATCGTCCCGGCTTAGTCGCCGCCACTACGTGATCTACCCGGGTGCCACCCGGATTCATCTGCAAGTGAATCGCGTGTGAGTGCATCAGCACCCTTACATTCGAAGCTGCGTCAAAATCCGCCTGATAGCGCTTGCCGAAATCCGTCGGGATACTCCACCGCTCGAGCGGCCAAGTAACCAAGTCCTCGTTATCGAATCCCTGAAGAATTTCCGATTGCTTGTCGGGGAATACGGAACGGGCGTCGAAGTCCGCCTTGCCTGCCTCGGAGACTTCGTTGGCACGAACAATGTAATCCTGAAGTTCGTTCAAACCGATCGGCCATCCGCTATCGGGCATCCATGGGCGTTCCTCAAAGTCGATCGGATCAAAAGGCAGACAGCGCCCGCCCCAGACCGTGGTAGTTCCTCCCCACATCCTAAGTCGGTTTTCTTCGAGCGGTTCGTGGTTTTTTGGGCAATCGACCTTGCCGCGATAGAGATCGATGTTGGAAGCAGTCTGGTTTGGTCCACCGCCTGGCAGGATGACGGTGGTCTTTCCGGATTTCATGTATTCGAGTGCAACAGAAACTGCGGCAGCTCCTCCACCGACGACACACAGGTCCGCTTCGATGGTTGTGTTCGGCGCGATGGTGCGGGCGTCTTCGATCATATGGTAAGTTGATTTGATGGGCTTGATTTGTTTGCTCACGAAACAAATCTCGCAGCCATATCCAAGGCCTCTTTTTCACTCAATGGCATGGCCGCCCACTTGATGGCCTCGCGAAGGTGCAAAGGATTACGAGTGCCGCATAGAATGGTGGATTTTCCCGGCAGGAGAGCCGCGCTGCCGCGCAACAGTAATTCGTGAGTGACTTCTCCTGTTTTCAGGCAGGCCGGTTCGAATATGTGATTGCCGATCACATGGATGCCTCGGGAATGACACTCCTTCCAAAGTGGTCGCATGGCATGAGACGCTATGAGACTGGCGGGGGATTCAATGACGCTAAAGGTGTTGATCATGATTCCCTTCGCAATCACGGCGGGATCAAAGGATGAAATTCCAACCTGAGTAACTTTGCCGGAGGCGATAAGACTTTCCATAAGCCTTATCACCGCCTCGCCCATGACTACATCCATGGGGGGATTGTGCAGAAGGAATGCGCCGACCTGTTCCACCCCAAGGCGGGTTAGGCTGCGATCCATGCACTTCGCCAGATAGCTTGGCTCAAATCGCTGATGCTGCCCAAGTCGCTGGAGACCTTTTTTGACAATCTGATTAAGAGGCCGTAACGGTCCGCGAAGATCCGAATACCGGTAACCGGCTTTCGTGACGATCGTGAAAGATGCGCTTTTGCGACGAAGCACCTTGCCAAGCAAACGTTCGCAGTCCCCCGACCCATAGGTGTCTGCGGTGTCAATGACCTTGTGACCTAGTTCGTGCATAACTCCCACCAGAGTGTCTACTTGCTTGATGGAAGCCGCTCGTCCGAATGATGCGAGGGTACCGGTTCCAAGCCCCAAACGGGACCATGGTGAGGATTCAGTCATTGATTTACAAAAAACTAAGAGCGTTCAGACATTTTATTCGAGCTGTTTGGCCGAAATTTCTAATTGGCTTCAAGGATCAAAGACCAATTCCTTGGATTGGATGCCTTAGGAGACGGGGGCTGCCGGAAATGGCGTGGAGCAAGAGGGTGGCTTTTGAATATGAAAGGCGACCTCATTTTGTACGCATGTACTCACTATTTATCACTACCATCAGACTTTATGCTAGTATATCCACAATGTGATGGATCGCTTTACGTCTTGATGGTAAGAGCATCTAAATTTTTTTTTCCTAAAAATTTCACGACTTAGATTCAAAATAGTCATAAATTCAAATTTTTAATATATTATTTTTATGAACTCATTTTCTGAATCTACATTAATCTATGGAATACTTTGGATGATAATGTTCTCTGTCCTGTACAGGATAGGCCAATTTTCGACAATGGGAGTTCGTTTGTTTTCATATGAATCCCTCTTTCGGTCAGATTGGCCAGGATTGACTGCCTGTACGGCATGCAACATCGGCGACTCGCTGATCATCACCAATTTATTATAACCCAGCTCTTTTAGCTTGGTTAAATTGACTGGATCCTCCAAAAACTTTGTTCCCCATATAGATAGTCCACTGCGATTTGAGCGAGTCAAAATGTCGCCGCCCCAACTTCCTCCTTGGATGAGTAATTTGTCCGAGGGATGTGTCTGCGCTGCAACAATCGACGCGGTTTTTTTATTGTAAGGATCTAGGTAAACTCCAATTTTCATTCCTATCAATCCCTGAATCAAGGAAAGCCCGAGTAATATTCCAACGGACGCTACTACCAATAGTTCCCTGAATCCATCAGGGCGAAAGGAATTCTTTATCCAAAGAAAAGCATTAGCGCATAGCATGGCTACGGCTGGGCACATCATCAAATAGTAGTGGCTGTGATGTAAGGTAAGATGAGTGAAGACCATGATTGTGATGCAGCTACCACCCAACAGGCAAAGGGGAAAATATAGGGGCCTGGTTTTGAATGCGCCCAAAGTTGCAATGCCAACCAGTACGAAACTCCCAAAGAGACAGTTCAGTACCCTCCAACCTCCTTTGATCCAAACGGCAGGATTCACCCGATAGTTCCAATCTCCAAAATACCAAAAAAACATATCGGGGTTAGAGACTCTGAGATCAACAAACGGAAACAATGCTCCCGCTTGCAGCATGTCGGTGTATCTTGTCCAAATCAAGAAAACGATACCGACTAGGATTCCAATGCCAGCAAGGTATAGGGTGTGTTTGAATGATTTCGGATTAGTCAGAAGGTGGTAACCTAAAAGGGTGACGCCTGCTGACATGAAGAACGGCAGCTTGAGCAAGGCGGCTGCGGTGCCGGCAAGCACTGCGCCTGACCACACAAGGGTGTTGAATGAGGCGTGGGACAGCATCCTGTATCCGAGATACAGAAACCAAACCATGGCTGTGATTGATGCCCCATCCGTGCTGCCCATTCCGAAATAGCGAAACACGAGTGGTTGGCTTAAGTAAAATACGAGGGTCCAGAGACCTCCCGCATGCCCCATGAATGCACATCCCAATCTGTAAAGTGGATAGAGTGATGTCGAAAAGATCAGTATCGAAATCACATTGGCCCATCCCCACCAAGGCCCGAGAGTTTTGAGAGCCCATGCGACCAACATTTGCCAGACTGGGAACTCTTGGATGGTGGGTGTGTCGCTTGCATTGAAGCCAACAATCCGTGTATTGTGAATGCTTATGCCAGACTTGCTGTATTCGATTGCTGTTCCGAGATGGATATCGCGGTAGATAGGGAAGTCTTTCAACGCGCAAAGAAGCGGAAACGCGATGGCTGCAATAAAGAGGACCGCCAACAAAACATATACTAGATTTTCACTTTTTTGGAATGTGGTGATTGTTTTCATAAAGTTTTTTATGGTATCAACTGGCTTCTATTTCTTCATGTAGTCGCCGCGGCTGAAGAATTTTTCCAGCCAGCAATAGAGGACGATGAACAAGTAGCGTGACCCCATCTCCCGAAGTTTGAGTTTGGCCACGCCGCTGCGACGATTGCGCCAAGTGATCGGGATGGTGGTCCATGAATAGCGACGAATGTGAGCCTTCAATGGCAACTCCACCAGCAGGTTGAAATGGGGCGAGATCAGAGGCTGGCAGCCGTCAATCGTGGTCTTGCGATACGCTTTGAAGGCGTTGGTGGTGTCGTTTAGACCGTGCTGGAAGAGAGTACGGATGAAGCGATTGAATATCCTGTTCAGGATCATTTTATGCGTGGGATAGTCGATGGTGCCGCCACCTTTGATGAAGCGGCTGCCGAAGACTGCGTCAAAACCTTCGTTGAGAAGCCCCCAATAGCGGACCACATCGCGGCAATCGTCGGATTCGTCCGCCATCATGATCACTGCGGCATCCCCTTTCATTGAAGCGAAGCCATGAAGAATCGCGCAACCAATGCCGTGGCGGCCAGTGTTTTGCACCGGCTGAAGCTCGGGCATGTTCTCTTTGAGCTGGGTGAGGATTTCCCAAGTGCTGTCGCTACTTCCGTCATCCACCACCACGATTTCATGGGGCACCTTATTGAGGCTGAGCTCAAGGTGCAGGTGTTCGACCGTGCTCCGGATGCATCCCTCTTCATCTCGGGCGGGAATCACCACGCTCAAGAGTTTCAATGGAGCGGTCGGCAGTTTTTTAGCGGACTCGCTGGTGGATTCTGCGTTTGTCATAAGTGAATGGATTGTAGATAGGGCTTGGGACCAGAGGCCGGCTTCTGGATAAGAGATAAATGATGGCTTTATCGGCTGATTTCAAGCCAGTCTGGCCTTGAGCGGGCGTGTTCGAGTATTTCCTGAAGGATGGCTTCCCGAGTGATCTGAGGTTGCCAGTTCCAAGTCTTCTCGGCAAGTGAGCTATCAAGCACTACCCATGGCAAGTCAAAGGCACGTTCACTGCCATCCTGCAGAACCACGTGGGAGCCTGTGGTCTCAGTGCACCAAGAGCTCAATTGGGCTAGCGACATTGCGCTGGCGACTCCTCCGGAAACATTGATGATTTTCGGCCGGTCGCCCCCCATTCCCGCGTCAAACTGCTTCCACAGCAGTGGCACGAGGTCACCGGGGTGCAGGCAGTCACGGACTTGATGGCCGTGACCACCGAAGCCGAGATACTTGAGCGGCTGGCGTTGTAGCCAAGAGTGAATCCAGAATGAGTAGATACCTTGATCCGCTTTGCCGAATTGCCCAGCGCCAGCCAAGACCCCACAGCGGTTGATCCATACTGGGAAATCGAAAGTGGCGCTGTATTCGAGCGCCAACAGTTCCGCGCAGCGTTTTGAGGTGCCATACAATGAAACCGGTGGCTCAGTGGAGAATTTTTCGGTGATGCCTCCTGCAGCAACGCCATCGACTTTCTGTCCGGCTTCGAGTGTGAACGCGCCTGCTTCCGTACCCAATCGCAACGAGCGCAGATCGGGAATGGAATAAACGCGGCTGGTTGAAAGCAGCGTAAATGGCGCGCTCCACTCGCGACAGACCTCCAGCATGGGAATGGTTCCCACCAAATTGTGATCCAGCAACTCAGCAGGCCCGGTCTTGCCATCCACCCCAGCGAGCACGGAGGGATTGGCTGCGGCATCGATCAGCCAGTCGAACTCACCGAATTGTCGAAGATCCTCGGCTGTTCTAACATCGCCGCGTCTTACATCAATGCCTTCCGAGCGCAGGGCGTCGAAGTTCTCCTCGCTGCCGCGCCGAGACAAGTTGTCGATGCCGACGATTTCGACACCTTCGCGATGGAGGCGCATTCGGCGGGCCAGTGTAGCCCCTGCAAATCCGCAAATCCCTGTAATAAAAATTTTCATGAAAATCTTGTTCTACGAGCGGACTTGGTGGCTTTCGACGATCTGTCGGATTGTTTCGTCAAGCGAGAGGGTGATGTCCCATTTTGGATAGTGACTGCGCATTTTTGCAAGATTACTGATGTAGCAGATATGATCGCCGATTCGGTTTTCGTCGACATAGGTGTAAACTTGTTTGCGCCCGGTAAATTTTTCAACAATGGAGAATGCCTCAAGAATTGAGGTTGAATTAGCTCGCCCACCTCCAATGTTGTAAACCTCGGCAATTCGTGGGGTAGCGATGAATTGCTCGATGAAGCATGCGACATCGTGCGAGTGTATATTGTCGCGGACTTGCTTTCCCTTGTAACCGAAAACCTTGTACTCACGGCCTTCAATATTGCAGCGTACTAGGTAGCTGAGGAATCCATGAAGTTCCACACCTGTATGGTTTGGACCCGTTAGGCATCCGCCTCGCAGACAGCAGGTGGGCATGCCGAAGTAGCGACCATATTCTTGGACCATGATATCACCGGCAACTTTTGAGGCGCCAAAAAGACTATGTTTTGACTGGTCGATCGAAAATTCCTCAGAAATCCCGTTTGCATACTCAGCATCATCATAATCCCAGCGCGTTTCGAGTTCCTTGAGTGCGATCGTATTTGGCCGATCTCCATAGACCTTGTTGGTGGAGAGATGAACAAAAGGGCTTTCCGGGCAGGTCTGTCGGGCGGCTTCTAACATATTGAGCGTTCCTACCGCATTGACATCAAAATCGTCGAATGGAATGGCGGCGGCGCGGTCGTGTGAAGGCTGGGCCGCCGTGTGGACAATGGCATCCGGCTTTATCGTTGATAACAACTCAATGACGGCTGAACGATTGCGTATGTCCAATTCGTGGTGGTTGAATCCCTTGCCCAAGGTTTGGACTAGGCGTTGCTGATTCCAGCGAGTGTCTCCTTGAGGGCCAAAGAAGACTGCGCGCTGGTTGTTGTCCACGCCATGGACATCCCAGCCAGCGTGAGCAAAGTGAATGACGACTTCAGATCCAATAAGTCCGGATGAGCCGGTGACAAGTAATTTGGGCATGGTATTGTTCGATATTTTATTGTTAGTATGTGAGTATGTGAATGCTAAATTTTATGATCTTAAAAGCATTATTTAATTTTTATAAAAAAGGAATTTGTGTAATAAAAGCACTCTTTGGTAAGGTTTATTCATTGAATGTTTTGCCGAATTTTAAATTTTGACGTAGAATCTTTTCTGATAGTTCAATTGGTTTTACGAATGCATTGAGCATTCGTCCTGCGAGAGTAGCGCCGTTTGTTGTGACGCCGAAGGCGATTCTCGAGACCTGTGAAGGATGGCGGGAATCAATATGGGGTTTTTCCGTTCCAATTCCTAAACCATCAATGCCGGAGGCGATGCAATGCAGTGTGAGCAAGGCCTGATCGTGCCTGTGGCCGCGAAAACCAGATAGCTCGGTGAGACCATGTCGACTGGCATCATCACTGACGAGCGGGCGTTGTGAGCAAGAATGAAGCCATTTTTCCACGAAGTTGCGGCTTGCCGTGCTTACACGCCAGAGAGAAAAGCTTGCCTGTATTGGTGCTGCTAAATGCACCTCTGGCCGATCCATGTCATGCGCCACGAGAGCCTCCCGTTTAATCCATGCAGAGTTGGGACCATCCCAAGGAATTTTGACGCCAGGCATGATGTCCTGCCCGTTTTTATTCATCCACTGAAGGTAGGGAGTGATCGTCTGATTCAACAGCTTAAAGGGGTAGAGACGCCCCACATCGCAGTAGAATACGATGTCTCCTTCGACAACCTCTTGCAGTTTTAAATCAATAACGAAAGGCTTCCACGCCCAGAAGCCGGATCCTCGTTCCGAGAGTTTGATGCCAGGGCAGCGGCTTTCAAAACCAGCTTCCTGAAGTTTTTCCGGCGACCAATGGGTCACCGTATCGACAATCTGATTTGCCAAGGCGGACCAGCCGAGGATGAGCTGGCGCAATCGAAAACGGGGTGTGGCGTAGGTGACGAGATGGATGCGCATTTTTAAATTTTGGATTTTTAATGTTGAATTGTGAATGATTCAACATGCTGCTTGGTATGCTTGACATCATTTAATCAACAATATTATTTCCTTCATTCGATATCATCGTTCTTCCAATACTTCGCGATAGATTTCCACATGACGTTCTGCGATGACTCGCGGATGAAATGAGGCCATGGCTTTTGCGCGGCCGCCTGATGAGAGGGCCTGCCGTAGTACAGGATCTTTGGTGAGCCTTTCGAGGCTGTTGCGGACATCGGCTGTTTTGTGTGGATCGAACATCAGTCCATCTTTCTCATGTTCAATCAGGTCTGGCACCCCGCCGACCCGTGAGGCTGCAACCGGAATACCGGCGGCCATTGCCTCCAGTACCACCATCGGGCAATTGTCCTCAAAAGTGGGCAGCACGAGGAGTGATGATCGTGCAAATTCGGAAGCTAGTGCATCACGATCGAGAAAACCAAGAAAAGTGATGCCCGGTAGTGATTCAGCGAGCTTCATGACGTCACGGCCATATTCGCTTTGGGCATGAAATTGCCCAGCCAATGCCAAAGTGCACTCTCCTACACGCAGCATCGGGGCACAGGCTTCCAACAATCCAAGGGGGTTTTTCCTGGGATCAAGGGAGCCCACAAAGAGGATTCTGGGGACTTCAGGTGCTTGCAGTTGGATGTTGAAAAAGCGCTTGTCGACTGCATTGGGCAGCAGCCAAGTTCGCGGCGTAAGGTCCTGTACTAAATCACGGGTATAGGTGGAGATGGCAACCACTCCTCGAGTGCGTTTGAGGCAGAAACTTTCCAACACGGCTGCCATCTTGTAATAAAAACTCCCTTTTTGTTCAGGACGGCTTGCATGGACTCGCATGTTGCCGTGGATCGTAAGTATATTGGGATAACCCGAGAGCACCGCTGCCATCGCACAGTCCCTCTCGGTACCTTGCCCGTGCACGATATCAGGTTGAATGTCCTTGAGCAATTGACGAACGGCGATGACACAACCGCCGAACAATGATCTGCCCCACCCAATTTTCGGGACCACGGGTTGATGAAACCAGACATTGGGTGCCAGTTTTTGAGGCGCCACCATTTTTACCGATGTGCAAGAAACCACATGGATTTCCACTCCATCCATATTAGTAAAACCATCAAACAGGCCGGTGGGTGCGGTGCCGAAGTAGGGAAATGACAAGGAGCGATCGCCGAATTGGTTTCGATTATCGGTTGTAATTTGAACAATCTTCATGAGATCTGACAATTCAAGCTCGGGTCGCGCTGACAACCAAATCCAACAACTTGACGATCTCGCGATCTCGTGTTCTTGCCTCCTTGCGCAGGTGAGGCCAGATTTGTTCTAGGTATTCGGGATCGGCCACGCGGATGGGTACGACTTTCATATCCTTGAAGCCGTGTTTTTCCATGACGGTCAGGAACTCGTCGGCAAAATGCCCAACCGCGCGCATGTATTTAGGAAAGATGATGTCAAAGAGCCATTTCGGAAAGGTCTGGAAATCAAGCGGCGGCATGGGATCCTCGAATAGGCCGTGCCCGCTCAGGTCAAATTTATGGATCATCATGCCTCCTGGTTTTACGACTTCTCCACAGTAAGAGAAAAAACCTTCCAAATCCTCGACATGTTCGAGAACATCGAACGAGTACAAAAGATCCACTTTGTCAGGAATACGAATGTTTTCCAACAATCCCTGATGATATGTCGCTTTAGCTTTTGATAGTTGAGGAGGATTGACGTCGACGATGATTTCGCCTTGGTTTGGAAGATTGTTTTTACCAACCATGCGGGTTAGTGCCGCGTAGTGCTCATGATTCAATTCCAAGGGCAGGAATTCGACAAGGTGGATATGGCTGGCACCGAGGCCGAGCATCATGTCCGCTGCGGCGAAGCAATCGCCACAGCCAATTTCGCAGACGACCGCCTCTTTCATGTCAAGGCCAGTCGGCATGTGTTCAATCAGAGTTTCGCAAATTCGCGTGTAACGCTCGACCGCACCATCGATGCCCTGATGCATGACTCGACTTGTGGGCCTGCCTTTGATGCCCAAATGATTTTTTAGTCGCTTGAGTTGGCAGAAAAAACCAGTCTTCAGCGCAGTGGAGAGGTGGGTGAATTTGCTCATAGTTCGAATGTGGTTAGAAGATGTGATTCATTTTTTCCGCGGGATCAACATAGATCCTGAACAAGTCGAAGATAAGATTCTTCGTATTTTTCGCGCTTGTAAACGGTTTCAATAGCGTTGCGCCCCGCCTCGCCAAGGGTTTCGCGGAGATCCTTATCTGCGGTCAGTTGTTGCATCTCCGCTGTCATTTCCGCCTCAGACTTGATAAAAATTCCTCCTGGCATTTCCGATATGCAGCCGGATTCTCTAGCGATCCAGGGCTTGGATTCCCTCATTGCCTCCAAAAGCGCGATGGGTTGGGCTTCATGATCCGCAGACAAGACGAAGGCGTCACAGGCGGCGAAGGCATTGAGTGTTTTTTCTCGGCTTTGACCTTCAAGCCAAATAATCCTGCCGATTTTGGCGGATTCGGTGAGCGAATCATCTTCTGCCTTGAAGCGTGCGTAGTCATGATTGAATTCGCTGCCAATAAAAACGAGAACGGCATTGGGCATCCTCGCTGCGCGGAAGGATCTTGCGGCAAATCCTTGGTCCTTGCGCCTGCTGTAATTGGCCACACAGAGAAACATCGTCTGTTCGCTATCGATGCCATGCTCGAGACGAAAGCTTTCTGGATTGGTACCGCGCTCATCGGGGTTGATTCCGTTCGGAATGACCCTTCTCCCTTGGTAGCGGGTTGATTTGGCGATCCAATGGTCAAAGAAGCCCCGCAGGTCCGCGCGATTGCTCAAATAGACCGCGCGATCAATTCTGCGAAGCCAGAAAGCCATCTTGATGGCTTGCATCACTGAGTACGCCCATACCCAAAGACCCCAAGGAAACTTTGGGCTACGGATCCACTGAAGAGCATTGTAGCCATGGCTCACCAATATTTTTTTGGCCTTAATGCGGTCGAGCATGTCGACAGGGACAAGAATCGACCAAACATATGCGTGGAAAATGACCACATCCCAATCACCGTTGGCTAGGAAATCACGATACTCCGCCACATCGCCACCGTAAGGATGATTGAAGCGACCACTTCCCTGAATCTTAAACTCATGAATATGGGCGCCATGCCAGCTTGTTGGATCGCGATCAGGCATCACAGGCGAAGTTGCCACATCGACCTTCCAACCCGCATCGAGAAAGCCTTTCGCCATGACGGCTGCCGCTTCGGAGACGCCGTCCTTGTGCGGCGGGAATGTGCATGCTGCGATGAGTATTTTCATTAAATAAATTATTTGTACTGAAATTTGATGAATCTGAACAAATATAAGTCCAGTCTTTTAAGTTTAATAATGGTAAGATAAATAGCTCGTGCCACCCAAAACCAACTATCATTATCTTTGAGATAAAATGTCTCATTCGCTGCGTTCCACGCCATATCACAGCGCAAACTATTTTTAAGAGATTTGTTGCCCTCTATTATTTTGATGTGTTTTTCAGTCACATGAACAATGTTTCGGATCATGTGGCCAAGGCGTCCAGTCGCGGATGCATCGTGTTTGCGGTAATTCAATGAGGCCTGACCCGACATGGCGAATTTCATATTTTTTTGCTTCATTTTGAGAAACATGTCCAGATCCTCAACATTTCTCATGTCTGGAGATACATCGAAGAGCCCGACATCTTTCACTGCACTTTTTTTAACTAGGCAGGATGAAGTGATGATGAAATTGTTTTTCATAAGGTTTAACGGTTCTAAAAAACCATCATTGTATATTTCTGGAATGGCATAACGTATGAATCCTGTTGTAGGATCGCCTTGAAATAATTTCGCCTGGCAGAAGATGAGATCGGCATTGGTAGCGATTGCCGTTTTTTTCTGTTCCGCAAGGTGGTCGGGATCCCAGATGTCGTCATGGTCCAGAAATGCGATCCAATCACCAATGGAGTGTATTATGCCCATGTTACGTGCCGCGGCTTGGCCCTGATTGACCGCAAGTTTTAGCAATTGAATTTTTGGGTATCCCGGGATCGCTGCGTAAATTGCGACAATGTCGTCAGGCGGATCCATAGATGCATCATCGATGACAATGACTTCATCCGGGAGGAATGTTTGGTTGCCAATGGAATCTAGACAATCCTTTAGATATTTGCGGCCGTTGTAGACCGGTATAATGACTGATATATTCAAATCTGTATTGATTTATATTTAGAAATATGAATGTATCCTATGTGTTTTTATTCACTAGGGAGTGTTACGAGGCGTATAGATAAATCCTGAATAGGATCATTACCCATGCGCTGACGAATGCGCCTCGAGGCATTTGCGCCGATTTCGCGCCAAAGGTGCCTTTGGCTCCAGGCTTCTTCCATTGCCTCGTCCCAGAGTGCGACTGTGGGGGCTTGGCAAAGAAATCCATTATAGCCAGTTACAACCTCGCTCATCGCGCCTGCGACTGCGGTGGCGATGACGGGGCGACCCAGCCACATGGCCTCCAGCATGGCGAGAGACATGCCCTCATGACGCGACGGCAGTGCGAGCATGTGGTGGCTCGACCATATTTCTTCCGGAGTGGAAAAACCGCCAAATCGCACATTGGACAACCTGCGGTTCGAAACGATTTTTCTGGCAGTCCCTTCCCAGGGGCCTTTGCCGTAGATGCTGACGTTCAGATTTCGTTGCCTCCATTTCTTCATGCTGAGGACTTCGAGCATGAGATCCTGACCCTTGGCGAAAGGTTCGATGCGGCCCACCATTGCCATGCTCCAACTGTTATCGCATTCAGTCGGCCATTCCAATGCATGTGTTGGTGTGCCGTACTGCAGAGGGTTCCAAATTATCTGAGTGTTTGTTCCCTCATACCCGGTTTGGATTCGAAACAGTCGCTCATTTTCCTCGGATACGAAGTACACCGCCATGGCAGCGGAAAAAACATGATTGAGTTTTTCCGCTGTAAGGTCGTCGGGCCAATAACTTTCCATGTTGGCCTGGCAGATGATGGCGTATTTTTTGTTCGTCGAGTGCAGCCTGAGCAGCCACGGCAGGGCATCCATGCATGCGCCCTGTGAAACCACAGTCAAATCACTCTCCAACCATGGACGATCGTTTGTTACGGTGGCAAATGACGATGTGGATAATTTCTGTTTCAGCTTGAAGAGGCTTTTTTGCCAGTTGCGTGGCCCGGGTCCGTACGAAAGCGCTCTGCATCCTGCCTCGACCAGACGATCCATGGGCGAAGCCCAGCCCCTTGACTTTGGGTAGTATGCAGAAATTTCATGTCCCTGTGATTTCAGCGCAAGCGCCGCACCCAGCCACAGCTCCTCGCTACCAGCCCATGGCAAAACTCCCATGCTTGTGATGAAAGATATTTTCATTGCCTTAGGATTCAAACGGCCTTCCGCAAGTCGAATAACCGACGCATGCGCCTGTCGATTTTTCTAAAAAGTAGCGGTTTTCTCTGATCGAAAACGGCAAGTCTGCTGTCATACCGTGGAAGATTCGGAATCAACGGAACCTTGAGAGGGTAGCGGACCGTTGATTCTCCCTCCATCTCGTGTATGAGTGAGATCCACTGGTCGAAGCACTTCTTTTCGTCGTAGCGGGAAACTGCCAATTCGCGAGCCTGCGCAGAAACACTCTGCCAAAGATACATGTCCGAGGCCAAATCAGAGAAGGTTTGAGCGGCTGCATTAACATCGTCCTCGACCAAGAATCCTGTGCGCCCATTGTGAATGATTTCAGGTATGCCGCTGCGGATGTTGCGCACGACAGGCACAACGCCACAGGACATTGCTTCTAGCAGTGAGAGGGGCAAACCCTCGAAGTCGGACATCAGTAAGATGGCTTGTGAGGAAAGTAGTTCTTGCTGTACGCCATCAGCATCCAGGCGCCCCGTGAAACTTATGCGATCCTGAAGGCGCATGTCCGCAACCCTTTTCTCGATGGCGCTCCTCTCTGCCCCGTCTCCTATAAAAACTGCCTCGATTTTCGGACACATCTCGCATGCGGCTGCGAAGACATCCAAAACCTTAGAGATGCACTTCTGTCTTTCGACCATTCGCCCCGAATAAACGATTCGGAACCTTTCGCTGTTCCAGTTGCTTTGAACATCAGGGATTCGAACACCGTAGGGAATGAATCGGACATCGGCGGCGGGATAACGAATGCGAGCTTCATTTGCTATAGCCTCCGATACAGCAACCCAAGCGCCAGACGACCGGTTAGGCCCGCAAGCGTCTGCCAATGCCCAGTATTCAGGGTCATCCGAGTGGATCGTGAATATCCATGGCAAGCCAGACTGCTCGGCGATGCGTGCGGCAAAATGCATGGATGGCAACGATTGGGGAAGGAATACCGATGGTTTCACCAGGTTGAGATGATGCAGAACCTCCCGCACGGCAGCCTGTGTAGTCTGGGGAATGGAAATCGATGAAACATTCCAACCTGCCCCGATGCCGTCGACAAAAATCGAGGCATCGCTTGCATCCTTTCCCAAATGGTGGAGATGCAGATCAAAATCAATGCCCCGATTCTTCAGTTCGTCCAGCAACCTGATCAGCCATGATGTGACACCACTGATGGTATTTAGTTCTCCTACATAAGCGAATGATAACATGGGCTGGATATGATCTTATTTATCAACGCTTATTTGTTTGAAACGATGATAGGCATTGCCACCGTTTTGAAAACGCCAAAATTTGGTATATAAATAGGTAGCTAAAATCGAAGCGATCTTTTGATGGATTTGAATCGTCTGTCCAATTTCATGGTAATGAATGAGGCTGAATCCCGAAGTAGGAGCAAAACAAATGCCAGATATTTTCCTTCAAGGTACATCCGCATTGCTGGCTTGATGTAACATGTGTTGTTGAGTTGCTTGAGAATCATTTGTCCAATGAACGATTCGCATCCGAGCCACGGATGATTCATTGCGCACACCCTTGCGACATCGTTTTCAGAAAATCTTGATGTTTTAGTCATAGTTACCACAAGCTTCTCAACATGCGTGAACGGTAGAGAATCGTTTGATGCGTAATAATGCCAAACAGAGGCACCGACCGCTGACGATGAATTGCTTTTAATTTGGGCATTGTATTTGCAGGAAAGTAGTTTGAAGGATGGAACGATAGATGCCAGTGCGGCATTGAGCGCAGGCTGGTCCTTGCAACTTCCCGTTTTCCTATAGCTGGCCAACCAATATTCATGCCATTGATTGGCAAACTTTCGGGATTTTTCGCTATCACTGTAATAAATGATGCCACCATTAATGTAACAAGATTTCCAAATATTCCAATTCATCAAATCAAGCGTTTCCCTGTCCTTTTGCTGTATCTGCCAAAGAATGTTATCAATGGAATGGTTCAGGCATCCTTTGATTTCGGCATTCGGCAAAAAGATTTCGCCAATGTCGCCCCGGACGAGGGTATCTGAATCCATGAACAAAAAGGGACCGCTAACACAGCTTCTTAAGGTTGTTTTAACAAATCGGTTGCGAAATTCCGGACCTCCTTCTGGTGTTGGAACTTCCAGTACAGCATCCGTTTCTTGCAGCAGGGGATCACCGACCGATAACAAGTTTCGCAAGGAAATAGAGTCGAACGCGACTGTGACACGACATTTCGGATTGAAACGACGCAGCGAGAAAATGGAAATTCTCGTCATTGCGGAGAATCGGTCATTTCCGGCACCCGTCACCGCATACACGACATGTCCGTTGCCACTTTCAGATAAAGACATCATTAGAATTCTTTTTTACAGTGGGATGCCGATTTGGATATAGCTTCGTCAAAACGTTCGATCATCTCATTTTGCTAGGCAATTTCAGAAGCGCGATGCTGGCATGTTGGGATGGCAGGGAATTGCAGAGAACCATGTCACCCTCCCGGTTGAAAACCGGATGATGGCAAACGCGCATGGGGTTGCGGCCATCGGGTTCCGCAAGGTCTCGAAATTTTGGCATGGGTTCGCGATGGATTACTTTTCCGCTGGATTTTGAAATGAACACGATGTTTCCGTGTTTGGGCCCACCCTCGTCTGTAACGATCAAATCCGGGTTGCTCGGAGAAATACTTGGGTGGCCACCGCTTGCGTGATTGCTCAGCCATGCGTATCCGCTCCCATCGTGAGAGACTTCCGCCAATTGCATCCCCTCATCGCCGTCCGATCTCGGACCATATCCGATCAATTTTTCGCCGCAAGGCTGCCAACCCCAGTGAACACCGAAATTATCGAAACTAAGATCGAGCGCCAGCGTGATGTTTTTGAGGTTTCTGTCGGCGGTGAACACATAGGCGATCCGCGGTTCGTTTCGTGATTTTGACACACAATGGTTTCCAAAATAAAAGAGAAATCGGGAGCCATGCGGATTCCACCGCACACAATAACACATCAGCGTGAGTCCCTCATGGGCTCCCAATCGTTCTTGCAGTTTCTGTTCTTCGAGATGCAAAAGTTCCCGTTTGGGATGGGATTCCAAGAGTTGTGCAACTGATAGTTCAAGTCTGGTTTCTCGTTTATCAAAATCCAGATTGAAGATGCCGTGTTCATCCCTTGACAGGAACGGCACGGGAGACATTTCCGGCTTCCATTTGCCGTCCCCATAGCCGGCGGCGTATAGCATGCCGTGGTAGCATGAATAGCCCGTCTCGCCGTACGGACACATGCCTTCAAGATCACCCTTGAGAACGACTCTTTCACCGTTTGACAACTGGTGCCGAATTGTCAGTGGGCGGCTGATCGTCCCGCTTTGCAAATAAACGAAACGGCCGCATGAGGACCAACATTGCCAAAAACCCGTGTGCCAAAAACTTTCGGTCAGTGGCTGTGGCGGCAGGACATGAAGTATTTTTCCATCGTCAGTGACAATCATGACCTCAGCGGCATTCCTGTCCAGATCGGCGGCCGCCAAAAGTATTCGCCCTGATCCATCCGGCGCAAAAGGGCTAGTGGTATAATAGCTGTGAATGCACCATTTCCCCCTCACATGAATGGTGCGCTTTCGGATCCTGCAGGCGATGCGAAGTCTTCGGGCCAGAACCACGGGCGTTCGAAGTATTTTTTTGCAAAGGTATTTAATTCGATTCATGCCCTTGCCTTGTGTCCATTGCGCGAGATCAGGTCCGTGATCGGGCCGTCGATGAATTGTTCGAGGCATTTGGAAAATTTCAGGCAAGTGTCTTTGACAGCTTCGCGGGGCCATGAGGTCTGAATGTTTTTGATGCGATCATTCAGATCACCATGGTCAGTGACCATGCCATCGTTTACCGGAAACCAATAGTCCAAGATTCCGACACGGCCGAACAAGTCTCTTATTTTTGATTCGCTGCCAGAGATTTGGTTTCTGTGGTCAAGTGCAATAACGGGCACATTGTTTTTCAGCGCGAATACCGCACCGTGGAAGCGATCGGTAATCAGCAGATCGGCCAGCGCGGGCAATGCGGCCCAATCAAAGGGGCCGACTGCGATTTCCGACAAGTTCATGTCGGCACCTTCAACATGGTGCGACATGCCAACGACGAGATATCCCATGTTTTTACATGAACTCACCACATCACGCAGTGAAGAGACCGGGACATGGCAATTGACCAAGGCGATTTTTTGACCAGTTTCACCGGCTTGCAGATTCAATCTTGTTCGAAGATTGGCGAGCTGATCGGGTGTGGAATTTGGCAGCGAAAATGTCGGGTCAGGAAGCCAGCAGGGCTTGACGCTCTCGATTATGGATTTGATGAAATCACGGCTTCTTGTATCCCGGACACTGATCAGTGTGAATTCAGACAATGCCGCCCGTATTTTTTCAAGATGGGGCTGTGGTATCAGCTCCACTTGGTTCATTTCGCTGATGCTTGACGCGAGGCTCACGCAGGGAATTCCGAGATCCTTCGCATTCGGCCAATAAATATTGGGGAATGGCGGGGCCCATGGGTTGGTCTGCTTGTGGCATTTGATTCCGAATCGGCGCACCAATTGGTAATCGAGCCTCCAAACCTCGTCACTGCCAATTACCACGAGGTTGTAATTCCTACTGACTTCTTTGAAAACAGGCCTTGGATGGTTCGATCGAATGATCCGTTCTTTGTTTTCGAGATGAGTCTCAAAAAATTCACGTAAGCTTTTCTCCCTTGCGTTTCGGGGGCGGTGAAATGTGGTTTTTTCCTTTAGGGGATGACGCCAGTCAATCACATCGACAACTGCTTGGGGTAGTCTTTCCCGAAGCAATCTTGCAGTGGCATATGCTTGCAACAAGGTTCCCTCGTTGTACCCGTACTGGTAGGTGATTAGAGCTATTTTGAATTGGTCCGACATGTGGTTTATGTCTCAAACGGTCAATTTTGATCTTCTGCGATCTTGTCGCAACCTGCACGGCCCCTTGTGCCTATCGGCCGTGCCGGAATGCCAGCGGCAATGGAAAACGGCGGGATGTCGCGGGTGACCACCGCGCCAGCGGCTATGACGGCGCCGCGGCCTATGGTGACCCCGCATGTGATTGTGACGCCCCCAGCAATCCATACATCGTCTTCAATCGTGACGGATCCGTGCGACATGCCCTGTGCGTGTATGGGTACCGACGGGTCGTTGAATTCATGATTTGCTCCCATGATGATTACATTTGGCGCGATGCGCACATGATCACCGATTCGGATCAGTCCTGTGCGGCTTTGCAAAGTGCCATAACCTACGATGATGGAATTGCGTTGCAGGGAACAATGATTGCCGAAAATAACATTACCCTGAATCACCGCGCCCTCGGCCACCGTGCAGTTTCCGCCAATTTCAATAGCCCCGGTCCTTGGGTGAATTTTAGCTCCAGGATGCACTAGTGATGTTGCGCCTATTGATACATGGGCGTGGCGCAATGCAAACCATCTGCCCAGCCTGAGCATGAGGCGCTCCTTTAGCGTGTGAGACACAACAACGCTTGATCCGTTATCAAAAAAATTCCAAATGCTCATGAGTTTTAACGCCGACCCGTGGCAGTAAGAATGAGTCTATGATTACTCGTCACTCGCAGGCGACCGCCGTTAAAGCGTAATGAGTGCCATAGCGACGATTTTCGTTGAATTCGAACTCGTAGATGTTTTTAAGATTCAATAAAAGTCGTTTGTTGGTTTGATCGTAAACGATTAGGCCAAGTGTGTACGTCCCTTTCGAGAGTTGAATTTCGGGAATCACAAACTTGAAGATGTTTGTACCCGCGATGATCGCCGGCATTCCTGCGTCGAAAACAAATTGCGCGACAGGCGTGTCTCCCCCGATATTGATGTTGCCGATTCTCATTCCGAGCTCAAATACCTTGTCGGACTCGAATTGCAGATCGATTGCAATGGAGCCGATTTCCGTTCCGGTTTGGTCCGAATGAGAATTGAATTTGGCATCGAATTTCAAACCACTTATCGACTCGATTGCATTTACGAGCGATTTGACATCTTGCGACGCCTTCATGAAATCTTTCGAGTAAAGATCCATGCCGGTTGATGTGTCGCCGATGAATTGCATTTGGCCATGGTCCAACCAAAGGATGCGGTCGCAGATCCTTCGAATCTGATATGGTTCGTGCGAAACGAATATGACAGCGCAGTCAGCTAAAATGTTACCAATTCGCCTGATGCATTTGCTCCGGAAATTGCCATCCCCAACCGCCAACACCTCGTCGAGAATCAACACATCGGGGTTCATTGCGGTTGCCACAGCAAATCCCAAGCGTACCGCCATGCCGGAAGAATATGACTGCACTGGTGAATCAATAAAATCTCCTATTTCCGAAAATTCGATAATGTCATCGATCCGTTCGTTTATTTCTGCCTTCGTAAGGCCAAGGATCGAGCCGTTCACATAAATATTCTCCCGTCCAGTGAGTATCGGGTTGAATCCTGCGCCGAGGGCAATGAGCGCGCCGACCCGCCCGCGCATTTCGATTCTACCTGCATCCGGCTTGACCAGGCCGTTCAGCATTTTGAGAATTGTGGTCTTGCCTGCGCCGTTGTGTCCGACCAATCCGAGGCACTCGCCGCGCCTCAATTCGAATGTTATGTCCTTAATGGCCCAGAATTCGCCCGAACGGAGAGTGGTTTCGGTATTGAAATTATTGATTTTTGAATTTTCAATTGGCAGCAATTCTTTAGCGACGTCGCACAAGCCATACCAGAGGGATTTTTTTAGATCGCGACAGAATTTTTTGGAGACGCCCTCGACTCGTACCAATACTGTATCATCGTCTTTCATCGTTCAAATATGATAATAAAATAATACAGCCAATTGGTAAGTAAATCAGATGATATGGCGCACAATACAGATATTTCTGAAAAATATTTTTTATAGATTTTTCCATAAAAGAGTTTAGAAAACTTATTTCACTTGCATGGTGAAGCTACCTTAAAATCTTAAAAAGAAAAATTCAGATGCATATTTATAAAAAAAGCGTATTTTTTTTGTAAATTAATAATATGCATTTTTGTAACTAATACGGTCAGAGCGCTACTCCTTTAGAGCGAAGGCGAGAGCGGTTCCTGCCACCAGCTTGGCATCAAATCCACTTTCTTTGATATATCGGACGACATCCCGATGTTGGGCGTTGCAATCGTGCCAAGCAAGTACCCCGCCGGAGCGCAGCATGCTCCAGCCTTTCACAGAGTCGTTTTTCACGTATTCATAACTGTGGGCGCCGTCCACAAACACAAGATCCATCGTCTTTGCGTATGGGGATTCATCAAACGTGGCTGAGTCCGAACGAAGGAATGTGACTCGCTCGAGTAAGTCACTAGGAATGAGGGTGCCCTTACCGCCTTCCGCGGCGATCTGCCGTTCTTCTGGTTTGGGAATGGGAAGGGTGTAGGCAGGGTGATCTTCGGGAAGATCCAAGGTGAAGACCATGCCGCCTTCACCGATATTGAGGGCGAGTTGGGTGGTGGAAACTCCTTTATAAGTACCAAATTCGAAGACTCGGCGCGCCCCGACAAGGCGCGACAGCGATGCCAGGGCCGCACATTCCATCGGGGAAACCGAGGCGCCGACACTGGGGAAAGACTGTAGCGACCAGCGCTGGGAGCCTGGGCAAATATCGAGCACGTTCACGAGTGGGATTTTACGGACGTCTGCGACCGGGTCGACAATTTCTCCGGCCGCCCAGTTGGCAATGCCGAGCAAATGTTGAATGTCCCGTGGATTCCGAGAGGTGATTTTGACAAAGCGTCCGGCGAACTGTAAGAGTTTTTCGATCATGGATTGAAGTGTTAGTTTGATTGGGTGAAGAATGCTGGCCTGATGCGCTTTATGGTGATAATTTGAACTTTCCGGAAATTTTGGAGATTAATATGTGTATATCAATGCGGAGAGAGGGTGTTAAGCCTAATAGCCAGATTGCTGGGCCGACGAGTATGGTAAGTAGGCCAAAGTTTATGCAAAAACGTGTTGTTGTTGGCAAGCCTGCAAGAAGAGGCAGTCGAGTGAAAGCGAAAATTAAAACAATTAGGATGAGAATACCTACAGGTCGCGCGACCCAGCTCATTGTCCTGAGCCAGGTGATGCCGAAATAATGTGAGGTGCGAGCGATGCTATAGCTACCAGTAATTACCGTGTTACAGAGTAAGGCGGCGCAGAGTAGTCCTGCGAGGCCTATCCAAGGAACAAGCAGCATAGCAAGTGAAACAAATGAGATGCCTTCTAGAAGGTAAACAAATTTCATGCCTCGGATCTGTTTGGTGATTCCAACCAAGCTGGTATGACAGCGGGTGATTGCATTGCTGAAGAGTACACCAGCAAGAAGTAGGTTATTCCAGGGATTCCATGTGATTTTTCCCGAAGTCCAGATTTCGATAAAAGGGCCGTTCATTAAAGCGATGCCGGCACTGGCTGCTACCGCCATCAATGCGGTAATTGATACCAGATCTCGAAAGCGTTTGTGCAATAGAGCATGTTCCTTACGGACAACCATTTCTGCAAGGCCGCCTGCGGATGAGTCTAAAACCCTTGATACGAACTGCTGTGCCATGCTAAATATTTTTGTTGCGATAGACCATATAGCGGCGGCTTCAATGCCAAGTAGGCGGCTGCATATGATGACCTGGCTGGCAGATGCCAACTGTGCCCCAAGGTTCATTAGAAACAAGCCTCCGCCAAAGTGAAACAATTCACGAAATATGCGGGGGCAATAAGCCCCCCGATGTTCGGCGGATGGGTAATAACCGTTTTTTTTGCATGAGTAGGAAACCGCGATGATGCTAAATAAATATCCTGCAAAACTTGCAACAACGATGCTGTAGACATGAATTCCGGCATGAAAGCTAACCCAGAGCACTGCGAAGCTCAGGATCAGGCTTACGCCGTTGATCATATTGGTGATATCAAGTCGTTGGTGGCACCAGAGCGGTGCTCCCAATATGCTTAGTGAGAGCTTAATTCCCGTCATCAGGGCTTGGACTGCCATCAGATTGGTGAAGGTTCGATTCAAATGGGTGGGTAAGCCCAGTAATGGGGGGGCAAATATTGCTAGTGCTAAACCTGCTATTGTCACCAACAGGCCTTGGATGGCGAAGACCCATCCTCCGGTGCGGAGAATGCTACCATAGATGCCGGCCTCAACCGTATCCTTGTGGTCTGACAGTGACCGGGCCACTGAACCGCTCATGCCGAACTCAAGAAGCATCAGGTACCCGGACAACTGCGTGACCAAAGCCCATAGGCCGAATTCATCTTGATCCAAATAATGCAGGGCAAGTGGAATTGAGGTGATTGTGTAAAGTATGTTGACTCCAATGGCTGCGTAGCTAGAGAGCAGGCCTGCGAAAAAACGCTTGGAACGAGACATGTTTAATGAAGGTAAGGGAAATATTTATCACGGCGACATAGTCATATTTATCTGACTGCCTCAAAGTTTGATTTTTGATAACCAAGCTGCGTTATTAATGTGCCAAACGACAGTTTTCTCGAATCCTTTGATTGGTTCTGTTTTTGGCCTCCAGCCGAGAAGAGAAAATGCCTTGGTGATCACCGCTGAAGTATCCTGCATGTCAGCATCGCATGATGTTTCCATTTTGATTATGGCATTGATTCCAAGATTATTTTCGATGATTTCTATCATCCTAGTGATACTAAGTGGTGAATTCCCGCCGCCAAGATTGATGATTTCGTAGCCCTCTATGCCGAGAGCGGCGATGGTGCCAAGAGCGATGTCGTCGATGTAGGTAAAGTCGCGCGTCTGAGAACCGTCACCATAGAGCGTGATAGGTTCTCCACGGCGGATCCACTCGATAAATCGGAATGGGCTCATGTCCGGTCGGCCGGCCGGGCCGAAGACGGTGAAGTAGCGTAGAACGGCGATATTAATTCCATAAAGGTGATGCCATGTGTAAGCGAGTGATTCCGCCGCAAGTTTTGAGACCGCGTATGGGGAGATTGGGCGCGTGACATCAGCGGTCTCGACAAATGGCATGGGAGCACCCGCGTACAGCGAGGATGTAGAAGCCATCACATATTTAGTGATGCCGTATTTGGTAGCCAACCTGAGCAGGTTGAGGGCGCCCTGCGTATTGGTGGAGAGGTATACATCAGGTTCAACGATGCTAGCGCGTACACCGGCGCGAGCGGCAAGATTGATAATTGCATCAAAATCATGCTGGGAAAACAGGCGATCGAGTGATGATGAGTCTTCGATGTCGATGTTGGCAAATTGGAAACGTTTCGTGGATTCCAGTCTTGCCAGGCGGTGCGACTTAAGTTGTGGGTCGTAATAGTCGTTGAGATTGTCGATTCCGACCACATCGTGGCCAGATTCGAGCAATATTTCTGCGGTGCGGGCGCCGATAAATCCGGCGCATCCTGTTAAAAGAATAATCATAGACTTAGTAAGTAACTCAACCTCCCATTCTCGCGATGAGGTGCGGCATGGCGATGCGGAAGCCGACGAGGCCAAAGAATGTGGCGAGTAGGGATGAGGCTGCTATGATGGCGAAGGGAAGAAGGAGACTGAGGTTTTGACCGGTAAGGGCTTCCCGTGCGGTGACGATGAGTGGTGAGACGGGATTCCATGTGGCCAGGATGCCGGCGAGGCCTTCGGTGCGGGCGGGATATACGACAGGGGTCAGTAGCATCCAGAAGCTGGTGATCATGGGGATGGCGCGGGCGACATCGCCATAGAATCCTGCGATTGGTGTGATCGTGAGACCGATGCAGAATCCAGTTGTTAGAATGGCTGCCATGGCGATGGGAAAGAAAAGGATAGTCGCCGTGGGTGTGATTTTCCAGAAGGCCATGACCCCGGCAACGAGGAGCAGGCGGATGAGAAAGTTAAAGATGACCATGTAGAGTCCGCCCATGAGAATGGCTTCGCGCGGGAAATTGATTTTCGCGAGCATGGGTTTTGCGGCGTTGAGAGCCGTGGGGGCGCAGGTGATGGCATCGACAAAAACCTGCCAGAGCAAAGTGCCCATCATGGCAAAGGCGGGATAGGGAATGCCTCCGGTGTTGATGTTAACGATGCCTTGGGAGTTGAGGAATATAAAGGTCATTGATGCCACAAGTGGTGGCAGGAATGCCCAGAGATAGCCGAAATAGGTTTGGCGGTATTGAGCGCTAAGGTCACGAATGAATAGCCGCCATGCGATTTCTCGGCCGGCACAAATGTCCATTAGTATTTTTTTGATGAGGTTAATCGGGTGGGCGAGGAGTTGTTCGGGTGAGTAGATCCTCACCGACAGGCTGTTTCCTGATAGTGAGGAATTTTTAATGTTTAATTTTGAATGCTGAATGGCCACTGTTGTTGGTGATGGGTTTTGATTTTTTTTGTGGGTAGGACTTGTTTGTGAAATCTTTTACAAATGCTGTTGTGAGCTGGTAGGCTTATTTCTTTCTGCTGGCGGCTGAAGATGTGGGGTTAGCGGCCGATTTTCCTGTATTCCGGTAAGGGTAGGCTGTTGCGGGCGAGGCTCAGAAAAGCACCGCCCATGAAAAAGCCTGCAGCAGCTCTGCCGAAATCTCCAAAGACGAAGGTGAAGATGATGGGGCTTGTGATGATGGGAATGGCAAAATAAAGCGAAAAATTGTACCACTCAGTTCCTTTGCACCGCATGATGAGCCGATGGGCGTGGACGGCGTTTCGAATCATGGCCGAAAGAAGAATGATGAGCCCCACATAACCCACGATCCGAACGGTTTGCACTGGGCCGCTGTGATAGTCACCCGAGGCCATGGCATTTTCCTGGTGCACCGAGATTCCGCTGATGCCATGTGTGACATTATTAAAAGAAAGATTCTCAGCTCGTGCAAGCTCCAGAGCTGACATGCCAAGGCCATCGCCAAACCATTTGTTTTCAATCCATCGGTCCGTCAAGAGAGCCTCTCTCCACATTTCGTAGCGCCACTCGCTCGACCCTTTGGCGTCATCCTTGTAGCGCTCTTCCCACGTGCCAGGAAACGGGGTGAGAGCCCGTTGGACATTCGGGGGCAGAGGAGCGAGGAGATTGACGATGGACAGTGAAGCGATTCCAAAGGTTCCCATCATGAAGGCCAGAAGGACTGAAGGCCAGCCGCCACGGTATGCCAAGGCCACCAGGTAGGTTAGTGCCACGATTGCAATGGTGTTGCGGTATCCGCTGCCTGCCGCGCAGGCAAGGCTGATGAGGATGAGCGGGGCCCAAAGTGGGTGTATGCAAGCCTTGAGCGGGTGCACCATGCTGGCAATCCAGCGAGATAGGGTAACACCGATGCCGCCGAGTAAACCATTACGGCTTGCGGCCCCCTCATCCACGAACGTCTGGCTTTGACCCACTTCCGCCGCTTGGATTGTAGCAACCCCGGAGCGGGTTCTGAGCTCCTCCATAGGGATGCCGATGAAGCTGCAGATAAGGTGCAAGTTCATGGCCCACTTCAACTCTTTGGCGGGCACCTTCATCGCTCCGTATATCCAGGAAGCGACAAAGGCGAGTATGCTAATAAAGTAGGCCTTACCCCCTACACTACTGGTGCCAAAGATGCCCAAGCCTACGGGATTGCGAAAATAGACTTGGACAATGCATAAACCCAGAATCAGGCGCCACCATTCTATCTCCCCTAAATGAAAACGAACCGGCAAGCGCCGCATCATCAGAAGCAGCATTCCAAATCCTATCATTAAAACCTGCCCGAGTTGAATGGTACTGAATCCTCGAATCAGTGGAATATTCAACGCAGTGAGAGCCAGCAATAGCAGCCAAATCCTGTGGCCAAGCATGGCGCAGAAAAGGAGTGTTGCGACAGCGAAAAATTTTAGAAGGGTCTGGGCCTGATCCGTTACGATACCTATCCCAAGAAATAGGGCGAGCAGCATGCCCGTTACGAATATGATGATGGCCCTGATGCTGTTGGCTGACTGCATGAACGAAGCTTGTTAATTTGATGATAGAAAAAATGGAGATTTAAGAATGCAAGTTAATGAATAGCTCTCTTGAATGATTTTTGTAGCATATTTCACAAATCCTTAAATCGTGGTTCGGGTCGTGGCGTTTATTGGTTGTTCCCCCCCATTCCAACTCATTGCAATGGCTTGATTCTTTTATAGATATGCCATGTTTCAGGTCCGATTGTGGCTAGTGAAATAATTTCTTTTGTCTTCACGATTTCGTATCCCTTCTTTGCTTCCCAATCTTGAAAGGAAATCCCCACGCGTTTTTCAATGCCTTCGGGTGTGCCAACGATCCAATCGGCTGAATTCTCGTTTGAGCGAGTTAAACTGAGAACTATTCGTTTTCCGTAGGGCTTGAACAGGCCGAGTGCCGAGTGATTTCCGCCGCCGGCAAATCCGATGGTGTCTTCGAGAGGGATATTTGCCAGCAATGGCGAGAGGATGGAGGATCGGTTTTGGTAGGCCTGGTAAACGGATTCGATTCTTTGGCGGTATGCGGGAGGAATGGATGGATGGTTGGCTAGCGCATCGATGGGAATCAGCGGACGGTTGGGGTTAAGAATGAGCGCGGGCAGCAGGCAGATAGCGGGGATGAGTTGCAGCCACCTACCGGTAAGCGCCTGATGGCAAGGCATTCTTTTGAAGAAAAAAAACAGGCACAAAAGCGATATCGCAAGGTAGGGAAGTGACAGGCGAGCTATTCCGCCAGTTCCCATTTTGCTCATGAAAGCTAATAGGGCGACTAGAGTGCTGATGAGCATTACCCATTGGAGCGTTGGCCAAGCATTCGCATATCTTCTTCTATCCAGTTGCCGTAAAACGACTGCCGTGAGCAGCAGCAGTGTGACACCAATGCCGACACCGGAATGTTCTTCAATGGGGATTTCGCCACCGACGGCGAGCTGAAAGCGCGGGTTACCCTTTTTCGTCCATTGATACCATGGTTCGTCTTCGACCGCCTCCTCGATGTTTTCATTTATTTTTTTGCTAGAGGGCAGGATAGAGGGCTGGAGGAGACCGCACCCTATTTCGATGGAATTTCCAATAATTCCTGCGACAGGATGCTTCGCTTGGGCTCCAGAGCGCTTGCCTGGATCACCCGTCCAGTGTCCGGTATGATGGAGGCATGCGATCGCTAGAGGCAAAAAGCTGCATGGGATGGCGAAAGGAATCGCCGCGCAGGTGACTTTGATGATGTCGCGTGGAGAAAGAGTGCTCCAGGCGACCCAGCACCAATAGATGCCGAGTGGAAGGCCAAGCGGCAGGGTGGTGGATTTTGCACCCGTGGCGGCGGCGGCTGCCAGTGCGGAAAAGAACAGGCAGAGGGCGGGTCTGCTACGTTTGGCTTCGGAGGCGAATGAAAGCGATGCGAGCGCGAGCGTAGCCGGGAGCAAATCATTGCCGATGCTGCCTGCCTGCAAAGTGATCCCGTATGCCAAGGGCCACACCCACATCCACCACTTGGCAACCCGCAAACGCATGCCCATGCCGCGTGCGGCGGTGAAGAACAATCCCGGCAGAAGAAGGAAGGGAATGAAATTGATCAGGAAAAGCGCTCGATCACTGCGTGTGATGGCGATGAATGGCGCGATCATCCATTCGTGCCCCATGCCGCTGACATTTTGCCTGTGATCCAGTCCCTCGATCCAATGCCAGCGGTTTTCCTGAAGCCAGTAGAGCAGACGGGGCAGGCGGTAGTTCACGCCGTCGTAGTTGCTGGGAGCGTGCGCGATCGCGCCGAAAAAAACCAGTGCTGCGATGATGCCCCATGCGGTGAGCGCGTATGAACTGGTAAGGCGACGAAGCCATTTTGCATTGGTGTGGTGCCTTGGATAGGGTGGTGCCGTTTTGCGCCAGAAGAGGGTGCCGGCGATGATGAGGACGGGCAGCGATGACAGATATCCAACAGTGTTCAGGGCCCCGAAGGCAGAAAGGCCCCATCCGGCTGCGCAAGACCATGCGACCCAGATGATCCAGAGGCCAGCGAACCTCATGGTCGTGGGGAGATTTGGCGACGAGTTGGAAGCGCGCTGGATTGTGGTGGCCATGGCGAAAGTATTCGGGAAAGAGAGGATTTAAAAATCGGATCTGAACGGAATCAGACATTGGTGGATTCTTTCACAATGCTCGACCTGACTGTGTCCTCGAGCAGCACGGAGCTATTCGATTCTTCTGCGATGAAGTAGAGCGGTCGGCTGCGAACCTCGCCAAGGATTGCTCCCACATACTCGCTCATCACGGCAAGAATGAGGCACACAAAGAAGAACATTCCGCTGATTTGCAGAGAAAGGGTTGTCCACCCCTCGGCAACGGCGTTTCTCGAGAGATAAACCACGACCACATAAGCGGCGTACGCCAAATTGAGCAATGCGCCGAGCAGGCCCGCCATGGTGACCAATCGCAGCGGATGGCGTGTGTTCGCCGCAAGAAGATCAATCGCCGTGGTAAGCTCGGCACGCCATTCATCTTGGCGTATGATTTCACTTCGTGAAATCATACGGTACGGGAAAAATTCCTGATGATATCCCAGGGTAAGGGTGAGGACTCTCAGGTAACGGCTTTGTTCGCGAATTTGGAGCAGGGCGTTTACGGCCTGCCTGCTCATGACGCGCAAATCGGAGACTCCGTGTTTGATATCCACGCCCAGGTGCTTGCGGCAGTATTTTCTAAAAAGCGATCCGGTCGCCCCGCGTATCCAATTGCGAGGTTCCGGGTTTTCTGCAATTCCGTGGACGATCCCTCCGTGCTGTTTGCATTCCAGAATCATTTTTGGAAGAGCATCGACAGGATCGGTCCTAGGATTGAGCGTGCAGACGAAGTCGCCGATGGCGGATTCGATGCCGGCGGAGAGGCAAATGTCCCTGCCAAAGGATCGGGAAAGGCGTTGGTAGCGGATGCGCTGCCTGCTCTTGAGGATGCTGGCCACTACATGGCGGGTGTCGTCAGTTGATCCATCGTCCACGAGAATGATCTCGAAAAAGCGAAATGCTGCTTCCAGCACCCGATCGAGATCATCGACCAGATTTGGAAGCAGTTTGGCATCATTTTGCAGTGGTACGACGACGCTGATGACGGTGTTGGGGTCCATGGAATATTGGATAAAAGCTGAAAAGCTGAAAACTAAAATGCTGAAAGAAGGGGAAGAGGAGAAGCGCTAAATTTTAAGCATTAAATTCGAAACGAAGAATATGAAGCGGCTGTTTCTATCTCCCTAATAACCAATCACGAATAACGAATAACTCTTCTGCTAGCGAAATCATCTGAACAATTGATCCACTTCTTCTTCGACGTCGAAGATGTTGTCGATTTTTCCGCCCATGACGTGGATAAGGGCAGGGATGACGGAATCGCGCTGGAAGAGGATGGGGCGGCCGTCGTCGGTATCGCTGAGAGGCAGGACGGTTTTTACGGTCCAGAGGGAGTCGTGGTATCTGCAAGCCCGCAGTGACGGAATATAGCGTGAGGCATCGGCCACCATGAGCTCAAAGGAACTTTTTTTCTCAATCGCTTCAAAGAGCTTGTAGGGGTTGATGGCGCCAGTGGTCTGGTTTTCGTGCCAATAGGTGTGCGGGGTGTAGCGAACGTGGCTCAGTGTGGTGAGATTCAACGCCGGGTAGGGCATGAATGAGAAAAACGGGCCGCACATCATGGTGACCGAGAGGCCATCGAGCTCGGGCGGCAGCTCGACAAGTGCCATTTCGGCAAGCTCATGTTTGAGGGGGACAATCGGCAGGCCGGATGATCCGGTGAGGCGGTTGAGGCCTGCGTAGGTGGCGTTGAACACATGCGAACAGATCAGCTCACTTCCGTCGGATGCATCGACAAGGGTTTGCCCATCGCTTTGTCTGACGCAGGTGGCGGTGGTGTTGAGGCGGATTTCGATGCCGGCCTGGTCAAGTTCGAGCCTGACCAAATCCCGAAGGATGGAGTAATCAAATGCGCATTCCTCGGCAGTCCAGACGCGTTCTGTAAGGTGATGATTGAATTGTTTGGCGATCTTGGGTGGAGCTTCTCGTAGTGGAGCTCCGACGCGCTTCATGAATGTGTCGAACTGATCTGCTGTGACTTTTGAAAACCGCCGCCCTACGGCATAGACTTTGGTGAATTGATCCGCAATTGCGGCCCTGTATCGAGTTTTGAATCGATCGTAATTCTGCCGCGAGCGGTATGCCGTCAAGAGACTGCGCGGGTAGTGATAGCCTCCATGTACTCTGGCTTGGTTGACTCTTGAAGCGTGCAGGAACATTTCATTCTCGGATTCGAGAATGATCGGATTGATGCCCCTGCGATGAAGCATGAGAGCGATGGAAGCTCCAAAGAATCCGCCACCCACGATGACTGCGCATTTTTTCTGACTGTCTGCGCTCATGTAATGTCTGTCGGGCTCTTCCGCGCAAGATGGGCTGCCGATATAAATCAGCCTGCCTTGCGCGCTTGTTCGTAGAGTGCGTTGCGACGCAATCCCATTCGATGGAGTAGGAATTTGAATGCCGATTTGAAGATCGTCAATTGGCACGCCACAGCCTTATCAAACGGAAGTTGCGAATTCTCGTCGCTGTAGCGGGTAGGATGGGGAACTTCGCCGATTTTTGCCTGATAGACGACGCCCTGGATCATCATGTCGAAGTCAAAGTCGAAACGGTTACTGATCCGGTCCAAGGGAACCGATTTGAGGAAAGCGCCGCTGTAAGCGCGATACCCGTCGTGGTAGTCGGTGATACTCGTCCCGAGCATGAGGTTTTGAATAAAGGTGGTGGCGCGGATTGGATAGTATTTCCAGATCGGCATGTTGTTTTTCAAGGCATCGCCGAGCACCATGCGCGTCCCTGCAACAATGTCGCAGCCTTCTTCCAGGATTTTTCGAATGAATTCGGGCGCGTATGAGGGATCATATTGATTGTCGCCATGCACAAGAACCACGGCATCGGCATCGCTCGCAATGGCTGCGAGGTAGCCCGATTTTTGGGCGCCTCCGTAGCCTCGGTTTTTCGGGTGAGTGATGACGGTTGCCCCGGCAGCCTCGGCGACCTCGGCGGTACCGTCATGGCTTCCGTCATCGATCACGTAGATTTCGTTGATGATGTTTGGCGGCAGGGATTCGATGGCTTTCCTGACAACCGGCGCCACATTGTAGGCGGGCATGACGACGACGACGCGGTGTGGCTTTTGCTGCGAATCAGTTTGGTTGTTACTCATGATGATGGATGTGTGTTTAGAAAGTTGGATTACTTGGCTCCGCAGAGTTGCTGTTGTTTCACGAAGGCGCGGATTTCTTCGAGTGCGATAGACTTGTCGTAAAGATATCCATTTTTGCCGCCGAGCAGTTCGGCATGACAAGTGCGGAAATCGTAATTGGCGGGTTTGGATTCCGGTGTTCCATCGAGATGGACGTCAAAAACCTGATTGGCCACCTCCTGGATGCAGAGTGGCTCGGTGGCAAAATTCAGGACTTTGATGCCCTGCTCGCGTGCGGTGAGCAGGTCTCTCCAAAGGTGCTCGAGCCAGTAAAATTGGTAATAGCTTTCGGGGTTGATTTTTTCGAGCTCGTGCCGATGCATCAGATCATACAGGGCGTTCTTGCGCAGGTTCCAACCGTAGATTGCTGGAAGCCTTGCGATGAGAACATTCGGGAAAAGACTGAGAACATCTTGTTCGAACTGATGTCGATGTTTCCCATATGAGTTGAGAAGGTCGGGATTGATCGGGCTGCTCTCATCGACGTGATATGGATTCTCATAAACGTCGATGGTTGATATAAGGATCAGCTCATCGGCACGTGTTTTTTCCAACTGTTGCAGTAGCGCCGATATGGCCGCGCGATCATTTTCAGGCTCACGATTGGCAATCCATTTTGTCCCGGAAACGCCGCTACAGATCAGAAGATCGTGGTGCTCTCCGGCTATCTCATGGATATTTTTGGAGTTGTAGAGCGAGTCGAAGCGAAATTGCCTCGTAAGGTTGCTGCCCACGAGTCCGGTATGGCCGATGAGAGCGGTTTTTCCAAAAGAGCCGAGTACTGATTTCATGGGAGAAGGGTTGGAAGAGGAGAAATTCTAAATTTTAAATTCTAAATTTGAAACGGTAAGAGACTGAACCGCGAATGAACTCGAATGAACGCGAAAATTGAGATGGTAGAATATGAAGATGCCGCTTCTGCTCTGGCTTCTTCTGTCTCTAGGTCTGCTGTCTTATCTTGAAACTGTATGCTTAAAACTTGAAACTCGCTTTCCGTTTCGGAAGAGGTGGGCGGGCCGCCCACTCTCCTTGAAACACGGGCGGGCCGCCCGTGCCCCTCTTGGAGAAGTTGCTTCTTTCTCCCTAATAACCAATCACGAATAACGAATAACTCTTCCCCTCACCCTTTCCTCGCGGCGATGATGCCGATGCCGGCGTTGCAGCCGAATTGGTTTTGGGCTTCGTTGCTTTTTGGATCGAGGGATTCGCGGACTTGGTTTTGGTCGTCGATGACGGTGAATTTTTCAATTTTCCAGCCGTTGTCGAACCATGAGGTGAGGGTGGTGACGGCGAAGATGCGATGAGCGTTGAACTCGATGCGCTCGGGGCCGATGGGTGTGGAGAGGTAGAGAATGCCGCCGGGGCGGACAACGCGCTTGAGCTGCTCGAGTCCCCGCAGGTGGCCCATGGGATCGAGCGCGTCGCCATAGCGGCCGAGACCGAAGTGCTCGATGCTGTGCAGGCAGGAAAGAGAGTCGGTGCATTCGATCCACTGGGCGTCGAGCGCTTGCATGAGGTCGACTTGGTGAAACACGACATTCGGCACGGGCATGGGCTGCGGGCGGATGTCGAGTACTTCGACTTCCCTAAAGACCGAGAGCGTACCGATAAAGCCATCGAGCCGCGAGCCGACATCGATGTGCCGCAGAGGTTTGGCCTCATGGATCCACCTCGCGATGAGTTGGTCCTGATAAAAGTAGGTTCCCAAGGAACCGCTGCTTTCGTTCCACTCGGTGATCATCGCTAGCTCCTTGCCCCATGGCATGAGCTCCGCGCCTTTCATGCGACGGAAGGTGGCGCGGTCGCGCATGAAGCGTGGCCAATCGCGTAGCGCGGCGAGGATCCGGCGGGGATCGATGCCGGAGTTGCGGAGGAGACTGCGAAGTTTCAAGGGAAGAGAAGAGGGGTTTACCGCCAAGGCGCAAAGGTCGCAAAGTTACGCAGAGGAGTTAGAGGGGGAGAAGTCAGTGGTCAAAGGTCAAAAGTCATTAGGGAAGAATATGAAGAAGAGGTCATTTCTACGATCCACAATCTACGATCCTCGGCGATCTTTGCGCTTCTGATGCGTGCGGTCTGGGCCAGACCGCGCTACCTTGAAGAAGCGAAAGAGTTTCAAGTTTTCAGTTTCAAGAGAGCAAATGAAAATGCCGCTTCTTCTTTCTCCTCACCTAATAACGAATAACGAATGACTCTTTCTGCCTGTCACGCGCGCAGCCACTCAAAATCCAATCTCGGAAATGATCGGAATCCACCATCGAGTGAGGTTAGTCGGTAGCCAGCGGCTTCGGCCCAAGCCGCTAGCAAGGCATCCGTCCAAAGGTTTGGGGATGGCATTCGGTTGGCCACATTGTTACGGAAACAGGTCTCTGCGGTACTGGTGTGATTCGCGATGGTGAAGGTCCGCTCATCGGCTTCCATCGCGTCCCAAGCGGCCAGGGCTTCGCTTGGGCTGACTGGCGCGTTCTCCATCGCCTTGGGATTGGTCAATAGACGCAACAAGCCCAGTCTGACTGGCAGGCAAAGTCCCACGCTGCCCACCAGTTGCATTTCCCACCACTTCCAGGCGATCGAATGATGCGCATGGCGCTCCACCAAGATGGCGAACACCACATTTACATCGATCAAGGTCTTCATTGGGCCTTTTCCAGATCTTCCGCCTCAAGCAAAGCTGCTAGCTCCTCGTTGCTTCTTGCCGGTATTGGCTTGGCGATGCCGCCCATGATCGGCGGATGAACCATTCGTCGCGATTCAGCAGGGGTCTCCACCACGGCCCGCTCGACCGCCGCAGTGAAGAAATCTTTAAGCGTCAGCCCTTTCTGGACGGCCAACGTCTTGACCTGTCGAAACAAGCCGTCTGGCAAATCAATGGTTGTTCGCATGCATCAATGTGCGCACATTTATGCGGCGTGTCAAGAGAGGAGTGGGGAAGAAGAAATCAGCGGTCAGCGGTCAGTGGTCAAAAGTCATTAGGGAAGAATATGAAGAAGAGGCCATTTCTACGATCCACAATTTACGATCTACTATCTTCTCGGCGGTGAAAATCTCTCTGGAAGATTCGGCGCTGCGAGGCCGCATCGCCCTACCGGTGAAAGAGACAAGATTTCAAGAATGCAACGGGAGCTTCAGCGACCCGAAATAGAAGCGAAGCCAGATTGGCATGGCCGCAACGAAGTGGAGGCAATCAAGAGGCAAGATGAAGAATGGGCTGCTTCGATCTGCTAATTTATTTGCGCCTTATGCGATTGAGTTGTTCGCGTAACGGTTCCCAGTAAGCGCGATCGGCTAGAACTTCGGCATGACGCTCCTGTTCGAGGCCTTCTTCAATAGCGGCAAGGTCGTTTTGCAGTGCGGCATCGAGTAGCGGTCGCGTCGATTGAATGCTCGCTGCTTGAGCGGGAAAAAGTTTAGCTAGCTCCATCAGGATATCAGGCGTTCGGCATTCTTGCAGCCAGAAGTCGATGCGTTCGGGGGTAGGGGCGAATCGGTGTTGGAACCAATGGGCTTCGATCAGACGCTGCAGCATCGGCCAGTCCTTGCTGCGCTGCGTTTTTTTTGCCTTAACGAGATCAGGAAGCGAGAGCAGGTCGACTTCCGTTTCATCAATCGCGAAGGTGGTTCTGCGCTCCCATAGCATGGGGAATGGATCGACGCCTCGCATCACTGTCATGATATCGATTCGAAGGCCTTCAACACCTGAAGCATTGCAACGAAAGTGGACTGCGAGACCGCTATTGAGAAACGACTCGTCGAATGGAGGGATGGCAATAATTTCAGCCTTGAGTTCATCGAGCGCGGACTGGAGCCGCTTGAGGTTGTCGGGTTCGGCAAGGAGTACGAAATCGACATCGCGACTAAATTCCGCTGCTCCGTAAAACACGCAGGCCTGGCCGCCCATGAGCAGGCAGCGGACGCCATGACGCTTCATCGAAGAAAGGACTTTCAGTGTCGGGTTCTGGTTCAAGTGAGCCTCCTAGTGAGAGAAATATTTCCCATAGACGAGCGGATTCCTTCCAGCGTTCCTCTGGGCTTAAGGAATACCAATCGAGCCATTCATTTGAGATTTCCTCAGTTTGGTTCACGGATGTACCATGACACCAATCTGTGGAGTTTCAAGGTTCAATTGGCAGTTTGAAGGAGAGGAAGAAATGAAGCACTAAATTTTAAGCAGGAAATTTGAAACGAAGAGGAAGAGAGGAAGCAGTCATTAGTCATTTGGAAAAAGCTTGAAGAAGCGGTTGTTTTTTTCGATCCACAATCTGCAATCTACGATCTGCTATCTTCTCGGCGGTGAAAATCTCTCTGGAAGATTCGGCGCTGCGAGGCCGCATCGCCCTACCGGTGAAAGAGACA
>Ga0208090_1000026_pt1 | contig 39872 bp, 28 predicted proteins | sample LakMenEpi20Jul12_FD_150718 | JGI IMG/M metagenome (GOLD analysis project Ga0208090, IMG submission 150718) | Freshwater microbial communities from Lake Mendota, WI - 20JUL2012 deep hole epilimnion (SPAdes) | ecosystem: Environmental > Aquatic > Freshwater > Lake > Epilimnion/Euphotic zone ...
CCGATATCGGTCGGCTTGGCAATTTGGGAGAGAACCATCGAAGCGGCCTCATCCCATCGGTTGGCGGCCGAGAGCCAAACCAGACGGCTCTCCCATGGTACAGCGTCGCGGGTTTTTTCCGGCAGAAGGTCGATGGCCTTGAGTATGTTGGCGAGGTCGTTCGAAGCGATGGCCATGGTCAGCATGCGCGCGAGCAATCGTGTGCGCCCCTCTTCGCGTGCGGTATCGATCGATTGCCACACGCGTTGGATGATTTTCTCGCGCATGCCATCCGGGTCGTCGCGCAATTTGAAAACGATCATCATCGCATCGCATCGGACGGCCGAACTTGAGTCAGGATCGAGTTCACCGAGCCATTCCCACCACTCGCTCACCACATCCTCCTCGCCGAGTATGGCGGCGACCAGCGATTCCCAGCGTTGGGAATCTTGCCCGGCCCACTTTGACGCTATGCGCCATGCGAGATGGGGTGCCTGATTCAACACCTCGCCGCGACCGAAAAAGTTGCCCATGAGCCTAATGAATAACTCGGGATTTTTTTCCGATAACAAGGCGCTGTTATCTAAAAAAAGCGCGTCGTTGCGATCATCCAAGCCGCGCCTTTCGTTGAAGTAAGCGAGTGCCGCCAAACGCTCCATCGCGGTCGAGGGCTCGCGCTGATCCTCAATATTTCGGCTTTCAAGCTCCGCCAACAAGCCCGCAACCCATTCATGGGCGTTTGAGCCATCCTCTTTCAGTCCAAGCGCGCTCAGGGCGTCATCCGGTCTTTCGATCATGTCGAAATACTGAAATGCGATTAGCGGATGCGCCTTGACCATCGTCTGTTTGGCGAGGTCAAAGCGCCCAAGCGCGTGCAAGGCGTTGAGTGCGTTGTCACGGTCGTTGGAACTTTTGGAGCTGAGCGCTTCGGTGAACACTTCAAGCCCTACTTCATCGAATGTCCCCTTCCACCACTGTCGCGCCGCACCAGCATAGGCGGCACTGAGTCGATTTCCATCGGGCGAATTTTGCATCTGCTCAAGCCATGGCAATGGGTCGCCTCCGATGCCGGACATCCATGCCGCAGTTTTCAAATGCCCCAACTTTTTCGCGATGTCAGCCGCGGTCTTTGTGTCTCCCTTTGCCATCAGAAGCGCGATTCTTCGGGGGTACGACAAACTATCAGCGACCTCTGACAGCACATCATCTGCTTCACTTTCAGAGGTCCGCACATTCGGCTTGCTCTTGTCTGCGGCGAATTTTTTCAACTCACGATCCAACAATCCCTGACTGCGCAAAAAATCCGCGCGGGCCAAATGCCCGGATCGGTTTTGAGGGCTCCATTCGAGATATTCCATCGCCGATTTTGCATCACCAGCCACAATTGCTTCACGAGCCGCGGTAAACGCTGTTTCACCCATTGAGGCTTCGACTTCCTCCAGCACATCGGGTGATGACTCCATCGAATAAAGTTTCAACATCGGAAGCCATGCACGACGGGCTTTCAATTTCCCAAGGATCGAGGGTTTCTCCTCGGGCGGTGCCGAGGCGTATCGATCGGTCAATTCGATCACGACCGGATCGGTTTCGGGTGTGATGCCAAGTTCGATGCGACGAGCGATATCGCGGGCGCGTACCGACTTTTCAGGGTCAACATCGTTTGCTGCGGACATCAAGGCCGGCAGTGCTGAGTTGCCGAGCTCCCACAAGTCACGAGCCGCATCCTCGCGAACCTTGAAGTTTTCATCCGCCAGCAATGCGATGAGGCGATTCACATCCTTGCTGCCAGAATCCTTGTCCGCAGCCGAGATATGAGCGCATAAAAAACAAGCGCAGAGCGGAATGAGGGCGATGCGGAAATTCATGCGGGTGAGTGAACAGAGGATTTGATTGCTCGACGGATCATGCCGCAAAGCTTTCGCCGCACGAGCAAGTGACCACGGCGTTCGGGTTGCTTACTTTGAAGCCTCCCTGCTGAAGGTCGTCGGAAAAATCCAGTTCGCTGCCACTCACAAACAGCGCGCTTTTGGGATCGATCACCACATTCACGCCATTGCTCGGCACGAGGATGTCGCGGTCGCGCGGACCATCGACAAGGTCCATCTTGTATTGCAATCCCGAGCAACCGCCACCGACCACCGCGATGCGCAGCGCACCATCGGGCCTTCCCTGCCTGTCCAGAATGCCTCGCAAATGATTGGCTGCGGGTGACAGCACACGCACCAACTTCTCGTTGCCGATCTTGTAGTTCAATGTCGAACTCACGGCAAAATCTGTGACACCAATGCGGCGCAGTCAACACGCAGCTTCACGCGCCGCGCGTTGACCGGATGGCGAAAATCACTCGGCGGACTCAGGAGCTGCCTTCTTAGCAACCTTCTTGGCCGGAGCTTTCTTGGCGGCCACCTTTTTGGTAGCAGCTTTCTTGGCTGGCTCTTTCTTGGCGGCGGGTTGTTTCTTGGCAACGGACTTTTTGACGATTCCGCCGAGTTTCGCCTGCTCATTTTTGCGCTTGAGATAATCGGCGCGACGGCGGCGTTTGATGACTTTGTTTGATTGCTGGCCCATGGTTGGTGGCCATTGGCTAGGGATTCCAGCGCCGGGGATCAAGCTGAATTCTTCACAAGTTGAGCTGATCGAATGGTTTCGCATTCGACAGCGGCCGATTTGGCCCGCAGATTCCCCGCCCCATGGCAGGTCTCATCATCGCTCCCCGCGCCCGCATTTTCCACGGTCACGAGTGGGTTTACGCCACCGAAATCCGCAAAACTTTCGGCGATCCGCAACCCGGTGATGTGGTCACGCTCAAAGATTTCCGCGACCGCCCGCTCGGCTCGGCCATCTACAATCCGCAGTCGCAAATCGTCGCCCGCCGATTTTCGCGCCGCCGCCAGGACCTTGATCTCGACTTTTTCACCCGCCGCATCCGCCAGGCGATCGAATACCGCGAGCGCAAGGAAATCGACCCACGGCTCTGCCGAATCGTCTGGAGCGAGTCGGATGGCATCCCGGGCCTGATCATCGACCGCTATGGCGATCATTTTTCGGTGCAAACACTCACGCTGGCGATGGATCTGCGCAAGGAGTTGATCCGTGATGCCTTGGTCGGCCTGCTGAACCCAAAGTCGATCGTGCTGCGCAACGACTCGCCATCACGCAGGGCCGAGGGCATGGAAACCGGCATCGAAATGCTGCACGGCGAAAATCCCGGCTCATTTGTCGTGCGCGCCAACGATCTTGATTTCGAGGTCGACCTCGTCGACGGCCAGAAAACCGGACTTTATTTGGATCAACTCCAATCCCATGCCGAAGTCGCCAAGCTCGCGAAGGGTAAGCGCGTTCTCGACTGCTTCACCAACCAAGGTGGATTCGCACTCGCCTGTGCCAAAGCCGGCGCGGCCAAAGTGAGTGCGGTTGATGTCTCCGCCACCGCCTGCGAGGCCGCTCGTCACAACGCAAAACTCAATGGTCTCGAGATCGATGTGATCGAGCACAATGTCTTCGATTTCCTCAAACACGCCGAGCCGGAGTACGACCTGATCATTCTCGATCCGCCAAGTTTCACCCGCAACAAGAAGACCCTCATGGATGCGATGCGCGGCTACAAGGAGATCCACCTTCGCTCGCTCAAACTGCTCGAAAAAGGCGGCGTCCTCTCGACCTTCTGCTGCTCGCATCACGCCTCACGCGAGCTGTTTCTCGAAAACCTCGCCGATGCCTCGGTCGACGCGAAGAAATCCCTGCGACTCATGCTGGAACATTCGCAACGCGCCGACCACCCGATCCTCATCACGATCCCCGAAACCGGCTACCTCAAGGGCTTCACGGTCGAGGTGATCGCAACGAGGTAAGAATCAAGGCTCCATCGGATAGGCGTTTTCGCCGTGTTCCGAGCGGTCGAGACCTTCGCTTTCCTGATCGGCATCGACACGCAGGCCGATGAGAACTTTCACGATCAGAGCAATGACGACCGTTGCCAACGCCGACCACAGAACTGTCGCGCCAAGGGCGGTGGCTTGAATTGTGAGTTGCTCGCCCATGGGTTTCACGAGGCCGAGACCGCCCATCGAGGCCTGACCAAACACGGCGACCAGCAAAGTGCCAAGGATGCCGCCGACACCATGGACAGCAAAGACATCGAGCGAATCGTCGATGTGCATTTTTTCACGGATGAGGCTCACGCTGAAATAGCAAACGACGGCGGAAATCGCGCCGATCGCGATGGCGCCGATCGGGCCGACATCGCCTGAGGCTGGGGTCACGGTTGCAAGGCCAGCGACCAAGCCGGTGACCATGCCGACGAGGCCAGACTTGCCGTTGCGGATGCGCTCCATGAGCGACCAAACGAGCGCCGCCGAACAGGCGGAAAGGTGGGTGACGAGAAGGGTCATGCCCGCATTGGCGCCGGCGGAAAGTTGACTGCCGGCATTGAAGCCAAACCATCCGACCCAAAGCATCGCCGCGCCGATGAAGACCATGCCGGGATTGTGCGGCGGGTGCGGGTGCTGTGGAAAACCGCGACGCTTGCCGAGCATGATTGCCAGCACAAGAGCCGTGGTGCCAGCCGTGGCGTGAACCACGATGCCGCCGGCGAGATCCTTCACGCCCATGTCAAAGGCCCAACCGCCACCCCAGACCCAATGGCAAACCGGCGCGTAAACCAAGGCGAGCCACAGCGCCGAGAACAAAACGATCGCGCCAAATTTCATCCGCTCCACTACCGCGCCAACATAAAGGCCAGGCGTGATGATCGCAAAGGTCATCTGAAACATGAGAAACACCGCTTCGGGAATCGTGGTGTTCGGCGCCGCTTGCATCAGCGACTCGGGTTTCAAGAAACTGAGGTCGAATGTGCCGATCCAGCCGCCATCGCCCTTGAACGCCAGGCTGTAAAGTCCGCCAATCCAAAGCAGCGACGCCACACAACCGATCGCCGTGCACTGGGCCATTACCGAAAGCACATTGCGACCGCGGACGAGGCCGCCGTAAAACAAGGCAAGTCCGGGCATGGTCATGAACAACACCAATGCGGTGGCGGTCAGAATCCATGCGGTGTTGCCGCCATCGATCGGGGTTGCCGCTTCCGCCGCACTGGCAAGCTGGGTACCAAGTGCGAGAGCGCCTAAAACATTGAGTGTGAGTTTGTTCATGGGTTGGGTGTGACAAAAAATAAGGATAAGGATCGGGATTTGTCATGAATGAAATTTCGAATTTCGGTAAAATGCCTTGTTTCTTGAATCCCCCGCCAATCCACGATTCACTCCGCGACGCGCATCGCCCCCATGGACTACTCGACCCTCATCGCCAAGAACCGCAGCCGTTTCGGCGAGCTTGAGGATGCGGTGGGAGATCCGGACTTGTTTTCCGATCCGAAGCGGGCGCGGGAAATTTTACGCGAGCACCGGCGGATCAAGGAAACGCTCGAACTGTGGGATCGCTTGGAGTCGTCAAAAAAACAACTCGAAGAAAACCAGGAATTGGCGAAGTCCGACGATGCGGAAATTTCCACCATGGCCAGCGAGGAGATCCCGGCGCTCGAGGCCGCGATCGAAAAACTTTCCGAAGAAATCCAATACGCGCTTTTGCCTGCCGACCCGAATGAAGACCGCGATGCGTTGATCGAAATCCGCGCCGGTGCCGGCGGTGACGAGGCCTCGCTGTTTGCTGCGGAGTTGATGCGTGCCTATCAGCGCTATGCCGATCTTCGTGGCTGGAAATGCGAGCACCTCGAAAGCAGCCCGTCGGAGGTGGGTGGATTCAAGGAAGTGATTCTAAAAATCACCGGCGAGGGTGTGTTTCGTTTCATGAAATACGAATCTGGCGTTCACCGCGTGCAACGCGTGCCGGCGACCGAAACCCAAGGGCGCGTTCACACCTCGACGGTCACCGTCGCGGTGCTGCCAGAGGCCGAGGAAGTCGATGTCGAGATCAAGCCCGATGACCTTCGCATCGAGGTCTGCCGCGCAGGCGGTGCCGGCGGTCAGCATGTGAACCGCACGGAATCAGCTGTGCAGATTTTCCACCTTCCCACCGGCATCTATGTCCGCTGCGAGGAAGGTCGATCGCAGATCAAAAACAAGGAACTCGCCCTGCAGATCCTGCGCTCGAAGCTCTACGAGCAAAAGCTTCAGGAACAGCAACAGGCGTATTCCTCGCATCGGCGATCGCTCATTGGATCCGGCGACCGCTCGGAAAAAATTCGCACTTACAATTTTCCGCAATCACGCGTCACCGATCATCGCATCGGACTCACCACCCACAACCTCACCGGCGTGATGGCCGGAGATTTCTCAGAGCTCACTGCCGGATTGCAAAAAGCCGAGATGGCCGAGCGACTTGCTGAGGCGGGAATGTAAAAATTCATCATTCGCATCATGTCCATTTTCGAAAGAGCCCGTGAGTTGGCGGTGATTCAATCCGCCGCCGAAGCCATCGCGTGGGATCAGGAAACCTACATGCCATCGCATGCCAATGATCATCGGGCCAAACAACTCTCATGGCTTGCCGCGCATGCCCACGAAATGGCCACCTGCGATGACTGGCGCCGCGATCTAGAGGATGCGGAAAACAACGACACGGGCAGTGATCCAAAATTGACTACCAACCTGCGCGAGCTCCGCCGGCAGTTCGATCGGGCCACAAAATTACCCACCGCTCTCGTCGCCCGCGAATCCACTGCCACATCGTTGGCCAAGCACGCATGGGCCGAGGCACGCGAAAAATCCGACTTCAAGGCATTTGCGCCGCATCTTGAGAAGTTGTTGGAAATCGCTCGCGAAAAGGCCGCGCTCTGGGGTTATGCCAACGAACCCTACGACGCGCTGCTCGAAGGCTACGAACGCGGCACCTCAACTGCCGCAGTAGCAACGCTGTTTGATCAACTCCGCCCAGAGATCCGATCGATCGCAGCCGCTGCCGTGCAAAAATCGAATCAGCAAAGCATCACCCTTCCCGCCGGCCCCTACCCGGTCGCAGCACAGCAAAAGCTGAATCAACAAATTGCCGAATCGATTGGCTTTGATTTCACTGCCGGGCGCATCGACACCACGGCGCACCCATTCTGCACGACGCTCGGCCCACACGATGTGCGCCTCACCACGCGCTATGACGAAAATGATTTCACCTCATCGCTCTTCGGAGTGCTGCACGAGGCGGGTCACGGGCTCTACGAGCAAGGCCTTCCAGCGGACGATTTCGGGCTTCCATCAGGCGCCGCAGTCTCCCTCGGCATTCACGAATCCCAGTCACGCCTGTGGGAAAATCATGTCGGTCGCTCGCGCGAATTTTGGCAAAAGTGGTATCCGGTCGCGCAGGAAATTTTCTCTCAACTGCGCGATTTCCCGCTCGATAAATTTCTCCGATTCATCCGCACGGCCGCTTTCTCGCCGATCCGCGTCGAGGCCGATGAAGCAACCTACGACCTCCACATTCTCCTGCGCTTCGACATCGAGCGCCGCATGCTCAATGGCAGCTTGTGCGTAAATGAAGTGCCCGCGGCATGGAGTGAGGGTTTTCGTGAGTTGTTTGGATTCACGCCAAAAAACGACCGCGAGGGTTGCCTGCAGGACATCCATTGGTCGATGGGCGGGCTCGGATATTTCCCTACCTACACGCTCGGCAACATCCATGCTGCCAGCCTCTTTGCCTGCGCAAAGAGTGACGCCAACATCGCATCCGCCATCGGCGTGGCAGACTACGCGCCCCTGCTTGCATGGCTGCGCCAAAACATCCACGCTCACGGTTCGACGCTCGATCCAAGCGATCTGATCCAACAAGCCACAGGCAAAAAACCCTCATCCGAGGATTACATCAAGCACCTCACGCACCGCTACCTCTAACCCATGAGCCAAGGACTATTTATCGTCATCGAAGGCATCGACGGAACTGGCAAGTCGACCCAATCCAAGCGCCTCGCCGAGTGGTTCCGCTCGTGTGGCCGCGAGGTGGTGCTGAGCCGCGAACCAACCGATGGACCATGGGGTAAAAAACTTCGCGAGTCGGCAACCACCGGCAGGCTTTCGGCCGAGGAAGAACTCGAATGTTTTCTCAATGACCGCCGCGAACATGTGGAAATGAGCATCAAGCCCGCCTTGGCCGAAGGTAAGATAGTGATCCTCGATCGCTATTATTTTTCCACCATGGCCTACCAAGGCGCACGCGGGTTTGATCCAGCTGAGATCCGCCGTCGCAACGAGGCCTTTGCGCCGCAGCCCGACCTTTTGCTCATTCTCGACCTCAGCGTCGAGTCGGCCCACAGCCGCATCGGAGCACGTGGCGACACTGCCAACGAGTTCGAACATCGCGACACGCTCACCCGCTGCCGGGAAATTTTCCTTTCGCTTCGTGACGAGTCGTTTGCTTGCGTGATCGATGCCGAACCATCGCTCAACGAGGTCACTGCGGACATTCTCTCGGTGGTGACTGCGAAATTTCCCGATGCTTGAAACGCTAGGTTTCGCGCATGCATGATCGGTGATTCACGCAGCGCTCGCGGGTTGCGAATGGTTGGAATCAGGTCGATGGTGATGACTTATCGAACCACTAAACAATATGATCACATCGTCCCATCAAGATGCCCGCGCCACTAACCTGCTCTCACGCGTCAGCGAGGATGTTTCGCTCCTACGCCAGGATATCAGCAACCTTGTTTCGCACACCGCACACCAGACCGTGGCAGGCGGCGCACGCGAATTTGCCGAAAATGCCAGAACGCGCATCACCGCCGGCAAGGAATATTCCGCCGAGCAATTACGTGCGCTGGGCGAGCAAATCAAACAACACCCGGCCGCATGGCTTGGTGGTGCGGCAGCCGTCGGGCTGATCAGCGCCGGTGCCTACCTGCTCTTTCGCGGTGAAGGTGGAAGCGCTCAATCACAGGCATCCTGAATCACCTCGCCCAGTCCGGGCGCTCAGTTTCAAACTCCATTTTTTCACCCGTCCGCGGGTGATGAAATGTAAGCTGCCACGAGTGAAGTTGCATCGCTGTGGCAGCAGCATCGAGCGTTTGCGTGTCGCCAAGTTCGCCATTCGCGAGATAGGCCGGATCCCCGAGCACCGGAAACCCGAGATGCCAGAGGTGGATTCGGATTTGGTTCGTGCGACCAGTATTAAGCGTGGCTTCAAGCAATGAAGTGCCGTCGGCGCGGCGCTCCAACACGCGGAAATCTGTGCTCGATGGCAGACCATCCATTTCATCAACCCGATGCGTGCCGAGTTGGTCAGGATCGGCGGAAATCGGCGCGTCGCAGGAAAATTGATCTTTCGGCGGATGCCCTGCGACACCGACCAAATAGCGCTTCACCACTGTGCCATCGATAAACTGGCGCTGCAGGACCCTGCAGAAATGTCTCGTGCGGGCAAACAGCACGAGGCCAGATGTGTTGGAATCGAGCCGATGAACCGGACGCGGCACATGCGGCGCGCAGGCAAGGATGAGCAAATGCTGGAGGGTGTTGCGATGAAAGCGACCGCTGGCATGCATCGGCAATGGTGCAGGCTTGCGGATCAGCATCACCGCTTCATCGAGATGCAGGATACGGATGTCGGTGGCCACATCAGGCTCCGCATCCGGCGGGAAAATTTGCAGGATCCGCTCGCCCGCGCGGACGACATGATCCTTGCCACGGACTTTCCCACCATAATTTACAAAGCGCCCTGCGTCGCAGCGTGACTCCCATTCGCTTCGCTCGATCTGCGGAAACAAAGTCACCAAGGCATCCAAGAGCGTGTGACGATCCAATGCCGCGGGGATGTTCACCGGTCTGCGGTTTTCCTGCGCGATTGATCCGGGCAATGGGCTGCTGACCTTTTTCAAAGCCTCTTCCAGGGCCTCGATGCGCTCGACCATTTGTTGCGGCTCACTCTTGTAGCAATACGGGCAACTTTTCCCCTGCACGAATCGCGGATCCTCCTGATCGCTCTCATCGAGTGGCGCAAGGCAGGCGAAGCAAACCGCATGATCCGACTCGCGCAGTGCGGGATCAACTCCCACCCTTTGATCAAAGACAAAGCAATCACCGTCGTAGTGTTCACCGCCGCATTCCTCAAAATATTTCAGGATTCCGCCATCGAGTTGATGAACATCTTTGAAGCCCTCCATCTCCATGAAGGGCCCGGCCTTTTCGCAGCGGATGCCACCGGTGCAAAACATCACGATCGGCTGGTTTTTGAGTTCTTCTGGCATCTGGCGCACCGCATCGGGAAATTCGCGGAATGTCCGAATGTTAGGATCGATCGCACCTTTGAAGGTGCCAAGCTTGACCTCATAATCATTGCGCGTGTCGAGCAAGGTCACCGGTCTTCCTTCGTCGAGCCAGCGCTTGAGTTCTTTGGGCGCGAGTTTGGGCGATGTGTAGCTACCCGGCCGCACGCCTTCGACACCGAAGGAAATGATCTCTTTCTTGATCCTCACCAGCATGCGGTTGAAGGGCTGATGATCGCTATGGCTGACCTTGGGCGTGATTTTTTCCAAACCGGGAATCGCGCGCAGCCTTGCGAGCAAGCGATCAACCATTTCCTCATCACCCGCGACGAAGAGGTTGATCCCCTCGGTGCTGAGCAAAATCGTGCCTTTCAAATTCCATGCCTTGCAGCTGGTTTGAAGTTCTTCCCTCAAGTCCTTGAGTCCGCCGAGCTCAGCGAAGCAATAAGTCGAGATGTTGGTAATCACCGGCACGCAGGGAAAACAGCACGAAGGCGCTGAAATCGCAAGCCCTCACCTTGTGACGGGCTGCGGTCGAGCTTGATGATTGATCCAAGCGTGCGATGATTCAGCCATGGGTTGGCGCGCGCTCGGGGACTCCGCATGGCTGTTTGTAGCCACAGCGGGCGAGGCGTCTGAAAAGTTTGCGCAAATCCTGCGCATGCGACAGCAGCTCGATGCGGTCCGGATCCCGCAAATCCGCGATCTCGTTTCCTCATTCGACAGCCTGGCGGTGCATTTCGATCCGCGTGATGGCGAAGCGGTGATGGACTGGCTCAAGTCCATCGAAATTCAAGCGAGACTCGAAGATGTGGAAACATCCGATCGCACGCATGTGATTCCGTTGCGATATGGCAACGATCTCGACAAGGTCGCCAAAAAAATCGGGCGCACCATGGATGAGGTGATCCGCTTGCACAGCAGCGCGTCTTACACCGTGGCGGCGATCGGATTTTCACCGGGCTTCCCCTATCTCATCGGCCTGCCGAAAGAACTGCATATCCCGCGGCTTGATACACCGCGACCAGTGAGCGCCGGATCGGTCGCTATCGCCGGCGATCAAGCGGGCATTTATCCCTTCAACTCGCAAGGAGGCTGGCATGTGATCGGTCAAACATCGCTCACGCTCTTCGATCCGAAAAATGATCCACCTTCCCTACTCGCTCCGGGTGACCAGGTAAAATTCTCCGCAGTCGAATCCCTCCCCTCGTGCATCACGATTTCAAAAAGCCCTTCAGCCAAGGCTCATGGAGCGATCGAGATCATCGAAGCCGGGCCACTGACAAGCGTGCAAGACTTGGGTCGTCATGGATATCAATCGATGGGCGTGACCCCGGGTGGCGCCATGGATCCGATCGCTGCAAAAGTCGCCAATGCTTTGCTTGGAAATTCCGAGAATCACGCCTTGCTCGAATGCGCGATGTTGGGGCCTGTGCTTAAATTTCACCGCGCATGTCGGATCGCGATGCTCGGATGGAGCGATCATCGATGCGGTCGCCCGATCGAAATGGCTGCGGGCGAAGTACTCGACCTGCGTTTGCCGACGATCGGGACCTATGGCTACCTTGCGTTTGCGGGCGGCATCGATGTACCACCAGTTCTCGGTAGCCGATCGACCGATCTGCGCGCGAAATTTGGCGGACATCATGGACGCCGATTGCAAATTGGTGACCATTTGGAAATCGGCGAAGCCCCATGCGGACCTCGCCGCGCAGACTGGCATGTCCGCTGGCCCTACGATCATGCCAAAGGCAGAACGCTGATCCTGCGCTTCATCCGGGGCATGCAATCGGATTGGTTCAACCCCTCCTCGCTCGAGTCATTTGTCAGTGCTGAGTTTCACATCAGCAACAAGTCTGATCGCGTCGGCATGCGTCTCGATGGCCCCCAAATGACCCGCGTAACGGATGCCGAAATGGTTTCACAAGCGGTCGTGCGCGGCTCAATCCAGGTCCCGCCAGACGGCACACCGATCGTCCTGATGGCCGAATGCCAAACCATCGGCGGCTATCCGCAGATCGGTCATGTGATTTCCGCCGACCTGCCAAAACTCGCGCGTACCAGCACCAGCACATCGCTGCGGTTTAGAGAGGTCACGCTCGACGAGGCCCGCTGGGCATGGGATGAGATTGATCGCGATATGAAATTTCTCCGCACCGGATTGGAGCTTTTGAAATGACCATCATGCAATGCATCGACCTCAACTGCGACCTTGGCGAAGGCGGCGCTCACGATTCCGAGATCATGCCCTTGATCAGCTCGGCCAACATCGCTTGCGGTGGCCACGCCGGCGATGAGGCGACGATGCGTGCCACGATGCGTCTCGCGCTCATGCATGGCGTCGCGATTGGGGCACACCCCGGATACGAGGATCGACAGCACATGGGCCGCCGCCCCATGGGGTTTTCATCAGACGCCATTTACGACCTTGTGAGACGTCAACTCGAACGCTTCGTCCGAATTTCCAATGAGCTCGGAGCGGACATTCATCATGTGAAAGCCCATGGTGCGTTGTACAATCAAGCCGATGCCGACTCGCTCGTGGCGAATGCCGTCACAAACGCGATTCGGGATATGCTGCCACAGGTCGTTATCTATGCGCCACCGAATGGCTGCATGATGAGCGCAGCGAAATCGGCCGACCTGCGATTCCGCGCTGAAGGTTTCATCGACCGCCGTTACAATGCCGATGGCTCACTGGTGCCGAGAGGACAAGCAGGTGCGGTGATCGATGACCCCACCGCCGCCAGCGCGCAGGCAATGGAAATGTTGCTCGAGGGCAAGGTCACCAGCATGGGCGGATCCGTTGTCCCGATCAAAATTGGGACCCTCTGCGTTCACGGCGACAGCGAATCGGTGCTGAAAATTCTGAAGTCGACGCGACTGGCGCTGGAATCAGCAGGCCTGCGGGTTTGCCACTGAAAACCGCCTTTTCCCTTTGCCTACGGCCGGGAATGACCTACCAAGGCGTCGCACGCGCAATGAGACTTTTTCGCATCCTCACCCTCAAGGAACTGAAAGGCTATTTTCTAAGCCCCTTCGGCTGGGTGGTGCTGGCCTTTGTCACAATCATGCAGGGCGTATCTCTATCCTCAGCGATGAAGGGTTTCCGCGACACACCGGTGAAGGACAGTCTCGTCTATGTCACCTTTCACACCCCGGTTTTCTGGTTTTATTTCCTCTTCATATTTCCGCTCATCACGATGCGGTTGTTCTCCGAGGAGGAACGCTCGGGCACGCTCGAGACACTGCTCACCGCGCCGCTTAAAACCTGGCATGTCGTGTTGTCGAAATATGCGGCCGCAATGGTTTTTTACACGACCCTGTGGGTGCCGGCTCTGATCCAATTCAAGCTCTTCGTTTGGCTCACCGATTTGCCGCCCGCCTGGAGTCCCGGCGCGATGGCGGGCACCTTTGCGATTCTGATGCTGATGGGTGCCGCCTTCACTGCGGTCGGTTGCCTTGCCTCCGCGCTCACCTCAAGCCAGATCATTGCCGGACTCATCACGATCGGGCTTTTGGTGATCCAGTACTTCCTCGGATTCATCACTGCGATCTGGGGCGAGTCCTTCGCCGGTGCCGCGCTTTTTAATTACATTTCCTCACAGCGCCACCTTCACTATTTCGCCAGCGGGTTGCTTGATACCCGACCGGCCGTTTATTTCCTGAGCACCGCCGTTTTCGTGCTTTTCATCACCTTCCAAGTGGTCGACCACCGCCGTTGGAAAAGCTGAACGAATGACAATGTCCGAAGCATCCGATGCCACCCGCAAGCCTGCCCGCGCACTCAACCGCTGGCGCATTGGCTCACTCTCCGCGCTCCACACAATGCTGCTCGCGTTCGTGGTCCTTTGTGCGAACTACCTCGCCTTTCACCACTATCAGCGTTTCGACCTGAGCCGCGATGCGGATTACTCGCTTTCCCCCGCCACAAAACGCTATCTCGCTGGCGATGCCGTGCAAAAGCGTCCGCGGGCGGTGAAATGGATCATGGCCTACCGCCGCAGTTCGCCATTTTACGAACGCGTCCGCGCCCTTGCCGAGGAATATGCGAGGTTGTCCAGGGGTCGCGTCGAGCTTGAGATCGTCGACCCGATCCGAAGCCCCGACCGTGTCAACGAAATGGTCGCCGCCTACGGCATCACGCTCGTGCGCGATCTGATTCTTATCGACGCCCGCACCGACGACAATGCGGCGGTGGTGGAAAATGCCGACAAGACCCGCTCGTTCCATCCGAATGTGAAGGTGGCCGTCGCCGATGACATGGGTGTGTTCACCACCAGTGAAGGCAAACGTAAAATTTCCGCGTTTCGAGGCGAAGATGTGCTCACCGCCCGATTGGTCGAGGCGATCGAAGGCAGACCTCGTCGCATGGCCTTGATCGTCGACAAGAGTCAGATCGGCGAAGACAACACCGCATCGCCTCGCAGGAGTTTGAACGACACGCTGCGCTTCCAAAACATCGAGATCGAAGATTTGAAAATGAGCGGATTGGAGAAAATTCCCGACCACTGTGAAGGTGTGATTCTTGCCGCTCCGAAATACGATCTCGGCTCGCAAGAAATTGCGGTCCTGGAAAATTATTGGAACCGTCCACGAGCCGCAATCCTCACGCTGATCAAGGATGGTGAAACGCCACCAAACATCCGTGCCTTCCTGCGTGGCAAAGGCGTGACACCGCGAAAGGACCGCGTCATCAGCCGGCAGAAATCGAATCTCGTGACCAACGCACGCGGCACTTTCACCAAAGGGGTGCCATTCATCGCCGACCTCGCAGGCCAGACCACCGAGTTTGGCGGAGCTAGCTCATCACTCGAGGTTCGTGAAGGCGCATCAGACCTTCTCAATAAAAGGATATTACCCATGGGCCTGATCGAGGCAGCTCCGGGTTTCTGGGGTGAAACTCGATTCGGTGGTGGCAATGAAAATTACGACGAGCGCGAGGATCACGCCGCTCCGCTCCACCTTGCCGCCTGTGTGATCCGCGGCGCGGAATCCGACGACCGCTTCGCCGCCGACAGCTCGCGCATGATCGTGATATCCAACACCGATTTTCTTTCACCACAGAACCATCGCGCCGAAAACCTCGACTTCCTCGCCTCTTCGGTCAACTGGATGGTCGGCCGCGAGTCACTCGCAGGCATCGGTCCGCGCGCGCTTGGCACCTACAAGCTGCCTCTGCTCCAAGCCCAGGTCTCCTTCATCAACCGCATCAACCTTTTCTTTATCCCCGCCGCGTTTCTGCTGATCGGAACCTACGTCTGGTCAGCGCGCAGGGCCTGATCCACCATGCGACGCCTCATCCCCACCTTGTTGCTCGTCACGTCCGCGGCCGTCGTGGGTTGGTTGTCCTCATGGCAGTGGCGCGAAGGCAGCTTCGATGCGCTCTTCGGCGCGCCTCCTGTCGCCGTTGGCGATTCGCTCTATCCGGCTTTCGATCCATCCGCCGTCCGCCACATCACGGTCAACACCCATGGTGCATCGGCAAAATTTTCGCTTCAGGAAAACGGTTGGCACGCCACCGCTCCGTGGCAGGACCGCATGGATCCGCGCGCGGCGGTATCAATCATCAATTTCACTCGCGGAATGAGGGTCGAGGATCACGCCTCGCGCGATGAGGTCGCCGAAAATAAGGTCGGCCTCGACCATGAGGCGGTGACGGTCAGTTTGAAAAATGCCGATCGCAAGGTCCTCGCCCACTACAAAATCGGCCGCTCCACGCCGTGGATCGCCACTCTGAACGATGTTCCAGAACCCGTGCCCACGGTTTTCATCAACCCTCGCGAAAAAGGCCGTAAAAAGCATGTCTATGCCTGCACCGGCGACATCAACGCGCTTTTCAAAGACAACCTGCGGTTCCTCCGCGACCACCGCCCGTTTTATTTCAACCCGTCCAAACTCAAGTCGGTATCGATCGGATCCAAACAAGGTCAACTGCTCGTCGCACGCGAATCGCCTGAAAAACCATGGCGCATCGTCAAGCCGCTCGATCTTCCCACCAACCAGACCGCGATCAAATCCCTGGTCAAAGGACTCTTCGAATTGCAAGCGATCAAGGTCGGCGACATCGCAGCCGGCAAAACTCCGTATGCGGCGGATGAAAATGAATCCACGCGCATCAGCCTCCAATCCTTCGAATCCGATACCCCCTGCGAACTGGAAATAATGCCCGCCGATTCTGCCGAAGCCGGTGAAACGACGGCGCTTGTTTCAAACCGACCTGGCGTCGAGTTTCTCATGCCCGCAAAACCCGTCAGTGGCCTCGTGACGCTTGCGGAGCTTCCCCTCAGCGTCAACGAGCTGCGCGATCCGGTCCTGACCCATCTCAACATCAAAGCCCTCCGCGGCATCTCGATCGAACCCTCCACCGGCCCCGCAATTCTGCTCACACGCGATGCGCCAAAACCATGGACCACGGTCATCAATGGCGTGCAGCATGTAGCGAACGAGCTGAACCTTTACAACCTGCTTAAAGCGGTCACCACCAGCAAAGCGCTTGCATTCGAAAGCGATGCAGCGACGGACTTTACTCCGTGGGGCTTGGACAGGCCCATCCTCAAGCTGCGCTTCATCGCACAAGACAACCAAACATTCGAGTTGCGATTCGGAATGGATGCAAAGGGCGTCCATTATGCCAACCGGCTTGGCACACCGACAGTCATGCGCATCGACGAGACGCTGGTTCGATCGGTTGCCGTGCGTCCCTATGAGTGGCGTCACGCAAGGTTGTGGTCGCTCGACAAAGTAAATCTCCTCGCCATCCAACGTACGAAGCCTGGATCATCGCCCCTCACACTCAAGTACCGCTTCATCGACGAGAAGTGGAACGGCGAAATCGACGGCCGCGATGTCAGTGCCACAGTTGATCCCGTCAAAGCAAATTACCTTTTGTCCGTACTCGAGGACCTCAAGGTTTCGCGTTGGCTTGCGCCCAATGATGAGAACGCTCTCAATGCCTTGCGCTATCCATCCTTAGTGATTGATGTGGTTGAAAAGAAATTCGATGAACTCGGCGAGTTCGCTGGCACCGGTAGCCGCAAACTGACGCTTGCCCCCGGCGAGTCGGGGGGCGGATCCGCAAACTATTTTGGCCGGATGGGATCTGAGGCGAACCTCTTCACCATCGATGCCGAAACCTACGGCAAAATCGCCGCCGAGGTGACCGCCGAATGAAGCGCTGCGGGAATCACCCGCATGCGGCGAATAAAAAATAGACCGCTGTGCCGTCATTGGCGCTGTGAGCCACGTTCCGTAAACTCAATAAGTGGGGAAATCCGATGCATTTTCGTCTTCCTGTAAAGGCATGACATAGGACATCGGAGGCAAACCCCTGAATGATCATATCGGTTCGGGCCAGCTACCAAAATAGACGTACACAGCAGTCATGTAGGAAGCTAACCCAAACATTCAACGCAGCAACCGAAATCAAATGCGAAGCAGAAAAAATTTTGTGCTTCGCATTTGAATAAAAAACTCGCTCAAGCAGTCGCGCCAACCGCACCGGGTATCGGCCCGTCATCATCGGTCTTGCCACCCTCGCTCGTTTTGCGCTCGGATTTTTTCACTAGCTTCTCAGGCACCGGCGGTGGCTTGGGCGCCGATGGCGGATCCTTCATTTCCCCGTGCTCGATCAGGTCCTTGAGATGATTTGCGTCGAGTGTCTCGTACTCTAGCAAGGCATTGGCGATCAGCTCCACTTTGTCGCGGTTCTCAGTGAGAATGCGTTCGGCGGCGGTGTAGGCTTCATCGATGAAGCGCTTGATTTCTTCATCAATGAGCTTGGCGGTGTGCCCGGAATAGTTTGCCCGACGGTTTGCCATGTCGCGAGCGAGGAAAACCGGACCTTCGCCTTCGCCGTATTCGACCATGCCGAGTATGTTGCTCATGCCCCATTCACAAACCATGGCGCGAGCGAGCGCAGTTGCTTGGCGGATGTCGCCGGATGCGCCGTTGGAAACATCGTCGCTGTTGAAGGCTTCGGCAATGCGTCCACCCATGGTGACGATGAGGTTGGCGAGCGCTTCCTTCTTCTGCGTGGAATATTTGTCGCCTTCCGGCAGATACATCGTCGCACCGAGGTAGGGTCCGCGCGGGATGATAGTGACCTTGTGCAGCGGGTTGGTGTGCGGCAGCACCATGTTGAGGTAGGCGTGGCCGGCTTCGTGCCAGGCGGTGCCGATCTTCTCTTTGTCCGACATGGCGAGACTGCGGCGCTCGCGGCCCCAGCGGACCTTGTCGCGCGCCTCTTCCATTTCCTCGAGCGTCACGGCAGGCAGACCGCGGCGGGCTGCGAGTAGGGCTGATTCGTTGACCAAGTTGGCGAGTTCCGCACCGGAGAATCCGGGCGTGCCCTTGGCGATCTTCGAGAGGTCGACATTGGCAGCGAGTTTGATCTTTTTGACATGAACGCGCAGGATCTCCTCGCGGCCGTTCACGTCGGGCAAGTTGATCGTCACCTGACGGTCGAAGCGTCCCGGGCGCAGCAGCGCGGGATCGAGCACATCCGGGCGGTTGGTGGCCGCGATGATAATGACCCCCTCCTGCGTGTCGAAGCCGTCCATCTCGACGAGCAATTGGTTGAGCGTCTGCTCGCGTTCGTCGTGGCCACCACCCATGCCGTGACCACGGTGACGACCGACCGCATCGATCTCATCGATGAAGATCAGGCAAGGCGCGTGCTTTTTCCCTTGTTCGAACATGTCGCGAACGCGCGAGGCACCGACGCCGACAAACATTTCGACGAAGTCGGATCCGGAGATCGAGAAAAATGGCACATCCGCCTCACCGGCGATCGCACGTGCCAGCAAGGTCTTGCCAGTGCCCGGGGATCCCACCATCAGCACGCCCTTTGGAATCGATCCACCGAGCTTCTGAAACTTGCGCGGGTCCTTGAGGAAATCGACGATTTCAAACAACTCCTCTTTCGCCTCCTGAATGCCGGCGACATCTTTGAAGGTCACTTTGTTGCGATCCATCGAGAGCAAGCGAGCCTTGCTTTTGCCAAACGACATCGCACCACGGCCCGCCGACTTCATTTGCTGGCGGAAAAGGAAGAATAACACGCCGATCACCAGCAAGAATGGCAGGAAAGTGAATAGGGCATTTTTAAGGTAATCCGTCGTGCGGTTGTAGGTGGCCTTGCTCTGCACCAATGCCTTGAGATCATCGGCCAGAATCGGAATGGAAACCGTCACTGAAAACGGCGTGGCTTCGAGCGCCTTGCCGCTGGCATCAACCGGCGAAACCATGTTGGTGATCACCTCGCGGGTACCGACCACCACCGCCTCACGGCTGTCGGGCTTGGCAAGGATGCGCAGCGGGTTTTCGAGATCACTCGTTTGAATCTCTCCCAGTGCCATGGTCTTGCGCAGCTCGGCGATCGAAATCGTTTGCACCGCATCACCACCCGGCTCAGTGGCTCCTGCGGCAAGCGTCTCCATGCGGATCTCCTCACCAAGGATCTGTTGCATTTGCTTGCCTTGAAGATCGAGGTTCAACACCACGCGGAAGTTTGTGCGCTGCTTGATCGGCTCTTTGGGCATTTGCATTGCGGGCGCTTCCCATCCGGTGATCGAGGCATCATAGGCGGTGTCGGTGGTGACCACCTTCAGCGGACGCTTGGTATCGTCGGTAATGATGCGTCCCTGGTCCCATGCTTGCCTGAACTGCGAATAGCTCAAGGTGCGCGCGCTTTGAGACATGTTGGGCCCGAACAAGGCGAGGCCGAAAACCGCGGCGGCGCCGAGTGCGAGAATGAAGAAACGCCAGTTGAAACCGTTGGCATCGCCAGACGGGCGGTTCGGTGGAGCGGGCGGTGGGGTCGAATTCGGTGAATCGGACATGATGGGAGGGAGGGCGGGTGTCCAGGCCGTGGTGATTCACATTAGCGCGAGCCCCATGCGGCCTGACAGCGGTAAACCATAGCCGATGACGCCCAAATGCAAACCCCTTTTTTGACCGCTCTTGCCGCCGGCCCCCCGCTCTGTCTTAATTCTTCGCAGTGAATGTCCACTCGCTGTTCAAGCACCCACGCATTGCCGCCCTCGGCAGGTGGCGCGTGTTTCGTTGGTTGAGGTCCATCCCGGGCATCGGCCGCATCCGTGCGCTGCGCCCAGGTGTTGACGCCCAGGTGGGGGCTCTCGTCGATGCATTTGCCGCATTTGCCACGCTCGATGGCGAGCTCAATGCGATGGAGGCGGACCTAATCCTCGATATGCTTCGCAATGCCTTTCCGGAGGTTGACCACGCGTGGCTCGGGCGCCGCCTACAGCGCGCGGTGGCCAATCCACGCCCACTGCAAAATCTCGCAAGCGAGCTTCGCGACGGCTATGACGAGGCCTCAAAGCTTGCGCTCGGTTTGCAACTTTACACGCTGGTCGATGCCGCCGGACGCTCCGACCGCAACCGTGCGAGCTTCGAAATTTTCATGCGTCGCCTTGGCCGGCCCGAGCTGGGGACCTCGATCCTTCGCGAAATGCGCGGCGATGGTGAAAACCCAGCCAGCGAGGAGTTGCCTTTCGAGCGGTTGATCTTCGGTGTGAACGGCGCCGATGTCGTCCTGCCACCAGCCGCAGCGAGTCACGAATTCCGCGTCTATCGTGCCGACGACCTCATCCTCGTGCGCAACACCGGAACCGAACCCCTGTGGATCCGCGGGCGCTCGGTCGAGTCGGGTTCATTTTTGCGCATGCGCGAGCGCCAAACCTTGGTGGTTCCAGGTTGGACGCTTACCTTTGAAGACCTGTTGTTTTTCCTTGATGTGAAACGCACCGGCAATGCGCCGGCAATTTACATCGAATCCGGCGAAAACGGCATCATCGCCGAACGCACCCGCGGACGCCAAAGCGAACTCCGCGTGCGCTTCGGCCTCGAGGCGGAAGTCGAGGTTCTCAAAACCACCCAGCTGCGCGCCGCAAACCATGGCGTGATGAAAAATGGCGACCGCGTCAAATGTCTCAACCACGAACGGCTCACCGACGAATCCGGCTTCAGTCTCTCGATGAATGACCTGCGCCGCAGCGCCACGCAATCGGCGAGACGCTTCCGCCTTGTCGGCGATCGACAAGAATATCTGGTGTCCAATGATGCATCGACACTCTCCAGCGGTGATCTGTTGCTTGGACCGAAACTTTCTCCCAAAGCGGTCCTTTTCATCCGCTACGACGCGCAACGCCAGCAAGGTGAAGTGCAAATCCGCGAAAGCCACGGACCCATCCTTGTCGATGGCGTGCCGGTCCGCGTCTCGGCACCGCTGCGCGATGGCTCGCTGATCCGGCTATCAGGCAGTCAGTCGGTGCGCTGCCGTTTCCGCGAAGGGTTTATCGATGAGGAAAGGACACTCATTGAGTCGCTGCATGTCGAGGACCTGATTCATGATTTTGGACCCGATTCGAGGGCGCTCGACCATCTCAATTTCGAGGTGAAACGCGGCGAGATGCTTTGCATCATCGGACCCAGCGGCAGCGGCAAAAGCACGCTGCTCACAGTGCTCTCCGGTCAGCGCGAACCCACCCGCGGCAATGTCCGACTCAACGGCATCTCACTCTACGATCGCCGCGATGCGCTAGTGCCCTTTATCGCACACATGCCGCAAGAGGAGGCGCTCAGCCCGCAACTCACCGTACGCGAACACCTGCGACACGCGGTCACGATCAGGCGGCCCGCTCTCTCACTGGCGGAGCATGAACGCCGTGTCGATAGCATGCTGGCCGAGTTGAGCCTGCAGTCGATTGCCCACCGACGTGTCGGTTCGCCCGGCGAAAAAACCATCTCCGGCGGCGAACGAAGCAGGCTTAACCTCGGCATCGATCTCGGTAGCCGCGCCGAAGTTTTCCTTTTCGATGAACCAATCTCCGGACTTTCATCGAAAGACTCGGAGCATGTCGCCGAAACCCTTCGCTCGCTGGCGCGCGAAAAAATCGTCATCGCCTCGCTGCACCGACCAGGCGCCCAAGTACTGCGACTCTTCGACAAGGTCCTCTTGCTCGACGCCGGCGGACGCCTCGCATTCTTCGGCACACCAGCCAGCATGGTCGGCTATTTCCGCGCCGCCTGTGAAGAACTCGCCATCGCGCATCCAGCCGTCACATCGAAATCACCCCTCGGCACCGACTTCGTGTTCGATGTGCTCGAGACACCTCTCAGCACCATCGGCGGTGGCGCAAGCACAGGATCTGCCAGGCGTTTCCCACCGTCATTTTGGCAGGAGCGATTTGAAAGCGTCAATCTGATGCAGTCGCTGCAATCAAGCCCCGGCGCCATTTCGCTGATCGGTGAAGCCACGCCCGAGCGCCCCCTGCCCTTGCCGCCCAAACCCGCGCGACGCTTCCACGCGGTCATCGCTGTTTTCGCCACGCATTTCCTGCGCTCGTTTATCTCAAAGCTTCGCAACCGCGGCACCATTTACAGCACGCTACTCGAAGCTCCCCTGCTCGCCGCGCTGATTGCCAATACTCTGCGCTCGTCACCGCGTGGAAGCTATGAATTCGCATCCGCCCTGCACATCCCCGCCTACCTTTTTCTCAGTGCCACGGTGGCCATGTTCCTTGGTCTTACCAACTCGGCCACCGAAGTTTTGCGCGACCGCTCGATCCTGCGACGCGAACGAAATTGCCAACCCGGAGCAGCGTCCTATGTCATCGCGAAGTTCGTTGCCCTCGCAATCGTCGCAGCCGTCCAGTGCTTCGTGTACCTGCTCGTCGGCAACCATTTCCTCGAAATTGAAGGCATGCTCTTTCACCAGTGGCAGTGGATGACCCTCACCGCGTGGACCGGTACGGCGATGGCGCTGGTGATTTCGTCAGTCGTTACCACCGAACGCGCCGCACTCACTTGCGTGCCACTTTTACTCGTGCCGCAAATGCTACTTGCCGGCGCCTTGGTATCCTACCGCGAGATGAATCACGGCCTTTTCTCCGAGGCGAAACAAATCCGCGAACGCGGCGGTATTCCGGTGCCGGCACACCTGATGCCGCTGCGCTATGCCTACGAAGGCATGATCGTCACCCAGGCGGTGAGCAATCCCTTCGAGACTGAGCGCCTGCGTCTGCAGAAACGCATCGACGACGTTCGCAAATACCCGCGCGATCTCAGCCCGCGCGAAACGGAGTCCTTCGAACTCGCCAAGGAGGGCCTGCGAAGGTTGTTGGCATCGGGCGCTACCGATTTGGAAGAAGCCCACGAACTCACCACCCGCATCCGCCGCATTGCTACTACCGGCAAACGCATTGAAGTCGAAACCATGAAGGTATGGCCGGACAACCCCAAGGACGCCCGCCCAACATCCGAATTCTTCGTCAACGAACGCATCGACCTCTTGATCCGCGAAGCGGAATCCTTCCGCAACGATTACCGCGACAAGGATTACCGCGTCATTTTCCACGCACTCAAAAAACCGCTGCCATGGGCCGGCGAGAAAAAATCCACCATCAATGGAGATGTCGACGACTCAAAGGAAATCGACACACGCTATTTCTGCGCAATCTTCCTGTTTTCGGTCATCGCCCTCTGCGGCGCAATTTCGACAGTAGTCATCTCAAGGCAAAACGGCGCGACCAGTTGAGGGAGCGCATCCACGCATCTTCAACCGTGGCGGCGGTTTTTAACCGCCATGCCCTCACCCCATATCCTTTAACTATTCCTCTCCCCGTTTGCAACCATTCGCGGTAAAATATCTTTTCTGTATGTGGCGACGTCTCGAGGCCGCGTCGCCATCCCTAAACGGACCTTTAGGGATAAAGGTCCCTGCCTGAAGAAGCTTCTTCTTATCTAGCTTCTTACGTCTTCAAGTCTTCCGTCTTTTCTCACTCCCCCCCAATCTCAAGAATCAAAGCACTGCACGGCGGCATGTCGGGAAGTGGCAAGCCATCGAATTCAAGTTGACCCGGCGCGATGCTGCCGGACCAATTCGAATCAAGCCGATCGGTGAGCTTCCAATTCGCACCACCACTTCGCCCAACAAAGTTGCGGGCATCTTCGGGAATGCGAACACTCGCGCCACGAATGGTTTCGCTGCCATGGAAGTTGGCCACCACCAGCGAAGCCCGACCACTCTGGCGGTCGCTGCGCAAAAAGGCGTATAGCCAATGACCCGACGCTGACTCGTCACCAATGCGGCCAAACTTCGGATTCTCCTTGTTGGCATGATTGAGACCGTAAAATTCACCGGCAGTGAATGCCTTGTCCTGTGTCGCACGCAGCAACTTGGCGTACCACTGGCGCATCGCCACCTGCTCGGGGCTCAAACGGCCACCATCAAATTTCCCGTCGTTCACCCACTTGGTGAATTCCGGCATCGACCAGTAATCAAAGATACTCGTCCGCGCGTCATCACCACCGAAACCTTCGGCGCCATCCGCCGGTTCGCCGACTTCTTGGCCGTTGTACACCATGATCGGCCCGCGACCCAGAGCATAAAGCACCGCGCAAACCGGCCGACCCACCTTCATCCCAAGACCACCCCATTCCTTCGACGAGGCCAGCCTCACTTCATCGTGGTTCTCGCCGTAACGCAGCGATTTGTGGAATCGCGCCCCGATGAATGTGAGCGGGTCAAGGTCGTTCGCCCATTTGCCGGTATCGTAAAGCCCCTCGAGCACATCGTAGGACGGATCGTCGTAAACCGCATCGAAACCAGCCTTCAACAACTCATCCAACACATGACCATCGGTCAGCTTGGCTGGATCATTGTCATAAGCCTCGGCCGCAAAAAACACACCGTTGGAACGGCCGCGGCAGCGCGTCACCACCCAGCGCCAGAATTCCATTGGCACCATGTGCGCCATATCGACGCGAAAGCCGTCGACGCCCATCTCCTGCCAGTAGGCCAGCACCGCATCCATCGTGCGCCAGGTCTTGGGCACTTGATCCGTGCTGGCATCCGCCCCCGGCAAATGCGCGGTGAAACGACCCTGCGTGAAATCATGACCATAGTTCAGCTTCACCGTTTCGTACCAGTCGTTGATCGATGGCGACCACGAAATGACATTGTTTCCCGTGACCCTTCCAAATTCCCTTTCCAGGTCAAACAATCCATCACAACCAGGCTTGCCTTCGGTGGGCAATTTCAACGGAGCACCACCGCCCGGGTGATCCGGCTGCAGGTAATAAAAGTGGTTGTTGCGATCAAAAAAAACATCGCGGCGGTCATCCGCGCCAAACGAATGCTCTGGCCTCACATCGGAGCTGTAGGACCGCGCGACATGATTCGGCACGAAGTCGATGATCACCTTGAATCCATGCTTGCGGCAGCGTTCGAGCAGACTCTTGAACTCATCCATCCGCTTCTCGGGATCCATCGCGTAGTCCGGGCAGACATCGAAGTAGTCCTTGATCGCATAGGGGCTTCCCGCAACGCCCTTGAGGATATCGGCATCATCCGCCGGGCGGTTCGGGTATGCCGTACCGCTGGCCTGCTCCAGCACACCGGTGAGCCAAATGTGCGTGAAGCCCATCGCAGCGATCGATTCGAGCGCTGCGTCATTGATCTGTGCAAATTTCCCGCATCCGTTTTCGGCCATCGTGCCGCCAGGCTTGCGGATCTCGTTGGTGTTGCCAAAGGTCCGCACGAGAAGCTGGTAAATAACCGGACGCTTCGTTTCGTCGCAGTTTGCCAACGGACTCATGCTGAGAAACAAAACACCAATTGCAAGATACTGCCAAGACATGGTTACGCGGCCCTTGTGGATTTGGAGGCAGAATCATCCTTCACAGCCAGCGTGAAGACCGCGGCAATGAGCATGCAGATGCCGCCGATGACGACGGCATTGAGGCGGCTGAAGTCTTCAAATTTCTCCATCACGCGGCTCAGCACGATCGCGACAAGGATCTGCGGAATAACGATGAAGAAGTTGAAAATTCCCATGTAGACCCCCATACGGTTTTCGGGCAACGCGTTGGAAAGCATCGCGTAGGGCATCGAAAGGATCGAGGCCCAGGCGATGCCGATGCCGGTGAAGCAGACCCATTGCAGGATCATCGGATCGCGCACAAAGCCTACCGCCGCAAGCCCGAGGCCCCCGGCAAGCAGTGAGAAAAAGTGAATCCACTTGGCGGAAAAGATTCGACCAAGCCACAGCAGGGCCATCGCGAAAAGAAATGCCACGAGGTTGTAAACCGCGAAGCAGTTGTTGGCGAGGTCGATGCCGTCCTTGTAAAGCTTCGAGCTGGTGTCCTCCGCGCCCATGATGTTGCGGGCCACTGCGACGCTGAAGAAAATCCACATGCAGAAAAGCCCCATCCAGGTGAAAAACTGCACAAATGCCAGTTGTTTCATGCGACCTGGCATATGCTTGAGGGCATCGATGATCTCACCCACGCCGCTCTTTTCCTTCCTGGGTTCATCGGCGGCGGGCGGATGCTCTTTGGTGGTGAAAACCGTCCACAAAACGGAAAGTAAAAAGACAATCGCGCCAACCGTGAAGGCGATGTGCACGGTTTTTGGAATCGCCTGACCGACGCCTGTGTCAGCACTGACGCCCCAGTAGTCGCGCAAAAATCCAGGCAGCTTTGATGCGATCACCGCACCGGCAGCGATGAAGACCGATTGCATCGCAAAGCCCACGGTGCGCTGTTTCTCAGGCAAGAGATCCGCCACAAACGCGCGAAAGGGCTCCATGCTCACATTCACCGACGCGTCCAGGATCCACAGAAGTCCGGCAGCCATCCACAAAGTGCCGGAGTGCGGCATGAACAGCAAGGCGAGCGATGAGAAGATCGCACCGATGAGGAAATACGGCCGGCGACGACCCCAAAACGGATGCCAGGTACGGTCGCTCATCGCACCAATAATTGGCTGTACGATGAGTCCAGTCAGCGGCGCCGCCAACCAAAGCAGCGGCAACTCGTTTTCCTTGGCGCCAAGGTATTCATAGATCGAGGACATGTTGCCCATCTGAAGACCCCAGCCGAATTGAATCCCAAAGAATCCAAAGGACATGTTCCAGATCTGCCAAAATGAGAGTCGGGGTTTTTCGGTCATGATGTGAATGGGTTGATGCGCTTACATCCTACCACTCACCCCCTGCGTCACCGCAAGCCCTCACGCGCGATTCGAACAATTTGGCTGATTTCGTTAAACCTTCGGCCGATCACAACATCAGTCCCTGCCCTTTGCTTTTTCCTCCTTCACCGCGGCCAGCCCGTCGTAAACGGCAAACAGCAGCGTGAAAAAGGTCAGCAAAGCACAGGCACCCCACCACAGCAGAAAAACCAGCGGTCCCGATGCCAGCCACGCATCAAGCACCCACACGCCGGCGGCGATCATGCCCAGCGATATGATCAGGAAAGCACCCAGCCATTGGCGGCGCGCAGAGCGATCGCGCAGGATCCCGCACGCGATCTTTTTGCTATCATTCCAATCTTCGTTTGCGTCCATCGCCTACCTTTGCCAAAGCGGCCCGAGGAAATCGAGATACCAAACCCAAAGCCGCCAACCGCCAAAGGCCCAGGCCAGCGCACCCATCGCAAGAAATGGACCGAAGGGCAGCTGCCTGCCAAAGCCGATGCGGCCGATCAATGCCGCGACCAAGGCAAAGATCGACGAGGCAAAAAGCGCGAACAGCACACCCGACCAACCGAAAAAAGCGCCGATCATGCCCATCAGGTGCACATCGCCAAAACCCATCGCCTCGCGCGGAATTACGATTGATTTCGCCGTACCAGAAAGCGATCGCAGCTTTTCGATCGAATGCGTCGTGCCGTTGGGCAGTTCGATTTCGGTCTCCCGAATCACCAGCTTACCGCCATCATGGCGCTCACCATCGACGCAAATCTCGCCGGTCTCGATGATCAATCGGTCACTCTTGCGAGAAAACAAATCCCACCACGGGATCGACTCACCATCGATCACAAAGCTCAGCGGATCACTCTCGCCCGCAGGTTCCTTGAGCTCCCACGCGGTCGGCGATTGAAACTTCATCGCCTTTTTGCCAAAGGCCAATTTCCCCAATTCGACCACGAGCCAAAGCCCGAAAAATCCCGCAGCCCAGCCGATGCCGGATTGGATCAGAGCCTCGCGCCATGAGTCGCAGCCACCAGCCATCCGCGGAAAGGATGGCCACACGATGCCAGCCAAAACACCGAAGGCTGATCCCGCCCAAGTGAACGACACGGGAATGATCAAATGATCGGCGTCGATAAAGCTGATCGCGATCAGCAAGACCAGTAGCACCCAGAGAAATACAGCGGCATGCGGCGGAAAAAATTTCCACGATGCAAGGAAGCCAAGCGCCGTGAGTAACTCGACCATCGGATAGCGCACCGAAATTTTGCAGCCGCATTTCGCGCATCGGCCGCGCAACCACAGCCAGCTCAGCACCGGAATGTTCAACCACATCGGTATCGGCTCGCGACACTTCGGGCAAAATGAGCGCTTCGGATTGTTCACCGACATCCCCAAGGGCACTCGGTAAATCACCACATTCAGAAACGATCCAATGCAGGCACCGATCAAAACGACCGGAATCAGCCAAAGCCAATGATCGAACGCGGGAAGCTGCAAAGTGAAACCATTCAATCCAGCGCGCAGGACCTGACAAGAACAATGCCCGCCGTCGAATCATGCACGATATCGCATGAAAGATGGCGGAATCGGCCGATATTTCACATCTGAGCTTGTTTTCCCGTGAGAATAGGTGATTGCCTTGTTTCCCGACCGCCCAGCACCTTCCGCTTTTCCGCGCCGGTTTTCACACGCTTCATGGACACACCTCCCTTCTCAGAACTCGGATTGCCACCCGCCCTGCTGTCCGCCATCGAAACTCTCGGCTACGAGCGCCCATCGCCGATTCAAGCCATGAGCATTCCGCCGGCGCTCGAAGGTCACGACTTGCTCGGCCTTTCCGCCACCGGCTCGGGCAAAACCGCCGCCTTCACACTGCCCGCCCTCGCCTCGGTCGATACCGCCGCTCGCTATCCGCAAGTGCTGATCCTGTGCCCGACCCGCGAACTCGCGGTCCAAGTCTGCGAAGAGGTCCACCGCCTCGGCGCAAAAATGAAAGACCTGCACGCGACACCGGTCTACGGCGGCGCACCCATGGATCGTCAGCTCCGCGCCCTGCGCGACGGCGCCCAAGTGGTGGTCGGCACCCCCGGCCGTTTGCTCGATCACCTGCGCCGCGGATCCTTCGATCCCTCACGTGTTCGCATGGCGATCCTCGATGAGGCCGACCGCATGCTCGACATGGGCTTCAAGGAGGAAATGGACGAATTGCTCGCCGCGCTGCCTGCCGAACGACAAACGCTTTTCTTCTCCGCCACGATGAGCCCGGGCGTTTCTCGCCTGATCAAGAGTTTTGGAAAAAATCCAAAGGTCATCGAGATCCAACAAAAATCCCGCACGGTCTCGACCGTCGAGCAATCGTATTTCGAAGTCCGCCAACGCTCAAAGGTCGAGGTGCTCTCGCGCATCCTCGACATGAATCCCCCCCGGCTCGGCATCATCTTCTGCAACACGAAGCGCTCGGTCGATGAGTGCACCGAGGATCTCGTCAACCGCGGCTATGCCGCCGACCGCCTGCATGGCGACATCACCCAGCAAATGCGCGAGCGTGTGCTGAAACGCTTCCGCGACGGCGCGGTCGAGTTGCTCGTCGCCACTGATGTGGCCGCCCGCGGACTCGACATCGATGAGATCGATATCGTCTTCAATTATGACCTGCCCACCGACCCTGAGGACTACGTCCACCGCATCGGCCGCACCGGTCGCGCCGGACGCTCGGGCCGCGCGGTGAGTTTCGTTTACGGCCGCGACATTTACCGCCTTCAGTCGATCGAGCGCTACACTCGCCAGGTGATCAAACGCGAACGCATCCCCTCGGTCGAGCAAGTCGAGGGCCGCCGCGCCGACCTGATTTTTGATAACCTCCGCGAGCGCCTCGAAAGCGGGAAATTCGATGCCTATCAGGACAACATCGACCGTCTCCTCGAACAAGGCCACACCCCCACCGACATCGCCGGCGCACTCGTCACGATGCTGCGCGAAGCGAGCGGCCGCGAAGGGTCGCCGATCGAAGAGGACCGCGAGCCGGAAAAACCCGCCCGCGGCGGTAAGGTCCGCGACGCGCGACCATTCGAGAACGATGAGCGTGGATTCAGAACCGAACGACCGAGGCCCGGCGGAAAATTCGAACGCGGCCCGATACCAAACGAAGCCGGCATGACCCGCATGTTTGTCTCCCTCGGCAAGACCCACGGCGTGCTGCCCAAGGACATCGTCGGCATGATGTATCGCGAAGCCGGACTTCCCGATGGCAGCCTTGGCCGCATCACGCTGTTTCCGAAACACTCGCTCGTCGATGTGCCGGAACAATTTGCCGATCAGGCGATCCGCAACACCCGCAATTCCAAACTCCGCGGCAAAGCCTTCCGCATGGATGTCGACCGCGGACCTGTTTGAGAATAGACGATCAGAAAAACGCCGCCTGGCGCTGATGCCCGCGCGCTTGCGGTTGACCCGTCACGCGTCAGCTCATAGTTTCCCCGCGCATCATGAATCCCACCACGACAGCCTACGGCACATGGAGCGGCGGACGCTTCATGCACTTTGGCGAGACCCTCGACGAGGACCGCTTCATCCAGTGCATCGAGACCGCCTATGAATCCGGCATCCGCACATTCGTCACCTCGGATGTTTATGGAAATGGCAAGGCCGATGAACTGCTCGGCCGCGCGCTCGCCGGCATCGATCGCTCGACTTACTCGCTGGTGGGAATGATCGGCCACGATTTTTATCATGGTCAGCGCCAAGGCTCACGCGGCTACCCGCGCTTCACCGATCCCGAACTCCGAGGACCCGAGGGCTACGCCGACTTTGTGCACATGGCGACCTCGAAGGAGTTGGAACGCTGCGGCAGCGATCACTTCGACCTGCTCATGCTGCACAACCCCGATGAGAGCGGCTACACCAGCGAGGTGCTTTGGCAGGCGATGAAATCCGCCAAAGACCAAGGCCTCACCCGCATGCTCGGCATCGCACCCGGCCCAGCCAACGGCTTCTCGCTCGACCTCGTTGGATCCTTCGAGCGCTTCGGCGAACTCATCGATTGGGCAATGCTCATTCTCAATCCACTCGAACCATGGCCGGTCGGACTCACGCTTCCCGCCTGCGAAAAACATGGCGTGAAAGTCATGACCCGCGTCGTCGACCACGGCGGCGTGTTTCACGATGACCTCACTCGTGAAGGCCACATCTTCAAGCCCGGCGACCACCGCAGCTATCGCCCCGAAGGTTGGGTCCAGCACGGCATGGACAAAGCCGACCGCATGCGTCCGATCGCCGAAAAGCACGGACTCACGATGATCCAGTTTGCATCGATCTGGAACCTCAGCCACCCGGCGGTCGAATGCGTGATTCCGACCTTCATCCAAGAAGCCGGCGATGGCGCGCGTCCGATCGAGGATAAAATCCGCGAGTTTGCCGCGCTGCCCGACATCCGCCTCAGCGCCGAAGAGGTCGAATCCGTGCGCATGATCGGCGACAACACCGGCTGCATGACTCTTAAAGGTGCCAGCAAACGCCACAGCACCAGCGAGCGACCCGACGAATGGCCCATGCGCGAGGACCTACTCGCCACCGCCGGACGCTACGGACTCGGCACCGATTGGTAATTTATTATTCGCCATGCACCTCGTCGCCATCGTCGCCATGACCACCGATCGCGTGATCGGCCGCAATGGCACGCTGCCATGGCACTTGCCCGAGGACCTGGCATTTTTCAAACGCACCACAAGCGGTCACCCGATCGTGATGGGCCGCAAAACTTTCGAGTCGATCGGCCGCCCCCTACCCAAGCGCCGCAACGTCGTGCTCACTCGCGACCCGAAGTGGTCAGCACCCGGCACCGAGGTGATCCACAGCCCGGAAGACCTCGCAAAACTCCCCGACATCAGCGGCACGGTCTACCTCATCGGCGGCGCCGAAATCTATCAGGCCTTTCTCCCGCACACCGACGAAGTCCTCGTCACCCATGTGCTCGAACCCCACGCTGGCGACACCTATCTGCCACGCTTTGAAGATGAGTTTCCTCACTCGACCCTCATCGAAAGTCATCCGCAATTTGAGATCCGTCGCTGGACGCGCGAGCCGGCTTGATCCTGCTCACTCTGCGATCCAGCTCATCCGCAGCAACTCGCGAAGCCTCTCCGGATCGGTCGCCGAAGTCTTGGCCACAAATCCCCGCGCATGCGCGAAATGAACGTCGTCGCATTGCTCGATGCGGGTGAAATCTAGGCGCGGATGATCGTTGTGCCGCGAAAGCCCGAAGCCCTTGCTGCGGCGATCGGGATAAACCATGCCCACAATCTTGCTGCCCTCGGGATGACGCAAAATGAATCGCCCGACACCGGCCGATGGCTCATCCGGCATGGGTTCCGTGCGCGGCAGGTAAAGCACACAAAATGATTCCCCACCGCTTTCAACTTCCCAAAATTCACTTATTTTCCCGATGTAATTCAATCGCTTGCGCAGACCCTTGATGTAGGCCAGCAGATCCTCTCCGATCCATCGCATCATCTCCCACAGGATCGCACCTTTTTCCAATCGGCACGACATTGCGAACCGCCGCAGCAAGGTCACATCGACTGGCGAGTTCAATTTTGCCAACGTATCACGCCCGATGCCGAGCCAACGCGATGTTTCCTGCGGTCCGCGCGTGTCGAGCCATTCGGCCGGCTCAAGCCAGTCGCAAAACGATCGGGCATCATCGTACAATCCCAAATGCTGAAGCACCAAACTCAGCGAACAAAGCGGTTCATGGTCGCGGGGAAATTGATGATGATCAAAATTTCCCAGTTCTGGCTGATGCTCGCCACCGACATCGACCACCGCGATGGTCGGATCAGCCAGATCAGCCGCTGTCGGTTCCCTGCGCACAATCGGTGCCGGACTCACCGCCAACAACACACAGCAGGCAAGGAACTCGTCTTTATGCGAACTGCCGGGATGGGTGACGATGAGCGAATATTTCATGCGGAAAATTGAAGAAGTGAAATTAATACGAAGGCGGGATCGCCTGCAACCTCAAGCAGGGATATTTTTCAAATGCCATGCGCATCACTCACCCACCACATCAGCGCTCGGCGACGCATTCCTCACCGCCAGCACCTTGTCGACGCGGATGCTGTCCATGTCGATGACCTCAAAAGTCCACGCGCCGGCGCTCACCCGATCAGCCTCAACCGGAATTCGCCCAAGCTCTTTGACCAACCATCCGGACACAGTCTGGAATACATCCCCACCGCCTACCGGCAGCACAAATCCCTCAAGCCGCTCGGGCAATTTTTCAATTTCGAAAAGCCCGTCAATCAACCAACTGCCATCCTCGCGTTGCCTCACCGGCATTACCATCTGTTCTTCCATCGATGGCACATCACCGACGATGGTCTCCATCAGGTCGATGAGCGTGACCATTCCCATGACGCTGCCAAACTCATCTAGAACCAAGGCCGCGCGCTGACCGGTTTTACGAAAAGTTTCAAGCAACACACTCGCTTTCTGGGTCTCCGGCACCAGCAGCGGGGATTTCATGATCACTGCGAAATCCACGGTTTTTTGCGCGGCAAGCTGACCGTAAATATCCTTGATCGAAACCATCCCCACAAGGTTTTCGCGCCGTCCCTCATAGACGGGAAATACCCCTTGCGTGCTGCCCATGATCACCGGCCACACCTCCTCATGCTTGGAATCCTTTTCGATCCAAATAATTTTCGGCCGCGGGATCATGATGTCATAAGCGACCAGTTTCTCGAATCCGATCACGCCCTCGATCATTTTTGATTCCATGCGGTTGATCGAACCGGTGGTCATGCCCTGCCTCACCATCACGGTGAGCTCCTCACGCGAAATCCCGCTATCATCGGTCTCACGCACCCGGAACAATTTCAGCAAGGTCCCCGTGGACCACGAGAGCAAACTCACCACCGGCGATGCCACATTCGATAGCGCCGCCATCGGGCCCGACATCGCGCTGGCAATGGACTCGGGATACTTCATGGCCAAGCGCTTCGGCACGAGTTCGCCAATGACCAAGGAAAGGTAGGTCAGTACAGCAATCACAAGGACCAATGAGATCGGCTTGGCGTAGTCGCCGATCAGCGGAATCACTGCGAGAAATTCCGCGAGATTGCTAGCGACCGTGCCGCTGCCCAAAGCACCGGCAACGATGCCGACCAACGTGATGCCGATCTGTACGGTGGAAAGAAACCGGTTGGGTGATTCGGACAATTTCAAAGCCCTAGCAGCCCCGCTATCACCTTTTTCCGCTCGCGAATGCAGCAAACCCTTGCGCGAGGAAACGATGGCGATTTCGGTCATGGCAAAAACGCCGTTGGCCAAAAGAAGCACCAGAACGATGGAAATTTCTAACAGGGCGGAATTCATGAAGCAAAGCGGCGAAGATCAGCCGATAACATGCAGAATATCCCACCCCTGTCAAAGGTCGGAAAAAGTCATTGATTAATAGCGTCTCGCCGGCCGTGTCACGCATCTTGCGGGACATCTCTTCAATTCCCGGTAGGGCGACGCGGCCTCGCGGCGCCGACTCTTTCAGAAAGATGATTGAACCGTAAATAAACACGAATGAATGCGAAATTGAAGGGATTGCAGATCGTGGGTCGCAAGGCTCCCACTGCATTCTTGAACCTTGAAACTTCTTCACCTATTCCATGGCATTTTCGCCAGCACCATCGCCATGCCACACCAATCGGCGAGGCCTGCAAACACCAAACCCGCACCCACAAACGCGCTCAATCCATAAAAACCAGGATGTACCCAGGTTCCCAGTCCGACGCCCAAAAGTACCAGCATTCCCGCCGCGATGCGTACCTGCCGCTCAAGTGAAATCGCTTTCGCGCCACGAACGACCGGCAGCCCCTCGCCCTCCCAGCCCATCACGCCGCCTTCGAGAACGGCCAGATTCTCACAGCCTGCCGCCTGCAGCTTCAGATATGCCTGCTCGGCGCGCTTGCCACTGCGGCAAACCAACACACAACGCTCGGCCCCGTTCGCAGCGGACCTGACTGCTCCCGCATCCAGCCGATCTAGCGGCATCAAATGCGAACCCTCGATGTGGACTTCTCCGTGTTCCGCTGGCGTGCGCACATCGATCAGTGAAACACGTTTGCCGGATGCGATTTCCGCGGACAGTTGCTTGGCTTGAATCTTCATCTTTGAAAGTGATATCTGATAAATATTACCAAATGGGAATACATGCAAGCAATCAACCCAAGCCCTCTACGCGATTTATCAACCCATGGTGATCACAGACTGCTCGCTTGTCGGCGAGAAAATGAACCCCACACCCGAAAAAATTTCGAAGTTGAAAATCAAGTTCAGCTCGCGGCGCTTGGACCTTTAAAACTTTGGAATTAAAATCTCCGGTATCTCGGGAATTCTCTGACGCGCCTCATCCAAGGCGCCAACATCTCCGGACCAGCCGTAATATAGGGTCTGCCATTTACCATTCACCTTGCGAAGAATGGCGAGAAAATCCATCTCCATCTCATCAGCCACTTCCTCCGGAAAGGGCTTCCCGTTTTTTGGACTCACATGCCCCGACAGTTTGACCCAATCCTTGTAGAGCGCGACCGAACCGGTGAAAATGACATCTGTCCCAGCGCGTTTTGAAACAGGACCGCGCATGGCATCCATGATGGCTTTCCGCTCAGGACTGCCGATTTTTGGCTCGGTCACCTTTTCCTGACCCGCCGCTTGCTGCTTGACCACTTTGGTATTCGGCGTTGCTTCGCTTTTTTCGTAGGTGCGACCTTCGCCATCGGATGCCAAAAGATTTTCGAACGAGCTCTGCGAGACAAACCGAATTTTCATTTTCAACGACCCGCCTTCGCCGGCATGGATCAATTCATCGCCACTCAAGTTCCAAGTGCCGGTGGTTTTAGCGACGGTTTCCTGACCATCTTCGGCGCCCCTCACGATTTCGGTGACGCTGACGTATGTGCCGTCCGCCTTGTAAGTGATCGTGTCTGAGTATCGCCCATAAGCAGTCGTCCACTCGCCAACCATGTCGGGGGCCGCGATTAGTGAAACGCTCGAACCGATGGTAGCGATGAAGGCGCGAATGATTGATTTCATGGTGATTTTTTTCAGCGGTAGGGTTTTTTATCACATCTTCAACTTACGGCAATTACAACTACCGTGTAGTGACATACGAATACATACAATCACCGCTCCTTAGCAAGAACCTTCTTCCCCGATGACCATTGACCGCTGTCTTATTCTTCACCTCATCATCTCCTCGATCCGCTTTTCCGACACCTTTGCCGGGCAGGGTAGATCGGGCGCAAAGATGGCTACGCGCCAATCCTCGAGCATCCAACCGATCTCCCACAGCACAGGATTCTCAGGATCTTTTTTCCACCGCACATGCCATGGCTCCCATAGTCGGCGCACGCGTTGCATTTTTTCGAGATCCTTGGTCAATGGCAATGACTTGATCCGCCCCAACCGCGAGCGGATCGCCTTGAGCCGACGCGGATAATCACACAGTCCCGCATAGCCCACACTCCACGCGAATCGCTCACGGAACAACCAACTGAGTTGTTCATCGAGATCCGCTGCCACCACGCCAAGGTTGCGATCGGCGCGATGCTCATCGATCCACGCACGGAGGTCTGCCAGGACCTCGACCACTTCGTCGAGCGTCGCACCAATGACCTTGGCCGCATCGAACCAATGACCTCTTCGTGATTTGCCGAGTTCGCGAAATTCATCCGGCGATCGCGGAAAACTGGCGCCGACCACACCTTCTGCAGCGAGCAAAATCAAATCGTCGATCGCCGTTCCGCCAACACCGAGACGCGGCAACTCGACTTTCGCCATCAAGCCGATCGGAAATTTTTTCCGCAAGTGATCTACTTCGCCCGCATGCGCGAGGCACAGCAATCGTGCGCCACCCGCGCGATGCGACTCACGCGCCTCGGCCTCGCTCACAAATGCCCGCACGCCGACACTGCCTTTTTCATCGACCAATGCCGGATACGCAAATCCACCGGGCGTCGCCACGCGCTCGGAAAGTTTCTCCCCATCCCAACTGCTCATGCCACTGCGCTCGAGATCCTCATTCGCCGCCGCTTCAAAGCGTTGCCTCATGCGCTCGCCAAGTCGCAACTTCAACTCCGTCACATCGATGCCCAGCGCCAACTCCTCGCCCTCATCATCGCAGACCCAAACCTTTGTCACCAGATGATCGGGCAGCCGCGAAAAATCATACGCATCCTGCGGCACATCGACACCAAGCCGCTCACGGATGAAGCCAGAAAGCACCACTCCGATCGCCCCATCCTTCGGCGCAAAAGCCCACAACTCCACGAAGGCATCCGCCAGCGATGCGATCGGCTGGCAAACCCGACGATAATCCTTCGGCAACGATCGCAGGATCAACTCAACCCGCTCGCGCAAATGACCATCCACGCCCCACGCCGGCAACCACTCGGGCAACTTCGGCAGTTGATCCACATGCACCCCGATCGTCACGCCATCATCACGCTCACCCGGCGCGGTGCGGTAATAGACAGAATAGCTTTCACCCTCATGCAAAATTTCATCGGGCAAGCCATCGACTCCATGGTTTTGCAATTGCTCGTCGACCATCGCCCGCAGTCCGGCGATCAAGACCTCTTCGTGCTGCGACAACCACTTGTGAAATGCCGCCGCCGTATGCACTTCCTGCGGGATGCGCTCTTCGCAATACGCCACCACTGCATCCTCATCCCACACACCTGCCGGCCGACGCAACTTGTCCTCGATCGTGCCGACCTCTTCACGCAGTTCGTCGATGAAATCGAGAAACTTCCCGCCCTTGCGCAAACCACCACCCAACAAACCCTCGCGCACAAAAACGCCATGAGCGAGCTTCGCGTCGACTCTTCCATAATGCACTCGACGCCCCATCACCACCGCCAAGCCGCCGCACACCACACGCTCCTTACCATACACCGCGCCCTGAGCCTCATCCCAACGCGCCTCACCATAAACGCTGCGACACAAATGCGGTGCCACCTGCTCGACCCACTCGGGATCAATCCTTGCCACGCGCCGCGCCCACAATCGCGATGTCTCCACCAACTCCATCGCCACCACCCATTCCCAGCGCTTCGGCGCAGCAAACAATCCCGATCCCGGAAACACCGCAAAAAATCCACCCGACGCACTGCGATAGGCTTTGTTCTCACGATCCCACAACCCGAACTGCCGCGGCACACCCGCCAACAATGATCGATGAATCGACGCATAGGGGTACGCATTTTCAGCCGCATGCGCACCACCACCGCGCTTCAAATGCGCCGACTCCGCATCCGCCAACTCATCCACCACATTCGACCACTCGATCACACGCCGCATGTTGAGATACGACGCCGTCGAAAATTTCCTCAAGGCATTGCGCCGCCACTTTCCGCGCTCGTCCCGGAATGGCTGAAGCGCATTCCACATCCGCAAAATTCCGATGAAGTCACTCTCCGCATCCTTCCATGCGGCATGCGCCTCATCGGCCTCGCGCGCTTTTTCCGCAGGTCTCTCACGCGGATCATTGGATTCCAAAAAACCAATGATCGGCAAAATTTCTGCCAGGCAATGTTCCTTACGCGCCTCAATGATCATCCTCGCCAACTTCGGATCGACCGGCATGCGCGCCATTTCGCGACCGTACGCGGTGAGCTTCCTCTCGCGATCGAGCGCACCAACCTCACGCAGTGTGCGATACCCCTCGGCCACCGCCTTCGGCGATGGAGCATCAAGAAATGGAAACTCTTCGATATCCGGCAAGCCCAGCGACTTCATCCGCAAAATCACCCCCGCCAAAGAACTGCGGCGAATCTCGGGATCGGTGAACTCCGCCCGTTCCTCCAGGTCCAGCTCTTCATACAATCTCACGCACACCCCATCACGAACGCGACCGCAGCGGCCCTTTCTCTGACGCGCACTCGCCCGACTCACCGGCTCGACCAACAAGCGCTGAACTCCCTTACCAGGACTCCACCGACTCACCCGCGCCACACCGGAATCAATGACGCATGCGATCCGTGGAATCGTCAGCGATGTCTCCGCCACATTCGTCGCAAGGATCAAGCGTCGCAATCTGCCCGGATGAAACACCCGTTGCTGATCCGCAAGACCAAGCCGCGCAAACAAGGGCAGCACTTCGGTATCGCGAAATTTTCTCCCTTCCAGCACCTCCGCACACTCACGAATCTCGCGCTCGCCCGGCAAAAAAATCAACACATCGCCACGCGGATCGATCCCACCCAACCATTCCACCGCACGCGCAACATGCTGCGGCATCTCTTCGTCATCCGCCGGCGGCAGAAAAAATTCCTCCACCGGAAACATCCGCCCCGGCGCCTCAATCACCGGCGCTGCCACACCATCGATCGTGAAAAAATCTGCAAACGATCCGGCATCAAGGGTCGCCGATGAGATGACCAGCTTCAGATCCGCGCGCGTTTGCAGAAGGTTTTTCAAATACCCCAAAAGAAAATCGATGTTGAGCGATCGCTCGTGCGCCTCGTCGAGAATCAAGGCGCCATACTGACGCAACTGCGGATCGCCCTGCGTCTCAGCAAGCAGAATGCCATCGGTCATGAACTTGATGCGCGTATCCTTGCAGAGCTTCTCATCAAAGCGCACCTGATACCCGACCATTTCACCAAGGGGCACTTTCAGTTCTTCCGCCACGCGCCC